>Ga0182016_10005254_pt1 | contig 14022 bp, 16 predicted proteins | sample 712S2MmetaG_FD_120491 | JGI IMG/M metagenome (GOLD analysis project Ga0182016, IMG submission 120491) | Permafrost microbial communities from Stordalen Mire, Sweden - 712S2M metaG | ecosystem: Environmental > Terrestrial > Soil > Wetlands > Permafrost | place: Sweden: Stordalen | collected...
GAACTGATCCACCTGATCCAGAAAGCCGCCCCAACGCGTGTTCATCTTGCCCGGCATCACCGGGTCTGGATCGTAGAACGCATGATAATCGAAGCGGTCGGCGGGGACTTCGCCTATGGCATCGCCACCATTTCGCAGCAACTGCCAAAACGCGGACGCATCCTTCGCTCCGGGAAACCGGCAACCGATGCCAATGATCGCAATCGATTCGTTTGGCTCCTCCCGGTCCTGGCCAAACTCGGTCGCTGACTCAGGCAGGTCCGGGGATCCTGCCAAATGCCGGGCCAGTGCCTCGATCGTGGGGTACTCATAGGCCAGCGTCGGAGACAGATCTCGTCCCAACCACTCGGCGAGTTCACCGGCCAGGCTGACCGCCTCCGTTGACCCAAGTCCGTAGCTGGCAAGCGGTTCCCGAATATCGATTTCGTACTGCTCTATGCCCAGCCGCTCGGAAAGTTTGCTGACCAGCCATGCCTGGATGACGTCCGCGTTGGTAGAATTGCCGGACATGGCTCAGCTCTCACCGAATCTTTCCAGCGTCCCCTGCAGGAAACTGGCTTTGCACGCATGGCGCTGCACTTTGCCGCTGGTGGTTTTGGGAATGCGCCCAGCCCTGAGCAATACCACCATGTGGACTCGCGCATCATGGTCTTCGGCTACCGCCCTGCGAACGGCCCGGACCACGGCCTCGACATCCAGCGGCAAACGTCCATTTGGACGAGTACGCAGTTCGGCATTCGGCAGCTCGCGAACCGCCGGTTGGTATCCGGGCTCGACTTCGGCGGCGACGATCAGTTGTTCTTCGCCGGTGCCATCAACCGAAAATGCCGCGCAGCAAGCGGGCCGCAAGGCCGGATGGCTTTGCTCTACCGTCAATTCAATATCCTGGGGGTAAAGCTTGCGACCGCTGATGATGATAAGATCCTTCAGGCGACCGGTGACAAACAATTCGCCATCAGACATGAATCCCAGATCTCCGGTGCGCAGAAACGGTCCTTCCCCGGTATCTTGCAGATACGCTCGACAGGCGCGCTCTGTCTCCTCGGGCCGATTCCAGTAGCCGTGCGCGATGCTCGGGCCGGATACCCAGATTTCACCCACTTGATCAGGCGCACAAGCCGTCAACGATTCCGGATGAGCGATGACAATCCTGGTATCGTGTAGCGCGTGGCCGCTTCCGATGAGTGTCCGCACATTCCGGTCCTGTGCGCCTGCCTCTACAACGCGGTTTTGCTCAAACGCCGCCACTTGTATCGTGCGGAACATCTCCTCTCCTAAAGAACCGCCGGAAACCACCAGCGTCGCTTCAGCGAGCCCATAGCATGGATGCAAGGCACCAGGCCGGAAACCGCATGACGCAAAGGCATCTGCAAACCGCTTCATGGTGTCGCCACGAACTGGCTCTGCCCCGTTGTACGCCACATCCCAACCGCTGAGATCGAGCGTCTCACGTTGTTCCGGAGTAATTCTACGCGTGCATAACTCATAAGAAAAATTAGGTCCCCCGCTAATCGTAGCCTTGTAGCGTGAAATGGCCTGGAGCCATCTTACCGGCTGCATGAGAAAGGCTACCGCCGGCATCAGATAACACGGACGTCCATGGTAGATCGGTTGGATAATCCCATTGGTAAGTCCCATGTCATGGAACGCCGGTAACCAACTGACGGTGACCCCGTTCGTGTTGAACGCGAAGAGACGGCTGATATAAGCCGAGTTATGGAGCAGATTTCCGTGTCTGATCTCGACGCCCTTTGGTTCCGCGGTGGACCCGGACGTATATTGAAGCAACGCCAACGTGTCGCCAGTCACGGCGGGCTCCCGCCATTCCTGCGCCAGGTCATCGGTGACCTCATCGGTGGCGACCCAGCGCAGCTTCTGCAACTCGGGCGCTTGCGCGAACAAGCGCCCAACATCGGAGAGAATCGCCGACGTGGTGAGCACCACCGAAGGCTGCGAATCGCCGGTGATGGCCAGAAGCCTGGGAAGAGTTCGGTGTGGCTGCGTCAGATTGGGCGGCGGCAGCGGGACGGCAATCACTCCGGCATACAGACAGCCGAAAAACGCCGGGATGAACTCGAGACCCGCCGGATAAAGCAGCAGCGCACGCTCCCCGACCGCGCAGTAACTTTGCAGCAACGCCCCAATACGCCGGGCCCGACAATCCAGCGTCGCATGGGTCAGATGATCCCCTTCCGCCTCTCCATCGATTAGATGGGTATGGGTTCGCTGTTCAGGCTGCCGTAGCGCTCGCCAGCGAAGCAGCTCGACAAGCGAGGAAAATTGTACGATTGGTTCGCTAACGTCCCTCGGCACGCTAAGCTCCCATGGCGCGGTTCAAGCGGGATAGTAGCTTAGGGCGGTGCGCGGCGCCATCCGGGCAAGCCGGTCGCCGATGCCTTTGGTGTCTGGTATCCGACATAAGCAAGTTAGCGCGCGGTGTTGGCGAGGCGCCTCGGGGCGGCAGGCTGACCACAATGGATTTGCCCCTCCCGATGCAAGGTCCGCCAGCCCCGCGCCAGGCGGGATGCGCTGCGTGTCGGGCGTTGGAGCAGGCGGCGTGGTTGTACTCCCAGGCTCAAGCAGTGTCGCAAGGTACGATGCCGATAGGTCGGTGGGTTGATGTTCGGATCATGCCCGTGCGCTACGTGGGAAGGTAGGCTCGGAATCTACTCAGGCTGTCCCGCAACTACAGTCTCGCTCTTGCAGTGGCATCAGGTTCTGCTACGCGCCTGACGTCGTGGGTGTCCTGATGCGGCCCCCCCCCGCCGGCGGCCCAATCCAGGTCAGGATGGCTCGGGCTGATTGTGCGGCTTGTTGCGAGGCGGGAGCAAAGTGATATATTGACGGAAGCAGGGGGCCAGGGCGTCGCGACAGTGACATGGTCACGATCTCCCGCTATTCCTTTAGACACATCTAGGGTGCTTACTCAGTGGAAGCGATCACAGACGAGGTAAGGCAGATCATTGCCCGGGAGCTCAAGCTCCCGATTGAACGTTTGACTCCGGACACCAAATTGCAGGAGCTCGGCGTCGAGTCTCTGGACTTGATCGAGATCATCTTTGCATTGGAGGAGAAATTCGACATCAATATCCCGTATAACGCGAATGAGGCGACGGCGGCCGATAGTCGGGAAGCTGCACGGGCCGGCTTGGGCAAGCTTGAGACAATTGGCCAGATTTCCGCAGCGGTGAAAGGTCTTATAGACACGAAGACCTCGGCATGAACCGCGTCGTAATCACGGGGATCGGTGTCGTATCCCCCGTGGGATCTACCCTCGAGGAATTCTGGCCGGCCCTGGTCGAGGGTCGTTCGGCCATTGGTCCTTTCTCGATCGCTCGAAGTGAACGAATAACCACGCGCATCGCGGCGCAGGTTCGTCAGTTCGACGCCGCGGCGCTGTTCGCGCCCAAGCAGCTCGGCCCCATGGACCGCTTCTCGCAGTTTGCCGTCGCGGCCGCACGGGCCGCGGTTCAGGATGCAGATCTGAATATATCGGAACGCCTGGCCCTCGAGACGGCGACGGTGATCGGCAATGCTTCCTCAGGCCAAACAACGCTGGACGACGCTTACTTTAAACTGTATTCTGAAAACTCGTCACGACTGCATCCATTGACGATCCCTCGATTGATGACGAGCGCCGCGGCAAGCCAGATTTCGATGGATCTTGGCTTGAAGGGGCCGACTTTTTGCGTGGGAACCGCCTGCGCTGCCGGGACGCATGCGATCGGGCTGGCATTCCACATGCTTCGCTCAGGGCAAGCGCCCGTCGCTGTCGCCGGCGGTGCCGAAGCCTGCCTGACCGCGGGGACGATCAAGGCGTGGGAAGCACTTCGCGTGCTCAGCCAGGACAACTGCCGACCTTTCTCGCGCACGCGATCGGGGCTCGTTCTGGGCGAGGGTGCGGCCATCCTACTGCTGGAGGAGCGCGCGCATGCCCTCGCGCGGGGCGCGCGCGTCTATGCGGAAATCCTCGGGTTTGGCATGAGCGCCGATGCCGGTGATATCACCGCGTCCGATCCTGACGGCGCTGCAAGGGCCATACGAGCCGCGCTGAAGGACGCGCGACGGAATGCCGATGACGTCGATTACATCAACGCGCACGGCACCGGCACGATGCACAATGATCGATCGGAGACGATATCTCTGCGCGACGTCTTCGGCCCGGATATCAGGCGAATTCCGGTATCTTCCAGCAAGGCTGTGCTTGGTCACGGATTGGGCGCCGCCGGTGCACTGGAGATGGCTGTGACCACGCTTGCCATCCATAAGCAAACAATTCCGCCGACAGCTAATTTCGAGGAAGCCGATCCCGACTGCGATCTCGATGTCGTGCCGAATGTCGCTCGACACGCGAAGGTCAACGTCGCGATGTCGAATTCGTTTGCCTTTGGCGGATTGAACGCAGTGCTTGTGGCCTCAAGGGCCTGAAGGACTGGTCGATCGGCCGAGCCGCGTCGCTGAGCCCCGGAAGTGCGCGGTTGGGTGCGGATGACGCTGCCCAAGGCGGGTGCAGGATTGGCGACCACGATGTCCGAACCCGCAGGATCCAGCGGATATTTGGCATCCCGGCCGGAGATGGGCGGTCACAGATGCAGACAGCGGGTGATTGCGAAGAAGAACGAGATGCTGCCCGCAACGACGAACAGGTGCCAAATGGGGTTGCTAAACGGAAACCGCTGCCAGCCATAAAACAAGAGACCACCGGTGTAGATGATCCCACCCGCAATTATGAGCAAGATCGTGACGGTCCCGACCATCTGATAGAGTGGCATGCCCCAGGCAAGGCAAAGCCAACCCATGGCGAGGTACAGTGGGACGGCAACACGGTCAAAGAAGGGCTCCCTTGTAAGGCGAAGGACGATGCCGGCAATGGCCACCGTCCAGATCAATGCCAGAAGCGTCACGCCCGCGTGATGTCGAAGTGGCAGCAATGCAAATGGAGTATAGGTACCTGCGACAAACAGGAAGATGGTGCACTGATCTATCTTTTGGAAAGCGGACTTGATACGCCGGTGCTGCACGCTATGATAGATGGCCGAAGTCACAAAGGCGATAAACATCGAACCACCATAGACAGCGATGGTTGCGAGCTTCAGCACATTCTGCTGTGGCCATGCCCGTGTGACGAGGTATTCGACTCCCAAAGCGCTTGCCGCTGCGCCGCCACCCTGGATCACGGCGCTCGCAACCTCTTCAATGAGCGGCCGTACCCGCGTCGTCGTGCTCATCTTGCGCTCGATCGTCTGCGTTATTCCGATACGCAATCCTTTTGTTTCCGGTTTTGGCGCATCCTATAACGTTCGACCTTACTCCAGCTCGCGCGGCGGGTCTTTGCGGACTGTTTGTTGATGGCCCATGCGTTCTACGGCACAGTCGGCCTGCGGACTGCCGCGGGGAAGCCAATGTCGCATTTCGATAGTTCCAATTCGTGCCCTGATGGTCTGTCCGCGCTTCAGCGCGGCGACGTTCTGGAATTTCTTGGTCGCGTGCGGAGCCGCGAAGCCACCAGAGGGCGGAAACACGTCCCATTCGGTTGATCCTTCTTGCATGTCACCGAGCCCTGATGCGCATGTTCGACCCCAGCTCCGGCGAGACAGCGCAGCGGATAATGTCGCCTTCGTTATCTTGATGATCTCGTCCGCGGGCGCCGTCGTTTGCGATTTTGTTCGCTCCTCCCGGGATACTTTATCGAATGACTATTGGCCCCACATCAGGAACAGGCCGATATCACCCGGCATGCCGCCGGGGAACTCGAGCACATGGGCCGACAGCCCAAATCCTGCCGGCTTCAAGTCCTGCTCCCAGCGCAAATAGAGTTCGGCCGCCTCACCGCGCAGTGTGGCCGGCCAGCCAGCATCCGCGGTGTTGATCGCCCGGCCGCCGTCGCTGCAAAGCTGGTTAGGAAAGCGCAGCACCAGCCACTCGGTCGCGCCTGCCCCGGCTGCCTCACGGGCGTGTTGCAGCATCTGCCGCCAGGTATCGTCGGACACATGGGTGTCGATGAGTGTCTTCGCCGTCTCCTGACGCTGCTTTTCGGCAGCAAGCCGAACATCCTCGTGCTGCTGCGTTTCACCGTCATGGAAGTCGGACTCCAGCGTACGGAAGCCTGACGCCGTCGTCGCAGTGGCTTGGGCGGCATCCGGCATAGGTTCGGCCGCGCCGGGAGTCGCCGCAATCTCCCAGGCGGGCCGGTGATAGTCGCCGATCAGGCTGGACAGGAAACCACGTTGCTCTGGCTTTGGCTTCTCCGTCGTACCGCCGGATGCGGCCCTCGCGACCACGCCGAGCAGGTCTGTCCTGCTGACGATGCCGGTCATGCGACCGTCCTTCAGCACCGGAACGCGTTTGATCTTGTAGTCAGCGAGCAACTGCGCCACCTCGGCCAGGTCGGTCGCCTCGCCAACGGTGACGACAGGTGTGGCCATGACGTCACCCGCTGTGCGATCAGGCGAACGAAGTTGCTCCAGGACCTCGTCATCAGGCGGCGACTTGTCCGAGAGCAATTTCAGCCACCAGTCGCGGCGGCCCGTGCGCTCCAATTCGGTGCGGGTCACGAGGTCACCGTCACTGACCATGCCGATCGGAGCGCCATCGGCGTTGAGGACCGGGACGGCACTGATGCCGTGATTGAGCAGCAGGAGAGCGACCTCACGCAGCTTGGTGTCAGCGGTCACCGTCACGACCTCGGTGGTCATCACGTCGCGAGCCTGCATCTGTCGTCTCCGCTGCGTGTCGGCGGTGTTGGTTGGCCAAGCAGCATTGCCGCCGAAAGCCGCCGATCCTGGGTCGCACCGGAACAGTAGCCGATCGACGAATGTTATCCAACGTACGTGACATCCAGCCCCGTGCCATGCAAAGATTGTGCCCCCGCGCCGTCAGCTATGATGACGTGTGCGGGGGGCCAGCCCGCCCGTCGCCTCCTATTTACCCGACATCGGGGCGAGATGCCATTCCCAACCAGCCGTGCCCGATTGGTGGGCAGCCACCTCCGCGCCCTCGGCCGGCAGGTAGGCCACCTTTCGGACGCCCTCCCACACCTCCACGGCAAATTTGCGCGCGGCCTCAGCCGCAACGGTAATCGCCGTGATGTCGCTGTCGCTCTCGATCCCCTTCCCCTCGAAAACGTGGTCGGTCGCATCGAGTAGATATACGCGATAATAGGCCATGTTGTTTTCCACCGGACTTGTTATCCGTCCGATACCGTAAGCGGGTGGCGATCCGTGCGGCAGGCTCGGAATCTACTCAACTCGGTGTGAGCGGCAGTCGCTACCCCGCGAACTCCCACCACCTCTCTGGCGCCACCATAACGTCCCCCACACGCAGGAAAGGCGCACCTCCTCGTAGGCGGCGGGGGCGGCTACTAGGGCTATAATCGCTACGGCGGATCGGGGCTCGGTGGCGTTCTCGGCCTGGTGCTGATCGTCCTCCTCGTGTTGTGGCTGGCCGGTGGCGTGCAGTTCTACCACCCGAACGACGCGAGCCGAACGCCCTGTAGGGTCGCTTACCGGTGGCTCGCCTCTGGTGCTCGACTCGCGATGGCGAGTGTCAACCCGGCGACGGCGAGGGCCAGTCAGGCGGTGGTCCAGGAATCTCCGGCCTGATCGGACAGAGCGATCGGGGAAGACGAGCCTGCGTAGTTTCCGAGTCTGGCCCGGCGCTCCGGCAGTGGTCATCTTGCAGGAAAATTGCCGAGGCTGGAACGGACGGCCCCGCCCACCCAGAGACACACACCGAACCGGCCAATGCAACGCTGCCACGGGTCCTTTCATGTTCGAGGCTGCCATGACCACGAACGCTGAAGCCACTGCCGGAGACTTTGCCACGGATCTGGCGTCCCTGCGGCAAGATATCGCGCGTCTCGCCGACACGATGAGCACGTTGGTGCAACACCAGAAGCAGGCTGCTGGTACTCGTGTCTTCGAAGCCGTCGAGGACGCCAGGGATAAGCTCGCAAGCACCGCGGCCGGCGCGCAGAACCGCATTTGCGCGGCAACCGGTGCAATCGAGGCCGGCATCGAACGTCATCCGTTGACGGCGGTGCTGGTCGCTTTGGGTGTGGGGGCGTCGCTCGGCCTCCTGAAGCCATCGCGCGGCTATCGGACTTGCCCGCCAGAGCGTCAACAAAGAAAGGAACAGTGACATGAACAAAGATCGTATCGCCGGCTCGGCCAAGCAGGCCAAGGGCGCCGTCAAGGAAGCGGCCGGCAAGGCCCTCGGTGACTCCAAGCTGGTCGCCGAAGGCAAGAGCGACAAAGCCGAAGGCAAGATCCAGAACGCCGTCGGCGGCTTGAAGGATGCGGTGAAGGATGCGCTGAAGCCGTAGCGCCACACGGGAACGCCCGGACCAGGAGCGACCCTGGCTCCGGGCGCTTCCAGTGCGCATGATTGATCACGTGAAAGGAACGGCTATGACACGTTCGATCGCACTTCTGGCAAGTGCTGCCGTCTTGGCGGCGGCAATGAGCGGCCCGGTCTTTGCCCAGGGCGCGCCGCAGACGCTGTCCCTGATGAAGGTTGACCCGGCGACGCTGGCCACCGGCTACCGAACATCCAAGGTGGTGGGCAGCACCGTTTACAACGAGGCCAACGAGACCGTGGGAACGATCGACGATTTGATCGTCACCCCCAGCGAGACGGTACCGTTCGCGGTGCTGTCGGTCGGCGGCTTCCTGGGCATGGACTCGAAATACGTCGTGGTGCCCTTCAGTTCACTCGTCGTGAAAGACAAGAAAATGGTGCTCCCAGGCGCTACCAAAGACTCGCTCAAGAGCCTTCCGGAGTTCAAGTACAGTCCTTGAGCGATCATGGGAAACCAAGCCTGCCACGCCACTCGCCACGGCGTGGTTGCGACAATCCTGACCCGGAACGGCGTGCCGTTAGATCCGGCAACGTTCATGATCACCCGCTACGCCTGCCACATACCTCAATCTGACAGCAAGCGATCTCGGCTTATAGACGGTTCCAAGGAGAACACGACATGATCAGATCCTTCCTCGCAGTGACGACGGCCCTTGCGATGATGACGGGGGTCGCTCTCGCACAAACCTCATCTTCGAGCACGACATCGACCCAGTCGACAACCCCTTCTTCGGTGTATGGCGGCAGCAGTTCGAACAGCAGCCAGACCACCGACACCACTAACGGGATTACCGACAGGAGCCATACCACCACGAGCGGCACCGCAGTTTCTCCGTCCGGCGATACGACGACACGCAAATCGACCGAAACGACCACGACCCACTAGCCGCGCCTACATATGGTTGCCGGGCAGTCCTGCCTGTCCGGCTGCCGTTTCGGTGCTCGGTTGATGCGGTCGTGCGGATTCGGACCGAAACAATAACTTGCTCGAACTCTCGGGAGCCCCACAATGATCCATGAGCCATCGCGCCTCGGCCTGACGGTTGGAATGGCGCTGATTGCCGGCACCGCTGTGCTGGCCGGCTGCGGCGGTCCAGAGCCGGTTACCCGGACCATCAGCACCGAGCAGACCACGACAACAACACCGCCTCCCCCGACGACATCCACGACGACCACCACGACGCAGCAGACACAGCGGCCTTGACCTGACGGTGTGGACCTATGCCCGTGTCAGCCGAGACCACCGATCGCGTCATTCGATACAGCGGTCAAGGCGTCCTGCCGATGTTCGCCGGGGGGGGCCTTGGTCCAAACCCGGTCCTGCCATTCTCATCAAGAGGAATCACCATGCGTTACGTCAATCTTGCCACCGCTGCATTGCTCGGGATGACCGCGCTGCCGGCGCTGGCCCAGATGCCAGCCGGCGCGAACCCCGCCACCGGTGCTCGACCGGGCCACGAGCCTGGCGTCGGCGAGTCGCTGCCGCTATCCAACAAGGCGAGCAATATCGAGCCCACCGATACGCGCTCCACCATCGCGCCCACGCTTCCGTCGCCGGCAATCGGCGAAGCTGCGACGCCCCAGGACTACCTGAAAGCTGCCCGTAGCGCGCTCGTTGCCGGCCACACCGGTCAGGCGCAGCAGTCGCTGGAGATGGCGGAGACCCGGGCACTCGACCGTTCGGTCGCACCAGGCCAGACGAGTGCGCCGAGCGACAGCCAGTTGGTCGCCCGGATCAGGGATGCGCGGCACGCGCTCGGCAGCGCAGACCGCGCGCACACCATCCAGCTCATCGATCTCGCACTATCGACCTGATTCTGGCAGCCGCTGCGAACTACGGACCTGTCGCAGCGCTGTGCAGCCCCAGGCATACGAAACTCTTCCGAACCTTGACCCCAACCTTCGAAGGTTCCCGAGCCTTCAGGGTGTCGAGAACCCGCTTGGTGAGCTTTTCCCCAGCCATATCAGTCACCCGCTGGACGTTTGCTCGGAATGGGGCTGTCACACCCCTGATCGACACTGATTCCAAGCATTTGATGGCAAGTCGCCGGATAGCACTGGATACCGGCGGCGGATCGAGCGAGAGTTATTAACCTTCCCATAATTATTGCCATACAGGCCCTCTCGGAAAACCCGTTGAGGCCGCTGATTTTGTGGGCGGGTTGATGGCAATAATTATGCGAAGGTTAATATCTCATTGATTTATCGCAGAATATCAGGCTATGGCGGACTGTCGGACACCCCGGGCGCAGGCTCATCGGGCACCTTGCCAAGGTTGGGGTCGAGGGTTTGAATCCCGTCGCCTGCTCCGGGTCTCTCACGCATCGCGTGGCGCTGTCGAGCGCATCGCGTGGCACGGTCGCAGCGGTCCTGATCGCGTCGCCGGCGGGAAGCGACGATCGGGTCGGCGGAACCGATGATCGCTGGCATGAGGCTGCCGCGCCAGGCCGGAGCCATGCCGTCGGTCGGCACACGGGCGAGCCGACCGCGCGCGCGACGTCGCCGGATCACCGCAAACGAGGTACCGCAAACGAGGCAACGAAGGCAGCGCGTGCCGCCCCCCGCGTCTGCGATTGAGACGTGACATATGCGAGACAGCCATTATGGCCCGGTGCATTCCGCGCAGCGCTACGCCCAGCGGTTGCAGGCGCCGTTCCGACAAGGCGAGACCGCCTCGCTGCGGCGGGCGTTTCGCGCGAAAACCGTTCCCGAACCAGCCCGCCAGGCCGTGTCGTGCGGCGATCGCCAGGAAGCGCATGCGATCGTTCATGCGTCGCATCGTATGCTCGAATCCGCGAATGACGGGGTATGGGTTCTCGCAACAGGCGGATGCAAAGTGTGGCACCCTGCGAAGCGGTATGCTAGGAACCACGTATCCGCGTTAGTCGAAGGGGGTACAGCAATCCATGGCGATCAGTTATAACGAACCGATTACGTTTGGCCGTTTAGGAATCGCAAAGACCCTCAACTGCGCTGGCATTGATTTTTCCGAAGACGGCTTCAATTCCTGGACAGAGGCTCCGGTTGCTGAAATGGATATACCGCTGCCGATCGCACGGCAGGAAGTGAGGTTAGAGATCGACGTCGCGCCATTCATCCTCGCTGGCGAGGTTGCCGTCCAGAGCGTATTCATTTTCCTGGGGGGGTTTTTCATCGGCTTTTGTTCGCTGGTCGAACCGGTCGTCCGGACATTCCCGATCGCCCGCAACCTGGTCTCCGGCCGGCCCATGCGTCTGTCGCTGGTGATACCGACGGCCAGGTCGCCGTTCTCCCTTAATATAAGTGACGACCTGCGAGAGCTTGGGGTCCATCTGCATTCCATGGTTTTCCGGGCCTGATGAAACCCGGTGTTGCGGCCGACCTCCGCTGACCCGCCCAACGTTGGACACTTCGAATGAGCAAGAGATCATCCGCGGCCGTTGGCAACAGAACGACGACCGCGGCACCCGAACCCCCGGCGGGCGGCGCTTCGCGCAAAGTTGGAAAAGCAGTCCGCGCTCCTCGCACGCCTGCGTCAACCGTGCATGAAGACGACGTGATAGCTGCGTCCACGGAAACCCCGGTGGACAACACGCTGCCATTGTCCGATGATCGATCGAGCCAGGACCTCCAGACGCTTGACGATATTGCCGCTGTCGCGCTCGCATGGCCCTTGGATTCATCCGAAGAACCGCAAGGCGATGCTCCGGGATCGGGCGCCGGGGTAATCTCGATCGGTGCTGTCGATGTGCTCACCGCCGAGCAAGTCATCGGTTGGGCGTGGGATCCCGATCGTCCCGGGGATCCGATCGACGTGCGGATCATGGTTGACGACGCTCTGGTGCGGGAGGTACTCGCCGATCAGTTTCGGCCGGACCTCGACGGCCGGGCGGGCGACGGCTACCACGGCTTCGTCGTGCTCGATCTGACGACGCATATCCCGCCGGGCCGGCACAGCGTGCGCCTGCTGCGCGCGACCGATGGCGAGGAACTGGAAGGATCGCCCGGCTGGGTGGAGCAACTGGAGGAAGAGATCTTTCTCAGTGTTGCGGACGATGTCCCGGCCGCCGCACCCAGCCCGGCCACGAGCCCAAACCCGGACCGATTGAACGTTCCGCGGATCGGCAACATCGATTTCATCGATCACGATGAGATTTCCGGTTGGGCGTGGGATCCGGCGCGTCCGGACGAACCGATCGACATCGAAATCCTCGACGGCGACGTGGTGGTGCTGACAGTCCGTGCCGACCTATACCGCGCTGATCTCGTGAACGGCAAAATCGGCGACGGATTTCACGGTTTCCAATTGCGCAACATCGGCGGGGCCCTGCCGCTGTCTCGTCACCTCGTGCGCGTGCGCCGTGCCAGTGACGGACTCGATCTGCCTGGCTCGCCGAGTTGGATCACGCGGCCCGGGCTCGACAGCAACTCGACCGAATTCATGGAACGGGCGGTGACCTCGGCGATCACGGTCGCGACCAACGTCGACGACCTTGCGCAGCCCTTGAGCGTGCTGTTGAGTCTGCTGAATGACCTGGTGAATGTCCACGATGGGTTGACCAGGACCAACGCCGACGCGGGTGCGTTCCTCGCGGTGCAGATGGCCGACGACCTGAACCTGACCGGACGCACGCGCGAGCTGATCAATCAGTTGCGTTATTCCCATCCGCCACTGTGGTTCGAACCGGCCGCGGAGCCGGACGTTTCCATCGTCATTCCGGTACACAACAAGTTTGCGTACACTTACGATTGCCTCAAGTCGATCCAGGCTGCGCCGCCGGAACGCAGTTTCGAAATCATCATCGTCGATGACTGTTCCGATGATGAAACATTATTCGCCTCCCTGGTGCTGACAGGTGCCGTACGGGTGCTGCGCAACGCCAAGAACCTCGGGTTCGTCGGAAGCTGCAATGCCGGGGCCGCCGCCGCCAAGGGCCGCTACCTGTTTTTCCTCAACAACGACACCTTGGTGAAGCCAGGCTGGCTCGACGAGCTGGTGGAGACCTTCGAGCAAGTGCCGAATGTCGGCATCGCCGGATCCAAACTGCTGTTCCCCGATGGCACGCTGCAAGAGGCGGGCGGCATCATCTGGCGCCTCGGCGATGGCTGGAACTGGGGCCGCAACCACGATCCGAACGAGTTGGCATTCTCCTACCTGCGTGACGCCGACTATGTGTCCGGTGCCGCGCTGATGATCGGGCACGATCTGTTCCAACAGCTTGGCGGTTTCGACCAGTTGTTCGCGCCGGCGTATTACGAGGATTCCGACCTGTGCTTCCGGGTGCGCGCGAGCGGCAAGCGTGTCGTGGTGCAGCCCGCCTCGGAAATCATCCATTTGGAGGGCATCAGCGCCGGGACCGACACGGCCGGCACCGGCATGAAGCGCTACCAGGTGATCAACCACGCCAAGTTCTACCGGCGCTGGAAGGACGTGTTGATCACCCACCGGCTGAACGGCCAGGAACCGGAGCTGGAAGCCGAGCGGACGGTGCGCAAGCGCGCCTACTTCATCGACGACACGGTGCCCACCCCGGACCAGGATGCGGGCTCCAACGCCGCGCTTGATCACATGCGGATGCTGGGCGAGCTGGGTTACAAGGTGACGTTCGTGCCGGCCGACAACATGGCCAAGATCGACCCCTACACCGCCAACCTTCAGAAGCTCGGGATCGAATGCCTGTACTA
>Ga0182016_10005258_pt1 | contig 14008 bp, 9 predicted proteins | sample 712S2MmetaG_FD_120491 | JGI IMG/M metagenome (GOLD analysis project Ga0182016, IMG submission 120491) | Permafrost microbial communities from Stordalen Mire, Sweden - 712S2M metaG | ecosystem: Environmental > Terrestrial > Soil > Wetlands > Permafrost | place: Sweden: Stordalen | collected...
ATGGTGCGGGTGAGCTATGACCAGAAGCCTTACCGCCGTGCGCTGATGGAGGCTTTCGGGGCGAGCGTGACAGCCAGCCCGAGCACAGAGACCGATAGCGGGAGGGCGATTCTTGCTGAGCATCCGAATACCAATGGGTCGCTGGGGATTGCGATCAGCGAGGCCGTGGAGGTGGCGGCGAAGGATCCGGACACGAAATACGCGTTGGGCAGCGTGCTGAACCACGTCCTGCTGCACCAGACGGTGATCGGCCTGGAGGCGCTGGAGCAGATGGACCTGGCTGGAGACGAGCCGGACGTGATTGTGGGATGTACGGGCGGCGGATCGAACTTTGCCGGGCTGGTGATGCCTTACCTGGGACGCAAGATCAAGGGGCAGAGCAGCGCGCGGGTGGTTGCGGTGGAACCGGCGGCTTGCCCGAGTTTGACCAAGGGACCGTTTGCGTATGACTTTGGCGATACTGGGCATTTGACTCCGCTGGTGAAGATGCACACGCTGGGTTCCACGTTTATTCCGCCGGGGATTCATGCGGGCGGACTGCGGTACCACGGCATGGCGCCTCTTGTGAGCCACCTGCTTGATCTGGGACTGATTGAGGCCACCAGCGTGCAGCAACTGGATGCGTTTGCGGCGGGAATTCAGTTTGCGCGTGCAGAGGGAATTATTCCTGCGCCCGAAGCGAACCATGCGGTTGCCGGAGCGATCCATGAAGCGCTGAAGTGCAAGGAAGAGGGCAAGGGAAAGACAATTCTCTTCAACCTCTGCGGGCATGGGCACTTCGACATGCAGTCGTACATCAACTACCAGGCGGGACAGCTGGTGAACTACGACTACCCGGCAGAAGAGATTGCGCTGGCGTTGGCCGGGTTGCCGACGGTGGCATAAAGGCAGTGTGTGGCTCTTCTAGGCTATTGTGCTGCGGGCTTTTTGGAAGCGGTCGCTTTAGCCGGTTTCGCGGTCGCTGACTTTGCTGAGGCAGTATCGGCGAGCGCCTGATCGATGATCTGGAAAAGACGGCTGCGGTCGGTTACTTCAATGTAGGGCGGGCCCTTTGAGCCGGCGGTGACAACGAAGATGGTGGGAGTGCTCTTGATGCCGGTCGATTTGCCGAGGTTGGTATCGGCTTCAACTGCGGCGGCAAACTGGCCCTGGGGATCGATGGCGAAGGGGATTGAGACCCCGTGGGACTGGGCGAACTTCTCAGTGAACTGGCGGAGGGATTCGGGGTTATAGATGGAGGGCTGGTTGGCGAAGATCTGATTGCGATAGTCGTCGCCGAGGGCCTTGGATTTGGAGTCGAACCAGCGGGCATTGATGGCGGCGTTGCGGCTCCAGTTGTGGTAGGGGATGAGGAAGTCGTGGCGAATCCAGGGGATGTGATAGGTGTTGGCGGCCTGCATCAGCGTGGGGTTGGCGGCGGCGCAACTTGGGCATTGGAGGTCGTCGAATTCAACGATTGCAACGCGGGCTCCGGCTGGGGGATGGAGGGCCGAGGCGTTGGATACCGGCGTTGGCGGGGTGGCGAATTGGGCGAGAGCGGGGCTGGCAGCGTACAGGCCGGCCAACGTGAGCAGGGCGATTGCAATCAGCCGGAAGGAGCGTGAGGGGTTGGTGGAGACATCGGCTGTTTTACGGCTGGGGAAGAAAGTAGCGAACATACTGGTTGGACTTTCCTTTGCGGAAGATGGTTTCAGGCGCCTCAGAAGGGTCTGTTAAGGGGCTTTGGCCTTCTTAGCCGTTGGCCTGGGCGCGGAAGCGGTGTCAGCGAGGGCCTGGTCGATGAGCTGGTAGAGGCGGGAGCGGTCGACGACCTCCACGAACGGTGCGCCCTTGGAGTGGTCGGTGGAAACCCAGATCGTGGGCGTGTGCTCGATGCCGATGCGCTGGCCGAGGGCGTAGTCGGCCTTGACAAGGCTGGCTAGGTTGCCCTGCGGGTCGAGGGCGAATGGCAGGGCGATCTTCTTTAATTGTGCAAACTTTTGGGTGAATTCATTGAGGACTTCTAGGCTGGTGATAGTGGGCTGATTGGCGAAGACCGCGTTGCGATATTCGTCGCCGAGAGCCTTGGATTTGGTGTCGAAGAAGCGCGCGTTTACGGCAGCCTGAAAGCTCCACGCGTGGAAGGGGAGCGGGAAGTCGTGGCGGACCCAGGGGATGTGGTATTTGGTTGAGGCTTCGAGCAGCAGCGGGTTGGCATGGGCGCAGTCGGGGCATTCCAGGTCTTCGAATTCGATGATGGCGACGCGCGCGCCGGCAGGAGGCTTGAGTGCCTCGGGGTCATGGACTTGGGTTCCGCGCGGCGGCGGCGCAAACTGGGCAAGAGATATGGAGGCCGTGGAGAACGCGAGGACCAGCGCCAAGATGGCGAGGAAGCGGCCTGCGCGTAAAGAGCTAAGAATGGAGGGCATATGGATTGGACGGCTCCCTGACGGCATTGTAAACAATGGAGGCTGGCGGTCCAGGGTCTGGAACTGGTCTCATAAATGCGGTTTTGAAAGGGCACGACTTCAGTCGTGCCGCAAGAGGCCAACAAAGACGCGGGCTTTAGCCCCTGAGGGCCGCTCTTTTCCGATCCGTCAACATTTATGAGACAGCTTCTAGGGTCCCGGGCCTAAGGATTGGGAGGGTTGTCTCGTTCACGGCGGCGGGAGGCCATCCATTGACGCCATTTGTAGTCGGCAAAGGCGAGGGCAGCGACGAGGACGACAGCGACGATGATGAAAAGCCAGTTCATAGTTCACAGTTGATAGATGCGCGAAGGGTTGAGGATCGTGCTCGCCAAAATTCCGGGACCATGCCTAATATCACCCTGGACAAGCATAAACGCAAGGTCGGGTTGCGGGGCCTCTACATTTACGGGACCGGATCAAGTGGGACCGCTCAGGATGCTGGAGTTTGAGTGGTAAGCGGTAGGCGGACGGTGGCGGTGGTTCCAAGGCCGAGTTGGCTGGCGAGGTGGATGGAGCCGCGAGCTTTGACGACGATGGCGCGTGCGATGGCGAGGCCGAGTCCGGTGCCGCCTGAGTTGCGATTTCGCGACGGGTCGCCGCGATAGAAGCGGTCAAAAATGTGAGGAAGCGCTTCGGAAGAAATACCGTCGCCGTGGTCCTCGATGGTGAGGATGGTAGCGTTTCCCACGATAGCCACGCGTAGCGAGACTGTGGAGGCGAAGGGGCTGTGTTGGACTGCGTTGAGCAGCAGGTTTGAGAGCAGCAGCGAAAGATTGTCGTGCGGTACTGGCACAGTGACCGGTGCAGATTCGCCGTGGGCGATCTCAAACTGGGATTCGATGTGGATGCCACGAAGGTCGGCGACAGAGCTGAGGGTTGCGACGGTTTGGCGCAGAGCGGAGATGAGATCGGTTGAATGCGGAGGGCCGCTCGAAGGGTCGGAGACCGGCGCTGCTTCGATACGTGCAAGCGTTAGCATTTCTGCGACCAGCTCCTCGAGACGCTGGGAGTCAGTGAGACATCGATCGAGGCCGGCCTGGTACTCGTCCGGAGTCCGGCGCTTCATGGCGAGGAGTTGGAGCGAGGATTTGGCGACAGCGACCGCGGTCTTGAGCTCATGTGCTGCATCGCTGACGAAGGCGCGCTGCTGCTCAAAGGAGACTTGCAAACGCAGGAGAACTTCTTCGATGGCGTGGGTGAGAGGGGCTAGCTCGGGTGTGGCGCGGGCAGAGCTGGGCGGGTTGAAGTGCCAGGAGTCGACGGAGACCTGGCCGGCGAGGGCCGCAAGCTGGCGCAGCGGAGCGAGCCCGCGATGAAGCAGCCAGGCAATGAGCGGGCCGGTTACGAGCAGAAGGAAAAGAGTGCCGGCCGCGTAAAACTCGACGGTACCGAAGATGGCGTGCCAGACCTTGTCAGTCGGCGCTCCATAGAGGATAACTACGGTACGGACCTTGCCGTCATGGTCGCCGAAATCGCCTGGTCCGACGAGGCGAGTACCCAGCGCGCGAAGAGCGCGATAGTCCTGGCCGTTGATCTTGAGGTTAAGGAACTCACTGTGGGAATCGCCGTGGTGATCCCCATGAGAGTTGGCTGGCGGCGCAGCGGGGAGTGCGAAGCCGAGGCCTTGCCAGTTGGGTGAACGGCCAAGGAGGTGTCCACCCGAGTCATAAACCTCGTAGACGTCGCTGGGAAACGTGTGAAGCGCAGTAGGGTCGAGAATTAGGCTGTCGTTTGCGTCTTCGGAGTCTTGCACTGCGCCCAGGAGCGAGTCCGCGTGCCCGCGGATGAGGACATCGAAGGCGTGAAAGTGGGAGTGGCGCTCGTAGCCGAAAGAGAGGAAGACGACGAGGATGGAGGAAAGCAGCTCGACGGCGAGGACGGCCGTGATGAGGCGTGCAGTGATGGAGCGGGGATTGATGGGGATCTTCATTGGGGTGCGATCATTGCGGGGATGTTATTGGGGTTCTAAAGGGTCGGGACCGAGTGTGTCGAGGTCTGAGTCGGCGGTGGACAGTTCCGTGGCGAGGCGGTATCCCCGTCCACGCAAGGTTTCGATGATGGGCTCAGGATCGGGGACGGCGGCGTCGAGCTTGCGGCGAAGGTTGGAGACGTGAGGCTCGATGACGTTGGAGTGGTGTTCCCAGTTGAAGTCGTATAGGTGCTCGAGCAGTTCCTGCTTGCTGACGATAACGCGGGGGCGGTGCATGAGGTACTCGAGAATGTGGTACTCGGTGGGGGAAAGATCCACCAGGACGCCAGCGCGGTGGACGGATTGTTCCAGAGTATTGAGCGTGATGCCAAGTGCGTTGAAGGTGGGGTGGGCCGCGCCCTTGCCGCGTCGGATGAGGGCCTTGCAGCGGGCGAGAAGCTCGCCGAGGTCGAAGGGCTTGCCTAGATAGTCGTCGGCGCCGGAGTTGAGTAACTGAATGATCGAGCCGGAGCCTTCGCGGGCGGTGAGAATGAGGACGGGGGTTGAATCCTTGCGGGCTCGGATGCGTTTGAGTAGGCTTAGGCCGTCAAGCTTCGGCAGCATCAGGTCGAGGATGATGAGGTCGTAACAGAGGTTGCGGGCGAATTCGTCGCCTGCAAGGCCGTCCTCGGCCCAGTCGACGGCAAAGCCGGGACCGTCGCGCAGGGCGGTGGCCAGGTTATCGGCGAGGCGGACTTCATCTTCTACAAGCAGGACGCGCATGGTCAGAACAACTCCCTAAAGAGTATGACGCAGGAAGGATTAAGGGGAACTGAAGGGCGCTTCCCGCGGCGGACCGTTGCACGTTCCCATTGGCGCATATTCAACATGGTTTGAGGCGATGGCCGGGAGCGATGGATTAGTCTCGTAGGTAGTTTTTGCGTTGTCAGTTTGAGATTCGATGACTCCCACGTCTCAGAATTGAGACATGGGGCCCCAGCGGTTGGGCGAGGAAAGATTCTTTGCGGATTGTTCTGTCGAACATCGGGACCCTTGGAGACATACACCCACTCATTGCGATTGCGCTGGAGCTGAAGCGGCGCGGGCATGTGCCGGTAATGGCGGTTCCTGAGGTTTTCAGGGCGAAAATTATGCCGCTCGGCCTCGAGTTCCACGCGGTGCGGCCGGACATAGACCCGGAGAACAAGCTGCTCGCGGCGATGATCTACGACGTGAAGAAGGGCACGGAGCGGGGGCTAAGGGAGTTTCTGTTTCCGGTGTTGCGGCAGACGTATGACGACCTGCTGGACGCGGCGACGAAGCCGGAGCGTGCCGATTTGCTGCTGTTGGGCGAGCTGAACTACGCGGGACCGATTGTGGCCGAAGTGACGGGAATTCCGTGGGCAAGCTATGTGCTTGCGCCGCTGAGTTTCTTTTCTGCGTTCGATCCGCCGGTGCTGCCCATGTATCCGCGGCTGGCTCGAGCGGATAAGAGAGTGCCGGGGTTTGGGCGGCTGATCAAGCGCCTGGCGCGATTCATGAGCCGGAAGTGGCCGCAGCCAATCTACGATTTGCGCGCTGAGCTCGGATTGCCACGCGGGAGCAACCCGCTGTTTGACGCGAAGCACTCCCCGTACCTGGTTCTGGCGCTGTTTTCGCGGCTGCTGGGCAGGGAGCAGAAGGACTGGCCGGCGAATACGCGGATCACGGGTTTCTGCTACTACGATGCCGATGCTGGAAATGCGAAGCTGCCGGAGCACCTGGAAAAATTTATGCAGGCGGGGCCTGCGCCGCTGGTGTTTACGCTGGGCTCGGCGGCTGTAATGACGGCTGGGCGGTTCTATGAGTTCTCGGCCAAGGCGGCCATCCGCCTCGGGATGCGCGCAGTGCTGCTGATTGGTGCGGACGAGCGAAACAGGCCAAAGCAGAAGTTGCCAGAGACAATTTGCGTGGCTGAGTATGCGCCGTACTCGGCGCTTTTTGGGCAGGCAAGCATGGTGGTTCACCAGGGCGGAGTGGGAACAACGGCGCAGTGCCTGCGGGCGGGCAAGCCGATGCTGATTATGCCCTATTCGCACGATCAGCCGGATAACGGCCGGCGCATGGAGCGGCTGAAGGTAGGCCGAGTGATTCAGCGAAAAAACTATACGCCGTTGCGAGTGGAGAAGCGGTTGCGGTCGATGCTGGATGAGCCGAAGTTTGCCAAGCGAGCGGCAAAGGTGGCAAACATGCTGGCCAGCGAAGACGGCGTAGGGGCGGCGTGTGACGCGCTGGAAGAGCTTCAGCCAGGCCGGTAAAGCCCGCAGACTGCTGGAAATAACAGATTCAACTTATCGTTCCCTTTTGGGGACGCCGCGCCTCAGTTCCAAAATGGATAAACCAAGGGGTGGTTTGGTGGTACCGGATTCAGTTCCGGGTGCCCTTCTTGTCCGATCCTTTCGAAAGAGGAAAGACTGAGAATTGCCGGCGATCGATAGCTTGTCCGGTCAATGGGTCAAGTACCCCACGGAGGAAATATCGTGATGGAAGGAAGAGTACTGATTGTCGAGGATGAACCGATTATTGCTCTCGATCTCAAACAAGAGGTGGAGCAACTGGGATATGAGGTTGTGGGCGTGGCGGAGAGTGCTGAGGAGGCATTGACAGCCGCTGAGATGCATCAGCCCGACCTTGCGTTGCTCGACATACACATTGTAGGCGCGGTGGATGGAATCCAGACAGCAAAGATGCTGCGCAAGTGGTTCAATGTGGCGGGGATCTTTCTCACCTCGTTCAGCGACGACGCAACTGTTGGTCGTGCCGCCCTGGAACTTCCTTACGGCTACTTAACCAAGCCATTTCAAAGTGGGGAACTGAAGGCAGCGCTTCGAATGGCCCTGTACAAGGCGCGCGTGGAAGACAAGGAGCGCGCGGCCCGCGAGGAGCTGATTACGACAGTGGATTGGATGCAGGAGGGAGTTCTGCTGACGGACATTGAGGGGGCGATCCGCTTTATGAACCACGAGGCGGAGGTGTTAACAGGCGTCGCTCTGAAAAATGCTCGCGGCCGTCATCTCAACGAAGTGCTGCGCATCGGTGAGGAGCATGGGGAGCGACTGTTGGGTATCGGCGGCAGTGCGATGGTTCGGGTGGAGGCGTTTGGCTGGAGTCTGGAGCAGGCGGGTGGCACGACTCTGCCTGTGGACCTGAACATTTCACCGGTGGAGGACAGCAACGGGAAGCGAACAGGGATCGTGGTGACGGTGCGGAACGCGATGGAGCGGTTGCGCTGCGCGGCAATTGTCGAGGCAGAGGAAGGCCAGGGATGTTTCGACCGGGCCCTCACGGCGATGGCGCAAGTGGACGCGCTTGGAATGATCACGCGCGTCAACAGAGCGCTGCTTGAACAGTGCCATGTCGACGCGGATGCCATTGAGGGCAAGTCTCTAACAGCTTTGAAGATGGATCCCGATCCTCGCATCTCCACCGACCTGGTGAGCAAACTGCTTCAGGAAGGCACAATCGTGGCCACCACGCGAGCGAGGATCTTGAACTAGGCATCCCTGCCCAAGTGCGACGGTGGGGTCCTGGTTCTTGACTGGGCTAAGCAGGGCCGCGGAAAACGTCGAAAATTGTGCTCAAACTGACGACAAGCAAACCTCAGTGGCCAAAGCCACCTCTCATTCCGCGGGCTTTAGGCCGGAGATAAAATCCCCGGCATAAACCCCGAATGAGTTTTTCCCCTCCCTGTATTGTCGCGCCGTGTTCCTAGGGGTGCCTGTTCATAGCTCTCCCAGGGGATGGTGCAGTGTGATCTGAAAGGGGTGGGTGGATTGTCGTCGCTTGAAAAGCATGGTGGTAAAAAGGGAAACGAGTTCATGTTGCCCTTGCAGCAGGTTGAATCGGCTGGATCCGCGGCGGAGCCGAGCTCGGATCTGAGGCGCGGTGGAAACGGCAACGCAGCCGGGGACATGCCGGCGTCCATGCGTGTGGCGGCGATTCTGGAGAAGCACGTCAACCGGTGTTCGCAGTGCGAGGAGCAATTCCAACCGCTGCTCGAAGCGGTGACCGACTACGCAATCTACATGCTCGATCCGGTGGGCCGGGTGCTGACCTGGAACTCCGGCGCGGAGCGCTGCAAAGGATATAAGGCTGAGGAGGCGCTGGGAAATAACTTCTCCATGTTCTTTCTTCCCGAGGATGTGGCGGCGGGGCTGCCTCAGGAGGAACTGGCGATTGCCGACCACGAGGGCCGCTACGCAATGGAAGGCTGGCGGCTGCGCAAGGATGGCAAGAAGTTTTGGGCGGAGGTCAACTTGACCGCCATCTACAAGCCGGATGGCACGCTGCGCGGCTTTGCCAAAGTTACGCGAGACATGACTGCGCAGAAAGAATCGGAGATCGCAATTCGAGCACTGAATGCCGAACTAAGCCGCTATCAGATGATGGTGCAGACGATCGATGACTATGCCATCTACTCGATGGATCCGCATGGGACGATCACCGGCTGGGGGCTCGGAGCAGCGAGGATCAGCGGGTGGTCGGCGGAGCAGATGATAGGGAAGCACTATTCTGCGGTGGGATTTTCCGCGGAGGACATAGCTGCAGGGTTGCCGGAGCGGCAGTTGCAAGAGGCAGCTCGAAACGGGCGACAGGAGTCAGACGAGTGGCGAGTATTCCTGGGCGGGAAGGTTGTCTGGGCCAGAGGTGTGATCCACGCGGTGCGCGACGAGAAGGGAGACTTGGCAGCCTTTGTTCGTGTGGCGCGGGATATGACCCGGCAAATGGAACTGGAGGAGTCGCTTGCGCGGGTGGCTGAAGACCTTGAGGCTCGGGTGGTTGAGCGGACCCGGCAACTGGAGGCGACGGTCAATGAGCTGCGCCAGAAGAATGAGGAGGTTGAGTCGCTGGCCCGCACGGCAACCCGCGATCTTGAAGAGAAGCGGGTGATGCTCAACGAGATCCACCATCGCGTGAAAAACAACCTGCAGGTGGTGCAAAGCCTGCTGAAGATGAGTGTGCGATCGCTGCCGCCTGGTGAAGCGCGCACCGTGGCTATGGCCACGGCGCAGCGTGTTTTTGCCATGGCGATGGTGCATGAGCGTCTCTACCAGACGAAGGATCTGGCAGGAATCATGGCCAACACTTACCTGCGCGACCTGGTGGCTGGAATCTCAGCCTCCAGCGATTTGCCGACGGACAGAGTATTCCTGAAGCTGGACTGCGAAGAGATTCTGCTCACCCTGCATCAGGCGATTCCCTTTGGACTGCTGGCGAACGAACTGCTTTCCAACAGCCTGAAACATGGTTTCCCGAATGGACGCAGGGGAACTGTGACCATCGCAGTTCATCGGATGGCTGACTTTGTGAGTTTGTCTTGCCAGGACAATGGTGTCGGACTGCCCATGAATTTCGACGCCGCCAAGTGCACTTCGATGGGTTTGAAGCTGGCCGAAAGCCTGGCCCACCAGTTGGGCGGTAGCCTAATCTTCAGTTCCGGAAACGGATGCCGTGTAGAGGCGCAGCTAACGCGCCTGTAGCTGGAAGCGGCGCGCCGAAAGCATTGCCTCGGTCGCGGACTTCTTGTCGGCGTCCTTGTCTTTGCCCCAGGTCTTGTAAAGGCCGAGATAGGCGTAGTTCTCCGTCTGGCCGGCGACCGAGTGGCCATAGGCAAAAAGCAATTGCAGGCCGGGTGATTTGAAGTGATAGTAACCGCCTGCATCGATGAGAGTTGAGGCCTGGGTTTGCGCGGCGGCAATGCCTTCCCTGGCGTGAGAGAAGACTTCCGCAGAGAGCTCAAGGCGCTCATTGACGGTCTTCTTCATCAGATAACCGCCGTAGAGATAGTTGCGGTAGCCGGTTTGCGGGACAACGGTGTAACCGAGGCCGCCAACCAGGCTCCATGAGCCGAATTCCTTTTCAACCCAGATGGGCAGCTTGTACCAGACCTTGCCGACGCCGAGACCCTTGGCGTAACTGCCGGTGGGCATCTCAAACATGGTGAAGCTGCCGATTCCTGGGCGATGCGGAGTTTGCTTGATGAAGCCGTATTTGACGCTGAGTTCCATATCGGTGAGGCCGAATGCGCTGGGTCCGGCTCCGCCGGGGGCATAGATGGGGTTGTTGGATGGGAGGGCTGCGCCGAAGGGCAGAATGGCGTGGAGCTGAATGTTGGGAACGGCGCCCCAGTTGAACTCGAATGCGGGGCCGGTCGGATCGGCCTCGACGGGGGTTCCGTCGAACTGGCTGAAGATGTAGAACTCATAGTGGCCAAGATCGACGGGGGTGGGATCGTCGGTTTGAAACGGGGGACCGGCCTGGGCGCCGAGCCGGGAAGCGCCGAAGACGAGCAGAAGCAAAGTCGCCAGGCCTGAAATGCGAAGGGCAGAGCCCGTGGGCGCGATCGGCTTCGAAGGGCGATCGTGATTTCTGCCATTGGGCCGACGGCTCATGAGGAGAATATATCGGCTTTAGAGATTACTTGCGGGCGTATTCCTTGGTTTGTCCGGTGCGTGAGTTGAACACGGAGAAGCTGCCGTCGGCGTTGGCGGAGACTTTGAGGTAAGCGCCACCTTCAGTCCCTTTGAGATTGGCGATGAGCGGGTCGGCGCTGTTGTGTGCGGCGTCAGAGCCCTCGGCGGTGTGGAGCATCCAGAGATCTTCAAGGCCGGGGCTTTCGTGGATGGTCTGCCAGGCCTCAGGGCTGCCGGCCTTGTGTGCGCCGTTGTCCATAATGGCGACGCGGGGGTGGATGGCATGGACGAATGCACGCGAGTTGGACAGATTAAATCCGTGATGGTTCACGAGATAGAGATCGACTGATCCGATCAGGTTGGCGGGGCAAACGAGAGGAATCTCCTTCGCCTTGGTGAGGTCGCCGAGATCGAGGAAGCGGAACTTGCCGTAGGTGAGCAGAAAGCCGGCAGAGCGAGGATTCTCAGTGTCGTCAAGATCCCAATGAGGCTCGGTGGCGCAGAGCGGATTGGGCTCCGCTTTAACTCCGGGTCCCAGCACTCGTGGATCGGCAGCGATATGTTCACCATCTGCGGTCAGCACGATGGTCTTGAGGCCGGGCAGGTCGATGGTGTCGCCGGGGTGGACAATGCGGCGGGGCGTTGTTCCGATTGCCTTGAGATAGGCGGCGAAGTCGTGGCGGGTGATGTCGGAGTCTTCGCGGTTTGGGCCGTGGTCGAGAAATTCGCCGACTGGAACTCCGGAGGCAACGAGGTTGGGGACGCCACCGACGTGATCGACATGGAAGTGGGTGATGAATACGTGATCGAGGCGAGTGATGCCTGCGTCTTTCATGGCAGCCTGAATGCGCTTGGCGTCACGAGCATCGGGCGTGGGCCAGCCGGTGTCGACGAGTAGCGATGCGCCTGATGGCGTGACGATGAGCGTGGACTGGCCTCCTTCAACGTCAATCGCGTAGATGAGCAGCGGGTGTTTGGCCTGTGCCGAGGCAGAGATGCCGGGGATGGTTGCAAGGGCAAGGGCGCAGATTGCGGCGAAGGCGAAGCGGTGGCGGCGTGTTTTGTGGGCGTGGGTCATTTGCGGGGAGTTTATACGCTGAAGGGGACCAGGGGAAAGAGGCAAAACAAAGGCGGCCGATGCGCGGCGATGTTTACATAGGAAACAACAATGACATTACTGACGTTCGTTCGATGCATCGATTGTCCGCGGTTGAGAACAGTTTCTAACTCAGCGCTTGCCAAGTGCGCGAAATGCAATGAAACTTAGGTGTTGAAAAGCACAGGTCAAAACTGATTGCCGGACTAGACTCTCCGCATCTTTCCGGCCGAGGAGAAGTTATGCGTATCTGTGGGTTGATTGGGGTTTCGCTTCTGGCGGGCGTGGTGGTGTTTCCGGCGCTGATGTTGGGGCAGTTTCAGCAGCCGACTGACGAAGAGTTGAAGATGACGGCGGATGCCAAGTATCCGGATGCTGCCGCGGTGATTTTGAACCAGGAAGAGAGGACCGACGACACACAGCACTTCCGCAGCGTGTACATGAGGGTCAAGATTCTTCAGGAGTCAGCCAAAGAACTTGCAACAGTGAGTCTTGGCTATGTCAGAGGGAACTTTACGGTCGATTCGGTTTCAGGGCGGACCATTCATGCGGATGGGACGGTGATCCCGTTGGACATGAAGCCCGCGGACCTGATGCGGTCTAAGCAGGGGGAGAACGAATATCGCCAGGTGACTTTTAACCTGCCGAGCGTTGAGGTTGGAAGCATTCTGGAGTATTACTACGTGGTTCGTTATGGCGAACATTTGTATACGTCGCCCTACTGGGAGATTCAGGGGAGGTTTCCGGTTCGGAAGGCCAAGTATCTGTTCGTTCCGTTTCCCGAGATGCTCAGTGCAGAGGCAGGGCGAACCTTCCAGTGGATGGTGGGCGAGCATGGGCAACTGCTCACGGATCTACGGGAGTATGTGAATCTGCCACCCGGGAGGACGTTGACCGTAAGCGCATCGAAGCGATTTGAGCTTGAGTTGAGCGATATCCCTCCGCTTCCGCGCGAGCGGTGGGCGCCGCCGATTGAGGCCGAGCGTTACGAGGTGCGGTTTTACTATTCTCCGGGGAGCTCAGTCGGTCAGTACTGGACCAATGAAGCTGGTTACTGGCTGAAAGATGTGAGCCGATTTGCCGAGGTGTCGGGCGGCATAAGGACGGCTGTTTCCAGCCTGACAGCGCCAGGTGACAGCGACCTCGACAAGGCCAGGAAAGTTTACGAGGCGGTGCAGGGACTGGAGAACACGGATTTCACACGAAAGAAGAACGAGTCAGAGCTGAAGCGCGAGGGCTTGAAAGAGGCGAAGCGCGCTGAGGATACATGGAACCAAAAGAGTGGTAGTGGAGAAGAGCTAGCGCTGCTCTATCTTGCGCTTCTGCGTGGTGCAGGACTGACAGCCTATCCAATGAGAGTAGTCGACCGCGAGAGGGGGAAGTTCGTCGTTGACTATCTTCAGTGGCACCAGCTGACTGACACGGTGGTGATTCTGAATACGGGCGGGCAGGACATTGTGTTGGACCCCGCGGAAAAGATGTGCCCATTTCAGATGGTTGACTGGAGGCATTCGGGCGCGGGCGGAATCCGGCAGCAGGATAAAGGGATTGCTCCGTGGGCGACGCCGCTGTTGCTTTACACCTCTAATACGACTATCCGCCGGGCAGAAATGACACTGAGCGTGGATGGCCAGGTGACGGGAAAGCTGAAATTCACGTTCAGTGGACAAGATGCGCTGTATTGGCGGCAGCAGGCGTTGCGCGTGGATGACGAAGCTCTGAAGAAAGACTTCGATGCATGGATGAAGACGCAGGTTTCTCCTGGGACTGACGCGCAATTCACAGGATTCTCAAATCTCGACAATCCGAACGCGGACTTGAACGCTACAGCAACGGTGAAAGGGAACCCTGGATCAACAATGGGCAAGCGCATTGTGCTGCCGGGATCGTTTTTTACCACCAATGAGGATCGGTCGTTTATTGAGCAGCCCAACCGGCAATTGGCCGTGGATATGCACTATGCAAAGCAGGTGAAAGATGGGGTGTTGTACCACCTTCCAGCGGGGTTTGCATTGGAGACGACCGGGCCTGTTGCTTCGGTTCCGTGGCCGAGTTCTGCGACCTTCGTGATGAAGTCTTCGACGAGTGGAAACGACCTGAC
>Ga0182016_10005259_pt1 | contig 14007 bp, 18 predicted proteins | sample 712S2MmetaG_FD_120491 | JGI IMG/M metagenome (GOLD analysis project Ga0182016, IMG submission 120491) | Permafrost microbial communities from Stordalen Mire, Sweden - 712S2M metaG | ecosystem: Environmental > Terrestrial > Soil > Wetlands > Permafrost | place: Sweden: Stordalen | collected...
GGCCAGACCACCGGCAACAACCTGGATGGGACAACCAACTTCATTCCACGAATGAATCAGATGACGTTGCGCGAAGGTTATAAGGGCCTCATGGGGAACATCTATGCGCCGGGGCCGTATTATCAGCGGATCCGCACATTTCTGCGTGAGTACCAACGTCCGAGAATCTCCAGCGCATTGACATGGCGTTCCATACGAGCGTTCCTTATGGCCAATCTGCGCCTTGGCATTTTTGGTTCTGAGCGGTTCCATTACTGGGCCTTGCTGTTCTGGACGGTCTTCCGCCGCCCCACTCTGTTCCCGCTCGCCGTTACCTTGTCAATTTATGGTCACCACTTTCGCAAGATATGCAGAGTGCGAGGGCTGTAAAAAGTCATTTTTATTGGTCGAAAAAATAGAAGAGTGCGCGTGCTGAAGCGCTGACATTATTATGGAACGGGTTGATCCAACTACACGATTAGGCAAACTGCTCGATTGGTGTTCGCGGCAAAAAGCGACGGACCTTCATGCCCAAGCCGACCGTCACTATTCCATCCGCATCGATGGAGTGCTTCAACGCATTTTGGAAGAACAGTTTCCCGCCCCCAGCAACGACGCCATCGTCGAAATGCTGCGCGAGTCCTTCTCAAGCTCAATCTATGAGCGCATCGAGCGGCAGCACGAAATGGATTTCAGTTTCCTTTGTGCCGGCGCGCGCTACCGGGCCAATTTCAGCAAACAACAGGGCAAACAATCCTTTTCTTTCAGAGTCGTGCCACAAAACATGATGCAATTCGCAGACCTCGGTTTGCCAGCCACCATCCTCGATTTAATACGAGAACCTCGCGGATTAATCATTGTCGCCGGCGCAGCCGGCCAGGGCAAGAGCACCACCGCACGAGCCATTTTGCAAAAGCTCAATGAAACGAGGGCTCTGCGCATCGTTACGATTGAAGACCCAATAGAATATTTGTTCCAGGAGGACAAGTGTCAGTATGAACAGCGCGAAGTGGGAGTGGACACTGACTCGTTCGCCGATGGCATCCGCAACGCCGTCCGTCAGGATCCCGACGTGATCTTTTTAGGCGAGATTCGCGACCGAGAAAGCATCCTGGCTGGGATGCAGGCGGCGGAAACAGGGCATTTGGTCTTGACCACGCTGCACGCCGATTCCGTGCCGCAGGCCTTGGAACGACTGCGCCAGTTTTATCCCGCCCAGGACCAGGGAAACATTAGCGCGCTCTTGGCCCGCTGCTTGAATGCGATTGTCTGCCAGCGGTTGATCCCCAGCGCTTTCGGCAAGAGGATTCCCTGCCTTGAAATCATGAAGCGCAATGTTGGCATCCAGGACTGCATTGCCCGCAATGACATGCTCCTTTTGGCCGGTCATATCGAAGCGGCTGTCAATGAGGGCATGCATAGTTTCGACCAATACCTTATGCAGCTTCTCCAAAGCAAATATGTGACCGAGGACACTGCCAGACATTATGCGAATAATTGGAGCATGGTCGAGATGGAGATGCGCGGCTTCATTCCATCGAGCTCCGGCATCCTCAAACCCGGGTAAGGGGGCATTCACCTTATATCATTCAGACATTGTCCGGCTTACACTTAGGCCAGCGAATCAATTACCTTTTTCTCAGTCTGAAATCAAAGCAATGAACGCCATCAACCACCCCCCTATACCGACCTGGCGGAGAACCAAGAAACGGAGCATTCCCGTTATTAAGGATCGAATTCCTTTGGCCCCCGGTGTTCCACGCGATTCGCCCCAGCGTTGTATAGCGGAGAATATTCGCATAAATGATCCTCTGGCTGTCGGCATCGAAGAGTTGGCAGACCCTCTGTGATAGCCAACTCCTGAATCCCCGAAATGAGGTTGAACTCACCGCTCTGATGCAGCGGATGTGGCCAGACTCCACTTGGCCAGCCCATTCATTCGAACCCAACTCGCCGATCCTAAGTTTCAAATCTCAGTTTTCCGAGGGTGCAATGGAGCGGCGGCAAACGTCGGGTGCGAAGACGCGGCGAGGACACCAGGCGAATCGTTTGTACCAAGCAGCGCGGTTGGCTCAACCATGACGTTTACGCGTTCCATCGGGACTCCACGCTTCGCCGAGGGCAAGGCAGGGATTGGTTTTTCCTCAACCGTTAAGGCGCGATAGGTTACGGGTACCTGCCATTCAGCGTAATTCGGATCGAAAGCCTTCATGGCGCTGACCACCCGAAGGCGAAAAGTCTTTTCGATCAATCCTCCCTGTCCTGGCAGGATTTTGAAGTGGACCCGAAAAAATGACCAACCGCCGCCCCGGGCCTTTTCCACCTCCCCAATCATGGGCTCGCTTAAGATAATCGCGCCGAACTGTTCCCACATGCCTTTGGCTTCGTCCCCGACGATTTGAAGGACCTTTTGCGCGTCCGCACCAGCCGGAATCTTGACATTCCCGTATGCGTCCACGCCGCCGGGCGGAAAACGGCTGACGGTGCCAATGTTTCGGTTGGGAATCAAAACCTTCTGATGCAGAAAATTCACCAGCGTGGTGAAGCGCAAGCCGATTTCCTCCACGCGGCCAATGACGATCGTGTTGGAACTCGCAATTTCCACCAAATCGCCCACATCCATGGCGTCGCAAAAAATCAGGGTCATGCCACTGACAATGTCCTGGACCAAACCCTGCGAACCAAAGCTGATGGCCAGGCCAATGATCGAAGCGCCGGCCAAGTAGGCCGTCAAGTTCACGCCGAATTCCTGCAGGATCAATCCAAAGGCGAGAAAATAGAGGACAAAAATGAGCGCGCTGACGAGAAGGCGGCTAATCGTAATGAATTTGGGCTGGCGCGTCCGGAAAAGAAGCGGGTGTTTCTTTTGATGGCTTTTGCGCTTAAGAATGAGCCATTCGCTGCTGTTCCGGATAATTTTAACCGCCACATGCACAAAAATGACCAGCCCGACAATGAGCAGCAGGCGCATCTCCATGGAGGACCCTTTGCCTGAAAGATGACCGTAAATGCGACTCACCACCGTATCATCTGCCGCATATAAGAACGAAGTTGGCGGCTGATTTGTCATATGTGGAGAAAGCGTGAAGACCCCTCGTGCGAAGAGCCGAAAACTTGCACGGCCTCAAGAACTAAAAGGTAGACCAACTTCCCCGGTTTCGGCTGGGTTTCGTACTACGTCTTGTTGTGAAACCCATGGACGCGGGTGAGGCTGCGTTCCGCGGTCAATTCCGCCTCCGCCGCCAGCCAATGTTGCACATCGCGCCCGGGCTTTGAACCTTCATTTTCATAAGTGAAGTAGGCCTTTCTGGCCACCTCATCTGTTGATGGCATAAAACCCTTTGCCTCGAGGTCTGCCTCCTCGGTTGCAGCCACTGTTGATGGGTCAGATGGCTTTTGATTTTTATCCTGGTAGAAAGTTCTGTGTTTCATACCGAAACGATATGCCTTTGCAATACCTGTCCGCTATGGGGTGTTCACCCCGGTCGGAGAATCAACTTTCAACCCAAAACGTGCAGACCGTCCCCTTGCAAAAAAAGCCGCGAAAGGCAGTATCAGTGCGCAAAGCGCTGATGTTTTGACATACAAATGAACCGACCAACTCAAACCATTTTGCATTCCGGCAAGTTCCTGACATTGATCCAAGAAGGCCATTGGGAATACGTGAACCGGGTCAACGGGTCCGGCGCCGCCCTCATTCTGGCCGTGACAGCGGAACAGAAAATCCTTCTGGTGGAGCAATTCCGCATTCCGGTCCATGCGCGCACGATTGAGCTTCCCGCCGGGATTATCGGGGACGAGCCTGGATGTTCGAATGAGTCTAAGGCCGAAGCGGCCCGCCGCGAGCTATTGGAGGAAACCGGCTACGCCGCAGACAATTTCGAGGCGTTGCTGACGGGCCCCAGTTGCAGCGGGCTCACTTCCGAACGGGTGACTTTGTTCCGCGCTTTGGGATTGCGTCGCGTTGGGAAAGGCGGAGGTGTGGCCAACGAAGAAATCACCATTCACGAAATTCCTATGGTTGAAGTGGTGAAGTGGCTGGAAACGAAAGCGAAAACCGGAGTTCTGATAGATCCCAAGGTTTATTCGGGGCTTTTCTTCATGACACAGAACAAATAACCAGGCCGGCGGTCATACTCGGTAGTCCCAATTAGGCGCGTCGAGAGCAACGTTGCCGGAATCAAGCTATTTCACCGCCTCGAGTTCAAAGTGTTGGCGGACGTGCGCCACAATTTGCCCTTCGGTCATCCTATCGGTCGTTTCCATCGTGACGATGTGAGCGCCGGGGCACTCTTTCTCGAATCGCTTTTTCAATTCGCCCTTGGCCTCGCCGGGACCAAAGATCAGGATCGCTCCAGTATGGCGAAGATAAGCCACGATCTCGTCGTAGTAACGCGCGAGATACCCGGAGTAAGCTCTCTGGCGCGAATCATCGGCCGGAACTTCCTGGTATTCAAACCGGCCAATGGAAGGATCGCCGGTGCGCCGAAGCTGCTTTTGCGCGTCGGATTGGATGCGCTTTGTTTCTTCCCCGGTTTTCGAGAGGACGACAATCAAAGCTTCTCGATGGTCAACCCAAAGACCCGCTTCGACTTTCAAACTCCCGCCATCGTTAACCGCGCTGGTGTTGTTCATTGAAGTGATGGTAGGAGGCAGATCACCGGACGCCTATGGGGTGAAACCCTGCCGCGGACTTCATGGTCAGGAGGCCTTCCTCGGATCGAACGTGGAAAGTGACGCCAATTGTTTCCACAGTTGCTCCTCATCTTTGCTGATTCGCGCCGGGACTTGGATGGAGACCCCGACATACAGATCACCGCGCTTGCCGGCACCGGCCGGCAGCCCTTTGCCTCGGACGCGCAGTTGATGCCCCTGCAAAGTGCCGGCGGGAACTTTCAATAAAACGCTGCCTTCCAGGGTTCTCACGGTTACGGTTGTGCCCAATATTGCCTCCCACGGGGCCAGTTCCAAATGACCCATCAGATCGGCACCGCGCACTTGCCAATCGGGATGCTGGGCATAGCGCACCCGCAAATAAATATCGCCGGCACTGCCACCATTCGTTCCCTCGCCGCCTTTGCCTGTGACCCGAATTGACTGGCCAGCCTGGACGCCTTTCGGAATTCGCACTTGGTAAGTTTCCGTTTCCTCCCGACCGGTGCGCGCGTTGGTGCGCCGCACCGAAATCGCTCGCATGGCCCCCGTGAGCACTTCATCGAGCGTAATGAGGATATCCCCGCGGATGTCCTGACCGCGGAGGGCTTGCTGCGGCTCCTCGGTGCCGTCCCCTCCATTGTGATCGAATGGAGATGCGCCGCGAGATCGGCTGGCACGTCCGCCAAAGAATTGTTCAAAAAAATCACTGAAACCTGTGCCCTCAAATTGAAAATCATACTCATCACCCCCTGCTCCTTGCCGAGCGGATTGTGCTCCGGGCCGGCCGGGCTGTGGACGCGACTCGCCACCCGTCTTCCAGTCGGCACCCAACTGGTCGTACTTTCTGCGACTTTCCGGATGGCTCAAGACCTCATTGGCCTCGTTGATTTCCTTGAATTTCTCCTCCGCCGTCTTCTTGTCCTTGGCGACATCGGGATGATACTTCCGCGCCAGAGTGCGGAAAGCTTTCTTGATTTCCTCATCCGTCGCCTTGGGTGGCACTCCCAGTACCCGGTAATAGTCCTTGAATTCAGCGGGCATGATGGCCTTGTTTTGTGTGCTTCAGGTCATTGACCACGACTTTGGCCGGGCGAAAGACCTTCTCACCCCGCCGATAACCTCGCTGGAAGACCTCCAGGACGGCGTGGTTGGCTTGGGCCGGATCGTGGCGCTGCGAAACCGCTTCATGCCGGTGCGGGTCGAACGGCTGCCCGATAATTTCCTCGGTCTCGATTCCATGCTGGCGGAGCAACAGGCGCAATTGCTGCAAAGTCATTTCCACACCCTGATGAAACTGTGGAGACCCGGGGGTGGCGCCTGAAGCCAAAGCCCTTTCAAGGTTGTCGAGGGAGGGCAGCAACTCGCGGATAAAGGACTCCTTTTGCGCGGCTGCACGGCTCTCGACTTCCTGGCGGCTTCGCCGCTTGAAGTTCTCGAAGTCAGCAGCCAAGCGCAGGTTCAGGTCTTTTTGTTCGGCGAGCTCCTGGCGGAGCGGGTCCAACTCTGTGGCGGTGATCTTGGCGGCAGAGGCGCTGGCCACCGTACCAACCGACGGCGGATCTTGGATTTCCTGTTTCATGTATTAATTGCTCTTGAATAATAGTGGAATGTGGATGGACGCACGGACTTGCCTTTGCCAAACCGCGTTCGCTTCCGCTGCTCGTTCGGAATCTCTCCCCCTTCGTTTTCCCACCGCTCAATCGCTCTCTGCTCGAAAGTCCTGGTGTCGCCAATCCCCAGGTGCCAAACCACGTCTAACCATTCGTGGACAGCGATGTTGCCCAAAGCAATAAACGGCATTTCCCGATGGTGGACTTCGCAAGTGCTGAGGGACCCATGTTTCAACGCGTTCATGGCACGAGAACCGCCGCGCCCTCGAATCGCCCAGCGCGAAGATCGGCAAGGGCTTGATTGGCCTGGTTGAGTGGATAGCGCGTGGTATGCGTGACGATGCCGAACTCCGGCACCAGCCGCAGGAAGTCGTTTCCATCCTGCCGCGTGAGATTGGCCACCGACACGAGTTGCCGCTCCTCCCAGAGCAAATGATAGGGGAAGCTCGGAATGTCGCTCATATGGATGCCGGCGCATACGACCCGTCCACCCTTTCTGACCGCCTTCAGCGCCAAAGGCACGAGAGCGCCGACGGTCGCAAAAATGATCGCTGCATCGAGCGGTTCCGGTGGCATCTCGTCGGATCCACCTGCCCAAACCGCGCCGAGGCCCCGAGCGAAAGACTGCGAATTCACATCTCCCGGCCGACTGAACGCAAAGACCGACCGCCCCTGGCACTTGGCGACTTGCGCCAATATATGGGCGGCGGCGCCAAAACCATAAAGCCCCAGTTTTTTACCGGGGCCAGCAATCACTAAAGAACGCCAGCCGATCAGGCCGGCGCACAGTAAAGGGGCAAGTTCCACGTCATCGCCGGCTTCACCGAGTGGGAACGCAAAGCGCGCATCGGCGATCGTTGCCGTCGCGAAACCCCCGTCGCGCGTGTAGCCTGTAAAAAGCGGTCGATCGCAGAGATTTTCCTGGCCACCAATGCAATAAGGACAAACGCCGCAGGTATGGCCGAGCCAAGGAATGCCGACGCGCTCACCCGTTTTCAATCCCTCCACGCCAGGTCCGACCGCATCAACCCGCCCGACGATTTCGTGACCGGGAATGATCGGCACAATCGGGTCTGGCAACTCGCCATCCACGACGTGCAGGTCCGTGCGGCAGACCCCGCAGGCCGCCACCTTCACCCGAATCTGGCCTGGGCCAGGTTGCCGATCGGGCAGTTCTGTCCATTCAAGAGCCGTTCCAATTTTCTTTAGTACCATCGCATGCATGATCTTCTTGGATTGTCATCTCTTCTCACCCCGCCGCAACGCCGAGAATTCGACCGATGAGGGCGGTCACAGCCATGGCCAGGGCACCGCCGAGGGTTACGCGCAAAGCTGCGCGGCCCAAAGGAGCGCCCCCGAGATACCCGCCAAACGCGCCTAGGACGGCGAGACTCCCCAGACAGAGCACCGCGATCAAGGGAATACGCAATGACGCTGGTGCGATCAAAAGGCCTGCAATTGGAATCGTGGCGAAGAGTGCAAAGCTCGCGGCGGATATCCACGCCGCCTGCATCGGACGCGCAAGCGATGTCTGGTCGATCCCAAGCTCGTCGCGCAAATGCGCGCCAAGCCGGTCCCCCGCGCTGAGTTGCACCGCGACCTTCATCGCAAGTTCTTTCTCGAGGCCTCGCTTCTCATAGATGGCGGCCAGTTCCTGCAATTCGGCTTGTGGATCCGCCGTAAGCTCCTGCGTTTCGCGGCCAATGTCGGCCTGCTCCGCATCTCGTTGCGAACTAACCGAAACGTATTCGCCCATCGCCATGGACATCGCGCCCGCCACCAACCCCGCCACACCGGCGACCAGGATGGCTTGCTTCGATGCGGAGGCCGCGGCGACACCAATCATGAGGCTCGAAGTCGAGACGATGGCGTCGTCCGACCCGAGCACCGCCGCGCGCAGCCACCCGATGCGCCCGCTTCGGTGCATTTCCATCGGGTTCGAAGGAATGACAGATACCGCCTTCATGCGTCCAGATGCGTGATTGCGCTATACCATGCCCCCGAAATGGTGAGAATTGCGCGACACATAACTGATGACTTGCCGGGGTTGTTGGTCATGGGGTGGCTGGTGCTGGCACTCTCGCGTCCGCTTCGATCTCGATGAGGACATCGACGTTGTTGCCGATCATGCCTTGGTCAGCTGTGATGTCGAAATCGCGCCGGTCGAGGGTGACCGAAGCCTCCCAGCCGGAGATCGCGGCACCCTTCATGCCCGGACCAAAGCCCCGAGATACCACCTTGAGGACGACCTCCTTCGCCACGTTCTTCATCTTGAGAACACCCGTGACGGCATAGGTGCCGTCGCCTGCGTTTTTCCAGCTCTTACTTTTGAAGGTCATGTCTGGAAATGTGGCGGCGGCAAAGAAATTGGTTGAGCGCAAGTCATCGTCACGCATCTTCGCGGTGGTGGTGATGCTGGCCACTTCGATGACGGCCTCGACGGTGCTGTTTTCAAGATGTTCGCGATCCACGACGATGGTCCGTTTCACCTTGCTGAAATATCCGGGCACCTTGGTAAAGAAATGCCCGATGGTGAATCCAACCCAGGTGTGCAGGGGATCAATGTCATAAGTTTCAACCGCTGCCCTTGCGGATGACAGCGAACTGAACGCAAGCGCGGCGATGACAAGGGCGATCTGGGAACGGGGCCTCGTAGTTTTCATTGGGGTTGGATTTCGTTTTTTGGGTTGAGTGAACTTTGTTTTATTTTTCCTTCGGAAAATCGGCGCCACGCGCAATCGTTTTCACTGCTGAAAAATCTTTGCGCAACTCTTTGAGCTTTGACATGGCTCCTTCGTAAGCATCGTTGCCGAGCAACAGGTGGCGCGGCGGATGCGGGGACTCCACCGCGCGAATGATCGCTTGTGCGGCGCGCACCGGATCACCGGGTTGCTTGCCCGAGTCGGCGCGAATATCTCGGCGCCACGCGCCCGCCGTTTTCGTGTAGTCGTCAATTTGCTTTTTGCTTTCATTAGCCGAACGCCCGGCCCAGTCGGTGCGGAAGCCGCTCGGTTCAACGACCATTACTTTGATGCCCAGAGGTTCCACCTCCTGCAAGAGGGCGCTGGTCAAGCCTTCGACCGCAAATTTGGTCGCGTTGTAAAATCCGAGCGCCGGAGCGGACCGCAGTCCGGCCAATGAAGAAATATTGACGATGCACCCTTTGCGCCGCCGGCGCATCCCCGGCAGCGCCGCTTGAATCATCCGACTCAGGCCGAACAAATTGATCTCAAACATCCGGCGTATCTCGCTCTCTTCGCCCTCTTCGATCGCCGCGAAATAGCCGATGCCGGCATTGTTCACGAGCACGTCAATGCCGCCAAATTTTTCCTCCGCGGCCTTGATGGCTGCGTCAATCTGGGCTTGGTCAGTGACGTCAAGCTTGAGCACCAAAGCCTCGCCTTTGGCCGCTAACGCTTCCACCTGCTTTGGTTTTCGCGCTGTCACCACCGTGCGAAAGCCGCGCTCCAGCGTCTGGGTGGCCAGTTCGCGCCCGAAGCCGGTCGAACAGCCGGTGATGAACCAAACGGGTTTTTCGTTGTTTGCGTTGCTTTTATTTTTTGTCGTCATAATTGCTTTTCCTAAATAGTTAGTGGCGCGTCGCGGAGCTTCCGTTCCTGTTTGGTATGCTGGAGCCAGTCCGCATAAGTCACTCTCGGAATGTCGAGAAACGAATCTCGCGTTTTCACGTATGCGCCCAAACCGTTCATCCGCCCAATCGCATGCAGTTCCTCGGCGCGGATGTAGTGGCCGGTCTCATCGACGAACTCATCTTTTACATGAACCGCAAGACTTGCCCCAAAATGATCCGGTTTCGGCCGATTTCCAGGGTCATGACTTCCCGGCACTCCAAGCTCGCGGGCGCGGCAGCGATGCGGGGAACTTTGACGATCAGCGACGGCTCCGTTTTCAGGGCGGCGATTTCCAAAAGCTTGATCTCCGGCGGAAAATCAATCGCGGTGAAATTCATGGTTTCCGCCACCGCTTCGTTCACGACATTGACGACAAACTCACCGGCGCTGCGAATATTTTGAGCAGTCTGTTTTGCAATCGTGCCCGGCCCGGGTTTGTTGGCGATGCCGACGGCCACAATCGGCGGGTCCATGCCCACATAATTGAAAGCGCTGAACGGCGCGGCATTCAATTGCCCGGCCGCATTCATGCTGGTAATCCACGCAATTGGCCGAGGCGCGATCAGGCCGCAGAGCAAACTATAAATTTGCTTCCTTTCAGCATTGCCAAGATTTAGCTCCATGATATGAGGTGGCGTTTTTTGCGGGTTTAAAACAACCAAGCATATAAGTTGGCTGACATCGAGATCACGCGGGCGCGTCAATGGAACTCACACGCACTAGTTTTTTGTTCACAAATTCCTGGATGCCCATGCTGGAAAGTTCACGCCCGTAGCCTGAGTTTTTGATGCCGCCGAATGGGAGGTCTGAGGCCGTCCAGGTGGGGTGATTGATGAACACCATGCCGGTGTCGATGCGGCTCGCGATGCGCTTTCCACGCTCAATGTCGCCGGTGAACACTGAGCCTCCAAGGCCAAATTCCGAGTCGTTGGCCAACGCGACGGCTTCGTCTTCGTTCTTGACGCGAAAGAAAAGCGCGACTGGCCCGAAGAATTCCTCCCGGAAGGCGGGATTTTCTGATTTGATGTTGGTTAGAATGCTCGGCTGCATATAAGACCCCGGTCGGTCAATCCGTTTGCCGCCCATCAACAAAGTTGCACCGTTGGCGACGGCTTCTTCGATCTGGTCCAGCAAGTGCAACAGAGCCGCTTCCGTGGAGAGAGGTCCGAGAGTTGTCGCAGGGTCCATCGGATCTCCTGGATTGAGAGCAGCCAATGATTTCTGAAACATCGCGAGAAAGCGGTCGGCCAGTTCTTCCACGACTATGAATCTCTTCGCCGCCACGCAGCATTGGCCGGTGTTGTTCATTTTCGCCCAAACGGCCCAAGCGACCGTCTTGTCCAGATCGGCATCGTCGAGCACGATGAAAGCATCACTGCCGCCCAACTCCATCGTGGATTTCTTGAGGTTTTGTCCCGCTCTTGCGGCAACACTTTTTCCGGCTCCGACGCTGCCGGTCAACGCCACTCCTTTGATGCGGGGATCGTCGATCACCTTATTGACCTGGCCATACGAAATAAACAAATTGGTGTAGGCGCCGGCGGGCGCTCCTGCCTCCAGCCACAACTTCTCAAACGCAAGGGCGCATTGCGGCACGCATCCCGCGTGTTTCACCATGACCACGTTGCCCGCCATCAAGTTGGGCCCGGCCAACCGCGCGAGTTGGTAGTAGGGAAAGTTCCAGGGCTGGACGCCAAAGAGCACGCCGAATGGAGAGCTTTCAACCATTGCCTCACCCGATTTGGGTTTGAGTGCTTGCGGGGCAAGGAAGCCCTCGGCGTTCCATGCGTAATACTCGATGATGTCCGCGCTGAGCAATACTTCGCCCCGAGCCTGTTCGATCAGCTTGCCCATCTCAAGTGTCACCGGACGCGCGAACTCCTCCACACGTTCACGCAAGATGTTGGCGGCTTTCACAGCCACAATCGCGCGTTCAGCAAATGTCTTGTGCCGCCAGGTTTCGAAGCAGGTCGCGGCCGTGGCGATTGCCGTCTCGATCTGCGCATTGGTCAGCGTCTCAAATGTTTTGCCAGTTATGCCGTTGGATGGATTCACACTCTGGTAAGCCTTGGCTTTGAGTTTAGACTTGGCAGTGTGGGTTTTTGGGGGTCCTGGGTGGGGAGCGAGTGATGTGGTCATAGAGGTTTCCAGAGATTTGTTACGCGTCCACCAGTTCGTTGACCCAGTAGCCTCTGCGACTGTAGTGCTGATGCAGCGCGTCCTCGTAATCCCGAGTCAATAGAAACTCCTCCGTGTATTCTGGCGACAGCTTGATCGTCTCGCGGGAGAGGTTGACGAAGACTTTCGACTCGCCCCAACTGACGCGATCAATCCACAGAGGCGAAATCAGCACCTTTTTCCCGGTCCACCAATTCAGTGTATTTACTAAGAGATAACGAATAGTCCAAGTCTCGTCTTCGATTATAAAATCTTCGACATGACCAATCTCGCCGTCTGTCGCCTGGATACGATAGCCGCTCACCGCGTGGGTGCTGCGCAAATGGGAATCCCATGTTTTCTGACCTGGGGTCGCAGCCCTCCATTTTGCACGGTCCCGCGCCACTTGGCGCTCATACCCCCACGAATATGGGCCGGCCCAGTAAATTGGCCATCCGAAATACCCAAAGTAATTCTCCTCGAATTGCCTTGAAACGGGCTTGTGGCTGTCCAAGGATGGACTCTCCTCGATTTGCTTTTTGGTCAAATCAACGGCGATCTGGTCCTTGTATATGTCCGTATTTATTGCCCCCAGCGCATACGGGGAAATCAGCACCTGCCTGCCCGGGAGCCAGTTTCCTGTGTCGGCGACCAGATACCGAATGGTCCAGTGCCGGTCGTCGAAGTAGAATTCTTTGACCCTCCCGATTTCCCCATCAAGGCTGTCCAATCTGTAGCCATGAAGTGTTTTTGCTGTGTATAACATAATAATTCCTTTGTTCGTTGCGCTTCGCTTCTACTTCAGTCTCGGCATCCAGCAAAGATAGCGTTTGCGAAGTCGATTCCGCGCGGTCTGCGCAGGTCTCAGCCTCCATATTGCGCTGGCTTGGCCTCTTGCCTATGGGGAGTAACCCTACCGTGCATTGTGGAAAGTCGTTAAACTCCGACTGGCCGCTTCTTTAGGCGACGGCGACATCGCCCTCAAGCCCAACAAGAAGGAGCAGAGCCTGATGGTAGAGGTGGCGCTGCCCGAGGGATGCCAGTTCAGCAGCGAGATCAAAGTCGGGGCTGTGACCGTCGCCGACGACGAAGAGCAGGAGGTAACCTTGAAATTCGTTCCCTTCCTAGTTTGCCTGCCTGTCGACAAAGAACTGGTCTGGCTCCTGGCCAAGCGGAAAAACCTGACCCCTGAAGAAGCAGGCATCGCGCTCTCCGAGCTGGAGGAAGAGTTTTGGGCCTCCAAAACAGGGCAGAAACTGCTCCGTGACCGCGTGGAGCGCAGCTTTCCTGAATTCATCGCCCGGGGGTGGCGGAGTGCTGACCGAAGTCGGGCTGAAACGGCATTACAAGACTCCTGAGCCGGTCAAGTTATTGCGAACAGCCCCGAAGCGATAAAAGCACAATTCAAGACGCGGTTGTTGCTTGGCCGACCAGCAACACGGGCTCGATGGTGCTGCCGCGCGAGTCGGCGATGGTGCCGTTGATGCCGTTGATTTGGGTAAAACCATAGAACTTCATCAAGCCGTCGAAGGGGAACCTCTCCGCTTGGTAGAGCTTGATCAATTTCGGAATGAACTTCTGGGGCACCGCGTCGCCTTCAATGACGCCGAGGACTTGGCGGTTCCGCTGCGCCCCTCCTGCATCACCTCATCCATTAGCACATTCTTGGCAAATCGGTTGGCAAATATTCCTTTGGCAATCACATTCTCGCGCAAAACAGAACAAAATCGGAGTCCTTTGAAGACATTGTCCTCCAACCAAAATAGTTCAACAACCTGTTTCCTCGTGCGCTTGCCCCTTCATCCCGCGTTTATCATAGAAGCCCAGGAACATAAGAGCCAGGCGACCGGCTAAGGAACTGTAAATAAATAACTTGTTCAACTTGCGAGATGGTGTAACCTGTCATGGATGCATGCCATCAGCCCATCGCAAATCAAAAAGAAGTTTGAGCAGCTGGCGCCATGGATGGATGA
>Ga0182016_10005260_pt1 | contig 14006 bp, 12 predicted proteins | sample 712S2MmetaG_FD_120491 | JGI IMG/M metagenome (GOLD analysis project Ga0182016, IMG submission 120491) | Permafrost microbial communities from Stordalen Mire, Sweden - 712S2M metaG | ecosystem: Environmental > Terrestrial > Soil > Wetlands > Permafrost | place: Sweden: Stordalen | collected...
ACTCTCATGTCGGGTTTCACGCGTGGAGGCCGCTCTCTAATTCATGCGCCTGCGGGGCGACATACCTGCCCGCTTCCTTGAAAGTATGGACTGTGTATGCAATGTCATCCATGGTAACGCTCTCCTTCCGCGGGGTTCGCGTATTCCGCTCGAATCTTCAGGATACTACCCGGAGAAAGGGTACACAAAGCACTCCCATCGTAGCCGGATTAGCCTTAAAGTTGGGTGGCCGGAAATCAGCCGATGAGAAGCTGAAGGGCGAGCATGCACAGCGAAGGGCTCAGCTTCCTGTTTCGCCGCTCTGCAGGAGGTTGCGGAAAAAGTCGATGGCCTTCCGCCAGTAGGGGAGGTCCTTTAGAAAATCCTTGACCACATGGGGGCGAAAGCCGACAAGGATTAGAAGGCCAAAGGTGAAGCTCAGGAAGACCACAAGGCTCGGATCATCATGCATGCTGTAAAGCAACCGCCCCAGTCTCACAGCCAACCAGGGGAGAAAATCAACGATGGCCGCAAGAACCCGCGGGTGCACATTTGCGTAAACCCAGTGGGGCAAGGCCGCAGAAAGAAAGGACTCCGCTCCGGCAAAGAATTTGCTGCCGGGTTCCAGCGCATGATTCAAGGTTGAGGACACGTAGTAGGGAAACAGGATCAGGAAGAAGAAAACTTCGGCAGACCGCTGCAAGCTCTCAATCTCCGTTTGGTGATGCTCCGATCTAAAGGTCATCCATTCGCGGCGCAGTCGGCTTTCCTTCTCACGCAGAATCTCGAAATGTTCAGCAACCACCTGAAAGATAGAAAACGCTCTTCCCAGACGCAACTGTACGAAATCGTTGTACGGGTTAAATCCCAGGACGGGCTCAATGTCGAGCGTCCTGGTCAGCTTTTCAAAACGGTCAAGGTAGTACTTAGACCGTGCGGCTCGGTATGGGACCAGCGTGCCGTTCTTTACCGACCTGGCCAAGTCATCTTCGCCTTCCCCACGGAACGGATCGGGAGAGTCCAGGCTGGCAAGGCTCACATGAATCTCAGCAAAGAGCGCATCGACTCTCTTGCGTCTCTCCTTTCCAAGTTTTGAGCGGTCTTTCCACGGGTTCTCCAGGGACGTTTTCCGCGAGGCTGGCTTGCCCGAACTTGATTTGCCGGGGCTGTCGATCTTCTTGTAAATCTCCCTTTGCAAATTGCGCAGTTGTTTCTCAATGTCGACTAAGGTGTGATCGACAACGTGCTTGATGTCCGGCAGGTCATGGATTGCCGCGATGCGAACGGTGCCAAGAGTATTCACTCTCTGCAAAAGCCGGCCCATCTGCCTGTGCTCGTCGTACCCGAACAATAACAGATAGGTCAACGGGTCACCGCTGTTGGGTTTCAGGTCGTCAACTTGCGGTCCGAAGCCAGAGCCATAGATGCAGCGATCATGGAAGAATCGTGAGAACGTATATTCCACCGGATCCGCCGCCAGGTCGTTGATTTCGTCGGGCTCAAGAGATAGGAGGATCGGTTGAATTGAATCGACCCAATCGAGGTTATCCTCCTTGAAGAAATGTCCTTCAATGGATTTTCGCAAGGTTGTTTCGGGCCAGTGTTCCGGAATGAGCTTGATCCCATTTTCCGGAATCAGCGCTGGGTCAAAATGCAGCAACAGTTCACTGGCAGTCTTCTGCGCCTTGCTGCGCATTTTCTCCTGAGCCCCAATTCCATTCCTGTCGGGATGGACCTGCTCCTGCCGCCACGGATTTCGGACTCTGTTTCCGGAATCTATGCACTGAAGGGTCAAGTTGCGAAAATCTGCAAAGCACTCGCCGAGATAGTCCTCGATTGTTGGTTCTTTGTTTGAACCCTCCTCAAGTTTCCAATTTTGAGCATCGAGGTAGGCCGTGTACTTTACTCCGAAGACGATCTCCTGTTTGAGCTTTTCCCAAAATGTCTTGAAGAGGTAGTTTGTGAAGCGTCTGAGTTGGGCGATGTCGTCGTCTTTTTTGCGAATTGCAGCAGCGCTACTGATCGACTTGCGTCTGCTGTTGACTTGCTCGATGACTTTGTACATTGCATTGCTTGCAACCCGGTACTCCGGAACGATCCATTGAAACTCGTCATCCGGTTTGCGAAGCCTGCGACGCCGTGGTTTCACACCTGGTGGATTGGGCCTCATGCGGGAGAAGTCGACGGTGGCGGAAATCGTAAAATACTCGCTGTTGACTTCGAATCGAATATCGATCGGCATCGAGTTCCAGACGCCGTCGATATGCACGGTTTCATAGCGGGTTGGCCTGGGTGGATGGTCGAGACTCTCTGTTTTCGCATGGTCGTACGTTTCGCATCCGATTGGGCCCATGGAGACATATGAACAGGACCCAGTGCGGTTCTCTTTCGGATAAATATTGCGCAGCAGGTGCAGCTCATCCGTATGTGGAGGGGTGACAGGCTGCAGGTTGGTCAGATCGGGGCTGGGATAGTCGAGCACAAATAGATTCTTGTGTTTCGTCTGGTGGTCGGTGAAGCTATCGTAGACATGCAGAATCAGGATTTCGATCTGCTTGATCCAGCGGTTGTGATTTCTGTAGCTCTCGCCAAACGGCTCGTCTTCCGTGCTTGTCCGGGATTCCTTATCCTTCAAGTTGGATTCGTCGTCCTTGTGCACCATCGGCTGTGTTTTGGGCTTCCAGAATCCAGCGTGCCAAGTTATTGAGGGTGCGCCGACCTCGTAGGCGGGCTTGCGGTGTGCGCCGCTCATCTCGAAGCGGTAGTCGGGGTGGTAGTGGGGTCCTGGTTCAGGTTGGATCACTGCGACCTCCAAGAAAGGGGAAGACCCAGTATCGAGGAGGAACATTGAGCGCGCAAGGGAGTTTTCCGGATGCTTTTCGTTCCTGCCCGACTGGTGTTGGCTTCGCGCCGGATCGTTGGTGAGCTGAGCGGGAACTGCGTCGACGGTTTCGGCCTCGACGAGCCCTTCCAATCCGAATTGCCCCGGCTTGAAACGCTCCATGCCAATCTCCCCTTGACATACGACAGGAGTAAGGGGCAGACTATTGTCGAATGTCAAGGGGAGAAAGCATGCCAGAGTCTACGGATCTTTTGCAGGGAACACTCGATCTGCTGATTCTGCAGACGCTGGCTGCGGGCCCGATGCATGGCTGGGGGGTGGCACAGCGGATTCAGCAGGTGTCGAGGGATGTGTTGCAGATTGGGCAGGGGTCGCTTTATCCGGCGCTGCATCGGCTGGAATACAAGGGGTGGATTGCGTCGGACTGGGGGATATCGGAAAACAATCGGCGGGCGAAGTACTACCGGTTGACGGCGACGGGTAAGAAGCAATTGGAGGCGGAACTGGAGACATGGGAGCGGTTGTCGGCGGCAATCGCAATGGTTCTTGGTCGCAGCGTGGAGGTGCATGGATGATACGCGAGACGCTGACGCGGATTCGATTCATGTTGTCTGGCAAGCCGCCGGCTGAGTTGGATGAAGAGTTGCGTTTCCACCTTGAGGAGGCGACGGAGGAGAAAATTGCCGCCGGGATGATGCCATCTGAAGCGCGGCGACTTGCGCTGGTTGAGTTTGGCGGTGTGGAGCGTGCGCGCGAGCAGTGTTATGAGGAGCGGCCGGGCTGGTGGATGGGGACTGTGGCGCAGGATGTGCGGTATGCACTGCGGGGCTTCGCCCGGAATCCGGTGTTCACGATTGCGGTAATTGCGACGTTGGCGGTGGGCATTGGTGCGACGACGGCAGTGTTCAGCGTGGTGGACCGAATATTGTTCCGGCCGCTGCCGTATGTGCACGACGACCGGCTGGTGTCGGTCGGGCTGGTGGCGCCAATTATTCCGCAGGAGTTCATGCTGGGCGGCTCATATTATGAGTGGCGCGATAATCAGAAGGCCTTCGATGCGTTCACTTCAGAGACGGGCGCCAGCACATGCGATCTGACCGAGCACAATCCGGCGCGGCTGAGTTGCGCCACCGTGGAACAGAACTTTCTCCCCACACTGGGAGTAGCGCCAATTCTGGGGCGCAACTTTCTGGCTGAGGAAGACCGCCCCAACGGTCCGAAGGTCGCGCTGATCTCTTATGGGTTATGGTCTTCGCATTACGGCCTTGATCCCGGCATTCTGAGCCGCCAGATCGACGTTGATGGCACAATGTTGCGCGTTGTCGGGGTGCTGCCTAAAGACTTCGAGATGCCTGCATTGGAGCCTGCGGATATTGTTCTTCCGCAAGCATTAGATGAGGCTGCGCAACGCAGAGCGGACCCCGGCAGAGTGATGTATGCGTTTGCGCGCCTCAAGCCGGGCCTTACCGTCGCGCAGGCAGAGGCCGCATTGCAGCCAGTCTTCAATATCTCGCTCAATCTTGCCCCCGCTCCCTTCCGCAAAGAGGTTCACCTGCGCGTGCGTTCAATCCGCGACCGGCAGATGCACGACGTGAAGCTTGCGGCCTGGGTGCTGTTTGGCGCGGTGCTCGCGGTGTTGCTGATTGCCTGCGCCAACGTCTCCAGCCTGATGATCGCGCGGGCAGCGCAGCGTGAAAGAGAGCTCGCAGTTCGTTCTGCTCTGGGAGCGAGCCGCATGCGGCTTCTGCGCCAGACGCTTACCGAGGCACTGCTTTTGTCGCTGGTTGGAGCCGCGGTCGGATGCCTGCTGGCCGAGATACTTCTGCGTGTATTCGTCGGCCTTGCGCCTTCCGGAATCACCCTTCTTAACCACGCTCAACTGGATGCGCGCATCATCCTTTTCACAGTGATGGTCTCGCTTGCTTGTGGAGTTGTGTTTGGCTTGCTGCCGGCGTTGCATTCACCCCGGTCAATTGCGTTGGTTGCGCGCAGCAATGGTTCAGCGCGGGCCGTTTTGCTGCGTCGTGGGCTGGTTGTGGGGCAGATTGCCGCCAGCATGATCCTGCTGACCGGGGCAGCGCTGTTGACGCGCAGTTTCAGGAACATCGAGGAGCAAGGAACGGGAATTGAGATGAATGGAGTGCTTTCGGTACGCATTCCTTTGCCGCGTTACAGGTACACAACGCCACAACAGAGGATGGAATTCTTTCTCCAAGCCGAGCAGGCGATGCGGCGTCTGCCGGGTGTTCTGACGGTGGGTACGAGCGACTCATTGCCACCCGGTGGAACGCATGGTGAGCAGATCTACAACAACATCGCTATTGAAGGCAGGCCGCGGGCGAGCACAGGAACAGGTGGTATGGTGGTGTGGCGCTCGGTTAGCCCCGAGTATTTCAGCGCGCTTCAGATTCCGATAGTTCGCGGGGGAGAATTCACGGCGGAGCAGCGAACCTCGAAGGATCATTTTGTGATCCTGAGCAGCCTGCTTGCAACGCGCATGTTTGGGGGAGATGATCCAGTTGGAAAGCGGGTACAGCCGGTTCCTAACGGGCCTTGGTATTTTGTTGTGGGGGTGGCTGCGAATGTGAAGAACGCCGGACTCACGGAAGCCGAGGAGCCGGAATACTATCGGCTTCGCCGTGACCTTATTGAAGATTGGAACGCGGACGCCGTCCTGGTAGTGAAGACCTCGCTCGACCCACAGGCTGCGGCTCCGTGGATACGCACGCAGATCGCGCAGATCGATTCCACAGTTCCTGTCCAGGTGGAGACTCTGACCCAACAAGTGAGTAAACTGGCCGATCGGCCGCGATTTGAGACGGCGCTGCTGGGGTTTTTTGCGGGCTGTGGGCTGTTGATGGCGGTGATTGGACTGTACGGTGTGATTGCTTTTCTGGCCGCGCAGCGCACCCAGGAGATTGGGGTGCGGATGGCCTTGGGTGCAACACGGATAGGGATTCTAAGGCTGATTGCCGGCGAGGGTTTTCGGCTGATTCTTGTGGGGGGGTTGCTGGGGCTGGGCGCTTCGCTGGTGATGGCAAAATGGATCCAGAGCTTGCTCTTCAACGTAGAGGCGCGCGATCCGCTTAGCTATGTTGTTGCGGTGCTAATCTTCGCCCTGTGGGAATCACTGCCACGTTGATTCCGGCGCGGGCGGCAATGAAGGTTGAGCCGGTGGTTGCGCTGAGGTATGAGTGACGAAGTCAGTGAACTGTGGACAGTGAACATTGGTCAGTTGGTCGAGGCGGGTGCGAAGCTTTGGGCGCTTGAGGACTGAGATACCGGGGGAGAAAATTAAGGGCGGCCGTGTTGGCCGCCCCTTCTTCTGCATGATTGGCAGAGATTTACGCCGGCACTGGTACCGTGGCTTCGACTTTGACGGGCGTTAGCCAGCCGAAGCGGTCGGGCTTTAGGCCGTTGGCGATGCCGAAGAATTCATCGGCGATGCTCTTGGTGATCTCGCCGGGTTTGCCGTCGCCGATGACGATGCGGTCGATGGAGCGGATCGGAGAGACCTCAGCAGCTGTGCCGGTGAAGAAGACCTCGTCGGCGATGTAGAGCAGCTCACGGGGCAGGGCCTGCTCAACGACGGCTAGTCCGAGATGGCGCGCGATGGTAAGCACCGAGTCGCGGGTGATGCCGGAGAGAGCCGAGTTGGAGAGCGGCGGCGTATAGAGCACTGCGTTGCGGACGACGAAGATATTTTCGCCGGAGCCTTCGCTCACCAATCCATTGACGTCGAGGCCGATCCCCTCCTGATAGCCGTTGATCTCGGCTTCCATGTGGATGAGCTGCGAATTCATGTAGTTCGCGCCAGCCTTGGCAAGGGCGGGCATGGTGTTGGGGGCGAGGCGGTTCCAACTGGAGACGCAGACATCTGCACCGCCGTGTCCTGCAAGGTACTTGCCCCAGGGGAAGTTGGCGATATAGACCTCAATGGGCGAGCCCTTGGGGCTGACACCGATTTCGCCATAGCCGCGGAGGGCTATGGGGCGGATATAGCAGGGCGCAACATCATTGGCTTCAACAAGATCAACCACGGCTGCGCATAGCTCTTCCAGGGTATAAGGAACGTCCATGCGGTAAATCTTGGCTGAGTCGAGCAGGCGCTGCATGTGTTCGGGCAGGCGGAAGATAGCGGAGCCATGGGGCTGGCCGTAGCAGCGAACACCTTCAAACACGCTTGAGCCGTAGTGGATCACGTGGCTCATGACGTGGAGGGTCGCTTTCTCCCACGGAATGAGGTTTCCGTTGTGCCAGATGTTTGGGGTGGTCTGAATAGGCATTGGGGTTGGGGCGCTCCTTATAACGCTTCGGGCACGGTTAATTAACAGGGTATCGCGATTCGAGGTTTGCTGTCACTGAGCGAATTCTGGCAGGTTTGGACCGGGGTTACCAGAATGGCACTGGTGTGGGCCACGCGAAGCGACGCTGAAGGGCGAGCAGGGCCTGACAACGCCACGAATTGCGGTGATCGGAATTGGATTGGGACTCGGGAATGTGATTCGGTTAGACGGTCTTAACGGAACGGAATTGCGAGTCGAGTAACGCCCCGATTGCAATGGCGAACCAGTAAGCGCCGATATCAGTGAACGAGAAGATGTGCCCCAGCAGCAATGTTCCAAGCAAGGAGTAGCGGAAGGTTTCGAAAGCGGGTGCGTGATAGAGCTTGAGAAACTCGATGCCCGATGCGACAAAGCCAGCAAACACTGTCGCGGATATCAGGCTGGCGCGGGAGAGGATGGTTGAGACGAGCCAGTAGATATCCAGAGCCCACAGCATGGAGCCGCCATATTTGACGATGAGCGGGGAAAGGTCCATGGGCACCATTCTTATCGCCAACCCGGCCAGGGTGGTGACAGCGATCAGCATTACTGAAAGCAGGAAAGATCGTGGGAGCATTAAAAAACTCCTGTTGCTTGGGGTTGAAGCCGATTTTACGCCGGGGAATTGTTTTTCTGACACTTTAATGAGGTTGAGTGACCGGGGCCTGATGCCGGCACGCAGTCGACTCACAGATCCAGCTAAGCCCTTTGGACTTTGGTGAGGCCGGGTAGGTAGAATGTTGCTGTCTTGATACTCCCCACTTTGAATGTCTGAAATCCCCTTCAATCCGATTGAAGCTGCCAATCGTTCCTTGCATGAGAACGGTGAGAAGGCTCGCCCAACCCCTAACGGGACTGGCGACCAACTCCTGATGGAACGAATCCGGAGCAACGACCAGATGGCGATGGCTGAGGTCTTCGACAGGTACGGAGGATTGGTGTATTCGGTGGCTCTTCGCGTGCTGAAGGAACCTGACCAGGCGGAAGATGTGATGCAAGACATTTTCTTTCAGCTTTGGAAGGGAACCGGCACATACGTGGAGGGACGCGGATCGCTGGGCGCATGGTTGGCAGTGGTGGCGCGGAATAGGGCCATCGACAGCTTGCGCCGCAAGAAGCCGACCGACTCTGTAGAAGATGTGGTGTTGCCGGCCAAGACGGATTTGGCTTCAGAGTCGGAGCGGAACCTGATGATCGAAAAGGTTCGCGTTGTGATGCAGGGATTGCCGCCAGAGCAACAAAAGCTGGTCGAACTGGCGTTTTTTGAAGGGATGAGCCACTCGGAGATTGCGGAAATGACAGGCGATGCTCTGGGTACCGTGAAGACGCGCATACGAACGGCGCTGATGACTTTAAGGAAGGGAGTTCAGGGGTGACCAACGGCGCTCACATTTCCGAGGAAGATCTCGCTCTGCATGCCTTGCAGGCATTGACGGCCGAGGAGTCGGCTGCGGTGCAAGCGCATGTTGCGGAGTGTGAGGTCTGCCGTGCGGAACTGGCCGCGGCAACGGGGGATCTTGCCCTGGTTGCGCTGAGTGTAGAGCAGCAGCCGTTGCCGGCGGGCGCGCGCGATCGATTCCTGAGCCGTATCGCAGAGGATGCGAAGCAAGCGGAGCCGGAGGCGAAGATTGCCAAGATCATTCCAATCAACCGCGCCGCGGTGGGCAGGGTTTCAGTCTGGGCTCCACGCGTGGCTGTTGCGGCCTTGCTGATTATTGCCGTGGGGTTGAGCTGGGAGGTGCTGCATCTGGACATGAGGCTTCGTCGAGAAACAGCAGTGCTACGCAGCCTGGCAGCGAAGAACGCCAAGGCTCAGGCAGTGGTTGATGCGTTAACTGCTCCGGCGGCGCAACGAGTGCTGCTGACATCGGTCAAAACACCTCCATCGCCGACGGGCCGTGCTGTTTATCTGCCGTCGACTGGAGCGCTGGTTTTCCAGGGGAATAATCTCGCTTCGTTGCCGGCGGACAAGACTTACGAGCTCTGGGTGATTCCAGCGAACGGCACCGCGCCGATTCCTGCCGGACTATTCCGGCCGGATGCAACGGGGAACGCGAGTGTTGTGCTTCCGGATCTGCCGAAGGGCATACCAGCCAAGGCCTTTGGCGTGACAGTGGAAAAGGCAAGCGGAAGCGACACGCCAACTGCGCCGATTCTGCTGGCTGGGGCAGCGCCCGCCGCGGGCGATTAGCGGTTCACGTGACATATCTTGCGGTTGTGCTACTTTCAAATTCGTGAAAGCTGAAGTACGCGCAACTACCGCTGCCCTGCGGCCTAAAAAGCTCCCCGGAATGACCGTGAGGGACGGATACACCGTACATCCTTTTGATGAGAAGTTTGGAGTTCGGACCAGCGGGTTGATTGCCGGAAGGCACTTGAAGAGCGGCCATCGGCATGACCGGCACTCGACGGCCTATTTTGGAGTTGCACCGTCAGTCTTTGTTGCGCTGATGCGGCGATGGAAGCGGCTGAATCCTGCGGCTCGAGTGGAAGACACAGTGTTCGTTGACATTGGCGCTGGCATGGGTAGGGCATTGCTGCTTGCGGCAGAGATTCCTTTCAAAGAAGTGATCGGCCTGGAGCTGAACCCAGCACTGGTGCGGATTTCGCGGCGCAATCTTATAACGTGGCGTAAGGCGGGACGAGTGGAGGCAGGCAAGGTGCGCATTGTTGAAGGCGATGCGGTGGAATATCCGCTTCCCGCAACGCCGCTTGTTGCGTTTCTCTTTAATCCATTTGGCGGGCCAGTAATGAAGAGGCTGTTGAAGAGGTGGCAAAAGCAGTTGGCAGGTGGGCCAAATCCTCTGGACCTGATCTACGTCAATAACGAGCAGGAGAACGTGCTCCGGGAGACGCCGGGATTGACACGTGCATTTGTGGGGAAGGTTGCGCGGTCGCGGACGGATGCGATTGCCGATTACAGGATCATGGCCAATCAGCCAGAGGGCGAGTACATGTCTTCAAACTTTGAAGACTGTTCCATATGGCGATGGAAGGGACTCGGAAAGCGAAACGGGTCGAGATAGACTTGCAACACATGGAGAAGACATCGAGCAAGGCTCCGCTGATATTGGGGCTCGGCGAATTGCTGTGGGATGTATTGCCTGAAGGTCCGCGCCTGGGCGGTGCGCCGGCGAACTTTGCTGTGATGTGCGGAAGGCTGGGGGATCAAGTGGCGCTTCTGAGCCGTGTGGGCTGGGACGAATTTGGAAAGTTGGCGCTGGACCGATTGGAAACTCTTCCGGTGGATGCGAGCCTTGTTCAGATCGACTCGCGGCATGAGACCGGACGAGTGACTGTGAGCCTGGAGGAAGGCCAGCCGCAGTACATCATTCATCACCCAGCGGCATGGGATTCGATGGAACTAACTGAGGAGTGGGTGCGGATTTCAAGCAGGGCAGATGCAGTGTGCTTTGGTTCGCTTGCGCAGCGCGGGTTGGAGTCTCGACAGACGATCCAGACGCTGATCGCGCAGACTTCGCCTTCGTGCGTGCGGGTGTTTGATGTGAACTTGCGCAAGCCGTTCTATACATCCGAAGTAATCGAAGAGTCGATTGAGCTTGCGACGGTGATCAAGATGAACGAGGCTGAGGTGCCGATTGTGCTCGATCTGCTTGGGCTCCCGATTGAGCGCGACCCACAACTCGGGGATACGCTGCTGCTGAGCGCCAGGCGATTGCTGGCGGAGTTTCCATCGCTGGAACTTGCTGCGGTGACTCGCGGAGACAATGGAAGCCTGCTGGTGACGAGGAGGGACTCTGACGCTCATCCTGGAATCCCGACAAAGGTGGTTGACACAGTTGGCGCGAGCGATGCATTCACGGCGGCGTTGACGCACTATCTACTTCGGGGTGCGGACCTGGCCACATTGAACGAGGCAGGGAATCGGTGGGGAAGCTGGGTGGCGTCGCAATCTGGCTCGATGCCGGCACTTTCTGAAGAGGTTCGCACTGCGATCGCGACTGCTATCGGCCAATAAAGGGCTTCGTTCGGGAGGCTATAATGACATTACATCCATTGGTCGCACACGCACTCAAAATCAACGTTTATCGGCCTCTAAGATGTTTTCGAATTGAGGCCAGATTTTTTGAATGAATAATCCTGAACTAATCCTTATCACCGGCGCAACTGGCTTTCTTGGAACCCAGTTGGTTGGAGAGTTGTTGGCTCGCCGACCCGATGCGTCGCTTGCGTTGTTGATTCGCGACAGACCCGGCCAGCCAGGGCAGCAGCGCGCGGATAAATTCGTTCCGGAAGAGTTCAGGTCGCGTGTTCAGGTTTTCTCTGGCGACGTAAGCCTGCCAAACTGTGGGCTCGACCAGAGGGCTTGGGACCGGCTGTCGGGTGAAGTGACCCGGGTCATTCATTCAGCGGCGACGGTCCGATTCGACCATACTCTTGAAGAAGCACGCAGCATCAACGTCGAAGGAACACGCAGGGTGCTCGACTTTGCTGCCGGAGCGCGCAACCTGAAGAGCATGGCCTATGTGGGCACGGCATACGTTGCCGGGGAGCGTTCTGACCTGGTGCTTGAAGACGAGTTGAATGTCGGCCAGAGTTTTAGAAATACCTACGAGCAGACGAAATCCGAGGCGGAAGCACTCGTTCGCTCGCGGCTCGGCTCACTTCCCGGCGTCATTCTGCGTCCCAGCATTATCGTGGGCGACTCGCGCACGGGTGTGACTTCAAGTTTCAAGATGATGTATTGGCCCCTGAAGATCTATGCGCGGCGGCTGTGGCGAACTGTGCCCGGCTATGCCGACGCGGTGCTGGATATTGTGCCGGTGGATTACGTGGCATCTGCGGTTGCACGGCTGACTTTTGACGAAAGGGCTCTGGGTGCTTCGATTCACCTGTGTGCAGGACCTCGCGCGAGCGCGACGATTCAAGAAGTTGCGCAGCGTGCAGCTGAGTATTTCCATGTTCGCGAGCCACGGTACGTCGATCCGAATCTATTTTTTGCTGCGATCCGGCCGATTCTTTTCATGACACTTTGGGGCCGCAAGAGGCGGATACTTCGCGATGGCCGGGCGTACCGCGACTACTTCACAATGAAGATGCAATTTGATACAACGAGGGCCGAAAGCCTGCTTGGACCAATGGGTCTTACGCCTCCTCCGGTTCTCGATTATCTCGACCGCCTGTTTCACTACTGCGTTGCCTCCGACTGGGGCCGCAAACCAGTCACCGCCGAATGAATATTATTCGCCGCTATCAACTTTCAAAAGACCCGAATCTTACCGTGTCCAACCTTCTCGACGAGTTGTTGCGCCACAGGGGCGACGGCGCAACGTCGGTTGGCGACTTTGGTGTCTTCCTGCTTTCCGAACTGCATCGCGATGTCTGCTCGATCGATGCGTTTCTGCGCAAGAGCGTCGGGCTCAAGCCGGGACAGGCCGTCGCGGTGTATCGCACCAACGATCGCAACTGCTTCCACTGGTTTTTAGCCATCGTGCGTGCTGGTGGCATTGCCATGCCGCTGAATCCGATGCTCTCGCTGCCGGAAGTGCGGCGCATCCTCGAAAACAGCGGCATCGAGATTTTGGTTACGGACAGGGCGGTGTTTGAACGCACGATTCACACCCAGGAATCGCTGCATGTGAAGACGTGGATCCAGGTGGAGAACAAGCTTGCAACGCCTGTCGAGGAGATGGCGGGTTTCCTGCAAAGGACAATCGAGCAGGAGTTCTTTCCCCCAACCAGCATCGATCCAAAAACAACCATTGCGGTCTTTCACACTTCGGGAACGAGCGGTTTTCCCAAAGGAGCAGCGCTCTCAAGCAGCGCGCTTCTTGGTGGCCGGTCATCGACAGTGCTGGCGAGTTTCTTCCTTGGATCGAAGGATCTTGCGCTTATCGCGCTGCCCTGGTCGCACATCATGGCAATCAGCATCGCACTCAATGGCTTGGTTGCCGGGATACGCGGTTGCCTGCTGGATCGGTTCGATGTTGAGCGCGCGCTTGAGGCTATTGAGCGATTTGGAATTACGGCGGTGGTTGGTGTGCCGGAGATGTTTACCAGGATTGTTAACAGCAACCCTGATCCAGCCAGGCTGAAGACCGTCCGAGTGTGGCTTTCGGCGAGCGATCATCTTCGGGTGGATACTCGCGACAGGCTTCGGGAGTTCGGTGGCCTGATTCGACTACCGTTTGAGCGGCGCATTCCGCCCGTGTTATTGAATGGCTATGGGATGGTGGAGCTCGGCGGATTAGCGATGATGGGCGTCGATCTTTCGTTCATGCCGGGCAGCGGGGACTATTGCTTTCCGGTGCCGCCATTCCGCATTCGCATAGTCGACGACGATGAGCGCGAGGTGAAAAGCGGTCGCGTGGGAGAGCTTCAGATTCGCCGTGGAGGGTTGCGGCCGCACTACTGGAAAGACAAGGGCGACAGTCAGGGGCTGCTGACGGCAGATGGCTGGATCAGAACTGGCGACCTGGGGATACGGAACCGGCTTGGCCTTGTCCGGCTGGTTGGCCGCAGCAAAGATGTGATCAAGTCGGGCGGTTATTCGATCTACGTTCGCGAGCTGGAAGAGGCAGTATTGGCGCACCCGCTGGTTGCGCGCGCCGCAGCCTTTGGACTGCCACACCAAGAAAAGGGCGAGATTGCGGTTGCCGCGGTAGAACTGCACGACGGAGCCACCGTGAGTGAAACGGAGCTCGTGGACTGGTGCCGGCAGAGCCTGGCAGCCTACAAGGCGCCGCGGCGGATCTGGATTCTGGATTCAGGCTCCATACCGCAGAACCACAATGGCAAGATGCTGCGGCGGGAGTTGCGCGAAAGGTTTGCGGGAGAGATCGGCCAGGGATAGCCGCAGCTTCTGGTGGATTCGCTTCATGGAGCAGGGAAAAAGGCAC
>Ga0182016_10005264_pt1 | contig 13999 bp, 22 predicted proteins | sample 712S2MmetaG_FD_120491 | JGI IMG/M metagenome (GOLD analysis project Ga0182016, IMG submission 120491) | Permafrost microbial communities from Stordalen Mire, Sweden - 712S2M metaG | ecosystem: Environmental > Terrestrial > Soil > Wetlands > Permafrost | place: Sweden: Stordalen | collected...
CTATACACGTCCTAATAATTTGGAGATTTTGGGGTGGTTTTCTTGCGATGTGCGCGCGTAAGCGCTTGAAAACAATGGTGGCCAGGGACGGAATCGAACCGCCGACGCCAGCCTTTTCAGGGCAAATATATACTTGCCTAATACAGGCTTACCTGTTACGTTTGGGAGTGCAGGGGATGGTGACGGGGGTGCGCTGTGACCGCCCGCTACAATTATTGGAAGCACCTAGCCATGTCGGTGCTCTTCTCAAAATATAGCGATGAGGTGCAGATAGCTTTGGCTACGGCGTACACAGGATATTTCGACGCGAGCGGTCACCCAGCTCAACAAAAAGCTATAACCGTCGCCGGTTTTGCGTCAACTGTCAAGAAGTGGAACCGCTTTGATGTTGAATGGACGAAGATTCTTCGCTCAGAAGGAATTGATCTTTTTCGCATGACCGATTTCGTGAACAATTCCGGAGATTTCGCCATCGGATGGAAAGGCGAGACCCAAAAGCGCAAGGACTTCATTGCTCGCCTCATGAAGTGCCTTGAGAATAATGTGAACAAAGCGTTTCGCACAACATTGGTAATTGCCGACTACAACAAGGCTAACAAACTTTACGAGCTTAAAGAGTTTGTGGGCCGACCATATGCACTTTGCTGCATGGTGTGTACCTTCACGCTTCGGAAATGGGCAAAGAAAAAGAACGCTGAGCGAAGGCTTCTATACTATTTCGAAGACGGAGACTTTGATAAAGGGAATTTTGAGCAGATGCATAAGGCGGCGTATGGTGTACGTCCGCAATTCCTAGACAAGAGTAGAGCAATCGCGTTTCAGTCCGCCGATTTCGCTGCATGGAAGATTCGTAACTCCATCGAATCAGCACTTCGAGATGACCACACGATAGAAAAGGGTGTGCGCCTGTTGCAATCGGTAGAAATGCTGAGCAGGATCCCCAAAGATGCGGGCGCCCTAAATTATGAGTCCCTTTTGCAGTACTGTGCCGCATGGAAAGTGCCAAAGAGACAAAGTAAATGACCAGTCAAACCAAGACCCCACAGGAAGCCTCAATGAAGAACATTCTGATGCAGCTTTTGTTGGCTGTGCTCATAACGTGCACTGGCACCGCTCAGCAACCAGTACGCAAGCCTGCCTGGTCAACCCTGAGAATCGTCAACGATAATCTTGTAAAGGTGAATGATGGCGATTGCATCGGCTGCTTGTACGCAGTGAAAGGGAGCGTCTACAACCCGAACAGCGACGGCGTAAAGAACGTGGTTATCAGGTACTACATCTGGAAAAAGTGGATGGGGAAAGATGGACACGGCTCTTGCGGAAAGGCAGGGGGGCCGGTATCTGCAACCATCAAATACCTTCCGCCGAAGCAGACCGTAGAGTTTTTGGCCGCGAGCCAATGCGCCGCAGTAATGACCATGGAAAGCGGCTTACTGCCCGATCCCATTAGCGCTGAGATAACCGCGGAGTGGGAGGATCAGCCTTGACGAACCAAACTAAACATTTCATCGAACTATCTAGCATCCTAGCGTTACGCTTGCGATGCAACGAGTGTGAGGCAGAAATCTCTTTGCCGCTGTCCAAAGAACTTCGCGTCAAGAGACTACGTGTGTGTCCACACTGCGAACACGCTTGGACAATCAATGGTTCAACGATGGAGGGTGCCATTGAGGACGCGATTGGTGCGATCAAAACAGTCGCACGCCTGCTAAATCGTGACTTCCCGGTTGGATTTTCTCTCATGCTTGAAATCAAGGCCGATAAGCCCGAGGCTGAAGTCGGTGTGAAATGCTAGGAGGCAGGACACATGAAAACCAAATCCGCAACACAACCGTTGCCGGAATGCATAGAAGGGCCGGAAGCATATCGCCGGTTCGACGAAGTAGTGCGGCAGATTCTTTCCGTTCCGCACTCCACACTTGTGCGCCGCGAACGCGCGTACAAAAAGAAGTCCTTGGCGAATCCGAATCGGCGAGGCCCCAAGCCAAAGGTCAAGCCCTCGGCTTAGGCCCGCGCTTCCCGCGCCATGACTTAATTGATCGTTCCCGTTTCTCCCACGTTGCCGGTGAGTTCAGCATAGGTCAATCGTTTGCCCACGATCTCACGGACGCCAATGTCAAAGCGTTGCGCATCGGTCGCCTTGCGGTTGTTAAATCGGAATGCCTGTTCGTCGATGTACCTGAACAAGTGGAACGGCTCAACGCTGACATAGGTTCCATGCAATCCGCGCTTCAACAGACTCCAGAAATTCTCCATGCCATTGGTGTGAATCTTGTCGTTCACGTATTCGACCGCATGGTTAATAACTGCGTGTTGGTAGTCAGCGCTCAGTCCATCGTAGGATTTCAATTCGTCGCTGAAGATGGCAGAGCCCGCTTCGACGTGCTCGCGGACTTGCTGCTGAAGTTCATGCTTGCGGCGATTGTCTACAACGAAGGCCCGCACGCTTCCGCCCCGCTCCATCATTCCCATCACTACGGTTTTATCCTTTCCTCCGGTGCCGGTGATGACGCGTTCACGTTTCGACTTGTGCATGTTGCGAGACTTACCACCAATAAAGGTCTCATCAACTTCCACTTCGCCGGAGAGCTTGCCGTCATGCTTTCCTTGTTGGGCGAGTCGGATACGATGCAGCATGAACCACGCGGTTTTCTGGGTCACTCTAAGCGCTTTAGCAACCTCGCAACTGCTAATGCCGTTCTTGCAGTTGAGAATGAGCCACATTGCAGGAAGCCACTTATCCAAACCGAGCGGAGAATCCTCGAAGATGGTTCCAACCTTGACCGAAAATTGTCTCCTAGGATGGCGGATGCTGCACTGCCACCGCAACTGATTCTTCAAGAAGCCGACAGTCGAGCTACCGCACCTTGGGCAGATAACGCCATTCTTCCATTCAGGGCGACGCGCAACGAGGTAGTGCATACAGTTCTCTTGATTCGAGAAATAGAGGATTGCTTCTTGGAGGCTTTGGGGCTCACTGTTAGCGACTTTCATGCTCTAATACTAGCCCCGAATCGTGTATTAGTCAACGATATAATTACCCTTTTCAGGGCCACCTACCGAACTGGCGAAGTGGTCTGGAATCAGCGGATGTTACTGAGGGGCAAGAGCTTGTGCCGTGGGCTATTTAGGGTAACAACTAATTTGACTGACCTTAGCCCAAAATGATGCAATTGGGGAGCCGTGACAGGGCTGAGTCTATTGTGCTACATCTGTAGTATGAAAACCGCTATTGACCTCGGAGACGAACTACTGGCTGAGATTATAGAGATCGTCCGGCGATCCGATGCGGAGCATCACCACAAAGTGAAAGCCCTCGTGCGAGCTGGCAAGATCGGGGAAATGTATCTTGGTGCGATGGCCGATGACTGCTCTTATGTGGCACTGAGCCCTAGCTTGGAGTCGGAAACTGTTTCTCCAGTAGAAGCGTGATGCGCTCGCCGTCAGGGTGGAGGGCCATCTTAACGACACGCCATCCTTGTTCGTAACTGGCATCAAGGCGCGAGTCGTCTTTCTTCACGTGGAGCGTCATCGTTTGATAGTGCTTGGATAGATACGTTGGTGCTGGCACTGTTATGCCTCCGTTTCTTGTCGTTCGTGGTTCTGCGCGCTCAATTCTCGTAATCGGCGCAGCGTTGCCTCGTTAAAATATCTCGCCATCACGGGTACACCCTTGCCGAGCAGAACTTGCAAAGAGCGACGCATTTGCGGAGAGGACCGAATGATTGTCTGATCCAAAAGTTTGCGGGTATCAAAGGCGATCATGTCGGCAGGCTGGAGTAAAACGCAGTCCTCCCATTTGAGTGGGGTACAAGATACAAACAAGTCTCGGTGCGTCCATCGGGTATCGTCCCGCATTTTCGAGAATGCTTGCTGGATGATTCCGTTGTAGCGTTCTCCTGCCCAGTCGTGGATGATGGCGACGCGATATCCAGAATTCTTTTTCACATATCTGGCAATCATCATCATGAGCTGCTTGACCGTCAGATTGTAGGCAGACTCTAGTGGATCGCTCGCTACTTCCTCTGGGTAGACTCTCAGCAATGCGGCCCGATCTAATCCAGCACATACCGCAGCTACTTTCCTGCGCGTTACGATTCGAAGCAGGGCCTTTGTATGCTCAATTTTGTCGTCATCGCTCCATCCCTCATAATCTCCGGTTTTGGCGTTGCAATAGGTCGCGTGAAACCGCTCAAATTTGCCGTGTTGGCGGCGCTCAAACTCAATGCGTTTTAACCACTGTGACTCTAACCGCGAAAACTCAGATTCGAGCCCCAGCCATCCCCCAAAGTTAAAGGAATTGTTGCTATAGCTCTCGTCAGCGTAGAACGTCAGAACCACAAACATTCTTTTCTCTCGCGTAACCGGATTCAGAACTCTTGCGATCTGCGCAAACCGAAACAGTTTAAGCGCTTGACTTTGAACGGACATCGGCGCACTCTCCTAACGGAGAGAGCCGCACTGCGCTCTCAATCAGGAGCCGCTTGCCGACGCATCGCCCAGAGTCCCCCGCCAAGAGTTCCGAGGGTGATACGCGCAATTATCCAGGCAGTGATTATAGGGCATGAAGCCACACGCAGAAATGATCGAAGGGCCGGAGGCGTTTAAGCGCCTCCGCAATGCGATGAAGACCATTCTGTCAGTTCCCAAGAGCGCACTCCCGCCCAGTCCATTCAAAAAAAGCACGCCGAAAAAGAGAAGGCCAGCCGCCCACAAAGGCTAACTGGCTTTTCGCTTGCCTCGCTTTTGCCGCTGGCGTTCCTTGTCAGTTAATGCACGTTTGTCCATCTGTCAGCTTGCCGGTGAGTTGATTCCAGGTGAGGCGCTTGCCGACGATCTGAGACATCGCCATCTTGAAGCGGTCGAAATCGTTCATTGGATTGTGCAGTGTTGCGCGATTGTTGTATCGGTATGCCTGTTCATCCAAATACCGGAACAGGTGAAACGGTTCGACTGAGACATAGGTTCCATTGATCCCGCGCTTAAGCAAAGACCAGAAGTTCTCAAGAGTGTTGGTGTGAACCCTACCATCGACGTACTTCACGGCATGGTCGATTACCTGATGTGCATAATCCCCTTCGAGGCCATCGTAGGACAGCAAAGCGTCGGTGTAGAGCGCCGCGCCAGCTTCGACATGCTTCTTGACCTCAGCTTGCAGGGCAGACTTCTTGCGATTCGGAACCACAACGGTACGCACGTTGCCGCCACGCTCAAGAATTCCCATGACTGCGGTTTTGTCCTTGCCGCCAGTCCCGGTAATCCGGCGTTTGCGTTGGGCGACGTGCATGTTGCGGGCTTTGCCGCCGATGAAAGTTTCGTCAGCTTCCACTTCGCCGGAGAACTTCCCGGAAGACTCGCCGTGAAGGGCAAACCGAATGCGGTGCATCATGTGCCATGCCGACTTCTGGGATACGCCGAGATCGCGGGCTACCTCATAGCTGCTAATTCCGTTCTTGCAATCTACGATCAGCCAAACGGCAGCGACCCACTTGTCTAGAGGGAGCGCCGAGTCCTCGAAGATGGTTCCAGTTTTCAAAGAAAACTTAGCGCAGGGATGTTTGGCGTAACACTTCCACACTCGCGCTTTGGCAAGATAGCTCACGTTATCCGAGCCACACTGCGGACAGCGCACGATGCCATCAGGCCAGCGCAGCTCCATCATGAACTTCTTACAGTTCTCGAAATCATCGAAGTATACAATTGCTTCCTGAAGAGTCTTGGGTTCGGCTTTCATGAACCCAGTATGACAGAAGAATCGTGGTCTGTCAAGTTAGTTATTACCCTATTTAGGATGGCGTAGGATGGTGTGGGCTGTTTTCGGCTGCTCGATGTTCGCACATGGTTCGCGCGTTCGTAAGAGTTGACCTGATCGGATCGATTTTGTATTGCCTCTGACTGCCAACGTGTGAATTTTGAAGTCGTAAACCTAAAACCCTTTGCTTGCCTTGCTTTTCCGCTTTCACACTTCCGCGAAAACGCCCTAGAACGGTCTGATTTTGGTGACGAATTGGTGACGAGTTTCAAGGGCCGACGGGTTCCGGCAACGCTAAAATCCCGGTGTACTGATCTGTGCTCGTGCGCGAGGCGAAGATGTCGCTGAGGTTTGGATGCTTTCCCGAATTTTTTTGAGGCCCTCTTGCTGCCCATTTTTTCTTAAACTGTATTCGACATCCTGTACCGCCAGTATGGTGGCCTGCTGCTTGGGTGTTAGTTGTTGGATGAGGGCGGTAGTCTCCGCAGCCTGTCCGTCAAAAGCCAAACTCGATACGGCTTCAGACGCGGACAATACAGCGGTCTGCTGTTCGGGCGAGAGTTTCTCGATGAGCGCCACCACCTGTCCCGCCTGTCCGTTGTTGGCTAGTCCCCGCACAGCATTCCACCCTTGCAATACAGTTACTTGTTGTGGTGGCTCCAGCCTTTCGATGATCGCAAACGTCCTCTTCGCCATCTGCCCGTTGTCGCCCAAGCGACGACCTGCCAATTGCATGACGACGTTATCTTTTGACAGTTCTTCGGTAATTCGTGGTCGATCCGTTGACATCACCGGATCGAGGCGCTCGTTCCCGATCTTTAGAATATCCACACCTGAATGGCTAGCACCCATTAGTTCGATCTGGGTCATGTGGTATCACTTTTCTAATAAAGTCCAACCGTCATTTTCAACGCACCAAAATGGTCGCGTAGCCTACACCGACAGAGACCTGTCGAGCAAGCCGGTTTTTACTTTCATGGCCATCGATATCCCACCAGAAAGCAACAAAATTTCGCGCTCGGATGGCCGCTGGTTCGTTTTGTCGACGGGCTGTAGGCAAAGTACCGCCCTGCCCTACGACTCGGCGGGAATCGCCTCAGGCGGGCCGGGACGGCCAGAGCTTATGCCGGATCGATATCGGAAGCTGCTGGGATGGTCGCAGGCGATTCCGGCCGGTGAGGATCGCTAGCCATTTTGGCTGCGTATTCCGGGTGAAAACCGAGAATGAAGTCGCTAGCGTGCTGAGCGGCGGCGGCTGCCCTGAAAATCGCCTTCTTATCGTTCCGCAGTTTGGTCAGCCAATGATCGATGTAGCTGACATGATTGGTGAGTTCGGTGGGGATATTGAGCGCGATGCTGACGAATGCCGAACCTATCTCGGCAATGAGTTCTTCATCGGCATATTTGGCTGAACCGATTGTGGCGGATTGATCGCGGTCGAGGCGTGATTTGTGGCCGGTCCAATGTGTCAATTCATGGAGGGCGGTTACAGCCCATTCGCGAGGACCGCGAAAAGCGTTTTCGGGCGGAAGCTGGATGTGGTCGCTGTAGGGAGAATAAAACGCCCTGTCGCCGCCGATGCGAATAAGAGCGCCGCTATTGCGAAGGATGATGTCGGCTGCTTCCGGACGCTGCCAAGGCGCTTCCTCGACGGGTGGTGGCCGGTATGGTGGAATACCCTCAATCTGCGTGGCATGGAAAACCGCATAGTGTTTTAGAACTCGTACGGTTTTCTTGCCGTCTTCTTCGTCGGCGTCTTTGTCGTCAACCTGATGTTTCTTGGTGAAAAAAATTGTGGTCGATTTCTCACCCTTGCGGACCTGCCAGCTTTTTTCGTGAGCCTGCTGGTAAGTCACCCAACGTGGATCTCCGCTGCGAAAGGCTCGTAGGTCCATTCCTAGGATCAGGACGTTGATGCCGTGATAAACGCTCCCCGTGACCGGATTAAACGGTGATTGTGGTCCCAGGCATTTATCTGGGTTCCATTCCCTCACCCATGGCTTAACGCCCTCCTCCAGTTCTGCAATAATGCGTTGCGTAAGCTCCGCCATGGGGTCGCGGTGCTCTGTGATTTCTCTGGTTGCATGGCGGAATGACATGGGCGGGGAGAATAGGGAGAGCCATTGCGATTGGCAAGGGGCGGCGCTACGATATGGCCATGAAAGTTACGGAAGAAAAACAGGCCGAAATCCCCGTGACTGCCGAGGTCGAGCAAACCGTGCGGGAGCGGCTGGAAACCATTGAGGAAGACAAGAAATCCGCATCGCCGTGGCCTGATGTAAAGCGCCGCATCCTCTCGCGTCATCCACAACCTTGATCCATCCTGTTCGCCTTACACCTCTCGCGGAAACCGATATTGCAGAGGCCTTCGATTTCTACGAATCGAAAAAGGAAAACCTCGGCTTTGAATTCGTCGAGCGTGTTGAGCAGGCCATCGTGAGCATTTCGAAACATCCACTATCGCATCGCAAAATTATTGAAGACGTGCGCCGATGCAGTGTTGAGCGCTTCCCTTATGGCCTGTGGTATCGAGTAGAGCCGGATAACTCCATCGTCATCGCCTGCCTTCATCACAAGCGAAACCCGAAACTTGCAATGGCGCGCGCCAAGCGAGGTCTGAGGGGGCCACGTTTGTAATTGGGTTGATGCTATCTCGTGGCGGGTTGCTGAGAAGCCCCTGCCCTGTTCCATCCGTTGATCTTGCGGCGTTTCGTTGGTCGATTTGAATTGCTACGTAGTCTACGGAGACTAATGAGATTGAGTATTCTACGCAGTCTCATTTGACTTTGTGCCGTTTCAGCCTGCCGTCCAGGTCGGATGCCTGCCGGTAGGCTTGCAAGAGTTCTCCCCCTGTTTTGGCTGTGCGAAGCGCGGCACGAATTACCAAGCTGTCCGTGGGCCGAACCCCCTGCCCGGCAAGCCACGCAGCCAGTTCGCGGACGATCCGCCCGTCTTCCTCATGAAACCAGACCTGAACTTGCTTTCCGATCCTGCGCTTGGGACGATCCGCCACGGAAACGGGTCGTGGTTCTTTGCGACGGGGTTCCGGTTCTGCGACGGTCACGGCGGCGGGCTCTGTCGGCTCTGGCACGGCGACCGGGCTGCTCGGAACCTTCCGCTGGATTGCGGCCAGAAGGTTGTTTCGAACGTCGCTGGGTTTCGGTTTACTACTCATAATCATTAGTCTGTTGAGATTGCGTTGACTGTGGAGTTTACGTTTACTAGATCAATCTATTGAGACTGTGTTGTTTGCGGAGTCTACGTTTACTACTACGTCAGCGAGAGCAAGGCAACCGCAAATTGCAGCACTTCCTCGCGGGCCGCGCTGTCGAGAGCTTTCCAGCCCTGTGCAACCGCATGCTGATAGCATTCACGGGCGCTCAACGTGACGGGCAGGGCAGGGACACTCACCTGTTTGGCGCTTTCATCGACCAGCCGCCCAAGAACGGTTCCCTTGCGAACCTTGTTGAACACAACCCGCACTGCGGCCTTACCGTTACGCCCTTGCACGAATCGGACAGCTTCTTCAGCCTCCCATATATCAGCCGGGGCAGGGGTCGCCACGATCAGGGCAATGTCGGCGCTGCGGACAGCCGTTGCAGTGGCGTTGTGGTCGAGACTTGGCGGTGTGTCGTAAATAACAATATCGGGCTTGCCGCTAAATTTGGGCTTGTCGCCGTCGATCAGCTCTAAAGCCTTGGTGCTCGTGCCTTGTGCATCCCAATCGTGCACAATGACGGTCTTACCGGCCTGGCGAAAGGCTTCGAACAGCAGCAGGGAGACGGTGCTTTTGCCTACGCCACCCTTTTTTGCGAGCAGTGTGATGTTCATCCGACATTGGTCTACATACTCTCGTTAGACTCTGCAAGCTCCCCTTTATACCTAGTCTGTGTAGTCTCATTAGACTGATTGTCTCGGATTGAGCCAGAGGTTAATGCATACCTTTTTTCCTACCGTCGCATTCGTTCTTCCGAGGGGGACTTACCCACCCCGCGCCTTCGTCGGCCTTGGGGCACTCCGTCGCGGCGTGGATAAGTCCTCGTTGAATATCCTTTTTCTATTAAGAAAGGGGAAAGCCCTGAACCCCGCAGAAAACCTAGAAAGTGACGGCCATTTTTTGTCCGTTCACGGCCAGACTTTAGCCGTAAACGGCCAAAAACCACTTGCTATTGTGGCCGAAAACAGACAGGGTGTTGTCCGCTCACGGACAAAATGGAGGGCTGAAAATGGCCGAAAACAGTCAAAACCCGCTGCCTGTGATTCGGCAGAAGAGGGGGGTTACGATCTACACGACGAATCCGAGCGTCCCGGCAAAGGACGAAATCAGCCGTGCGCGGCGAACTCAATTTGGCAATGAGCATAGGGGGCTGGTGATTGACGGTGGCTCGGGCGAGATTTTGGGCCGGGGCGGCGCGTACATGTACGAATTCGAGGAAGTGGACAAGGAGCGCTTCGTAAAGTTGTTTCTGGACGGCGTCAGGAAGACGGCGGGTCTTTCCACGACGGGCCTCATGATCTTCGAATTGATCTACCACCAGGTGCGTGAAAACCCGAATAACGATGAAATCAAAATGAGCCTTATGGTGGCGCAAGACCGCTTGCCGAATCTGGCTGAACGAACGTACCGGCGCGGGCTGCGTGAATTACTCGACAAAGAGGTTATCTTCCGCAGTCCGGTCGAGGGCGTTTTCTTCGTCAACATCCGGTGCATGTTCAACGGCGACCGGCTGGCCTTCGTGAAAGCCTACCATCTCAAAGGCTCGGGCTATCAGCCGGAGTTGCAGCTTGAAGCACCGAAAGAAGAGGGGACAGCGTGAGCATTCAGGAGCGCGATTTGTTAGGCAGGAGTTCCGTACAAGGACTTCGTGCGCAGCCTAACAGCGTCCTCCTGTAGCCCTTTCTCGATCAGCGTCGTCACGATGATAGGGTTTTCGCGACCATGAACGAAGCACTTCGCGCGGAAGTTAGGAGGGATATTCTTGCTCACCGCCAATGAGAATCCAAATCCAGGCATTGGAAATTTGTAGACGTGAAGGTTCCCCTCGCGCTTGCCGATAGGGGCGTAAGTCAGACGATCAATCTCTTTGCCCTCTCGAACCGCAAGTAACAAACAGCAGTCCTTGGGAAAAGCCTCTTGGTCGAGCAGATATTGCCGGAACCGCTCTTGAAATGGACCCAGCCTAACGGGAATCGAGCCGTCCTCATTCCAAGGGTGTATTGAGCCGCGCCAAAATATGCTGGCGGCGAAGTACGCCAACGCGGAAACATCAATCTCAGGAATTCTGGCTGCGTAGTAAACCCTCGTAGTCGTTGTGTCCGAGAATACGTCTGGGTCTCTCGAAGCCAAAATGGAGGCCATGGGGAAACTGCCGTCCTGTCTGAGGCAATGACTTAGGACCCAATGCTCACCATGTTTGGAAAGGAGCTGTTCGCAATCCCGACAGAGCAACGGAGCGGTCATTTGCCGGGAGGTCTGAACGGCTGTCCTCGGTGTAAGCAACCACGGGTTAGGATTCTCCTCGTTGTCGTCGCGAAGTATTCTGTATATGCCCGCCGAAAGATAGTGGCTATCTTGCAGGCTGACAGCGCCTCGCAAGCAAAGTTTGCATTGTCCAATCACAGGCATCACTATTGCATTTTAGCAGCAAGGAACCGGCGTACAAATCCGGCCCCAAGCCGCGCCGGTGCTGCCGGCGCGGGCTGTGAGCTTTACGCTGGCTGCTCAAGTCTCTCGCTGGCGATGGCGTGATATCTCGCGTCAAGCTCGATGCCGAGCCAGGAGCGTCCGAGCTTCTTTGCTGCGAGGAGAGAGGAGCCGGAGCCGGTGAAGGGATCAAGAACGAGATCACCGGGATCGCTGAAAGCCTCGATGAGTGGCGTGAGTATGGCAAGCGGCTTTTGCGTCGGATGAAGCCTGTTGTGGGTGTATGTTCTCCACGGGATAACGTCGCCGATGAGTTGGGCACGTTCGGGCGGTCTACCTTTTGCCAGCAAGTAGGCGCATTCGTGCTGATAGCGGACGCGGCCCTTGCCTGACGTGTAGTGCTTGGGAAACACGAAATGCCCGACGACATGAAACCCTGCCGCATGGTACGCCTCGACGAACCTGTGGGCGTTCGGCCATCCGTAGAAACTCACGCAAAAGCTGTCACGCTTGAGGATTCGGTACATCGCGGTGAAGGCCGGTTTCAGCCATGCGAAGTTATCGTCGTTCGGGACTGTCCTTCCGTCACGGGACTTGTAACGTGCGACGTAAGGCGGGTCTGTGAGGATGAAATTGACGCTGCCGGGATCAAGCTGCGGCAAAACGCTCACGCAATCGCCGTTGATGATGGTGTTGTGAAGGGCAGGGGGTGAGTTGGTCATGGCGGTGCCCTCCGATCAAAACAGCGTGGGTTGGTCAGCGTCCTCGGCGGGCGGCCCGGACTCTGTAGCCACGAGTGCCAGGGCAACCATGCGGATGTATTCCTCGACGTTCGGCGCGGCCTCGATCTCGTGCATGGGCGCGAAGTAGCTGCGATAGCCGGTTTCGCTGACGGGGATGCGGCGGCGTGGCTCGTGCGGGCTTGTGAACTCGAAGATTGCGTAAGGGTCAAGACCGTTGATGTAGTAGGGCTGGTAACGGACTTTGATGTCCTGAGCGTCGATATTCAGAGTGAATACCGTTTCCGGCTGCGTTGCGTTCGTCATGATCTGCCTCTTTCGTTTGGGTGACCCCCACGGCGGGGGCGAAAGAGGGCACGCCATGGCCGACGCAACTGAGCGCGGTCAATGACGCTTTTTGGGGGGACCGCTCGCGGGGGAACCAAAAAAGTCATTTACAGCAAGCGGCGGCGGCTAAAGTGCCTTCGCCCCGTCCGTCATGGGGTCGCTGGAAAGAGGCCGGAAGAGAAGCGCCGGGCGGAGAGTGCCATTAGTCCGAGAGACCCTAGGTTTACAATTTCAGGTGAGACTCAAGAGGAACGAGAATGGCCCTTCCGGGGACGATTTGGTTTGGGATCGCTATGGGGTTGGTTATTCCTGCGGCCTTCTTCGCATTCGAGTATTCCATCGAACGCAAAGCAGCGTATGTCACCTTGACGCCGTTTAAGAGGACGCGTGATCCGCAAACGGGCGGGATTATAGAAGGAACCGAGGAGGTCAGTTTCGATCCCCGCCACGGGCATTATATGAAATGTGCCGAAGTGCTTATCACGCTCGCTTCGGCATCATTGGTGTTCATCCCGACGTTGCACGTTTCGTCTCTGCTGCCGAAGCTTGCGTTTTCAATGGTCCTTCTGGGATTTACGGTCGTTTATGCGTTGTTGTTCATGGCTCTCTTGACCTATTTCTACGAAATGTTTCTGTTCAATCCTGCGAGCTTCACGGCGCTTAGATCGTCCCTCGTATTCGCGCTTGGATTCAGTGCGTTCTTTTGTTTTGCTGTGGCGTATCTTGTTCTGTCGATCATCACAGGAAATGCGATAGGCAATGGTTCGTTAGGGCATTGATCGCGGCAATCGGCGACATAAAGGCAAGAGTGCCCGCTCAGGGTTTGAGAACTTGCCGGACGATGGTTTTGCCTATCTCCCAGAGCACCTTGGAGTCGTCTGCGGTAATTCTCTTTTTGTGTTGATATTCCTTGTAAGGGTGAATGTAGTTCCGGTAGTCCCTGAGAATGGCTCCAACGTCTTTGTACGTATCCGAAATCCAGCCGAGCTCGTGAGCAACATCGATGTAGTTGCTCAAAGTCCATTCTCGTAGCTTCAAGACGGTTCCTGTTGATTTTTCTTTGGGCGCGGCCTTGGCCTTAAAAACTGGGGCCTGATCTGAAAGTCTGTTGATCCTGGCTATCAAAAGTGCTTCGAGCAAGCCCCCCATCATGACGGTGGCGGCTAGCGGCAGATCGTGCTCCACACAGCCAACACATTCGTTCCAGCGGTTCGCCAAAAGCTGCTGCATCTCTGCGTCGGCTGCGATTGAAGTGAATGGTGGGGGAGTATCAGACGTAGGTGCCTGCTGTGGAGCGGTAGACAGCTCAATTGCCTTGTCTGCTTGAAGACTGCTGAGAGAACGCTTCAACCTCTTCAGCAGGTCAAGATACCGCGTTCGTAAAGTCTTGCGATTGGTGGCCGAAAGAACGTCGCGGTAGATACCATCGAGCTCTTTGAGGGAGGGCTCAGTGAGCTTGCCCGCGAAAAACGTATCCCTTAGCTGAGAGATTGAGGATCAGTAAGGGAGCTGACGATGACGAAAGCGAAACGGGCA
>Ga0182016_10005266_pt1 | contig 13998 bp, 12 predicted proteins | sample 712S2MmetaG_FD_120491 | JGI IMG/M metagenome (GOLD analysis project Ga0182016, IMG submission 120491) | Permafrost microbial communities from Stordalen Mire, Sweden - 712S2M metaG | ecosystem: Environmental > Terrestrial > Soil > Wetlands > Permafrost | place: Sweden: Stordalen | collected...
ACATGGCGCCCAGAATCGAGTAGAGCGGGGACCGCCCCTCGGAGATCTCCACCACGCCACGAAGGACCAGCCATGCGGCCATCACGGGCGCGAAGTAGCCGACGACAAACTGGTTGACGAAATTGGTTACGTCCACCTGGACTAGATTCAGGAGCGCCGTGCCTCCGCCGGCGGAGCTTGGCACGGGCACGCCGAAACCGGAGAACCAACTCAGGATCTGGGGCAAGGTCAGCATTACTGCCGCCCAAAACATCCACAGGCCGAATCTTCCGTTCTGAAGCATCGATCCCTGGTTCCGAAGCGCCAGGCCCGCAAGGACAAGTGCCACCAGCGCCGCGACCGGCGCCAAGCCGAGCAACAAGCCGATTCCGTCATTGATCAAATTCATGGATAAGGACCTCAAAGAATGTTGGGCGAGTGGAGGAACCGCGCGGCGCCACTCGCCCGACCGTCGTGGTTGCAACCTATGGAACTCCCGCGCCTCCCTGCGCGATCCAGAACTCCAGCAGTCGGGTCAGACCCGAGACCGCCAGAAGTCCCAGAGCCGTCCCGATCCAGCGGAGGTAACCTCGGCCGCTGGCATACGAGACGATTCCACCGACCACGGCAACGCCGGCGCCCACGGGAGCGATGACATTGCCGACCCAGTTGACGAAGTTCAGGAACGCGCCTTCCGGCTGCGCTCCAGTTTGACCTTGGACTGCAACATTGACTTGGGGCGCAGCCCCAAGGTTTTGAGCGATAGCCACGGACTGGCACACCACCAGAAGGCAGACTGCCAGCGCCATTAACGCGATACGTACATCCTTCATTTACGTGTAGACCTCCATCGGGATTCCGCCCCTCATCGCGGCGACCTGCATTGCCGCCATCATGCATCGCAACTTGGGGCTTGTGAGAATCCTATGGCAAGATCCGCAAAGCTCAAAAAACGGCACGGACGGATGCCGTGGCCGTGGGTGTGAATAGGGCGCGACGGGTCTGCTTGCTGCCCAAGCGCCTGCGTCCTTCTACGGCTCGCCGACGTGGCCGCAAGGGTCAACCGAATGGCCGCGATGTAGGAGAGTTGCTGGCCGACGAGGACGCGAACCGAGTCAAAGGGTCGGCATCACAGTTAAGGGGTTGCTGTCATCGGCGTGCACGGTAGAGATCGCCTGGACAGCCCTCGATGCTTCCCGATCGGACTTCACGGGCATTTGGTGACGTGACGGCGACTCACGCGACGACGGTCCCCCAGTTTCCGCTGCAATCGGTGCGCCCCACCCAGGTCGAAGGGCACCTCGCTCAAATTTTCGCCCCAGAACATTTCGGGTGTCGAGCGGCTGGGCGCAGACGACCTGGCTATACTGGCGTGGAGTGGTCAGCGCGGTTTGTCGACGTCCGGACAACGACGCGCGCTGGCGCAAGTCTGGGAGAATACAAGTATTAGCGCTTGGAAAACCGGACGTTCTGGGGTAGGTCCGAATTTCCGCCCGCGGTGCGGCCGCCCCGAGGGCAGCAGTTGGCTGAATGAAATTTGAGCGTAACAAAAAGTGCCCCTGTGGCAGTGGGAAGAAGTACAAGCGATGCCACTATGGCAGGCCGTTCTCACCCGAGCGTGATATGACCGTTAATATGCGTAACCGGGTCCTCCTCAGAGCCGCCGAGGACATTTTCGGATTTCGCAAAGGACGAACCTGGCAGGATTTCAAGAAGAATATCTCGGGGGAGGAGATCAGGCAGTTTTACGAGGTGCAGGCGCGCCTGAGGCGCCCCGATACGAACTGGTTCGCCATCATGCCTGCGCCTGACACTGAACTCCGGGGGCTCTACCTCGGAGACATCAGGCCAGAGTGGATACTACAGAATCTCGTTCGGTTTAGCCTGTATAGCGATCATCTGTACGTGATGGACCCCTTCCACAATCCCTGGGTCCTAAAGCCCGAGTTCAATCCTATCGATAATCCCGACCAGTTTAAAGCCGACACGATTAAACTGCTCTATTTCCTCTTTCAGGTGGCGCCATGGATTGAAACGGGCATCGTCCAGTTGATACCAGATCCAGGAGATTTCGACTTTAGCCTCAAGCGAGAAGCATTCCAATTGGCCGTCGCACGTCGTAAGGGCCAAGAGCTTCACCAAAACGACTTGGAAGACGTTCGTGCCGTCGGGCAACAAGAAATCAAGCGCGTACTCCTTGCGCTACCGGATAAGGACTTGTTTCGTGAACTTGAGAGGTCCGGCCAAGACCTTACTGAGGAACAGAAGAAGGAATTTCTCGACTATGCCCGACGAGAGCTGCAGAACGATCCCCTTGCGCTTGAACAACCGATCACGGTCCCGGCTACGGGCCAGGCAACTGGGCAGCTCATGGCTTTTCGGGGAGGTACCAATCTCGAAACGGCACTCCTCATTTCGGGCGCGACCGGCGCATTCCTCTACACGAACATGGCTGGGCGTTGGGAAGAGATCATCGCAGCACGTGAGGCGATGACCGAAACGGCCCGGTTGTGGAGTCCCCTCGCAAAGGCGTTTCAAGCTCTAAGTTTCCGCTTCCTAGACAGTGTTGACGTGGGCTTTGCCAACAGTCTCCGCCAAGACGGACGCTTAGAATCCTTCCGTGCTCTACTAAGAAAGATCGGTAAAGGCGCCGCGGACGTGAACAGCGTCAGTGCATTGGAGCTCTATGTCCGCGACTGTAAGGACGAACTCGTGGGAGAGTATAAAAAGGCGCAGGCGGAATGGAGCAAAATCGAAGAGGCATTCATGCAATGGGCAGGCAGCGGCGCCGTCGTCGGGGCGACCGGCCTAGCCAGCGGTCACTTGGTACCGAGCGTCGCATCTCTTGCGGCAGCCTCTCTGAATGCAATCCACCAGCTATGGCTCCGGCATTTCCGACGGCAGCAGTTCCGTCAGGCAAATCCGATGTCAGTCCTTATTGACCTGTCGCGTAAGTGAGCGACGCAACACAATGGGCTCCACGCAAGGCCGCGCGCACCGTGGCGATGCGCCCCAAGCGTAGGCATCCTGCAGCCCCCCGAACGCGACTTGGCGGCCCTTTGCTGGTGCGAAGGGGATTTTGTAACAGGAATGGCGAGCACGAGCCCGCGCCGGATGCGGATGGCCGACCCATGGGACATTGGTGCTTGCTATGCTCAGGTGTGTCTCCAGAGGTTCCGGACGGCTGCTATGGGGTCAATACTGTTTGACTTTTTGACGGAAAGCCTGCTATTCAACCCAGTTCACGTTGACGAGCAATTTCGGACGGTTGCCGAGGAAGATCTCGCGAAGGAACTGGCGAATTATCGCGAGTTTTGCCTGGCTCACTTACTAGAACTCCAAGGCGAAGCGAGCAGTCCGAGCTCCATTCTTCGCGTCTACGCCGGTGAGCACCGCACGTCGATCGCAACGCTCAAGCGTAGCGCGTTTTATGTCGAGCAGTATGTTCTGCCTGACCCACTTTTTCCATTAACCCGTCCATCGACGGCGTTTAGCGAAGCGTTTAAAGAGTCTCTCTCCATTCCGGCCAAGGGTATTGATCGGGAGGCCCTCGCCGAAGCTGTGAAATACCTGAGAGACCTGACGGCGATGGTCGCATCGAATTATGTGAAGTTCCTGCCGGTTTCCTACCTTTTTGAACCACCCGACGAGCTGCCGGTATACTATTCCGAGAACGAATTCATTGATCTCTTGCAGCCGGAGGTCATGGCCTTCTTTCGTGAGCGTGCGATGACGCGGCGGCTGACCAAAGCGAAGGATGGTTGGCTTATGGAGGAGTTGGACGTTTGCCGTGCTATCACCATCGACTTTCGAGACGACGACACCCCTCACGTGGCGATTTACCATTTGTTCGAACAGCAATTGGTCAGGAAGGACGACATCACTGGCATTGTGACGTTTCGCCAATACATGCCGGACACCCTTCCATCTCGCCCATATTTCGATCGCTGGGTGCGCCAGTCGGTGCACCGAACGGCAGCGGAGTACTACTATGAACTCACCACGGAAATGCTGATGACCGCACAACTTGGTGCGTCGTACCTATCGACTTCCCCATTCAAACACGAGGTGCTGCAGCGGTTCTTCCCGACTAAGAATGGGGTGACCACACGCACTGCCGAGACGTTCCTCAATCTGGAGTTACCTTTTCTTGACCAAATCGACACCGAGACGCTCATGCAGGTGCGCAACAACGACGGCGAGGTATTTCAATCATTCCGGCATGAACTGGAAAGGCAGTTCTGGGATCTACAAGGAGAAAGCGACCCAGAGAAACGACGTGTGCGGGCCGAGAAAGTGATCTTCGAACTCGGCACCGTCCAGCACAGCGCCCTCTCAATGAAAGTGAAGGATCTCAGACGAGGAGCACTCGCACAAGCAACAATCATCACGGCCACTCTCATCGGCAGCATTGCGCTCGGAGGTCTCACGGTGCTCGCCCCCATCATCGGGGTGGCAAACGGCATAAGCACGGCAATAAACTACCGCAAGGAGACACGTCACAACCCCGCATTCTTTCTTTGGAAGGTGATGCACTGAACTATCTCTCGCCGCATCGGTCCCCTTCTTCGAGATTCTGAAGGAGCCGTCGGCTACCAGTTCACCGGCACAGCGGTCTGGCTTCCATGCCGGGAAGCTCACCGCTCCGCTCGCATTACGCGCCACTTGGAGAGAGGGCTGACCGGCAGGGAGCAGACTCCTGGCTAGAATAGCTCATACCACCAGCAACGGGCTCGGGGTCTCCAAACGGGTGTCTCCAAACGGGTGTCTCCACACGGGGTTCGAGGAAGTGTCTCCGGATTAGTCCTGGTAGGTCTCGCACGTCGCTTGGCTGCATTGCGGCACCCAAGCGGAACCTGGCGATTCTGAAAACAGCGCACAGGCGGTCCGAGGAATTCCCCAACTCTTCAAAGGCGGACTCGGTTCCGCTTGAGAGCCTGCTCGAAGTCATCCCAGATGAGCGGCGGCAAGGTCGCCTCGCCGTCCTTCATTCGATTCATCGCCATCCGTCTCGCGGTGCTCACCAGGGCCTGCAAATCCGCAGGCGAAATGCCCCTTATCCGGCCGAGGACAACGCCGCGCGTAAGACCTGCGGCAAGCGGGATCGATCCGAGGTATTTGTCGATGAGGCGCACGTAGCCCCGGTCGTCGGGAACGCCGATTTCGATTTTCTCGGTGAATCTTCCGCCGCGGAGCACTCGCGGATCGATATTGTCGATATGATTTGTGGTGCCGACGAGGAATACTTGGTTGCCGGGATCGAGCTGGCTCATCAACATCAAAGCCTGTTCGACGAATTGGAGCTGGTGGTGTCCCATGAAGTAGCCGTTGTCACCGCGCGGCAGAAGACCGTCCAGCTCATCGATGAACAGGAGGGAAGGACTATGTTCGCGAGCCCGGGCGAAGACCTGCACAAGCCTTTCGGCAGTGGGAACGTCGGCGGGAGCGATCGCGTAGAGGCTGCGACGTGTCTGGGTAGCAATCAGGTATGCGATGGAAGTCTTGCCTGTACCGGCGGGGCCAACCAGGAGTAATCCTGTTGGAACGGGGACCTTCAGTCTCTCAGCTTCACGAGCATCCATCAATCGAATCAGATTTCGCAGGTCCCGTTCGACCAGGGCGGGGATGACGAGGTCGCCCCAATCGACAGGCTTTATCAGCGGCCGGTCGGCGCCGCCGCCTTCGTCGAATGCCTGCTGCACATCCCGCTCTTCGATAGGGCGATTCTCAAGTGCGGCGCGCGACGCGGCTCTATTCACTAAACTCGTAAGCTTCGCAGCGCTCCATCCCGGGGTCCTATTCGCAAGGGGCTCAACCGGAAATGGCGTCCACGGCCTTTTCGACAACTGCGCCGCGACGATATGCGCCCGCGCGGCCTCATCGGGGAGGTCCACGCGAATCTTCTCATCGAAGCGCATTTCCCTCACGAGCGCGTCGTCCAGGCCCTCGTAGAAGTTCGTTGCTGCCATCAGGATGAAGCCGGTCGCACCGCGGTACTGATCGACGCACTGCATCAGCTCTGTGACCACGGAGTTGTAGAGCTTGGCGCCTCCCCCACGGTCGTCATCTCGGCCCAACTGCTGGCGCTGGGTACCTATCGAATCGATCTCGTCCAGGAAAAACAACACCGGCCGGTGAGCGTAGGCGCGGGCAAATGTTTCTCGGATATTTGCCTCACTGCTGCCGATCCATCGTTCAACGAGACTGGTCGGCTTCGCATACCAATAGTTAATCCCGAACTCACCAGCCGTCGCCTCGGCCAGGAAGGTCTTGCCCGTGCCGCGCGGTCCATACAAGAGAATGCCGTTTTGAACGACTCCATGCTGTTTGAATCTTTCGGGATGAAGCCGGTTTTGTACGACTGCGCTGATCCGCCGCTTTTGTTCGTCCATGCCACCGACGTCGGCAAACGTTCGTACCGGGACGTTGGACCATCGGGGCTGGCTGTTCTGGCGGTTACCGGAACTCCCTGCGGCAGCTTGAACACCACGACCTCGGGGCCGATGTCCTATCACGAAGATCAGGCCCCCGACAGTGACTACCGCAAAAATCAGCCCAAATGCGAGTTCGAGCGGAGAAGCGCTGTCACGGGAAAGCACCATTCCGGTCACAGCATCTTCGTGGAAGAGGAACTCATTGATCGAGTTGAACCAATGGAGAACGGGGAGCAGCGTGATGAAGTAGAGCAACCCGCGGTAGGTCCCCTGCATTCGAGTGTGCCAGGTCAGCAGGAGAAGACCGATACCGACGGTGAACCAGGCCATCCACGGGCTGATCTGGAAAGCGAAAACTCCAAGGACAAGCAGGATGATTCCGATGGTGAGGTGTTCGCGCGCGAGGTGCCTGACGAGATGCTGCAGGCGTGACGCGAACGACTCAGCAATCCGAGAATGCTGCCTCGGCTGCACGTGCCCCTCCCTTGCGCCCAATCTACCGCAGATTGGGCGCGAGTTAGGATCACGGCTGGTGTTGTTCGGCACAGTCTCAAATTCGGGGGGTTACTGCTGGCCAATTGGCGCTGTGGTGCCGGCCGTGCGCGTGGCCGCGACATCTTGATACATCCGATTAAGCTCCGCTTTCAGCTCAACCAATTCGCGGAGCTCTTCCGCAGATGGTAGCTGTGACGTGCCGTTCGCAGCGACCTGCGTTGTGTCGTGGGCGCCCGCCGGTGCTGTTCTGGCGGGCGCCTTCTGCCCGCTCCCCTCCAGCAGAACAACGAAGAACCTGGTGTTTCCCGGCACCGAGACAACGATATTCTCGCTGGAAGCAAGACCCTCAACCTCCTGCTCCCCCGCGAGCCCGGCGTTCGACGCGATGCGCTCGCGCAACAGAATGCTGTTGTCGAGCTGGCCACTTGCCCCTCCCAGGCCACCCGGCCCGCCAACCAGATAAGCCGCCATTGTTCCGACACCAGTCAGGGAGCGTACCAGGATCCGCTTCACTGCGTTGCCACCGGAAACAGAACCCTTCAGCGGGCCGTACGTGAGGCTCATCGAGACTGCGTCAATTTTTTCGGTGGTTCCATCCGGCATCTGCAGCGTATGGAAGTGGATCCCAATGTTGCCGTTTCTGTTCGCCTGCTGGAGTTCCCCAAAGGCTTTCGCCCCCGCCGGGATGATGATCTCACCATCCCTCTCATAGTTGTATTCGATGGCGGCAACCACCGGCGCCTTGACGGCCGTGCTGACGGCGGATTGCAGCCGAGCCACTAGTCGGCTGCCATTCGGGAGGAGAGCGGTGGCTCTTCGTTCGAGAAGAGCTGGCTCGGTCGTCATTGATGCTGGCCGAATCACGCTTGCGGAGGCCCCGGAATTGGCGCTAACAAATACCAGCGAGGATTTCTTGAGAGCGTCCCCGTCATTATGGGCAGGCACTGGCGCTGCTACCGGGACGCTTGCGACCATTGGCGGAGGTTGCGGAACAGGGTTGCCAGCTTTCGCCTGCCGATACGCCTCCAGAGCCGGGTCCATTGGGGGGATACTGGCGAGAGTATCTCCAGGTTTCGGCTGGGGATGCACGCGTAATCGCCCAGTTGCCTTTACGTCATCTGCGCTAAGTTGATCGCTATTGCCATCCTGACCGCTCACATCCGCATTCAGCAGTGGCGTCACCGACCCCCGGTTTTCGGCGGCTCCGGCCCTGACATCCGGCCTGCCGAGACTCGGTTTCGTTCTGTTTCCGGCACGGCCCTTCGTTCCGCTCGAACTTGAGAACATGCCCAGAAACACGAAGATCATGATGATGACAGCGACGGCAAGAAGCAAAAGTCCTTTGCTTCGGTCTACGCTCTTCGCGGTTCGACTCTGCTTTTCCGGCGGAACCCTCTTCCGGCCATCCCGGGCACGCTCGTACGCATCTCGAAGTGAGCCAAAAACGGTTTTCGTTTCTTGCGGTTCGGTCGTCTCGGGTTGTTCTGCTCCACCAGAGCGGATACGCTGTGTTGCGTCCTGATCGGCGCCGTCCGGTGGTCCCTCGTTCTTGTTCATTTCCGGTGTCATTCTATTTGGCTCCTTTCTCTCGAAGACTGCTGATTCCGAAACCGATCGGTGCCAGGGCCGGTCGGTCGACGGCTCCGGAATCGGCCATCTGAAGCAATAGGGTTTCATTGGACTGTTTGAAGCTCGGACGCTGGAAAATCAAGACGCCATCGGCACGCTCCCCGGGGCCGATCCGGCGCTGGCTCATGCGGAAATCTTCCACTGGCAACTGCTCCGAATTGGACCACACGTAGTGGTGCCCAATCGTCCCCTTCTTCACCTTGCCTCCTAGTTGCACTTGCGGTGGCATCAGCTCGACCGCATGGTTTTGCACGTTCACTACGGAAAACAGCACCACCACTTCTTTGCCCTGATCCATCACCTCGCTGACGCCAGCCTTCAGCATCTGTTTGCCCGGAGGGGAGGTCCCCGGCTTCTCGCCGTAGAGGTCGGGTAGAGGGGCCTGCCGCTGTCGCTCCAGCAAAGCATCGAGGCCGAGCACTACGTCTGTATTCTGCGTCGCTGGCGGAGCTCCGGCCGGCGTTCCTGTTTCCCCGGCGGCGTCAATCCTGCCAGCGTCGAAGGAAGCGGGTTCGACGGTCGATCGATTCGCCCCTGGCGCCGCGCCGGCCTTGGGCTGAGTTGTCGGCGAGAGTATTCCCGACGGTTCCGATATCCGGGCAGACGTTGGCAAAGCAACGGTTTGAGCGACCGAAACAGTAGGTGCGCTTGGCTCGATGACAAATCTCCCGGCCGGGCGGTATCGCATCATGAAATCAACATCTGGTTGCATCCCTGCCGCTTCGCCCCGGCTGATCAGCAACAGGTTGGCCTGATAGCCGTGAGCGGTCGAAATGAGGAGGTTCGTCTGCGCCGCTTTTGCGGTAATGGGCTTGACGAAAACGATTTGTGGCTCTCGTTCCGAGTGCTCGGCCGTGAATGAATCGGGATCACCGAGGACAACGGAATTGACCGCGTCCGGCATTCGAATAGCCGTCGCAAATCGCGGTGCCAGATACACCACTGTGACTTGGCCCTCCTGGACTGCTCGACCCGCCACTTGCGGGCGAACGACAGGAACTTGGGCGTTGGCAACAAAACACGCACAGACGCCGCCGATCACTATTTTCAGATTCTTCATCGATGTTCTGCTCCTTTGGTTGCGTACACGTCAGTGGTCTGTGCGACCATCTGCCGTTTCTGATAGAACCGTTGGACCGCGTGCACGTAGCGAAAGATGTCCGCATCGGCGCATGTGAGCCCTAGCTTCTTTATCCGTGTCTCGCCGGCATAGTAGGCTGCTGCCACCAGCCGGAAGTCTCCTTCGAACTGGCGAGTTAAATACGCAAGGTATGCAACCCCACCGCGAATGTTTTCTTCGACTCGAAAGCGGTTGGTCACGCCGAAGGTGAACGCGGTCGCCGGCATAAGCTGCATGAGCCCCGCCGCGCCCTTCGGAGAAATCACGTACGGCTGCCAGGCCGATTCGACGTCGATTACAGCCTGCACGAATTCCAGGGGGACGCCGTACGCCCGCGCGTAGTAGTCGGCCCAACACATTTCCATATCGAGCAGCGTGGCCGCCGGAGGTGCCGAACAGGCGGGCAGACCGCCATGGGCGGCACAACATAGCAGCGAGAATAGAAGCGCCACCTTCACATTCCGGCTCCCACCAGATCCGTGCTGTCGAGTCTCGACGCGTGGGATTTCGCATTCAAGACAAGAGATGCAAAGCCGTCCTGAAGCGTCAATCGCTTCCGGTCTTCTTTGGTCTTTGCCAGGAAGGGCAGCAGAAGATCCCGCATACCCGCATCAAGTTTGTTGATGCGCATGATGTGGAGCACCTGCTCGAGTTCCAGAATCTCCGCTATCGACGGGGGCTTTTCCATTCTGTAAGCCCGGAGGGCGTACGACAGGCCGGCGATTTGTCGCTGAAGCGCGGCGTTCCCCGTTCTGCTCCGCGTTTTCAAGATCTCCGCCTCCCGTTCGACGGTCGGGAATTCAGCTCTGAAATAGGCGCACCGGCGCCGCAGTGGGTCGCCAATGCGCCGAACTTCATTCGACGTGAGGATGACAAAAGGGATTGTCTTGTGCGGCACGGTCCCAAGCCGCGGGATCGAGAGCTGCCATTCCGAGAGGACTTCGAGGAGCATCGATTCGAACTCCTCGTCCACCTTGTCCACCTCATCGATCAGTAGGACGCACGGCTTCGATATGTACTGAAGTGCGCGCATGATCGGGCCTTGAACGAAAAAGTCCAGGGTATGGATCCGTCCCCGAATGAACTCCCAATCCGTGCCGAGCTGGTCCGCTTGTGTTTCGAGGAACAGCCTTTGCAGGGCGGTATCGAACTTGCCGATGGCCTTTTCTTCGTCGATTCCCGGATAGCACTGAAGGCGTTCCACCACCGTGTCAAGAGCAAATGCCAGGGCTTTCGCCAGCTCTGTCTTGCCGCAGCCGGGTGGCCCTTCGATCAGTACAGGTTTCTTTAGCTCTCCGGCTACGTACACCTGGGAGAGCGTGACCTCATCAACGATGTACTTGGCTTCGTGGAATTTCTGGCGGAGCTCTTCAATCGATAGAAACACGCTGGATTGTGTCCTCAGCCAGGATTCTACGGGAAGATGCGGTTTTCGCCGAAAAACGTCGGAGCTGCCAGCGCGGAAGAGTCAACAGCGATGTCCGAAGCTACGGTTCCGGGCTGAGATTCTCGGAATTCCCGCGGCCTCACATGAAGCCTAATCCCTGTCGATACGTCGAACACTGAAGTGAAGGCAACGATTCTCGGAATTTCGGGTACTCACGTCAACAGTACTTCGCTGGGTCGAGCGGAACCTGCCGTTCTCATAGCCGAGACCTCAAACGGACGAGCCATGACCGCCTCCACTGGCCGAAAGTGAGGCAGCGCATCGAGCGCGTTCGCGAATCTTGCTGAGGGAGCTTCCAAGGTCGTCAGACTGTTCAGCGCCAGGCGCTCGCCCAGAAATTCTCACCAACCGCTGGCGAGTCGGACGGACAGGCAGGCATCGCGAGCAGTTCCAACGAATTGGGTTCGGTTCCAAACTGCGCGCCGCAATGGCTCAAGTCGCCCAGGCTTGGGAGTCGACGATAGCGGAGTTCCGCCAGGAGCCGGCCACTACGCCAACCCCGGTCTTTCAGGATTTGCGAATGACATGCTCGTGCGTGTTGACTTGGCCCGCAGTCACTCCGATCGTCGCCGGCCCCCGCTATCGCGTCGGACTTTCATTTGGGTTTATCCAATAACCCGTTAGGCGCCAAAGTGCCTCGGCGCTTTTGGAGAGTTGCATGGCCTGCCCTACTATTGCTCTACGGCGAGGGAACATTCCCGTCAGTGGGTGAGAGTCTATGAGGTCAGAAGTCATGCAGCAAATCGTCGAGATGATCGAAACCGACGTCCAGTCGCGCCCCTCAGCGATGGAATTCGAGATGGCGTACCAAGCTCGCGTTGTGATGGATCGAATCAAGGTCGCTATCAAACATTTGGAACAGTTCGCCAGGCCCTGCGACCCTATGCGAGAGGTAGGCCTGGAATTGCTTGACGCGCTCGAACGCCTTGAGTCTCTCGACCGCCGTATTCAAGTGCGTTCTCGAATGGCCATTTCTCACAACAGCGGCAGTGCCGAAGCGGCAAGGGGATAAACCAGATATGGCTAGCGACTTTGAGAACACCGACCTTACGATGAAGGCTATTCCGAGCTGGGACGAAATTGCCGGGCCAGCTAACCATGCCCAGAGTGCTTCGACCGTGGTGGGGCAAGCATCACAAAGCGATCACCGCGTGGCCCACGAAAAGCTACTCGGCGCGAAAGAGGTCGCGCATTGGCTTGGGGTGAGCAGAGCGTGGGTGTTTGAGCATTCGAATGGACGCCGCCGGCCCTTCTTGCCGTCAGTAAAGCTGGGGAAATCGGTCAGGTACAGGCCGGTCGATGTCGATGCATTCATCATCGAATGCGAACGTTTCAGCCGCAGAGGAGCCGCTTAGCGTGGATGAATCCCAAGTCAAACCATCCTCAGATCTGCGGAGGATTGGCTCCAGAATGGCGCGTGCGAAATACCAGCGGGGCAGCCTGAAGAAAATCGGCAACGGGCAGTATCTTGCGCGCTGGCGTCGATATTCTGCAACACCCAGCGGCGAGAAAGCGACCCCCCGTAAGAAAATCATCACGAAGGAACTCGCAGCCAAGTATCGGATCGGGCAGGACTACCCGGGCCCGCTCACGAAGTCGGATGCTCAGCGCCTTCTGGATATCCTCATCACAGAGGACACTGGGAAGTATTTAGCGCCCGACCGGGCGACGACGTTCGAGCAACTTGCGCGTCAGTACATATCGGTCAAAGAGCCGAGATGGGGTGTTCACGCCGAGGCCACAACCAAAAGCATCATTCAAAAGCACCTGATTGGTAACCTCGGGCTGCGGCGGGCGGACGAATTGACGGCCGTGGAAATCCAGATATTTATCAATGGCTTGGTCCGAAGCGGTGCAAGCCATTCGCTCCTCCACAAAGCTGTCACACATTTGCGCGCCATTCTTGACCACGCCGAAGAACTGAAGATCATCGAACGCAACCCCATGAGGAGCCGCACAGTCAGAATCGACTACAAATCTCGCAAACGGAAGACGGAGCGTTATTTGAGCTTGGAGGAATGTCGAACGCTACTCTCAGTTCTGGTCGGGCGCGACCACCTCATTGTTCGGATGTTCATCCAGCTCGGCCTTCGGCCGGAAGAGCTTTTCGCGTTGCGCCGGAATGACGTCGGACAGGAGTTCATCAGGATTGATGAAGCGTCCACCAAGGGCCAGATCAAGGAAACGAAGACGGAGGAATCGGCGGTTAACGTGTACGTGCCCCCAGACCTCATGGCGGAGCTCAGCACCTGGCTGAACTCGACGATCGGCGATGGTGATGATTGGGTGTTTCCGGCTGCGCGCCGCCGGGAGTCTGACAGGCTGTCTCCGATAGGCCAGAACAATTATCGGAACCGGGTTCTCAAGCCGGCTGCGAAAAAGGCCGGCATCTCTGACCTAGATCTTCTGACGCTCCGGCGGACGTGCGCGACGCATTTTGGGCAGAAGGCCAATACCAAGGACACCCAAGCGCAAATGCGCCATGCTGATCCGCAAACCACTCTCAAGTACTATCAGCAGAGCATCCCGGAATCAGTGAAAAGTGCTGCGGTGGCGCTCGAAGCGGAGATCCTCAAGAAGGCCAAGGCTCCGGCCAAGGTGAAGGCATCCGCAGAACCCATTCGGTAACGCCACTCCTCGGCGCGGTCTCTCCAAGTTCGCCCCTTCCTAGCCCAACAAAGGCCGCAATTGGCTCATTGCGGAAAGGGGGCTGGCAAGCACCGAACGTTCCCCCAGAAAGCCCACTACCCAATCTTGTTGTGTACCTGTTGTGTACTCGCTGTTTTGAGGTGGAACGATAAGTCTTTTAGAATGTGGTACGCCCGAGTGGATTCGAACCACCGACCTTTTGCTCCGGAGGCAAACGCTCTATCCAGCTGAGCTACGGGCGCACA
>Ga0182016_10005268_pt1 | contig 13988 bp, 12 predicted proteins | sample 712S2MmetaG_FD_120491 | JGI IMG/M metagenome (GOLD analysis project Ga0182016, IMG submission 120491) | Permafrost microbial communities from Stordalen Mire, Sweden - 712S2M metaG | ecosystem: Environmental > Terrestrial > Soil > Wetlands > Permafrost | place: Sweden: Stordalen | collected...
CGTGCCTCCCGCGCGAAGGGATGATCGCGAGAAACCCTTGTAGCCCAGGGATAAGTGTGGTGGGCGCACAAGGACTCGAACCTTGGACCCGCTGATTAAGAGTCAGGGGGTCTAATATTTAGGTCACCGTTCTCGGATCGGATGTGTTCGAAACCGGTGGTTGCTCCGCCCCCCTTTCAATTCCAAACCGCTTCATACAAACTCGGCGGACGGATCGGGAGGAGATCGCGAATGTCGACGGATGCCGATAGCGTGCGCCCCACTGAAACTCCTACGCCGGCACCGCAGTGGCATCACGCGGAAATGCTCGATCGCGCCGACCCGCCCCATGGCCTCACGTGGCGTGGCTACCTGGTGCAACTTCTCTACGTCGCGTCTTCGATCGAACACGCACTTATGGTCCAGTACCTGTTCGCTGCATACTCGCTCGGCGGCGAGCATGTGACGGGCCATGACGATGCGCGGATGGTTGCTCGCTGGCGCAATCTCATCCTCAGCGTCGCCAAGGAGGAGATGGGCCACATGCTCACGGTGCAGAACGTGCTGTGCCTGCTGGGAGCCCCGGTCGAGCTTATGCGAAGCCATCCCCGGGATGGCGACTGGTCGCCATTCCGGTTTAACCTTGAGCGGCTGACGCTGACATCCCTGACCCGCTATGTTCAGGCCGAGATTCACGATATCGCCGTCATCGACTCGTCGTACAAGCGATTTCTCGAAAAAATACATCCCACACCCGGTCCGGGGGTTCTGCCGCACTCCGAGGCGCCGCATGTCGGCGACCTCTATCGCCAGATCATCGCGCTCGTTTCTCGCGCGGATCGTATTGCGGACTCGGAATTTCACGAGGACAGTTTTCGCTACCAGGCCTGCTGGGACGATTGGGGCCGCAGCCACAATTACAAAATAAGACCGGCGAACAACTTGGATACTGTCATCAAGCTGATTGCGGACAGCGTAAGTGAGCAGACTCGTGCAGATGTCCTGATCGAACGGGTGGCCACGCGCCAGCAGGCCGTGCTGGCGCTGACGCGCATCGCCGAACAGGGCGAGGCGGCACCGTCCGAACTGGCCGGGTCGCATTTCCAACGATTCTGGTCGATCGTCGTCGACTTTCAAGCTGCCGTGGAGAGTCGTGAACCCGGCTGGGTCCCGACGTATTGCGTGGCTGAGGATCCGCACACGGTATTGCCGGATGACCAGCGGGCGTCGTCGGCGTCCACCATCACCTGGCCGCGTTCGCAGCAATGGGCGAGCTTGTTCAATCTGCGTTATGGCATGCTGCTGTTCTATATCAGCCACTCGTTCCAGTTGGCACGGGGCGGAGACGACGAGATGCTGCGCGGTGCCGTAGTGCACAAGGCCTTTGCGGAGATGTACAACCTCAAGGCAATCGCCGGCATCCTGGTCCAGCTGCCGCTGAAATCTCCGGCCGATAAACGCCGCGCCGGTCCACCGTTTCAGATGCCCCCCACGCTGACGCTTCCGGCAGGATCTATCGATTGCTGGCGGCTGCATGGCGATTTGCTCCGCAGAGCCTTGAAGCTCAACCTCGATCTTCAGGACACGACAGACCGGTCGTGTCTGGATGAGGAGCTTCCTTACCTTCGGGCCATGCATCAGCTCGACGTCAAATCCGCCGCGTGGATCGAACAGCTGATTGCCGGGCACGCACTGGGTGGAGATCCTTCGCCATGAAAATCAGGGCTCTTCGCATTTTTCCACCGCTGGCGTTTGCACGCTTTGGCTCGGCATCCGAGCCTCAACCCAACTACGAGCTTGAGAATCCCGACGCCCTTGGCTTTCGCCACATCATCCCCGGCGAGAACCTTATTGTTGCGAACGACGGCACGCTCACGGTTCAGCCGCCGCTTGACCCAGCGTGCGCGACTGCGGAAGGCATCGCCGCGATGTTCCGTCACGGCGATCAGATCCGTCCCGTCGCGCCGTTCTTCGAACTGAGAGTGCTGACGGATAAGCAACCAGACGATTTCGTGCCGCTGACCCTCGAATTGATGCAGGAGAACGAGATCGATCCCGCCGCCGTCTCCTGGTTCGTCCATGTTGAAAACCGCAAGGCGTTTCGCCGCACCGGTGATGAGAATGACATCGTGAGAGCTGAGACTAGCTGGTTTTCCAGTCACGAACCTCAGCCGCTGCGCGGCACCGGCGGCTATTTCGTGCCCGGCGCGTCGATCGAATTCGGCTCTGTCCAGTTCGTCAAACCCGACACGAGGGGCGGGGTCTATTCGCAATTCCGGCTACGCTTCACCCCTGGGCCGGGCAGGATCTACGGACCTCATGGTCGACGGACTGACGGTACTGCGCCGGATGACGACACCTATGTGACCCGGGTCTACAATGACGGCAATTGGCCGAGGTTCACGCAGAAAAAGCCGGGTAAGGACCGCAACAGCAAGAGTCCGCGGCAAACCTTGCCAACGTCACTCTATGCGAACGTGGCGATGACTCCGCCATGGTTGAATGATGAAAAGGCGATCAGTCGTGGCTATCTCGACGATGCGTGCGACGGGTTCATTTTTGTAAGCATAGAGCGACCGGATGATAAGCCTTTGACTGACGGTGCGCGGATTTGTGCCGGTCCTCCCAGCTTTGTACCGGACTCCCAGTTTGTCCGCACGTTGGCCGACGATCTCGATCAGGTCGTCAATGGACCGACCGCCCGAGATCTCGATGTCGTGGAGGCCCGGCGGCGCTCGCTCGATATCGTCCGCCGCGCCTACGAGACCGTGCGGTTCATGAATGTGGCGATCATGAACGGCAACACGGTCGGCGGCCGACCCGCGGCGGCCTTCGACACCATGGCGGCGGAAGAGTCGTTCGCGACCGAGCGACCGGTCCGGCCGATCATGTCTCCGGCGAATGTGGACACCGCTGCGGTGCTGGCCCTGCATGAACAGGTTTTCGCCGCGGTCAGCGCCGGGGCTGCCCCCTGGTTCCATCAACTGTTGCGCAAGGGCGACGCGGTGGGCGATTTGACCGACCGTGGCCGGCGTAAGATGCCGGCCCTGATGAGCGGCGCCGACAGTCTGCATCTGGCGCTCACCTATCGTCAGATCGACACCATCGCGAGAGCCACGCAACCGCTAGCGGAACGGTTGGAGCTGGAGCCGCGCAACCAGTCCGCCTTGCTGCGTATCGGACCGCAGCTAAATCCCAGGGTTGCCGGCAATCCGGTCAATTCGCGACTCGAGATGGCGGTCGCCAATTGCTGCCCCGGGCTCGAGGTGGATTTTCGCGCGGTGTGGCGGCGCCTGTTCGAGGGCATCGAGTTCAGCGAGCACGAAAACTACGTGGTGGCCGATACCCGCGTCGATGCCGACGGCAAGCCCGCCGAACCCAATTTGAAAGGCCATCGCCTGCTCCGGTTCCGGGTCAACGAGAACTCCCCGTTCACCGACGTGTTCGTGAAATTGCAGGGGCCAGCATCCGCCGATCCCGGCAATCCCGACAAGAAGGCGACCTTGCGGTCGGACGGCAATCCGCACGGAATATGGACCAAGGAGTGGTCAAACTTGTTCGCCGGCCTGGTCGGCAAAAAGGCCGTCCAGTGCATCTTCACCGCGGCAGCGGCTGAACTGCCGGTCGGCGTCGACAAGGACATCGAGCTCTTGCCTGTTTGGCTGCCCATCAGGGACTTCTTCTATCCAGACAGTGCCGTTATCTCCATGGAACTGGCGCAGCCGGGAGAACTAACCCAGGGACTTTGCTCGCCCTGGCAGAACGATCTGCGCGAGTGCTCTTGCTATTACTGGGCCTCCAGCCGGCCAGATTTCGTCAATACCACCGTTGGAAGTGACGGGCTCAGCCACGGCGATAATTGGTTCGCCAGGGTTCGTACCGGCTCGTATGTGCCCGACGACTACGCCGATACACGCCTGATTGGCTACGAAGAACTATTCAAGGACTGGGAGAAAAAACTCCAGTTCCAGATCGGCGGCAAGGACAGTTTCCCGCCCAAACCAGATTCGCCCGCAGCGACACGGCGCAAGACATGAGGGTCCGCGGTCAGACCGCAATGGAAACGCGATGCACAGCCGATGCGCAGTTTTTGATGAGCGCTGGCGCTCCGCGCTCGGCCGACATTCACTTGTTCGAGAGTGACGGCGGGCACCACTTGTTCGTCGCGAACGGTAGCCGGCTTTTCGATATAAAACCCGGCCTATACGCCGAACTCGGTGCTGCGATCCCGGCCGGCCGGGTCGATGAGCTTCTCGCCGGGGTCGGCGGCGCGATGCCGCGGCTAATCGACGACCGACCACTAACGCCGCCACAAATTCACGCCCTCTCCCTTGCTGTCGCCCAGAAATGCAATCTCGGCTGCACCTACTGCTACGCACAGCAGGGTGAATTCGGCGGCTTGGCCAAAAACATGCCGCTTGAGACCGCGAACCAAGCTGTCGACCTGTTGCTGTCGGAGGTTGGCGATGGCGGCAAGGCGAGCCTAGCGTTCCTCGGCGGCGAGCCTCTCGTCAACCGGCCGGTCGTCCAGGCCGCGACGCGGCGTGCAGCCGAACTGGCCCAGCGCCGCGGTATCGCCCTCAGCCTCTCCATCACGACAAATGGAACGCTGCTCACTGCGACCGACGCGGCGTTCTTCGAAACTTATAGGTTTGCCGTGACGGTCAGCCTTGACGGGCCGCGCGAGACACATGATCGACTGCGCCCATACCAGAGTGGCGCCGGTAGCTTCGATAGAATTATGGGCAACCTACGGCCTCTCCTTTCAATCCAACGCCATATGCAAGTCTCAGCGCGCGTCACTGTCACACCCAATAATCTCGAGCTGCGAAGGACGCTCGATGATTTCATCGCCGCTGGATTTCACAGCGTCGGATTCTCGCCCATGCTGAGTGCGCCTAGTGGTCGCGGTGAAATGCAGCCTGACGATCTTGTTCGTATGTTGGACGGTATGATCGACTGCGGCCGCGCATTCGAGCAACGGCTGGTCGCGGGCGAACGCTATCCTTTCGCCAACATGGCAAACGCGGTGCGTGAGATTCACCGCGGCACCCATCGGCCATATCCGTGCGGCGCCGGCGCCGGCTATCTCGGCGTGTCCGCCGACGGGGAACTCGCGGCCTGCCATCGTTTCGTCGGCGATCAGGAGGGTACAATGGGCACCCTCGATGGCGTCGATCGTGATCGGCGATCGCGATGGCTGGCTGAACGCCACGTGCATCGACAAGCGCCATGTACCGAATGCTGGGCGCGCTACCTTTGCGGTGGCGGTTGTCATCACGAGGCGATCCGCCGCGGCCGGCCCGCCTGCGATTATATACGCGGCTGGCTGCAGTATTGCATGACCGCTTATCTGCGGCTCTCACGGCAGCGTCCCGACTGGTTCGGAACGGCGATAGGTACGAACGCGCAGCCGTCATGACGACAGAGCCCAAGACACCGCATCGCGTCAACGTCTGCGTCATCGGCGCCGGCCCGGCGGGAAGTGCGTTGGCGATTCGCTTGGCGCAGTTCGGTCATGACGTCTGCATCGTCGAAAGGTCGGAGTTCCCGCGGTCTCATATCGGCGAATCGCTCAGCCCCGGTATCTGGCCGCAGCTCGAGTTGCTCGGCGCAGGTCCCGCTGTCGCGGCAGCGGGCTTCTTGCCGTGCCGGACGTCGCTGGTCCGTTGGGAGGGCGATGCCACCGTGCGCCGCGACCTCGGTCGATCGGGCGGCCTCCTCGTCGATCGCGGACGCTTCGATGCGGTGCTGCGCGACCGTGCGCGTGCGCTTGGTGTGCGTGTAATGCAGCCTGCCATTTTACGCACCCGTACCTGCCGTGATGACGGCTGGCGTCTCGATATCGAAACCGCGGACGGCATCACCGCTCTCGCTGCCAGGTTCCTCGCCGATGCCAGCGGCCGATCGGCGGTCTTACGTGGTCGCAAGCTGCGCGCAGGCCCTCGCACGCTCGCGCTCTATGGCTATTGGCGCGGGAGCAGAATTCCCGACGAGCCCAGGATCGAGGCCGGTGCCAATGCATGGTATTGGGGCGTGCCGCTCCCGGATGGCACGTACAACGCAATTGTGTTTGTCGACGCTGCGGATTTTCGCGCGCGCGGGCCGACCTCTCTGAGCGCCACATACCATGCACTGATCAGTCGGTCGGGCCTGATGTCTGCGTGCCACGATGTTCGCTTGTTTGGCCGAGTACGCGCCGCCGACGCGACACCCCATCTCGACAGCGACAGCATCGGCCTGCGGAGCATTAAGGTTGGCGAGGCCGCGCTGGCGCTCGATCCGCTGTCATCGAGTGGGGTTCAGAAGGCAATCAATACTGCCCTCGCGGGTGCCGTCGTGGTCAATACGTTGCTCCGCTACCCGCTGCTGGCTGATGCCGCTACTCGTTTCCATAACAGCAATCTCTCGGAATCATCGGATCGGCATCGCCGCTGGGCTGCAAGACATTACGCCGTCGCGAACCGGGCCGGACGGTTCTGGCAAGCACGTGCGATCGGCGCTGCCGCCGAATCGGATCCGACGGAACCTTTGATCGATGTCGGCCGATTTTGTTCGCCGGATCTCCCAGTGATGCTGTCACCGGAGGTGACGCTCGACGACCAACCATGCATCGTCGGCGACCTGGTTACGATGAGGCCAGCGTTGTATCATCCCTGCTTGGAGCGGCCGGTAGCCTTTATCGGTGGTTGGGAAGTGGCCCCGCTGCTGCGGCCCATGCATGCCGGAATCGCGCTCGGCGCTCTGATGAACGCTTGGCAAATTCCCACCCGATTGAAGCCCGCGATCGCGAATTGGCTTCTCAAGCATCGCGTGCTGAGGCCACATCATGGGCTAAATGGGCTGGAGAAGGAGTGCTTTAATCAGCCGTAGGGACGTGCTCGTGCATTAAGAGTGTAACCCGCATAGAGGAGCCTTTCAGAACAAGGAGAATGCCATGAAGCGTCGTGATTTTCTCAAAGTGGCCGGTGTCGGCGCGGCTGCGTCGGTGGCAGCATCGCGATCCGTCGCCCAATCGCGGATCGAGAGTCATGATCAGTTCGACATCGATAGCCACGATAAGATCTGGCAAGTGGTCGATCTTGCCATGAAGGGAGCCGCTGAAGGCGACGTCGCGAAGCTCCGTGACGCGTTTCATAAGGATGCGCGGATGTTCGGCGAAGTATATGGGAAGCGCTACGACGCACCGATTGCCGAATTCTTTGATCTCTGCGAAAAGCACCCACTCGGCAAAGGCGGCCGCTATCGGCAGCGCATTATCTCTATTACTCGGGTCGGCGGCGCCGCCATGGCAATGGTTGCCGAGGACGGCTGCTGGGGAAGCGCATCCTTTGTCGACTTTTTCACCGTGACTCAAATCGACGGCGTGTGGAAGATTACAAACAAGACCTTCGCCTATACCGGAGGTGAGATTCCGCCCGAGGTGCTGGGGCAGGAAGATCCGAAAGCGTCCCACGAGCACTGATCAGCGAGATTGAACTCGGATTGCGCTTGCTGCTGCGCTCACCGCACGGCTTCGCTTTCGAGTAAAGACTTCGCTTCAATCAAATCTGCCGTACCATTTCCCTCGGTAAAGGTCCGATAGATTTTTGACAGGCTGTCGCGCCGTTCGGATCGCTTTTCCTTGTTCGAGGCGACACGGACCAAGCTCGTTGCGGCACGCAATTCGAATGACCTCGATCCTTGCCATCGAGCGGTGGTGATCGCCTGTTCGTAGCGGGTGATCGCAGCCACCGGCGGCCGGCGGGTGCCGCGGACGAGAGCGTCGCCGTACAGGCGGAGTATTTCAGGCTCGGCCCACCGCTCGCCGGTGTCCGTTCCAATCCGAAGAGCTTCGTCGAAAACGCTATGGGCGAGATCCAGCTGATCGTTCGCAGCGTATGCGTCAGCGAGGAACGCCATACACACGGGGCGAAACACCCGTGAACCTCTTTGCTCCCAAAGTTCCAAACCCCGTTGCAGTAGCTCGATTGCGTCGCTCGATCGGCCGGTGTGCGTGGTGTGCCAGCCCAATAGAAAGGTACCTAATGCCTGCCAATATGGCAGCTCCCGGTCGTTGGCATGCTTTGTCAATTCGCCGCCCAAGCGCGCCACCACGGCCTCATTGCGCAGCAGAACGTTTGCTATCCCTGCATGCCATAATGCGTAAAACAGTGAATGCGCGTGCCCCGATGCTCGACCGCTCTCTTCCGCCATTGCCGCCGCATCCGCTGCCTGATCGGGCCAGCCGGAGAGCCATCGTGCCCAAGACAGATAGGAATACACCGTCACTCCTAAGTCCTGTCCGAACTTGGCCCGTAAATCCTGCCCGACTTGCGTCGAGGCACCATGTTCATGGGGATCGTAATGCGCGCGAGACTCATCCAGCGCGGCGTTAGCGTTCTTGATATCACCGTTGATCAGGCGCGCAGTTCCGACTAGGCGATGTCCGGTCGTAATCGGACCCGCCTCCTTTTGCCGCTCCGCGAGCGCCAGAAACTCATCGGCGTCGTTTAGCATCGCTTTGGGTTTGCCACCGATATAGTGATGGGCACACAACCCGTAGAGCACCGCAAGCTGCATGCCCGGGTCGTCTACGCTCTTCGACAAATCAGCGGCCTTGGCGTAGGCCTCGCCCACCTGGGGGTTCGCATAACCCTTTTGTTCGAGCAGCGTCCGGGCGAGCGCAATCTGCAGCTTAAGCTCATCGCGCCGACGGGCGTCATTATCCGCCAATTTGGAAATCAACTGTAATGCCTGCGTGATCTGCCGGTACGCCTCTGTCAACGCTGAGCGTGAGAGAGCCCGTCCGCCTGCAACAGACAAATAGTGGACCGCTTTGTCTCTATTGTCCGCCTCTCTGTAATGATGCGCGAGCAACTCTGGCTGCGTCTTGCCAATTTCTGGAAAGTCCTCTTCCAAAACTCGGGCAATAGCGCCGTGGAGTTCAATTCTGCGAGCCCGCAACAACATCCCATAAGCGACATCGCGCACCAGGGCGTGCTTGAACATGTATGTCGCAAGCGGTGGGATCCCACGACAGTATATGAGTTCGGACGCGCTAAGCCGATCGAGTGCAATCCGCAGGGTCGGTTCCGGCATGGCAGAAATGGCGCATATTAACTCATAGGAGAATTCGCGACCAATAACGGCTCCGATCTGCGCGACTTCTTTGCCGGTGCCAAGGCGATCGAACCTGGCGAGCAGCGAACCATGCAGTGTCCGCGGAATCGTACGAATTTGTTCGCTATCAAGTTCGTAGCTCGCTTCGCCACCGCGGAGCATGCCGGCCTCGAGCACGCTCCGTGTCAATTCTTCGATGAACAGCGGTATCCCTTCCGTCGGCGCGAGGATCTCGTTCTTCACGTCTTTGGGAAGACTTTTGCCGCCGGCGACGCGTTCGAGTAGCAGCTTCGCGTCGTTGCTCCCCAGGCGAGGAAGCTCCACCACAGTCACGTTAGGGTAGCCGAGCCAGGGCGAGACAAATCCCAGCCGGGACGTCATCAATATCAGGACTGGCAAAGCGAGCACGCGCTCAACGAGGAGGGCCAGGAATTCGAGCGACGCAGGATCGATCCAGTGTATGTCCTCGGCAATCACCAGCACCGGCTGAACCTCAGCCAAACCACTGATGCGCCCGAGCAGGGTCGTAAAAATCTCTTTCTTGCGCTCCAATGGCGAGAACTGGGCGATGCTCTGCCTTGCTTCGTTGGGCAGTGACAGGAGATCTGAAATAAGAGCCACGTGCTTGGTGATATTAGCACCCGCCACGCGCAGTACTGTTTCCAGCTTGCTTAGCTTTTCCTGCGCAGAATCCCCACGCTCGAAACCGCAAGCATTGTGCAGCTCACCGATGACGGCGAACATCGATGCGTCGGTCTGATGCGGCAGGCCGAAATACTTCTGGTAGGCATACCGCTCGGTAGCGATGTGTTGCTCAAATTCGGCAACAAGCCGCGATTTTCCGATACCCGGCTCCCCAGTCAGCATAACAACCTGGCCGATTCCGGCTTTTGCCTGGTGCCAGCGGCGTAGCAGAAGTTGCATTTGCTCGTCGCGGCCGACCATTTCTAACATGCCGCCACGACGCAGGGCGTCAAATCGTCCCGCGACAGCCACGCTCTCGCCGGTGACGTGCCACGCCGACACGGCTGCTCCTTCCAAAACAACAGGCCCCAGTTCCTCGCACTCGAAGAAACGGCCAAGCAGCTCGTGGGTGCTGTCGGCGATTACCACGCCATCCGAGGGCGCGATGGATCTAAGGTGCAGCGCCAAATTCAACGACTCGCCGATCACCGAATAATTTTGCGACGCGTCCTTACTTCCGACCAGCATGACGCCGGTCGCAATGCCCACCCGCAGGTGCAGCCTAGTCGGCAAACCGACCTCTACGCTCGGTACGGATCGAACCAGCTTAAGAGCGGCACTAACCGCTCGCACGGCATCGTCCTCACGCGCTTCCGGATAGCCAAAATAGACGAGCAGACTGTCGCCCGGCGCCCTCACCATCACCCCATGAAACGGTCCAACTATATCTTCTATGGCCTGACAAACGTCGCTCGTGGCGGCGTGCAGTTCTTCCGGATCATGCGTCATGGCGAGCGACGCGAACCCACTGATCTGACACGCTAAGACGGTCATCTGTCGTCGCTCGAAAAACGACATCGAGAGTTTGGGAAGCTGCCGATTAGGTGCGACGGGCATCGCCGGCGGTTCCACCCGCTGCGGCCGTGCCGCAAACTTGTAGCCTTCGCCTGGCGCCGTGAGAATGAAACGCGGGACCTTTGGATCGGGCTCGATTTTGCGCCGCAGGCGTGCCACCAGCATGTCTATCGAGCGGTCGAAAGACTCGCTGCCACGACCCGCCGTCGCGTCGCGCAGCTGATCACGCGAAAGAACTCGCCCAGGTCTGCGTACGAACGTCGCCAGCAATTGGAACTCGGCGCGGGTTAGCAATACTTCGCGACGGTCAACGTCGTAGAAGGTATGGCCGGCAAGATCGACCACCCGACCATCGAAGCCTAGCAGTTCCGGCGTCGCCGGATCGTCGGCGACCTTCCGTGCCGATCCCAGCAGTTCGCTTAGGCAATCCAGCAACTGTGCCCGATCCACTGGCTGCGGAAGCACTACTACCCCTGGAAGCGATCGGGCTAGTCGGCCGACCTCGTTGGCCTCCTCGGCCAGCGCGATCACGATCTCGATCGTCCCCCGCAGCTCACTTGTCAGTTTTACACCGCCGGCGCCTAGAAAAGCAGGCGCCACGATGACTGCATCGATGTTGCCAACCCTGAGAAGTTCACGTGTCCGCTCCTCGCCTCCGGCCAACTCAACCGCATAACCTGCCGGTTGCAGGATCTGAGCGATCGCCGCCCGCAGGGTCGTGGTGCCCGCGATAACGAGAACGTTCCTTTTCATCTGGCAGTCCCATCAGTGCGGCGCACCTTGACCTCCCAGACAACTAACCGTCAAGCGCTCGCTTGTTACAGCGAGGTTACACGGCGGTTGTTGCGGCGTTGCACCGCCGCCCCACGGTGATCTCGTTCGCGGGAAGTCACTTGACCCGCCTTTATCCGACCGAACCCGGCGGCACCGATGAGCATGATCAACCCGATGCAAAACGCGGCCAGCCAAACAGGCGACGCCAAACACGATCGCCCGGCAGTCATGGACCACGTGCTCGCGGCGATCAATATGCTTAATCTGGGAATTCTGGTCGTCGATCGTGAAGCCCGCATCACGTTCGCCAATCATTCCGCCAAAACTCTCCTGCAATCTAACGGCGGTTTGAGTGTCCACACCCAGCCATCAGCGAATACGATAACGAGCGCAAGCGCCCTCAGTGGGCGGCTTCGTCGGGCAATCTCTAGTCGCGATCACACAGCCGACGCTTACCTCACGCTGCCCGCTGCGGGCGACAAACCCCTGGTCGTTCTGGTCGTCCCTTGCCCTAGCGAGAAAACCGGCGCGGGCGAGACAAGTTCCATCCTATTTGTCAGCAACTCGACGGCCGAGCCAGACGCAGACCTGCGCCCGATAGCGGGCCTTTATGGGCTCACACGCGCAGAGACCAGAATGCTCGAGGCGCTTCTCAAAGGCCGCAGGGTCGGCGACTACGCCAAGCAATCCGGCATCACGCTCAATACCGCCAAAGGACATCTAAATCAGCTGTTCAGAAAGACCGAAACCACGCGTCAATCCGAGTTAGTGCTTCGCGTTCTCGCCAACCCGGCTTTCAGCGTCGTTTCAGCAAAATCGACACTTCGCCGTTCGGAAGAAGGAGCGAAGTTATGAACACAGCCCGTCTGCCACCACATGCTGCTTCGCCCGGAAGACAATTTATCACTCATGCGGCTTTACCCCCCGAACGGGTGGCGACACGGACTTCTCCAAATGATTTGTTGCCGGGCGCCTCGGACCGCAAATCGCCAACGAGCTTTTTGATTGTCGGGCGGCGAATGTTGAACGGCGCGGTTCCGCATTTCGACTCACAGCTTCCTTGAGCCGGCGCTCAGACAGTCGACTTCCGGCCCGGTCGTCCACCGCCCACGGCAATACAGGAGTGCATGAAATGCCCATGAGAAACGAACTCGCCATCCCCGCATTGCGGTTAAACACCAACGTGTCAGACGACCGCGACGCGTGGGCAGTTATCGCCTTTTGTTTGATCGGTCTAGCAATGTCGATCTGCTTTGCCGTTAATTCCACCCCCCTCGATCAAATATCGCTGCTGATCATCCAATCCAACTTGCAGTGATGTCATGCGCAACTTCCTGCCAATCATGACGCCGACCTCCGAGCAGGAGTCGCGCGTTGATCCGAACCGGAGGCCCGGGAAGACGTCTCTCCGGGACATCCTTTCGAGATTGTTTGATGCTCTCCATGCATTGCCAAGATGCACCACGCCGCGAAGCGACCGCGCGGAACGCGATCGATCTGCGATGCCACTGCCGCTCATTCAATCTTGATCTACAAACGAGAAGAAAATGAAAGCCGTGCGCCGTTGGTTCATCTATCGTCGTCTTGTAAAGGAGCTTACCGAGGCACCCGGCGGGTCGCTCGTCGAGCTGGGCACGTGTCGAACCGCCATCCTGGAATTTGCTTGGCGGTGCGCGCACGTCGAAGTCGAACGAGAAGCTTAAACCAGGCGCCATCGCCAAGCTAAGCGACCATTTCATGTGGACAATCACTGCGGCCGAATTCCGGCCGGGGTTCGGCGCCCTTCGCACCTGCAAACGCGGATCCAGTACGGAGAACGATCATGACCATGGCACCGAATGGGCTTGTAAATCAGTCGCTTTTTCGAAGCGGAATTGCGCCATGGATCGTGGCCGCAATTCTTGGCTCGGTAATCCTCGCCTGCTGCCGGCTGCCGCCCGCCTCGTTCAACGTTGATTCCGCACAAATGAATGCGTTGGTGGTCGGTCCATAAGCTTTGCATCAGGTGCAGTCATGGCGGATTTGCTCGGGTATGCGGCATCCAGCGCTGTGCTGGCGACGTTTCTCATGCGGACGATGGGGCCGCTGCGCTTGATCGCGATCCTTAGCAACGTTCTGTTTCTGACTTACGGCTATGTCCAACATATTTATCCGGTTTTCTTTCTTCACCTGGCACTTTTGCCGATCAATTTATGGAGAATTTTTGCGGTCCAGGCCGGACCAAGCGTGCAACGCCGAGTTTCAGGTGCAATATGCGCATCGGCTATCGGCTCGAGACCCTATGCCTTCTGGTTTGTCGTTGGCCTGTTGGCGGGATTGGTGGGACCTTTTCCTGTCCTCCTTATGGTCGACAGCTCCAAAGCAAACATGCTTACCGTGCCATTCGTCGCCAAACCGCCACCATCAAATTCATCTCCCAGTTCGCAAGCGCCATCGCCGGATCAACCGGGATGTGAACAGGCGTGGAATAAGGGCTCTGACGCGATTTTGGTGCAGCTCGTTCATTCGGCGCCGATTAGTCTGGCCTGCAGCAGATCGATATTGCCGCGGCCGTACATTTGTCGTCTGACGAGCTTGAGGCGTGTAATTTGACC
>Ga0182016_10005271_pt1 | contig 13984 bp, 11 predicted proteins | sample 712S2MmetaG_FD_120491 | JGI IMG/M metagenome (GOLD analysis project Ga0182016, IMG submission 120491) | Permafrost microbial communities from Stordalen Mire, Sweden - 712S2M metaG | ecosystem: Environmental > Terrestrial > Soil > Wetlands > Permafrost | place: Sweden: Stordalen | collected...
GCACGGCGTCCGCCAGCTGGATCTCGTTTTGCGGGTCCAGCACGGTATTTTTTGCGCTTAACCCCACGGCTGCTGTCAGCGTCTTAATCTTGTCACGCATAGTAGCGAACGGCGGCACGCGCGGCTTGACCCGTATCGTCAGGTACCATTCAACGACAGCAAGGTCATCCGCGATCGATGCGTCGTAATCAGCCAGCACCATCCGTGCATAGGGTGCAAGGGCATCGGCGTGCGATAGAACCGGCAGAGTTGCGTCGTGTTTGACCAAGTGGATGTGGATTTCAACATTCTCATCAGCGGCGGCATTGAGAAAGGCCGTCAACCGTCGCTTATTACCGTTACGCTGGTTATTCAAGATGACCGAAAAAGGAGCACCCGGAAAGCGAATAACCGTCATGATCGAACCATCCGCTAGCAACAGGACGGTCGGCTCAATGTGATCGATATAAGGAAAGTAGTAGTCGCTGGCTACTTCACCAGCGACATATCCGGCATATTCCATAATACGCTCAGTCAACATCACTAAAACCTCCGCAGCGATAGGGTGAATGAAGCGGGAAGGACGCGATATGTGCCCCGCCCCACTCTCTTGTATTGAGACAGCGGAAGTCCAGTCGAAGCCACGCGACAAAGATATCCCAGCCGTGGTAGTCATTACGCAGCATGATCTTGGCTGCCGACCAAAACATGGCAATACCGCCAACCCATACAGCGTCGAAAATCAAGTCGTTGACAAAATCGTCGGTATTATAGAGTAGCAGGCCCAACATCCCCGCTCCGATCAGGGAAACCGCCAGGGTATGCGGCAGCCCGAACGTCAGCGGCGGTCTTGTGGCTGCCAGATCGAAGGCTTCTTCTTCAAGCGGGTTCGGGTCCTGCTGCATGGTTTTAGCCGAGGCCGAGCAGGCCGACGACGGCCGGGGTTTTAGCCAAACCCAGCGCACCGGCGCCCATCACGGTTAAGCCTTCAACGGTGTGACGGCCCCCCATCAGGCGCAGAAAGCCCCAGCCGACACCGGCAACGGCAATAGCCCGGAAGGTCATAATGGCCGCCTGCGAGACGGGCGCAGCGCCAATGACGTCCTGCGCCAGCGCACTGCCGGCCATGGCGATAGTCAGGCCGATAGCGATATAGACGGTCTGCTTTAGGTTACTGTGCATGCGCGGTTTCCTGTAGAACAATTGCCCGGGGTTTTTGACTGCACGCGGCAAGCGCCCATGCGTCCCAGGCGGGTGCGCACGGCGGAGGCAGAGCGGGTGGCGGCGTCACCGGCTCGGCAACGCTATCGACGGCGCGGGCACTATCCAGTGCACGGGTCGAATAGGCGGCGGCAAGCAGCGGCGGCGGGTTGCCGTTATATTTAACGAATTCCACACGCAATCCGGCTTCCAGATTGGTGCACGGGTCGAGAATGGTCTGCGCATTTATCGGCTTGTGCATGGCTAGTGAAAGCCAATCGTAATTAACGGTATTAATTTGCGTCAGGCCGCGATCATCGGTGCCGTTAGTATTACGGTTAATAGCCTTCGGGTCGAGTTTCGGGTTTTCCCGCATGGTGATTGCTGCAGCGTGCCGGGCCAGGGTGTCGGTAAACCCGCACCCGACTGCGATCGATAACGCTGCGGCGGCGAGAGCTGTCACGGTTCACAGCCCGGTATGGCGGCGTTGCGGGCGTCCAGTTCGTTCTGGCTGAGCAGGCGGCCATCACCGAACGGCAGGTTGCTATCAGGTACCGTAAGTGATGCCGTGTGCCCGTTGACGCTACGCGTGGCCAGGACACCGACACTGACGCTGATAACAGCGATGGTAAGTGCGACTCCAGAAATCCGCATGTGTGAGGTTGCTCCGTTATCTGAGAGCCAGCCTTACCATGCTACAATCCGTATGGTCAATAGGAATTATATGTTTGCTATGGATAATAGATTAGGCTATGTGTAACGGGAGAGCGCTGTGAGCGTAGATAAGGATGCCCGTGTGCCAGGAATGGTGACGACTTACCAATTTTCTGACGAACTGATGGAAAAGATAAAGCGATACCAACACGGTAACGCTAAGGACTCGCGTATAGCGGCGGTCCGTCAGATGTTGGAGGAAGCCTATGCGGCCTGGGAACTACGGATTAACTCGCGCCAGAGTTGACTCGCGGTTTTGTAAGGAGTATCGCCGATGCGTGTTTTTACGCATCGGGTGATACATGCCCTTCACGCCTAAGCCGTGGTGGCCGTAGCCCCGCGTAAGATTGGCTTGGCGGCATGGTACAACGCAGTTAATGCGGTCCGCGGGTTCTCGCTTGCGCCGCACCACTACCCGCTCATCGCCGGACTGGAAGACCACCGGATTGAGAACTTCCTGTCGCTCGGCCCCCCGGGTACGGGCAAGTCGGGTATCGTGAGTTCGGTATATCCGGTCTGGGAATTGGGCCACGATCCGACCTTAACGATCATGGCCGTGTCCGCCGGCGAGAAGCTGCCGCAGGGTTTCATGCAGGCGGCGGCTCAGATCGTCCAGCATGACAAGACCTGGGCGGAGACGTTTCCCGATGTGAGGCCCGCGCCTGAACTGGGTTGGTCGAAGACCGGTGGGCTGTTTGTCAGCGGGCATCATCAGTCCGATCCGGATGCCAGCTTCATCAGTATCGGATTGGCGAGTAAAGCCTTGACCGGGTTGCACGCCCGTTTACACATTTACGATGACATCCATGACCGGGAAAATTCTTCTACCCTTGAAGGCCGGGCGCAGGTTGTCCGTACCTACTACGATACCCTGCTGGGCCGGGCGGATCCCCGAGGCTGTCGTCGGGTTGCGGTTGGCCGCTGGTGGGCTGAAGATGACGTCTATCAGGAGTGGATCAGTTCTGGCGATTGGGTGGTCCTGCAACTGCCTGCGGCGCGGCCGGGGCAAGTGCGCCTCTGGTACGATGTCTTCGTGCCGCGTGGGCTGGAGTGCATCTATACCGAAACCCTGCCAAAGAACGCTATCCAGGATGAAACCAGCCGCTATGTCCGTTATCGCGCGTACTATGGCGCGGTCGATCCAACGCGGGAAGGTTTTTATTGGCCGGGAAGCCCGTCTAAGCGCACGGAGTATCAAGCGGTCCAAAGGCGGCGGCCGCGCATTGCCGCGGTCAACTATAACGGTGATATGCGTGGTGCCGGGGATCCGGTATTCGTCGAAGGCGATTTCGTACCTTATTTCCCGCCGGAAGATCTGGAGATAGGTGCGACCAACGCCGGGGTGCATGCATGGTGCAAAGCTATGCACGGCGATATCGAGCAAGCCTGGGATACCGCACTCGGGCAGCCGCAATCCGGATCGATGACCGTAGCGCTGACCGGGTTGCTGGTGCCGTGCAAGGAATGGCATTGCGGAGAAGATACCGACATCGTTGGCGCATGCGATTTCCATTTTGACGTGTATCTTCTCGATATCATGTCTAAAAGTCTGGATTTCCGGAAACTCGTTTTAGCCCTCAGAGCGGAGTATGCTAAATGGATGCCGCATATGATAACCGTAGAGGAAAAAGCCTCCGGTGTATCGCTGCTGCAGATGTTCCGTGGCGGCCATATTCCAATTCGCGGTCAGAAAGTCGAACAGGGCAAGATTGCGCGAGCAGTCAATCCGGTATTTCAGACGGGGCTGCCTATCTCCGGTGGTGCCGCATCCGTGCAGGGCTGGGGCCGGATGGGCCGGATCCGCTACCCGATTGGACAGCGTTGGGTCACGCATGGCGAGGACGGCGATAAGGACAGTGGTTTTTTAGGTAAGGTATTATCTTATAAAGGAGGCGGCAGTGACAGCGGATCGGACGAATTCGATGCTTTGGTACACCTTGTCACTCGGGCTATTTTGCGCAGTCACCGGCATGGCCGTATTGGCGTGGAAAAAGCCGTTGATGCTGAACAGCTTGAAATCGCTAAAAGACTATCGATTGACCCGCGTTTCCAGGTAATTCAGGCTTTGCAAACGGTGTCAGCGCAGCCGACCGGTCTGTTCAACCCAACCACCGGCATGTGCGGCGGCTGCTACAAGCACGGCGTTCATGAAAACCGGGAGTGGTGTCACTTGCATAAACGTACCACCATGGCTTTCAACGGATGTTCTTACTGGATGTCACGAGAGGATGCGCAGCGCCGTGAAACCCTTTAATATTAATGAGCGGCCGGACCCGTCAAAACCCGGTGCCAAGCTGCCAACTCTTGGCACCAAGATAGCAGGCAATAACGGATTGCCAACCGGGGTTATCGACGTTGATTCCTATCTGGCGGCGTTGCACACCAGCATCGGCGATTCGGCTCGACTGGTCAAGAACAACTTTATGGAAGCGGTCAAGGCACTGGGCGGCGACCCGGTGCCGCAGGCGTATTCCTATGCGTCGTTTTCGTTCATGCCGGATCCGACGAATTACGGTCTGGTATCCTGGCCAGGATTGCAGCCGGAGGCGCTGCGCAAGATATCACGCGAGAACATCGCACCGCAAATGATTATCCGTTCCCGGGTTACCGATCTGCGACGCTACTCCGGCTTGTCGTCGCATCCCTGGAAGCCGGGTTGGCATATCGTATTGATGGATGCGGAGAAAACCCCGACTGCGCAAGACCGAAAGGATATCAAAGATGCGGAACGTTTCATCTGGAACTGTAGCCGCGACATCGGCTATATGGATGCCCGCGAGCGCGATGCAGGACTTATCCACCCCTTCGAAATGTTTTTATGCACATTCGTTGACGATGCACTTACGTTTGACGGATGGGCTTTATGGACCGATATGGATTCCAGTGGCGGTGTCCGGTCCTTTGTCAACCTCCCCGCCGGCTCCATTAGACTGGCGGTACCGACCCGCGGTTACAAGGGAAACCGTGAGCACTTCGCCTGTCTGGTGGACGAGACTGGTAACCCGGTTAAGCCGTTTACGCGGAAAGAACTGACATGGCGAGTCCGGAACGCCCGTAATGATCCGGCAGTCATGGGCTACGGTTGGTCTGAAATCGAAATGGCTATACGGTTGATCCAGGGTTTTCAATCAGCCATTGACTTAAACGTTTCGACTTTCGATCAAAACTGCTACTCGGCTGATACCGAGGTTATGACTAAATCCGGGTGGAAAACTTTCGATGCGGTGTCCGTAGAGTTAGATGAGTTTGCGACGCTTAATCTCGCCACCGGGAACATGGAGTACCAGAAAGCTACGGGGCAAACGTGGGGTGATTATGACGGAGATATGTACTGGCTAAAATCTCGTTCGGTTGATCTGTACGTCACGCCGGAACACCGAATCATAACTCAGTACGTACCGGGATGCGCGACTAACGGAGACTTTTCGTACACGGTTACTAAGGCTTCTGACCTATACGAAAAATACCAAGGCATGAGTGTGCGGTCACGGGAAAACTATGCGCTGCCGACTGTGTCAAAGTGGGTTGGACGACCTATTCCGGATCAGGATTTCGCATGTAATCCTGCGCATTACGCGGTTACGTCAAAACGTGTGTCTGGCGATGACTATTGCGCTTTTATGGGTATGTATCTTGCGGAAGGAAACCTTGCGCCCCGAGTAGCCGATGAACCAGGAACAAAACATCGGATTGATATTCATCAATATCCTACGTCAAAGGCGTTTGCGATTTTTCGCGATCTGATAAAGCGTCTTACGGGAAAAGAACCGTTGTGCGACCGAAACCGCATGAGCATCGGCTGGTACGGGCTGGCTCAGCACCTTAGCCAGTTTGGCACCAACTGTTATAACAAGCGCATTCCGCAGATTATTTTGGACGCACCCCCGCGGCAACAGCAAATATTCTGGGATTACTATCTGCTAGGTGACGGGTCGGTGACGTGGCAGCAAACTGAAAACTCATCAGTGCCGCATTCGACACAGCATATCGCGACGACCAGTCGCGTCATGGCAGATCAGTTGCAGGAACTGCTGCAGAAGATGGGCTACTCGGGTCGGATTGGCACGATTACGCCTAGTGCTGACTGTGGTGAGATAAAAGGGGCCGCGGTTAAGACCCGTGCAACGCGCTATGACGTGTATCTGAAAAAATCTAAAATGAACTCCATGAATATGGAAAAGGGGTACTACAGGGGTAAGGTTGGTTGCGTATCTGTTCCTAACGGGACGCTCTATGTGCGCCGAAACGGCAAGGCTGCTTGGTGTGGAAATAGCATACCAAACGGAATGTTGCTATTACGTGGCGATTATTTTCAAGAAGATCAGATCGACGCCCTGGTGCGGGAATGGACCAACATGAAGCGCGGCGTGTCCAAGCTCTGGGGCATGCCGGTAATGTCTATTCCCGCTGACGGCGAAGTGGAGGTGCTGCGCTTTCAGGATCTCAAAGGCGACGATGTGCGCTATCGCGACCACATGAACATGATGGCCGGCCTGTGCTGCGTGGTCTATAATTTCCCGATCCGCCGCTTGGGCATGTTCACCTCGGGCCACCACAAGGACAATGCGCCTTTAGAAGATGCCAGCGTGGAAGTGCAGGGCGCCGATGACGGTGGTTTGCCGGCGCTGCTGGAGCACCTGGAAGGTGGTATCAACCCCTATCTGCTGTGGTCGAACTGGCCGCATCTGAAATTCGAGTTCGTCAACAAGGACCCCAAAGCCAGCGCGCGTGAGTACGAGGCACGCAAGACGGCGCGGACCTGGGGCGAGGCCCGCGCCGAGGCCGATCTGCCGAAGCTGGAGAAGCTGTTCGGGCCGGAGTTGCAAGACCTTGCCAAGCTGATGGACCTGTGTCCTGAAGATCCCATAAAGGCGGCCGTATATCAAACTGTAGCTACAGTCATGCTGCAGGCTGAGTTGGCACCACCGGAAACCGGCGAGGGCGGCAATAAGAGCACCGGTGGCAGCACGGCAAAGAACGGTCCGCGCATCATGACGTCGTCGGATCCGGCCAAGAAGCTGGCGCACGGTCACATGGCAGGAACTAAGCGGGATAGCCGGGCGGAAAAAGATAACGCAACAGGAAAGGTCCATTAACATGGCGCATAGACCTCCATTCATATTGGCGTTCGCGGCTGACCAGCAGGGCTGCGGATTTCATCGTGTAATGACTCCCTTAGCCTCTTTGGTCAGCGCCGGCGTTGCTAATGGGCGCATCGATTCCAATGCCTGGGATGATGATATCGCGGTCGCTTGCGACCCGGATGTCGTTATATGGCAGCGACAGGTGGAAGATAGCCAGATCGCCACGATGCAGCGCTGGCGGCAAAAGCTGCCAAAAGCCTTATTCGTTTTTGAGCTGGACGATTACCTGGACGAAATTCCACCGGCGTCGTTTCACGCCTCTTTCATGCCGCCGGATATCAGGGATCGGATTGTCAGGGCGATAGCGATCTGTGACCGGGTGACCACGTCGACCCGGCCACTGGCGGACTGGCTGGTTGGGTTGCTGCCGGTCGGCTCAAGGACACAGGTGCTGGTGGTGCCGAACGCTCTGCCGGCAGGCCGGCTGCAGGAACGCCCGGCGCGCACCAGTGCTAAGCTGCGTGTGGGGTTCTGCGGCGGCATGTCGCATAATGCTCCGGAACCTACGGTATCGTGGCGAGCGCTGTACGCGAACTCAGTACTCAGCAATGACCTGGAACTGATCAAGCCGGCGATGGAAGCGATCGGCGACGCCGTGGAGTGGGTGTTCTTCGGCGCCCGGCCGGATAATGCACCGGTGCCTGTCGAGTATCATCAGGGCCTGCCACCGCATATGTATCTGGATAAGCTGGCGTCGCTTAATATGGATCTGATGTTGGCACCGCTGGAAGTCAATAAATTCAACGATTGCAAATCTAATCTGCGGATATTGGAAGCGGTGGTTGCCGGTGCCTGTGTCGTTGCTCAGGACACGGTGCCGTATAGAGAGAACAAGCCGCCGGTACACTACGCTGAGGCACCGGAAAGCTGGACCCGTGCGATCCAGGAGTTCGTGAAGATGCCTGCGGACGTGCGGCAGCGCGAGGCTGATCTGCTGCGCACCTGGGCTAACCGGCATTATAGCCTGGAGCGCGTGCTGCCGACGCGTATGCAGGCGTGGTTGCCGGGAGTGGTTGGCAGCGAATGGCGACCGAAAGTGGTGGATCCTACGACGAAATTTACCATTGCCTGCACCGACAAGGTAGTGACGACACAATTGCGCGCAACCAAAGTACTGGATCAAGGGCGCTTTAACGAAAACGGGCTGGAAAGTGCCTGTCGTGATGCCCTGCTGCTGGGCACCAATGTGCTGTGGTTGCGGTCCGGTGCAGTGCTCGGGCCGAATTGCTTTGGCGTGCTGCAGGCGACTTTGGCGCAGAGCAAGGACTGCGCCGCGGTGGTGCCGCTGGCGTCGGACGGCTGGAATTCATTTCCGCAAATAGATCACTGGGTGCCGTTGCCGCAATCCGTGGTCGATGCGCTAAGCCGAATCGTTGCCGCTGAGTTTGATGACGTTACCTTGCCGGTGCAGGCGCCGGTCGGGCCGGTCACATACCTGTCTCTGCAAGCGCTTAAAATGCTGGGTGTACCGGATGTAGCTGGTAACGACAGCAATGAAGAGCAGGCGCTTTTGGAATGGGGGCTGAATGCGACGGCGCGCGAGTGGCGTACCGTCCAGACTGTCGGCAGTTTTGCCAGCGCGACCTCGGCGCCGGTGCCGGCGACACAGAAATCGGTCACCCGGTTGCAGGCGCGCGGCTATGGCGAGTTGCTGAAGGCCAAGCCTGACCGAGTGCTGACGCCTGCGTCGCGGCAGAAAATCGAGGTTGAACTGCTGAAACAGCAATGGGGCGGCCCGCGGCCCGGCGCCATGGGGTTCGACAACACCTATGAATCCTGGTCGATGCTGCGCAAGGTGCAGGATAGCCTCGCAGGGTTTGCCGGCGATCCCGAAGGGGTTTATCGCGGCAGTTGCATTGTGCGGTCTTTAGGCGATGACCCCCCGGACTGGTCGGAGAATGCCTGGATTATCTTCACGGATCACACCATTGCATTGCATGACACCGCTTTACGCGAGTTCAGCAGCGCTATTGCCGAGGCCCCCCGGGGGGCTGAACTGATCTACGCCGACCACGAGAACGTCATCGGCACGCAGACTGTGCCGGAGTTCAAACCGGATTTCGACCAGACCTTGCTGATGGCGCAGGATTACGTGACGCCGGTATGCGCGATCAAGGCGTCAGCGTTTGTTAGCGCACCACGGAACCGGATTGGTTTGTTTGAGATTGTCCTGTTGATTTTACGTCATGGCGGCCGAAAAGCCTTTGGCCATATCTCGAAAGTTTTGGCGACCGTGACGACCGATACCGCGCCGGAGGCCATGGCACTGGAAGTCATGCAGCGACAAAACCTGATCAATCGCATATTCGAGCCGGAGCTAACCGTAGCGCCGCATCCGCAGATCCTTGGCTGCCTGACGGCGACCTGGACAATCGAGCAGACCCCTTCTGTTTGTATCGTTATTCCGACTTTGGGTAACAGCCGATTGATAGAGCCGTGCATCAAGACCATCCTGCAGCACACCAATTACCCACATTATGAAATCCTGATTGTTCAGAACGGTGAGCGGGAAGAGCCTGACCTGTCCTCGGCGATCCTGAAATTGCCGAATATTCGAGTGGTTCACTGGGATAAACCCTTCAACTGGGCAGCAGTCAACAACTGGGCGATTGAGCAAACCGATACCGATTATATCGTGACGATGAACGATGACGTTTGCGTCGCCAGCAAAAACTGGCTGGGCAACATGTTGGCGCACGTCGTGCAGCCGGATGTCGGCGCAGTGGGGGCTAAGCTGGTTCACCCGGCCGGGGTACTGCAGCACGTTGGTGTCGTGTGCCATCACGGTATCGCCGGGCACGTGCACAAAGGTCAGGCTAACGGGATATCCGGCTATATGGGCCGGGCTTTGCTGTCGCACGAAGCGATAGCGGTGACCGGCGCTTGCATGCTGTTTTCCCGTGCCGGTTTCGATCTGGTCGATGGCTTTGACGAAGATTTTGCCCTGAATTATAATGACACAGTTTTCTGTCTTGAACTTTATAAGCGCGGCAAACGCAATGTGGTTGAGATGTCGGCGGAACTGCTGCATCCGGAAGCCTCCAGCCGTCCGACCTCCGATACCGCTGAAGGCATGGCGATCCTGACCGCGGATAATATTCGCTTAGCCAAGCTGTACCCGGAGGCGGACCCGTACTGGAATGAGAATTTGCAGATCCAGTCCTCGCAAGGTGGTCTGGTGTTGCAGGGCATGAACGCCGATATGCTGGCCTGGGATGATTTTATACCGAAAGTCGGTGCTAATCGGGTGCTGTTAATCAATGATCTGCCCGGTCCGGCGGGGCGGGTGCTGGATATCGTGCGGGCCGGTGACGTGCCGCTTATGGCCGACCTGTCAGGCTTTAAGATTAAACTGACCGCACCGTCGCCACTTAATATCGCATCCTGGGATGTGCGCCATGTCCGGGATTTCGCCGCCAGCCTGCATGCACTGGGCGTTGGCCGGGTTATCCTGCGGTCCCTGGTTGGCGCGGATGGCGCAGCGCCGCCGGTGGAAACCCTGCGTGCCTTGCTTCTGCTGCAGCCGCGTATCACCGTTGAGATCGATGCTATCGACCTGTCTACCATGGCGCCCTGGCTCGTTGAAGCTGACCGGAACAACAGCGGTGAATCATCCGTATTCGGTTATGTGGATATGGCCGCATGGAAATCGATATACGCCAGTATTACCGCATAGGGAGTGAGCGCGATGGATGACATAAAACTGGCTCTGGATAAAGCGGCGGCCAGTCCGGATCCCGCTGTACGCGGTATGGCGCTGCACTACACCGAGGCCCGTAATAGGTTAGCGGCGCTGGAAGCCTTTTTTGCTTTCTATGCGGAAGGCGCCGTTACGGTGAACGGCAAGGTCTCAGCGCCAAGGTTGATGGAAAAGCCGGTAGCGGCACCGGCGGCTCCGGCCAAGCCTCGGGTAGCCCCGGAAAAGAAATCGGTTGGATCGAACGCTAAAGCGGAGGAGTTTACTCGGGATATCCTGGATATCTTACGTCAAAGCGACAAGCCGGTGAAGCTGCCGGATTTGCAAATGATCTACGAAGCCATGGGCAAGGAGCCTCCGTTGCAGCCGGAGGCTTTTCGCCAGCGCATGATCAAGCGTAAGAACGATGGCGTCATAGGGTTCATCCCCCACGTTGGATACTGGCCGCCGCCGTCGCCGGAAGTTAAATCCGATGCATAGCCCTGAGCAAAGCCCGGATACCGCAATCCAATACCTTATTAAACAATACCGGGATTTGCGGGTAAATTTTGAACAGTTGTCCGCCTGCGTCATGGAGTACGGCGCGCGTCCGCCGGAGCCTGTCGCAGAACCGAGACCGACGGTATCTCTGCAAGAGCATTATAGTATGCTGGATCAGGAAGATTGCGGTTGCGCTATCTGCATGGATTGGGCGCGGCGCCGGGGGGAGTTCTTACGGGCGACCAAGAATATCCCTGACGGCCATAAATGGTCCATTTGTGCGTGCAACGACTGCCGATTTGTCGGGCGATTTCGGTTAAACCTGCTAGCCGCCGCCAACCGGCGTGAGCTGTTAATCGAGATGTCTTTCCACGCCCGGTTTCATTCCCGACACGGCGCGCAGGTTATGGACTGGATTATCAAGGAAATGGCTAAGCCGGGCTATACGGATAACTGGTGTGCGCAGGAGATGAACCGACTGCCCATGGAGCGCTGGCTGCAGCGGTGTGAGAATGCGGTGTCGGGGGCTGTTAGCGGAGCGGTGTTCGTAAACAGCACAATGATGACGGACATGGTGACCCCCTTCAATTCGTCCCTCACCGCGGATGTTGACGCTTCCGGCTGGCTGTAGTAGGGTGTGCTTCACATCCAGCCCCTTTGTGATGCTCGATAACCTTACATAGCCTTGCACGGCCCCCCCGCCATGCAAGGCTATCTTTTGTCGGCTATGCTCCGGAGCATGAGCGATCCCCCTGCTGATCTGCTGGACCGTGCTTTTGTGCTGCGAGTACCTGCGATTATCAAGGCACGACCTGCGGAACCCGGCGGGCGGCGCATTGTCGAGGTTGGCGCGTCAACGGAGCAGATCGATGCGGATGGCGACGTCGTTTTGCAGGAAGCGCTGCTGAAATCGGCGACGAGCTTTGTTGGCAGCGGTCATCTTGACATCGACCATATATCTGAATTCGGTTACCGCATGGGTATCCCGGATCCGTCTAGCTACATCGTCGGCAGACCGCTGGATGTGCGCAAAGGTCCTGATTCGTCAACCATCGTTGAAGGTGAGATATCCAGGGCACTGGACGGCCGGGTCGATCCGGCGCGCAACCGCTTCGATGAGTTCTGGCAGTCGCTGCAGCGGGACCCGCCGGTGGTATGGTTTTCTTCTATCTATGGCTGGCCGACCGATCTGGAGGACTTTTCCAAAGTCGCAAGCTACGCGGGCGGTCCTACGCGTTACCTGATCAAATCGCTCGATTGGCGCTCCCTGGCGTTTACCCGGTCTCCTAAGAATACCGGAATAACCTCGGCAGCCCGGATCATATCGGCAAAATCGTATATCCGGGAACTGGCCAAAGCACATCCATGGGGCATTCCGATGAGCATGCCGGAGATCAGCAAGTTCGGGGTCTGTGAAACCTGTGGGGTGCACACGGAACCGTCTCTGCTAGGCTACCGGCGTCATTTTACGGCTTGCAAGGGGTGCACGCCGGACATGGCCGATGTGTTCGCCCATGCACTGATGCACCAGACCAACATGAGCCGAGCCGGGGCGTTTTCGCCGCGTAAGCGCTAAATCGGCATCAGCGCGTGTAACTTCCGTGACGTAGGGTCAAACATTACCGAGCCATATGCCGTCTGGAGGCTATTACATGGATACGCCGACCGAAGATCCCCGTGCCATGGGTGTTATCACCAAGATGCTGTCCAGGGTGCTTGGCCATATGCCGGCGGAGGACCGTACGGCGCTCATGCAGGACGCCGCTACCATGACGACGTCGGAGTTGGGCAAGGCCAGCGATCAGCTGGCGGCGGCCAAGGGTCCTAACAACATGATGGCGGTTGATTCCGCGCATACCGGCTGGATCGATGACCACTGGAGCGAAACCCGTACCACCGAGGTGCCGCCGGTGTCCAGCGCGCACGGGCCGGGGAGTTCGGCGCCAAGCGGCGATTTCCTTGTCGGGCCAAGCCAGCAGGCTGCCGGGAATGGCGGCGTCAAGATGGAGCGGGAGTATTCCAGGTTCGCTCCGCAGCACGGCATCCAGAATTACGCCGATCAGCTGGGCCGCGATCTGATCGCTGCCAAGAGCGTCATGCGGTCGCTGGTGGCGGCGGTGCAAGGTATCAGCACGCAGATCGATGTGATCAAAGCGACCATGGTGTCCCCGGCGCCCTTGCCCGACGAGGCGGTCATGATTCGGCTGATCGATACCGCGGTCGGCAAGGCGGTGACCGAGGCGGTGGCCAAGGCGGTCAGCCGGATAAGCATCGCTGCCAAGGCCAAGGATGACAAAGACGAAAAAGGCGATGACGAGGAAGCCAAGTCGGCGTCCTTGCTGGCCAAGGCGGACGAGAAAAAGAAGAAGGACGAAGAGGACGAAGACGACAAGCCGTTCGGCAAGGCGGAAGCTGCCGCCGAGTTGCGCGTCGAAGCCAAGGCCCGCGTCGATCACGCCCGGCTGCGCATCGCCAAGGCACTGGATTATGTCGCGGAAGGCAAGCCTAAGGCGGCACAGCGCGCCATGGCCCTGGCGGAAATCAATTTGGCTAAAGCGCAGGAACTGGTCGATGACGTTGTGTCGCTGTGCGACGGCCACGCCGGGCTGAACACTCAGGTGGTTCGCCAGTCGATCGCCAAAGCAAAGAAAGGTATCGCGGCCTCCGTGGCGGATAATCAGGATATCTGGCCGGCCAGTACGGAAACTGAGATGGGCAAGGCGTCGGAGACTGCGACGGGCGAGGCGGCAAAGCCGCCGGCGAATGCCGA
>Ga0182016_10005273_pt1 | contig 13983 bp, 13 predicted proteins | sample 712S2MmetaG_FD_120491 | JGI IMG/M metagenome (GOLD analysis project Ga0182016, IMG submission 120491) | Permafrost microbial communities from Stordalen Mire, Sweden - 712S2M metaG | ecosystem: Environmental > Terrestrial > Soil > Wetlands > Permafrost | place: Sweden: Stordalen | collected...
AGGTGTTCCTGATCGATGCGGAGTATGTGAAGCAGATGGTCGCATCGGTGGTGAAGGACCAGGATTTGAGCCGGTACATCCTGTAGGGAATCGAAAAAAAGGGGGCACGGGATCGCCAACTAGTTTTCTATCCTGTCTTCGGGACGCGGCGCTTCGCCGCCGTTTCGGTTGAGAATGCGCCGGAAGGACTCATGATCACTGCGATTGCGACGGTCGAGGAAGAACTCTTCGGTTTGCATCGCAGCGATCTTTTCCGCAGCTGCAACGACGAGAAACTGGTTCATGCTGGTGCCATCACGCTCGCTGATCTTTTCAAGAGCAGTTTTCAGCGAGACCGGCAGGCGCAACGGGAATGTAGATACTTTTGTGGTCATCGCTCGATCCTCCTGAGTGCTTCTGCCGGTTTTATTACATCGATCCCGAAACTTAGCTGCGCGGGTCGCAGGTGCTTTTCATTGAATGTAACAATCGCGTCAACGCGGCCATTCACCGCAGCTTCCAGCACCAACTCATCCCCCGGATCGTTCAATTGGGGCCGCCAGCGGAAGATCGTGAAGACCGGCTCGGCCAAGGCGATGAGTCCATCGATAAATATGGTCGCCTCTTGAGCACTCAGTTCTGCGGCCAATCGGTGCTCAGCCAGCATGCAGATGGCTTCGTATTCCAGAGCAAGCGCCACGCTGAGAACAGCAACGGCTCGACCCTCATCGATTCGTCGAATCACCTCGGCGGAGGCGCCGCGCGGAGATCGCATGGCCGAGACAACCACATCCGTGTCCAAGACGAATCGCACTAGAAAATGATATCATATCGCTGGCGATGTTGTTTATTGCGCCCATTCCGCGACTGCGTCTGGACCAAAGAAGGTTTTCCTGATCGATGCCGAGTATGTGAAGCAGATGGCGTCGGTGGTGAAGGATCAGGATTTGAGCCGGTACATACTGTAGGGAGATACGGGGGCAGTCATTCGAAAGGAATGGTCAGCTTTCTTTTCAGAAAGACGGGGCGAGCTTATCTTGCTCATCTTTGTGGGCTGCGTCGGCTTGACCGAGCTAGCCACAAGCGAGATATTTCACGACCCGGATTACTACAGAACGCACCGATGGCCAGCCCCTGCCGGCATTTTTCTCTCGAGTCTAGTAGTGAAACTGTGCCTCAAGCCGCGAAGCAAGCCCAACATTGCGGCGCAAAGTGATTGGCTAGTGTCCAGCAGCCTTGAGCATCATGATCCGACGCGGGATAGGTCTCTGTTTAGCTTGATTCAGGTTTTTCAAGATCGGGACAGATTCTTTCTGATTCCGGTTCGATTCTGGCCTTGGATTCTTTTCGGCATATCGATCTTGCTCTTTTTTATTCCGCTCGACGCCATTTAGCTAAATTCTGGACTGAGCTTCGTGTAGGCAGCCTCCGGATTTCGCATAATTGGATTTCTGCGCTTCATTGCGAGCCGGGAAGTTTGCGCGGCATTACCCGTTTGTAATGGGTGCGCAACCGCTCGTTCTACAACTTCGGTACGCGGTGGAGCAGGAGTTTGCGAAACATCTGCGTTTGAATACGCTGGCCAATGGTAGAGGCAGAGAACCAATCGCGAAACGCTGCGATGAGAGGTTGCTCGGTTTGGAGCAGTTGGCCGGCGCGCCAGGAATCGTTGACGATCATTGTGGTGCGTGGGATGCGTAGCCGCTCGTAGGTGCGGAGAGCTTGTTCGACATCTTGAGTGCTGGCGGAGTTCTGAATATTGCGGGCAGAGTTTTGAATGCCGCGAACGGAGTCGGCGAGCGTGACGGCATCTTCAATTGCCTGGCATGCGCCCTGGCCTAGATTCGGCGTGGAGGCGTGCGCGGCGTCTCCCAGCAACGTCACTCTTCCGCTGCCCCAGCGCTTGAGCGGATTGCGGTCGAGGATGTCGTTCTGGACGATGGCATCCTGCGGCGTGGCCAGGATGAAGTCGAGCACCGGCGCAGCCCAGCCACTGCAGGCTTCGAGCGCATCGGCCTTGGTTTGGACGGTGCCATGTGGAGCATTTTTGGCGAGGAACCAATAAACCTGACCATCGCCACAGGGGCATGCTCCGAATTGAGTGCCGGGGCCGAGAGCGAGCAGCGACGTGCCAGCGGGAAGCAGCGCAGATTTTTGACAAATGCCGCGCCAGCAGGTCGCGCCTTCGTAGCGCGGTGGCTGATCGCCATGGAGCTTGCGGCGAATGACGGAGTTGATGCCATCTGCGCCGACGAGAAAATCGGCTGCGATGCGCTCGCCAGTGTCGAGGATTGCGGTTGAGCCATCGAAGTCAGCGCATCGAGTCCCGGTTCGGATATTGGCTGGGTCGAGTTCGGCAAGAAGGATTCGTTGCAATTCGGCGCGATGGATACAAACGCAGGGTGCACCAGCTTCGCTGGCGAGGTTGGCAAAACAGCTGTTGGCGATGGGTCGGCCTGAGGCGGTTTGTGATGCGAAGGTGTCAAACTCAGAGCCTGCTTCGATGACCTTCCTGGCGATACTCCCGTCGGGGCTGAGTTCGCGAAGCGCGAAGATCGCATTTGACCAGAGGGAGAGGCCTGCGCCGATTTCGCGGATCGCCGGCGCCTGCTCCAACACAAGGCTCTCGACGCCAACGCGGCGCAGCGCTATCGCTGCGGCCAGTCCGCCGATTCCACCACCAAGAATGACTGCGCGCATCGCCGCAGTCTAACATGCTGCCGATTGTGCCCAAACGAGGCTTCCCGCTCGAAGCCTCATTGGTTTTGCCCAGGTGTCCTAGAACGCAATCGGCGCTGGCTGGCCCATGATCATTTGCGAGGCGCCGCCCTGCATGCGGCATTTGTAATCGCCAAACGATGTCTTGTAGCACCAGCCCTGCGCATTGGTCATCAGCGTCTTAATGCAGTTGGCTCCAGCAGGGCTCATGTTGTTGATGGTTCTGCAAAGGTATGCCGAGTAGTTTCCCTGGAGCGGATAGACCTGCGCGTCAAGGTCGATTCCCGGCAGGCCCGCGTCGGTTTGGTAGACAAATTTCCGCGATTTGCCCATATCGATCTTCACATCCTGCACGAGGCCCACTCCGAAGGCCGAGTCCGTCTCCATGGCGCACTGGACCAGCACCGCCGCGAGGCCGACCGAAGGCGGACCTGTGACCTTTGCGCAGGTGCGCGGCGCGCGCGACTGATACTGCGGCATCATTGTGAGCGGGCCGGAGATCCCGGCTGCGCTTTGGCCCGCGCCTTCGGCGCTTTTACATCCAAACGGGGTGAAGAGGGTAAGGGCAAGCAAACAATATGCGGCTGGGCGGAGTAGATTTGACGAGCTCATGGCGGACTCTCTCTCAAGCAAGCGGTGGGAAATCCTTTTGTGTGGGAGGGGCGGAGCCTCGATGCGGCGCAGCCGTCGGATGGAGACTTTGCAGGAAGTTGTCTTGGCGAAACAACTCGAAAAGTTTGTGCCTTGGATGGTCGGCAAATTGAGGACGGGAAGGAGGGAAGCCCCGGGCAGCATGAGTGGGAGCAGCCAAGTCAGGCCTTTCGCAGCAAGGGAAGCAGACTTGGACACGAGTGTAAATCCTGTTCGGACCGTACTCTCTAAATTGGAGACGTGCAAGGGGAGCAGTTTTGGGAGTCTTGGGCCAGAAGCGGCGGTGGTTATAAACCAGATAGCACATTCATCCCCAACGTCCCCATGGGTGTGATAGCGTCAATCCACCCCTGACCGCGATCCATTTACAGGAGCTGGGCCGATGTCTAGTATTGCGCGCGCGAGTGCAATTATCCCGATGTTGATAATGGGCACGGCTTTGGGGCAGCAGAGCGCTGGCCCGACGACGGCGGCTTCGAGGGGCTTTCAGGCGCAGCCCGAGAGTGAACCGAGCCGGCACGGGCATCACTACGTGGTGGCAATCGGGATCGATCACTACCAGAACTGGCCGGTGCTGGGTACTGCGGTGAGCGATGCGACGGGCTTCGCCAAGTTGCTCACGAGTCAATTTGGTTTTGAATATGCTGCCGAGCCGTTGACGGAAAGGAGCGCGACGCGCGACAACATCAACTCATTGATTGACGATGACCTTCGCAACCGGCTGAAGCCTGAGGACGACCTGATTGTTTTTTTCGCGGGTCATGGAACGACGCGCAACGACAAGGTGGGTGAGGAAACGCAATCGACAGGATTTCTGGTTCCGTTTGAAGCGAGGGCGCCAGGCACGAAAGAGTACTGGAGCGATTACCTGAACATTGAGGAGTTTCTTCGCAAGGTCAGTTCGCTGCCTTCCGAGCACATCCTCGTGGTTCTTGATAGTTGCCACAGCGGGATGGCGCTGGGGAGCAAGTTCACGACCAGCCGCGCGGACACGCGATTTCAGGCCGACATGCTGCGCAAGGTGAGCCGCAAGGTGATTACCAGCGCGCAGGGCGACCAGCTTGCCGCGGACAATGGACCGCTGGCGGCACATTCTCTATTCACGGGGCTGATGATGCAAGGGCTGATGACTGGGAAGGCCGACAGCTATGGCCAGGGTTTCATCACCTCGACACAACTTGGCGCCTTTACTCAGCACGAGGTTGGGGTTCAGGAAGGTTCGAAGCAGACGCCGTTGTTTGGTGGTTTCGACCTGGACGGCGGCGGGGAACTTATCATCCCACTGGGGGCTGGCGGGGCGGCGAAAGGCTCCTCTGGCAATCGAGCCGATCAACTGACATTTCTTGAAAGCAGTGAGATTGCAAAGATCAAGAAGGACGAACGGCGCTATTGGCAGGACGATGATCCGCTGAAGAATTTTCCGGCAGCCCGGAGCGCGACCATGAAGCTCTGCGAGAACGGAGACGGCTGGGGATGCGCGCAGTCGGCTGACAGTTTTCGCAAGGGTCTTGGCGGCGGCACGGACTTCGCCCAGGCCGTGGCACTGGCCAGACGAGGCTGCGAGGCAGGCACAACTATCTCTTGCGTCGTGCTGGGAATTCTTTACGAAAAGGGTCAGGCGATTCAACCCGACAAGCAATCGGCTGCCCGCCTCTATCGGGACGCCTGCGCTCAGGGTAACTTGCGTGGGTGTGCCGATCTCGGGAATCTTTACCAGCTTGGCCAGGGGATGAAACAGGACTACGGACAGGCGCAAACACTTTTCAAGAAAGCATGCGATGGCGGCGAGATGGTGGGATGCAGCAACCTGGGGATTCTTGCTGCAGAGGGGCTCGGCGGGGCGAAGGATCCAGACGGGGCGCGGAGCCTCTATCGGAAAGCCTGTGACGGGGGCGAAATGGTCGGCTGCTACAACCTTGGAGTGCTGTATGAGGATGGCGAGAGCGTATCCAAGGATGTTGCAGTGGCTGAGACGCTCTTTCGCAAGGCTTGCGACGGGGGCGAGATGCGGAGCTGTAACAAGCTTGGCCTGATGTACGACAGTGGCGAGGGGATGACGAAAGATGCCGCCCAGGCAGTTGCGATGTATCGCCGTGCCTGTTCCGGCGGAGAGCCAACGGGCTGCTTCAGTCTTGGGACCAAGTTTACGAGCGGCCAGGGCGTTGCGAGGGATGGTTTGCAGGCTGCGAGCTTGTTTCGCACCGCATGCGACGGCAGCGATATGCGTGGCTGCAATAACCTGGGTGTGTTGTACGAGACCGGCGCGGGAGTGGAAAAGGATGCTTCCCAGGCGGTGTTTTTCTATCGCAAGGCTTGCGATGGAGGAGACATGGTGGGCTGCCAATATGCCGGCATGATGTACTTCAGCGGCTCGGGCGTGAAGATGGACGCGAGCCAGGGAGTGCTTTTTTATCGGCGAGCATGCGAGGGTGGCGATGCAGCTGCGTGTGAGAAGCCAAAACCGTAAACCTCGTCGGAGTTGCCGCCGACTTCCTGCTTGCTCCTTGAGCGGCCTTCTGGTATTTTTCTCTGGTACCTCGGCAGTCCGCGACGCAGGACCAATCAGCGGGCTCTACCTGCACTCTCCTGCTTCTGAGGGAATGTGGATGGAGGCGTAACAACGCTGTTCTCCAGTATTTCAGTCATTTCAGGCTTCTTACAAGGTGGCTTTTCCTTGAGGGAAAAGCCACTCAGCCTCGGAGGCTTCGACTGGCTGCAATTGGAGAACCGCGTGCGAGCACCTGGGAAGGGTGCGTCTGCGCTTCCGAACCTGCTTCGGGGTCCACGCCCGCCTTTCCCTCGCCACAACGCACTGCAACGCGCAGCATGACCGGGCCTCTCGCGGGGGCCACGCCATGCTGTGAGGAGACAAGCTATGAGCAACGCAGAGAATCTGAAAGCAAATCACCACAAGATTAACTACATTGAGTTCCACTCCACCGATATCGAGCAGACAAAGAAGTTCTACAGCACCGTGTTTGGCTGGACGTTTCAGGATTGGGGCCCAGAGTACGCAAGCTTCCACGGTGCAGGAATCGATGGCGGCTTTGTGAAGGACGAACCGCATGACGGGCCAGGCAAGTTCGCCCCGCTGATCGTGCTTTACTCCGCTGACCTTGCTGCCACAGAAATCGCAGTGAGGCTCGAGGGCGGCGGTATCGTTGTGCCGACGTTCGAGTTTCCTGGCGGGCACCGGTTCCACTTCTCTGATGGGGCGGGGAACGTGCTTGGCGTCTGGTCGGAGTGATAAGAGCAGGGGATAGGGTTTAGGGTATAGGGATTAGGAAAATCAGGCGTCCGATGCTGTAACCGCGAAGGTGGGGCGGAGTCGGACGCTTGTTCCTTTGTTCATTAGGCCAAGTGCTTTTTGAGGAATGCGAGGGAGCGGGCGCGCGCTTGCTTCGCGGACGCGGCGTTGTAGCTTGCCCGGGCCTCGCAGTTGAAGCCGTGACCGGCGTCGTACTCGTAGATTTCGACTTCGGGGTGGGCGGAGCGGACCGCTCCAATTTCCTCGGGAGGAATGTGCGCATCCTGGCGGCCGTAATGCAGCATGACGGGCGCGGTTGGGGTTTCCGACGCGAATTTAGCAATGCGGCCGCCGTAGTAGCCGACGGCGACGGCGATTGACAGGCGGCACACGGCAAGCCAGGCCAGGGTTCCGCCATAGCAGTAGCCGATCACGCCGACCTTGTTGCCAGTCGCTTTGCAGTAATCAACGGCGGCGGCAACATCGGCGAGGGATTTATCGATATTGAGCTTGGGGATGAAGCTGCGCGCGGTCTGCATGTCAGCGCCTTCGTATCCTAACTGGACGTCTGGCTCAATGCGGTCAAAGAGGGCGGGAGCTACCGCGAGGAATCCATCATTGGCGTAGCCGTCGGCGACGGACCGAATGTGGGCGTTGACGCCGAATATTTCCTGGACCACGACGAGCGCGGCAATGGGTTCACAGGCGGGACGGGCAACATATGCGCCCAGGACCTGCCCGTCGCTTGCACGCAGCGTGATGCGTTCGCTCATCTTGATTGTGGCCTCGTGGGCTCATTGACACTGCCAGAATCAATGCGGGAGAGGAGTTATACAAGCGAGCGGATTCCTCCAGTGAAAATGAGTTAGTTAACGGACGGCGGCAGCATAAGTGGTTTGCGTGGACCCATTTCTTCGCGGACCAGTGTCAGGCCGAGGATGCAGCGCTCGAATCGGTCGCTAAGGCGGCCAAAGAGGGGCGCCTCCTGCTCATATTCGAAGAGGTTGAACTGGCTGACGATGTAGTAACTCTCTTTGCCGGCGTGGATAAGCTCGCCAAGACTGGGGCGGTGACGCCGCAAGCGCCGCTCGGAGTTCATTGCTTCGGGATACATGCCGGCGACGAACAGTGCATAATCGCCGATGTGTTTACGGAGGGCACGCTCGGCGTCGAACGATGAAGCTGTGCCGTGGACCGGGTCGGCGGCGGTGATCATTTCGGTAAGCTCCTCGATCGGCCTGCCCATCTCGTCGCGCACCTGGTAGAGCTTATCGGACTCAGAAAACTCGCACAGGAGGCGCGCGATATAGGCAGTAACATCGGGATCGTTGAGACCCAGCTTGCCCTCATAGCTATTGCGGACCATCTGCTGAAAGAAGGGCTCGAGTGGATGAGTCTGGCTCTGCATACACACCTCCGATGGCTGCGCGCGAGCAGCCGGATTGCTTTAGAGGCAAAGGCTGGTTGCAGGTCTAGCGCAAAGCCGGGGACGCCAGCCAGTGCCTATTTAAATTGCTTTGACACAGAGCTTATCGGATTTGTTGCGATGTGCAAGAGGGAGAAACGAAGTTTTTTAGCAGATTGTGAATTCGAGTGCGAAAGTGGGGCAAAGAGAAAGGGCAGCCCCAGTAGACTGCGAGGGCTGCCCTTGTTCGTGAATCCTGAGAGTTCTATGCTGCCGCGCCAGCGTGGGCTTCGAGCTGGGCGAGGCGCGCGGCCAGCAGCGATTCGAGTTTGACGAGTGCTGCGGAGAAGCCTTCAATGCCTTCCTTGAGCTTGTCGTGCGCCATGCGGTCGGCTTCATGCATGGCGTCAAAGATGTCCTTGTCCATGGGAATTCGCTCGATAGCGAGATCTCTGGCGGCAACGGGGTCGAGCTTGCGTGGGAGTGGGCCGGTGGTGGACTCGAGTTCGGCGAGGAGCTGGGGTGAGATGGTGAGCAGGTCAGAGCCTGCAAGCTCGGTAATCTCGCCGATATTGCGGAAGCTGGCTCCCATCACAACGGTCTTGTAGCCAAACTTTTTGTAGTAGTTGTAGATCCTGGTGACAGATTTTACGCCGGGGTCGTCGGCACCGTAGTATTCGCGACCGGTGTCCTTCTTGTACCAGTCGAGAATGCGCCCGACGAAGGGGGAGATCAGGGTGACGCCAGCCTCAGCGCAGGCAATAGCCTGGTGGAGGCCGAAGAGGAGCGTGAGGTTGCAGTGGATTCCTTCGCTCTCTAGCTGATGGGCTGCCTGAATGCCTTCCCACGTCGAAGCAATTTTAATCAGGATGCGGTCGCGGCCAATGCCTGCGGCGTCGTACTCCGCAATTATTTTGCGTGCCTGAGCGATGGTTGCCGCGGTGTCATAGGAGAGGCGGGCATCGACTTCAGTAGAGACACGACCGGGAACGATCTGGAGAATCTTCTTGCCGAATGCGATGGCGAGGCGCTGAAACGCGAGGTTGGCGACCGCTTCGTCCTTGGCCTTATCGCCCAGTTCCTTGCGGGCGTCAAGCAGAACGCCATCTACGATGGGCTGATAGTGGGGCATCTGCGCGGCGGCGGTAATGAGAGAAGGGTTGGTGGTGGCGTCCTGGGGATGGAATTTCTCCATTGCCTCCATGTCACCGGTGTCGGCAACGACGACGGTAAAGTTGCGGAGTTGTTCGAGCAGATTCTTGGCCATGAGACCTCCTGGAAAGTTGGGAAGAGCGGGTTTGGGGACGCCGCGTACTAGATCAGTGTAACGCTACATACTGTGAAATTTGATGAACGAAGGGCCCTGCGGGTTGTCACACTTATGGTTGGGGCGCAGTCTCCTGAGTTTCAGCGGAACGGGAGCTTTCGTGCCCGGACTGGTCAATTGCAGTGACTGCGTAGCGATAGGATTGGCCGGGGTGGACATGGGCATCGTGGAAGGCTGGTCCGACCACCGGCTCCGCAGGCGAGATGCGCTGCCAGCGGCCATCCCCCTCGCGGCGATAGACCGTGTAGCCGGCCAAGTCTGCGTCGGCGTTTGCTTTCCAACTCAAGTCGATTGAGAATTCAGTTGCGGTCTGGGTAGCGACCGCGGCGAGGCCGGTAGGAATATCCGGTGGGAAGATGTCGGCGGCATCGACGTGGACCGGGTCGGAGAGTGGGCCAGGAAGTTCGAGTGTTTGGGCCTGGTCTGTGGGGCTGATTTGGGCCGACCCGCCTTGTGTCTGGCTGGCTCGGGTTGGGCCGGAGTTTTCATGAGGCGTTGGGGCGACGCGAATGACGCGTTGGGCTCGATACTCATAGATCTGGCCAAGGCGAATGTCTTTGTCGATGGCGCGCGGGGTTTGGTCGGGGTCGTCGATGAGGAGGGATTTTTCGAGGGGCTCAGGGACGAGCAAGCCGGTTTGGTTTTGCGGTTTGGGTGCTGCAACGATGAGCTTGCGATGGAGGCGGATTACGGTTGAGGTGTTCGGCGAGGTGGAGCTTTCGTTGGCGGTCCAGTGCAGGACAACTCCCTGCTTGCGGACCTCCGCGGTGAGGCCTGTGACGGCGAGTGGTGCATTCCCGGCAAGAATCACGGCCTCATTCGAGAGGCCAGCGGAACGGCCTTTTTTATTTCTCAACTCGACGAAGTAGGTGAGCATGCGGGGCGCGCCGGCCGCCAGCGGCGCAGGAAGTCTCTCAGTAAAAGTGCCGTCGGCGGCGGGCGGAAGTGAGAGGTCGGGACCGGCCTGGGCGCAGGGCCCACCGCCTTCGCGGCGGCAGATGTGGACGAGAACGGGGACCTTGAGCTTGAGCTTGTCTGTATTCTTTGCGGGCATGGACCAAGTGAGCTTGACTGTATCGCCGGTGCGAATGGCGGAGAGATCGTTGACGGGATCAGGCAGGTTCAGCGATGGGGGCAGGGGTGCGCCGGGAGTGCCACAGCCGGCGAGAGCGGAGACCGCAGCGAGACCGCAAACGGCCAGTACCCATCGGATTTCGCATGCGGGCTTCATTGCCTAATTAGTCTATCGGAGCGGTGCAAGGCGGCTGGGGACGGGCAGCGGAACTGATTGCGGGGATTTGGTTTCGCTGCCAGGAGAGAAAGATGGCTCTTATGCCGTATTCTTGCTTTCGGTGTGCGAGCGGCTCGGCAATTGGGGCCCTGGCACGGAGGGGCTCGAGAATGAACCTATCAAGGGCGTGAGTCTGTTGAAGGCGCGGCTGGCCGCGATGATGTTTCTGGAATACTTTATCTGGGGCGCGTGGTATGTGACGGTGGGAACCTGGCTGGGGCGCACGCAGCATTTCACTGACCCGCAGATTGCGCTGGTTGGCGGCACGACGGCAGTGGGCGCGATAGTTTCGCCGTTCCTGGTTGGTTGGCTCTCTGACCGGTTCTTCGCGACGGAACACCTGCTGGCAGTGCTTCACGGCGCGGGGGCTGTGCTGCTCTATATCGCATCCGGCCAGACTAGTTTTTCGCCGCTTTATTGGGTGGTGCTTGCTTACGCATGCGTCTACATGCCGACGCTCGCGCTGACCAACTCTCTCGCTTTTCGACAGATGAAGGACCTGAAGACCGAATTCGCACCGATTCGCGTTCTCGGCACGCTGGGCTGGATTATTGCGGGCCTCACGATTGGCGCATTCGGGCTGGAGGCAACGGCCATTCCGCTGCGTCTTGCTGCCGCTTCATCGCTGGCGCTGGCGCTCTACTCGCTGACGTTACCGCATACGCCGCCGCTTGATAAGGGGTCGCCTGCGGGCGGCTTCAATGTGCGACGAATCGTGCCACCCGAAGCTGTGCAACTGTTGAAGGACAAGTCGTTCGCCATATTTGTTGCGGCTTCGTTTCTCATCTGCATTCCGCTGCAGTTCTACTACGTATTCACGAATCCATTCCTCAAAGAGATTGGTTTAACTAATCCGGCGGGAAAGATGACAGGAGGGCAGATGTCAGAGCTTTTCTGCATGCTGCTTATACCGTGGTTTTTCCGCCGGCTTGGCGTGAAGTACATGCTGATCGCGGGCATGGCTGCATGGGCTCTGCGCTATGTGCTGTTCGCTTATGGCAACCCCGGCCCTGCTGTGTGGATGCTGTATGGCGGGATCCTGCTGCATGGAATCTGTTACGACTTCTTCTTTGTAACTGGGCAGATATACATCGATCGGAAAGCTCCACTGGCATATCGCGCAGCCGCGCAGGGAATGCTCACGCTGATCACTTATGGCGCGGGCATGCTGGTTGGTTCTTTTTTATCCGGGCCAGTGGTCGGCCACTATGCAACTATCGCGGCGGATGGTAGCGCGACACATGAGTGGCGGCCAATCTGGCTGATTTCCGCTGGATTGTCGGCGGCGATTTTGGTTCTATTCTTCTTCGCGTTCAATGAGAGGGATGAGCCGGATGCGACTGGCGCGTGAGTTAGTGGAACTCTAATGATTTTGGAGATGTTATGAAGGTTCTTTTTATTGGCGGCACAGGAAATATCAGCCTGGCGGTTACTCAACTGGCGGCTGCAAGGGGGATCGAGCTAACGCTATTGCGGCGCGGCGAGCGAGCGGCCGACTTACCCGAAGGCGTGAAGACTATTGTTGCGGATGTTACGGATGAATCGGCGGTGGACAAGGCGCTCGACGATCGGCACTTTGATTCCATTGTGGATTGGATCGCGTTTAAGCCCGACCAGATCGAGCGCGATATTAGGCTGTTTCGCGGGCGGACGAACCAGTTTGTTTTTATCAGCTCGGCGAGTGCGTACCAGAGGCCGGTTGGCCATTATCTGATTACGGAGTCGACGCCGCTTGCCAATCCTTATTGGCAGTACTCGCGCGACAAGATTGCATGTGAAGAGCGGCTAATGTTGGCCTACCGCGAAGAAGGCTTTCCGATTACGATTGTGCGGCCGTCGCTGACGTATGGGGATACACAGATTGTGCTGGCGGTGAATAGTTGGCAAAAGTCTTTTACGGCGATCGACCGCATGCGCCGGGGCAAGAAGGTGATTGTGCCCGGGGACGGGACTTCTCTGTGGTGCATCACGCATAACAGCGATTTCGCCAAGGGATTTGTCGGGTTGCTGGGCCATCGGCAGGCGATCGGTCACGCGTTCCATATCACCGGCGACGAAGTAATGACATGGAACCAGTTCTATCGAATCACTGAGCAGGCCGCGGGGGTAGAGGCCAAGATTGTGCACATCGCATCGGATTTCCTTGGGGCATGCAATCCCGATGAGATAGGCAGCCTGACCGGCGACAAGGCATCGAGCGTGGTCTTCGACAACAGCAAGATCAAGAGATTTGTGCCCGATTATTGCGCGACGGTGCCGTTTGCGGAGGGGATTCAGCGGACGGTCAACTGGTTCGATGCTGACGCGGCGCGGAGGGTGATCGACAACGAAGCAAATGCCAAGTGGGACAAGATTATCCATGCGTATGAGTCTGGGCTGGCGGAGGCGCAGAGAAGGCTGATGGGCTGCTAGGCGGCCTCAGGCAGTCAGTCCGCAGAGACGCCACCGTTTCGCGATAAAATTGACTTGTGCGAATTCCCGTTGTTGCCTTGAAAGTCCTCCTGTTGTCGTTTCTCCTGCTGGCCCTGGCTGGATGTGGAAAACCGTCTGTCGATCTGCCTACGCCCGTTACGACCATTGGGCAGGCGACGCCTGTAAGCGTTCACGTTCACGATACCCACGGCGTTAAGAAAGTGACTGCCACTGTTGAGCAGAGCGGGAGCCTGTACCAGGTGTGGCAGAGCGCTGGTGAAACTAAAACTGCTGACTCCGCCTTTACATTCAGCGTGGGTGTGAAGACGACGCCGCAATTGCGCGACGGCGCTGCCAAGCTGATCATTGAAGCCACGTCTAGTGGGATGTTTGGCGGCAGTGACCGCATGGAGCGTGACGTGAAGGTGGTGACGCTGCCGCCGACGGTCAGTGCGGATTCGGATCAGCATTACTTGTATCTCGGCATGGCCGATCTGGCGACGATGAACTTTACCGGCTCCTACACGGAGGCAGGGGTACGTGTTGGTGACGAGAGATTTCGCGCGTGGCCGATGCCGGACGGGAAGCCAGGATATTTTTCTCTGTTTGCGTTTGCATGGAATATGCCGGCGGGGACCATTCCGCTGGTTTACGCCTCGAACGGCGCGGGGAACGACGTGACGACGCCGATTACGGTGATCTTTCCGAAGAAGGAGCAGCCGGTTTATACGCAGCACGAGATCCAGGTTACCGACCAGTTCATGCAGAAGGTGCTGGGCGAGCTTGACGCAAACGGCACGGGCGATCCTGTGGCGCGATTTGTCAGGGTCAACACGCAGATGCGCAAAGACAACAACAAGACGCTTGCCGACCTGCGGCTAAAGACAGCCGATCATTTCCTGTGGTCGCAGCCGTTTACGCGGCAGTCGCACTCACAGGCCGAGGCCACTTTC
>Ga0182016_10005274_pt1 | contig 13982 bp, 11 predicted proteins | sample 712S2MmetaG_FD_120491 | JGI IMG/M metagenome (GOLD analysis project Ga0182016, IMG submission 120491) | Permafrost microbial communities from Stordalen Mire, Sweden - 712S2M metaG | ecosystem: Environmental > Terrestrial > Soil > Wetlands > Permafrost | place: Sweden: Stordalen | collected...
CCAGGAGCAACGACGCGGCATAGGCGAACCAGCCGTCATGTCTCGCGGCGATGCCGGCCAGGAAGCCGGCGGCGATCAACGCCACGCCGCCGGCCAGCCCGTTCAGCCCATCGATGAAGTTCATCGCGTTGGTGGCGAACAGCAGCCAGAGCAGCGTCGCCGGCGGTGCCAGCCAACCCACGGCGATATCGCCGACATAGGGCGCGTGGTAGCCGCGCACGTACAACCCGCTGCCCACCGCGACCAGCCCGGCCAGCACTTGCGCGCCCAGCTTCACGCTGAAATTCCAGTCGTACACGTCGTCGAGGAACGCCACGACGGCGATCGCCACCGACGCCTCGATCACCCCGAGGAAATACGGATTGGCCAGCCGGGCAAATTCCGCGAACTGGTACAGCACGAGGATGCCGACCAGGAAGGCCACGACGATGCCGATGCCTCCGCCCTTCGGGGTTGGGCGGTCATGTGCTTTGCGGCCATCGGGCCGGTCCATCAGGCGCACGGCGATCATCAGCCGCACCGTCGCGGCGGACAGCAGCGCCAAGCCGGCCGCAAAGGTCAGGTGACGCAGCAGAGCAGCAAGTGTCATGGGTCGAGGCTGGCCTTCAGTGGTCGGCGGCGCCCGGCTTCAAACCGACGCCCCTCAATTCGCCGCCACGCCGGTGCCATTCAGCACGAAGCGGGCCAGCGTGTCCCCCAGGCAGGTGTTCAACATCGCCATCGTGCGCGCGCGGTCGCCCCGTCCGACGCGTTCCAGGTCGATCGCGCCATCCTCGGCCCAGCTTCGCATGACGTCGAAGCGGCGGAACAGCACGACGCCGGGCAAGGCCGAGACCTGCTGCAACGCCGCCTCATACGGATCGAGGTCGGCATTGGCTCGCAGGAACCGGCTGAATTGCGGATCGACCAGCACCACGTCGGCGCCGGCATCGCGGGCGCGATCGACGCCCTCCTGCAGAGCCACCACCATCCCGTCCGGCCGCTCGCCGCGGACCGCCTCGACGGTACCGGTCTGCCACAGGACCAGATGGTAGTGCTGCGGTCCGGTCAACGCCGCCTCCAGCAACGGCAGCATGTCCTCGGCGGTCATGCCGCGGCCGCCACGCAGGGTGAGGGCGAACGACACCTTGGGCAAGGCGGCGTGCATTGCCTCCACCATGCGAAACGGAAACGCCGTGTTGCGATCCGTGCCGAGCTGGTCGCCGACCGTCGTGGCCGATCCGACGGCGAGAATATTGACCGGCCCGCCGGCAACGATCGCCGCGGCGACGTGGCCGAGCGACTCCTCCGGCGTGGTGAACGCTTCGGAGGCGGCGCAGGCCACCGGCACCTCGGCATGGGCCGGGCGTGATGATGGCGGAACCGCAACCAGTGCCAGCAGCCACAGCCAGGAGAGCCAACGCGTCATGACGCGCTAATCGCCGTCACTGCGCGCCACGGCCGGCACAACCGCCGGGCTGACGCGCGCCGCTCGACCCTTGGCGCGATACCAGGCGCTCAAGGCGGCCACCGCCACCATCGCCGCCGCGCCGCACAGGTTCACTCCGGCTTGCATGGCCACCCCGTCATCGTATTCCAGCCCCAGTCGGGCAATGAAACCAAAAAAGATGCCAAAGCAAAATACCGGCAGCGAGTTCTGTCCCATTAGGACCAGCGGCGAGGCCAGGCGTGACTCCAGCCAGGCGGCGCCGCGCGGCACGGTGCGCGCCACCAGCCAGGTCAGCGCCAGGATCGATAGCAGGCGGAACGGGTGCAGCCCGGTCTTGTCCTCGGTGATGACGTAGCGGATCACCAGCTCCGGCGTCGCCGCCATGATGTGCGGATTCAGTTCGATCCCCCAGATCACCACGATACCTGCGGCCAGCACCACCGCCGACAGGACATCGAATGGCCAGCGCACCCGCGGCCAGCGTGGCGGCGCATATGAGAGGACGGCGCCGATCATGAACAGGAACTGCCACGCGAACGGATTGAAGAACCAGACCTCGCCGGCGATCCAGCTCTGGAAGTTCAGGCCGGTCGCCCGCGTGGTGGCGTACAGCACGAAGGACGCACCGAGCAGCAGCACGGGGCGGCGCAACAGCGGCAACGCCACGGCAAAGATCAGCAGCAGCATGACGTAGAGCGGCAGGATGTTCAGCAGGCTGGGCTGGAACCGCAGCAGCAGCGCCTGCAGCATCGCCTGGTACGGCGCATTCGCCAACACATCCAGTTTCGTTTCGTCCAGGTAGTAGGCGCGGTCCAGCGCCTCCGCCGAATAGGCCACCTGGGCGGTATAGATGACGAACAGGAAGATATGCGCGATGTACAGCGTCCAGGCGCGCCGGATCACGTCGGCGGCGGCGTACAGGTAGCCCTGGCGGTTCATCTCCAGCCCATAGGCCAGGCCGCCGCCGTAGCCCGCGAGCAACACGAAGATCTCGGTCGCGTCGCACATGGCGTAATTCTGCAAGCTGAAATGCGCCAGCACGTCGCCGGGTATGTGGTCGGTATAGATCCACCACAAAGCGAGGCCCCGGAAGAAATCGACCCGCAGGTCGCGCGTGCCACCACGCCGGATCAGATGCATGCCGTCCCCCATACCGTCGCCCCATGTGGGGTGGCAATTGGCGGGGCGGAACCGGGGATCGCATGACGAAGGGTTACCGGACCAGGGAATTACGGGACCCGGGGTCGTGGGACACAGTCTCGGGACACGGGGTCGCGGGACATGGGGTCACCGGAGATGGGGTCGCCGGACATGGGGGTCACCGGACATGGGGTCACCGGACATGGGGTCACCGGACATGGGGTCGGGGGACATAGGGCCGCTGAACTCGGGGGCACCGGACCGAGCGGGGCAGGTCAGCAAGGGAATTACGCCAGTAGGGTGCAGGCAATGCGGCCGACATCCGTCGCCGCAGCGCAGGCTGGGTGCCGGGTCAGCAGCAGCGTTTGCCGCCGGATCGCGTCGCGCACCCGATCGTCGCGGCGGATCACGCCGGCGAGCGGCGGCTCACGGCCCAGGAAAGTGGCACAGGCCCGGCGCAACGTGGCATAGGTCCGCTCGCCGGCCCCCTGGCTGGTGGCCTGGTTCACGATCACGCGCGCATCGCCCGCAGGCTGGTCGGCGGCGTGCAGCTTCAGCACCGCATAGGCGTCGGTCAGGCTGGTCGGCTCCTCGGTCGCCAACACCAGCAGCGTGTCGGCGAACGCCGCCATGCGGCGCACCGATTGCTCCAGCCCGGCACCGAGATCGAGCAAGACAATGTCGAAGCCTGCCGTGCCCTGGCGCAGGTCGGTCAGGGTGCGCTCCAGCAACGTGGGCGACAGGCCGGAGAACATGCCCGACCCGGAGCGGCCGGCGAGGATGTGGAAGCCGCCCTGCGGATGATGCAGCGCGGCCTGGGCGATCGAGGCGCGGCCGCCGATCACGTCGGCCAGATCGACGGCCGGTGTCAGGCCGAGCTGGATATCGACGTTCGCCAGGCCGAGATCGGCGTCAAAAAGCAGGACTTTGCGTCCCTGTTGCGCCAGCGCATGCGCCAGGGTGATCGCGAACCAGGTCTTGCCCACGCCGCCTTTGCCGGAAGCGACCGCCATCACGCGGGCGGTCGAAGCGGTGGGGGTGCGCCCGGGCGAGTCGGATGCCAAGCGGATTGCGGCGTCGGTCATGTCTTTGCCATCCGGGTTTGCAGCAGCCGCGCGGCGAGAAAGGCGGGGGTCAGCGGCACCAGGCCATCGGCCGCGCCGGCGCCGATGCCGGCCTCGGTGAGTGCCAGCCGCCCGGACGAGGCAGCGGCCAGGATGCCGCCAAGCCGGCGCGCCAGGTCGAGCCGGGTCGCCACCAACTGACGAGCGCCAGCCGCCGCGTAGGCCGCGCCGAGGTCGGCCGCCTCTGCCGGGTCCAGGCCGCCGGGCAGCACCAGAACGATCCCGGCCGAGCCGGCGCGGGAGAGCGCAATGAGTTCCTCGACCTGGGCCGGGTCAAACGGGTCGCAGCCGGGGGCGTCGATCAGCACCGGGGCGGCGTGCTGCCGGCGTGCCAGGGCGCGGCCCAGCGTGACGGGGTGGCTGGCGACGACCAGGTCGATACCCAGCAGCCGGGTGAAGGCGGCCAGTTGCTCGGTGGCGCCGGCGCGCTTGCCGTCGGCGGTGATTACCATTGGAACCGCGCCGCCCATCACCAGCCGGGTGGCAAGCCGGGCGACGGTTAGCGTCTTGCCGGCGCCCGGCGGCCCGGAGAACAGCACGGGGATGGCTTCGGCGGCCAGCTTCAGGCGATCGAAGGACAATGCGGCGGCGAGCGCGGCATCCAACGGCCCGGCCTGCAAGCCGGGATGCAGCGCCGGCGGCACGGCGTGGAACGCCAGCGCGGCGAGGCGCGCGGGGTCCGGCGGCGTGGGAGGCAATGGGTCGTTCGGTTCCAGCGCGGCGGTGATCTCCACCCCGCCAGCGACCCGCCTGGTGCCCAGGATCAGCGCGTCCGGCCCGAGTTCGGACCGCACCTGCGCCATCGCCGCGGCCATCGCCGGAGCGCGGAACAGCTTCAGCCGCATGACGCGCCCGGTAAGCCGCGCCGCGCGCAGGCTAACCTCTCCCGCGGGAGCGGGAGAGGTCGAGGGCGCGTCAGCGCACGAGGGTGAGGGTGATCGGGTCGGCACGCAGCGTTGCGATGCAGCGTGCCGACCCGATCACCCTCACCCTCGGTGCTTCGCACCTCGAACTCTCCTGCTCCCGCGGGAGAGGTTTCGATCGCCCTCATATCGTCCCCACCGTGCGGATTCTCGCCCGGGGGGCGATCTCCGCCTGCGCCAGCACCGGGGTGTTCGGGCGAATGCGCTCGACGATCGCCCGCACATGCGCGCGTATGCCGCCGCTGGTCAGCAGCACCGGCGCCTCCCCGGTCGCTGCCGCGGTGTCGAACGCGGTGCGCAGCCCCTGCATGAATGCCTGCAGCTTCGACGGCGCCATTGCGAGCTGGCGATCCTCCGGCGAACCGGTCAGCGCCTCGGCGAACGCGCCCTCCCAATCGGGCGACAGGGTGACCAGCGGGATATAGCCGTTCGCCCCGGTGTGGCTGTCGCTGATCTGCCGCGCCAGGCGCATCCGCACATGCGCGACGATTGCCGGGATGGCGCGGGTCGCGCCGCCACATGCCTCCTGGATACCTTCCAGGATGGTTGACAGGTCGCGGATCGACACCCGCTCGGACAGCAGGGATTGCAGCACGCGCTGCACCGCCCCCACGGTGATCTGCGACGGCACGATATCCGCCACCAGCTTCTGTTGCTCGCGCGGCAGCTCATCGAGCAGTTTCTGCGTCTCGGAATAGGACAGCAGTTCGGCGACGTTCTCGCGCACCAACTCGGTCAGGTGGGTGGTCAGCACGCTGGGCGGATCGACTACGGTGCAGCCGCGAAACAGCGCCTCCTCCTTGGCCGACGGATCGATCCACAGCGCCGGCAGGCCGAAGGCGGGTTCCTTGGTGCGTTCGCCGGGCAGATCGGGCACGCCGCCCTTCGGGTCCATCGCCAGCAGCATGGTCGGGCGCAGCTCGCCCTTGCCGGCCTCGATCTCCTTGATGCGGACCGAGTAGGTGTCGGCCGGAAGCTGCATATTGTCCTGGATGCGCACCGGCGGCAGCACGAACCCCATGTCGCCGGCGATCGACCGCCGCAGCCCCTTGATTTGCTCAGTGAGCCGCGCCGTCTCCCCGCCCGCCAGGGACAGCAGGCCGTAGCCCAGTTCGATACGGATCAGGTCGATGCGCAGCGTTTCGCTGATCGGTTGCTCGCTCGGCGCGGTCGGTGCGGCGGCGGGCTCCGTGCCGGTCGCGGCGGGGTGGGTGTAGCGCAGCCATGCGCCGCCGCCCGCCAGTCCGGCCAGCGCCAGGAACGGCAGCATCGGCAGCCCGGGCAGCAAGGCCAGCACGGTCGCCGCGCCGGCCGCCATCGCCAGCGGCTTCGGGCTACCGCCAAGCTGGTGGATCAGCGCGGCGTCCGCGCTGCCTTCCGTGCCGCCCTTGGTGACCACGATGCCGGCGGCGGTGGAAACCAGCAGCGCGGGGATTTGGGTCACCAGCCCGTCGCCCGCGGTCAGGGTCGTAAACGCGCCGATAGCGTCGGACAGCGCCATGCCGTGGCGCACCACGCCGATGGTCAGGCCGCCCAGGATGTTGATGACGGTGATGATCAGCCCGGCGATCGCATCCCCCCGCACGAATTTCGCTGCCCCGTCCATGGCGCCATAGAAGCCGCTCTCTTCCTCCAGCTCCTTGCGGCGGCGGCGGGCGGTCTTCTCGTCGATCATGCCGGCCGACATCTCGGCATCGATCGCCATCTGCTTGCCGGGCATCGAATCCAGGCTGAACCGCGCCGCCACCTCGGCGATGCGGCCGGAGCCCTTGGTGATGACCATGAAGTTCACCACCAGCAGGATCGAGAACAGGATCAGCCCGATCACCACGTCGCCGCCCATCAGGAAGCCGCCGAACGCGGCGACCACGTGGCCGGCGGCGAGCGGCCCCTCGTTGCCGTGCGACAGGATCAGCCGCGTGGTGGCGACGTTGAGCGACAGGCGCAGCAAGGTGGTGAGCAGCAGCAGCGTCGGGAAGGACGAAAAATCCAGCGGACGCTTGAGGAACAGCGACACCATCAGCACCAGCACCGCGGCGGTCAGCGATATCGACAGGCCGAAATCCAGCAGCAGCGGCGGCAGCGGCAGCACGAGCACCGACAGCAGCGCGACGACGCCGAGCGCCAAGCCGATGTCGCTGCCGGGCGAGAATTGCCGGAGGCGAGCGGTGAGGGTCGGCAGGAACCCCAGGGCGATAGCGGCTTCAGCCATGGGTCAGGGCTGGAGGCACGGCAGGAGGCAGCAGACTCCTCCTCCCCTTGAGGGAGGGGGTTGGGGGGAGGGGTGCGTGCCCCCCAGACAATCGGGCGCACGCACCCCTGCCCCCAACCCCCTCCCTCAAGGGGAGGGGGAGCATCATTTGCAGCTGCATCCCCACCGACGAAAACGCCGACGAGCGTTGGGAGCGGGGGAGGGGGAGCATCATTTGCAGCTGCATCCCCACCCTCACGCGGCCACGCCGGCGGTTGGCGGCGGCACTGCGACGCCCTGCGCCGCATAGTCGCGCAGCTTGTTGCGCAACGCGCGGATGGAAATGCCGAGGATCGTCGCCGCGTGCGTCCGGTTGCCCAGCGTATGGCCGAGCGTCTCGATGATCAGGTCGCGTTCGACGTCGTCCATCTTGCGCCCGACCAGCGACGCGATGCCGGTCTCTCCGCCCGACCGGGACCCACCGGCCAGACCCGATCCGTCAGACTCACGGGCAGCACCCGCCCCGTCGGATTGGCCGAGTTCGATCGCATCGATGCCGATCGCGTCGCCGGAGGCCAACAGCACGGCGCGGTGCACGACGTTCTCCAACTCGCGCACATTGCCGCGCCAGCCATGCGCGGTCAGGCGCAGCAACGCGTCGCGCGATAGCGGACGGAACGGCAGGCCGTTCACCTCGGCATATTTGCGGGCGAAATGCTCGGCGAGCGGCGGGATGTCGCCGGGCCGCTCGCGCAGCGGCGGGATGCGCAACGACACCACGTTCAGGCGGAAATACAGGTCCTCGCGGAAGCTGCCGCGGCGCACCTCCGCCAGCAGGTCGCGGTTGGTGGTGGCCAGGATGCGCACATCCACCTTGACCGGGGCGTTGCCGCCCAGCCGGTCGATCTCGCGCTCCTGCACCGCACGCAGCAGCTTGGCCTGCAGCCGCACATCCATCTCGCTGATTTCGTCGAGCAGCAGGGTGCCGCCGCTGGCGGCTTCGAATTTACCGACCCGACGCGCCACGGCGCCAGAGAAGGCACCCTTTTCGTGGCCGAACAGCTCGGATTCCAGCAGGTTCTCCGGGATGGCAGCGCAGTTCAGCGCGACGAAGGGACCGGCGGAGCGCCGCGAACGGCGATGCAGGTGGTGGGCCAATATCTCCTTGCCGGTGCCGGATTCGCCGCTGATCAGCACCGACGCCTCGGACTTCGCAACTTGCTCCGCGCGGCGGACAGTCGCGGTCATTGCCGGATCGCGCACCACCAGGGCGTGGGTTTCGCCGGCTGCGGCTTCCAGGATGGCGGCGATCAGGTCGGGGTCCGGCGGCAGCGGCAGGAATTCGCGCGCGCCGTCGCGGATCGCGCGCAACGCGGCTTCGGGGTCGCGCGTGGTGCCGCACGCCACCACCGGCACGGCAATACGCTCCGCGGCCAGCGCGCGCACCACGGCGCCGACGTCGTGCGCCAGGTCACACAGCACGAGGTCCACGCGCGCGTCGGCACGCAGGTGCGCCAGCGCGGTGTCGGCATCGTCCGCCTGATCGAGTTTCGCGCCGCGCGCGATGGCGATGCGCGCGGCTTGCCCGAGTTCCCCCGCCAGCGAACCGATGATCAGGACGCGCATCAGCCTACGCCTCTCCGGCGCTGCGCGCGAAATAACCTCTCCCGCAGGAGTGGGAGAGGTCGAGATGCGAAGCATCGAGGGTGAGGGTGATCGGGTCGGCACGCAGCATCGCAAGGCCGCGTGCCGACCTGATCACCCCCACCCTCGGCGCACGGGCGCCTCGACCCCCGGGTCGAGAGCCCGGGGGCATGCCTCTCCCATTTCGTGAGTGAGGTCACTGCCGATCCGCCTTGACGATTTCCGTCATCGTCACGCCCAGGCGGCTGTCGTCCACCATCACCACTTCGCCGCGTGCCACCAGGCGGTTGTTGACATAGATATCGATCGCTTCGCCCAGCTTGCGATCCAACTCCACCACCGCACCGCGGCCAAGCTTCAGCAATTGGTTGACCTGCATCGTCGTCTTGCCCAGCACCGCACTGACGGTGACCGGAATGTCGTACACCGCTTCCAGCTCGCGCACCGTGCGAGCACCGCTGCCCTCCGTCGTGTCGGTCAGTTCGGTAAGTTCCATGTCATCGGGCATGTTCAATCTCCTTGGCTTCAACGGCGGCTTCAACAGAGGCTTCAACGAGATCTTCGACAGGGGCTTCGACGGGCGCCGGCGACAGCCCCGACAAATCGAGCGTTGCCACCACCTGCTCCCACAACGCAGCCACGTGTCGCGTGGCCCCGCCGTTGCGCCAGGCGATGCGCGCATCGCCGGCCGGGATGGAGTCGGTAGGCACAATCTGCAAACGCGCGGCGAGGTCGGGGTCCAGCCGTTCGATTTCGCGCGCCATGGAAGAGCAATGCTGCGGGTTGAGGCGCAGCGTGACCGCCGGCTCCCTGAAGAGGCCCGGCAGGACGATGCGGACGATCGCCTGCAACTCGGCTTCGCCGTAACGCGCCACCAGTTGCGGCAGCACCGCGCCGAGACTGCCGAGCAACAGGCGGCCGATCGTGTTGGCGGATTGCTCCGCGAGGTCGAGCAATTCGGCGTGCGCGACAGCAAGCTGTGCGGCGATGGCGGTGACGGTCTCGCGAAGCACCGCGTGGTCGGCGGCGGCCGCGGCAGCTGCGGCCTCGGTGGCAGCAGCGTCGCGGCCGGCCTGCCGCGCTTCGGCACAGGCCGCTTCCAGTTCGGCGGCGGTGAAGGTCGGTTCGATCACCTCCGGCTCGGGCGGATCGTCCTGCGTCGGCAGATCGAAGTCCTCGGCGAACAGGATCTTGCCCGACGGGCGACGTCCGAAATCAAACGCGTCCATGGTCAGCAGCCTATTTCGTCATGGTCGGGCCTGACCCGGCCATCTGCGAACGGGTGGTCGGGACCATTTGCGCCCGATCAGCTTGGGTAGGTGGCCGGGTCACGCCCGGCCGTGACGGGTCAGGCCAGGTTCGCTGCGCTATGCGTTCCATCAATAGATCAGCTCCTCGTCCTTGCCACTGCTGATCTCGATCGTGCCTTGCGCCGACAACTCCTTCGCAAGCTGCACGATGGAGGCCTGCGCCTCGTCCACGTCGCGCACGCGCACCGGGCCCAATCCCTCGATCTCCTCGCGCAGCATCTTCCCGGCGCGATCGGACATGCTGCCCAGGAACAGCTCGCGCAGCTTCTCCGAAGCGCCCTTCAGCGCGATCGGCAGCTTGTCCTTCTCGATCGAGCGCAGCAGCATCTGCACCGATTGCGGGGTGAGCCGCGCCAGGTCGTCGAAGGTGAACATCAGCGACTTGATCCGTTCCGACGCCTCGCGGTTGCGTTCTTCCAAAGCCGCGAGGAACCGCCCCTCCGACTGCCGGTCCAGATTGTTGAAGATCTCCGCCATCATCTCATGCGCGTCGCGCCTTGTGCTGCGCGCCAGATTGGACATGAACTCGGCGCGCAGGGTCTTTTCCACCCCGTCCAGCACGTCCTTCTGCACGCTTTCCATGCGCAACATGCGCATCACCACTTCCATGGCGAAGGAATCCGGCAGCAGCGACAGCACGCGCGCCGCATGTTCCGGACGCACCTTGGACAGCACCACGGCAACCGTCTGCGGATATTCGTTCTTCAGGTAGTTCGCCAGCACGCTCTCGTTGACGTTGCCCAGCTTGTCCCACATCGTCCGCCCGGCCGGACCGCGGATCTCCTCCATAATCTGCGCGGCGCGATCGCGCGGCAGCGCCTTTTGCAGCAGGCGTTCGGTGCTTTCGAAACTGCCGACCAGATTGCCGGCGCTGCCCATGTTATCCGCAAAATCGAGACAGAGCCGCTCCACCGTCTCGGCACGCACCGACCCGAGCTGCGCCATGGCGGCGGAAATGTCCTTCAGCTCGTCTTCATGCATCATGCCGAACAGCCGCGCGCACTGGTCCTCGCCGAGCGCGAGCATCAGGATCGCCGCACGCTGCACGCCGTTGAGGCCGCGGTACTCCTCGGATTTGAGATTATCAGCCATTTTCCTGCACCATCCAGCCGCGCACGATGGACAAGGTTTCTTCGGGGTGCTTGTCCACCAGCTCGGTGACCCGGCGGATCGACGAAGCGCGTATCTGGCCCTCGATCTGCGAGAGGTTCACCATGCTCTCGTCCTCCAGCAGCGCCTGCGCACCGGGCCGCAGCGCCTGCGCACCGGGACCGTTACCCAGCAAGGCCCCGCCGCCCGGCCCGGCGAGTGCCGCCTGGGCGCTACCCGGCGGGAAGCTGCCCATGCCCTCGCCCGGCGCCAGCGTGATGAGCCGTGTCACCATCGGACGCAGCACGAACAGCAGGGCCAGCAATGCCACCAGCCCGAACAGCCCGGTTTGCGCCAGGCGCAGCAGGTCGGCCTTCTCGAACCGGAACCCGAGCAAACCAGGCGATTCCGGCGCGGCCGCCGTTGCGTCCTCGGCAAACCGCATGCTCACCACATCCACCTGGTCGCCGCGCTTCTGGTCGAAGCCGATCGCGCTTTTCACCAAGGTGGCGATCCGCGCCAGCTCCTCCGCCGAGCGCGGCGTGCGCACGTGCTTGCCGTCGGCGCCCACCGTGTCGGTATCATCGACCATCACCGCCAGGCTGATGCGGTCGATCTGCGGTTGCTCATGGATCAGCGTGCGCACGGTCTTGCTGATCTCGTAGTTCGTGGTTTCTTCCTGGCGCGCTTCCTGCGAACCGGTGCCGGCGTTGCCGGCATCGGCATTCGGCAGGTTGTTCTGCACCGACACGGTGCTGTTGGCTTCGGTCGATTTGCTGGTCGAGTTGACGGTCTGCGTGCTGCGCGTCACCTGGCCGTCCGGATCGAAGCTCTCATGCGTTTCGTTGACCTTGTCGAAATTCATCTGCACCGTGGCTTCCGCACGCACCTTCCCCGGTCCCAGGCTGCTTTCCAGCATGTCCTCGACCGCGCGGGAGATGCGCAGTTCGGTCGCGTGGCGCAGTTCCTCGGTGGACAGAGCAGCTCCGGCGGCATCGACGGGTTCGCCAGCCCGCGCCAGCAGGTCGCCGCGAGAGTCGACGATGGCGATGTTCTGCGGCCGCAGCCCCGGCACCGCGGCAGCGACCAGGTTGAGGATCGCCTGCACGCCTTCGTGGTCGAGCCGTTGGGCGCCGACCATGGTGAGCAAGACACCGGCCTGCGCATCCTGCTTGTCGCGCGCGAAGGGTTCACGCTGCGGCAGCACCAGGTGCACGCGGGCAGCTCGCACGCCGCGGATGGCGCGGATGGTGCGCACCAGTTCGCCTTCCAGCGCGCGGGTCTCGTTGATCTTCTGCTGGAAGTCGGTCGGCGCGAAGGTGTCGCCGCGATCGAAGATTTCATAGCCGACCGAGCCGCCGGACGGCAGCCCGTCCTTCGCCAGCATCAACCGCGCGTCGGGCACTTGCTCCGCCGGTACCATGATCTGGCTGCCGTTGGGCGCGATCCGGTAGGGCACATGGTTGCGGCCGAGCAAGTCCACCATCTGCGCGGCATCGCGCGTGTCGAGATCGCCGTACAGCAGCGCCATCTGGTCGGTCGTTCCACGCAGGGTCATCAGCGCCAGCATGCCGAGCATACCGATGGCGACGGCCGCCAGCGCGGCGATCCGCGCCGGGCCAAGCGCCTTCAGCCCCTCGAGCAGGGCCTTCATCGCGCGCACCCCTGTGCCAAATTTGTTCCTTGCACGATCACGGCTCGATCTCTGCGCGGCGTCTTGCCGTGCCCGGACCTTGGACCAGGAGGCTTACTGCGGGGTTAATGCACGGTCAGAAACCTCTCCCGCGGGAGCGGGAGAGGTCGAGGGCGCGAAGCGCACGAGGGTGAGGGTGATCGGGAGGCACGCAGCAGGTCGCCGGCACGTAGTACGTAGCCGGCACGCAGCAGGTGCAACGTGCCGACCCGATCACCCTCACCCTCGACGCTACGCGTCTCGACCTCTCCCGCGAAGCGGGAGAGGTTAACTGCCCCCCACACTCGTGATCGAACTGAACGGCACCGTCAGCGCGCCGATCTGCAACTGCACCGTGTTGTTCGAACTCACGACCCCGGTCGCCGTGCCGGTGACCGTGAACGGCAGCGTGCTCGTGCCACCGCCCACGTTGCTGCCGGTCGCCACCAGCGTGTAAACCCCGTCCGGCACCGTCTCCCCGGCATTGTTGGTGCCATTCCACTGGAACGTGTTGTTCCCGGCCACCGCATTCACGCTCGTGTCGAAAATATCCGTCCCCGCCGAGTTGGTGATCGAGACCGCCACCTTCTCCGCCGCCGGCGACGTGATGTTCACCGTCCCCGTGCTGTTCTGCAGCGGGATCTGCGTGGACTGCACCGTCACCTGCTGCCCGACCATCCCGCTGCCCTGGATCACCTCGCTGCCCTGGGTAAGCTGAATCAAACTCGTCAAACTGCTGTTGGTCTGGATCTGCTGCTCCACCGACGAGAACTGCACCAGCTCGCTGGTGAACGTATCGGTGTCCATCGGACTGGTGGGATCCTGGTTCTGCAACTGCGTCATCAGCATGTTGAGAAAGTCGCTGAAATTCCCGTCCAGCGACGCGAACGACGAGGCGCTGGCTGACGAGGCACTACTCGCTGCTGCCGCGGCACTGGCGGCGTTCTGTTGCGCGACGACCGATGCGATGCTCATGGTGATGCGATCCTTCAGGCGGTGATGTCGAGGCCGGCGCGCAACCAGCGAGGCAACGGCGTCGCGCTATCGTCCAGGTTGGGGTCCGTCCCGTCCCCCGCTTCACCCTGGCCGCCGAACCTGCCGCCGGAGCCGTTGCCGCCGCTCTGGCCCAGATCGGCGCTGGCCGCCGGGCTGGAGTTCACGCTGCCCGCCGCAGCGGTGGGCTCCGGCGCGGTGACATGCAGTGTCAGGCTGCGGCCGTCGGCGGGAACACCCGCCTGGTCCAGCGCGCGCTGCAATTGCGGCTGGTCGCGCAGCAGCAAGGTCAGGGTTTCCGGCCGTTGCACGCTGATATCCACCTGCGCCGGCGCATCCGTCGGCCGGTCGATGCGAATCTGCACCTGGCCCAACTCGGCCGGTTCCAGCCGCAAGGTCATGCGCTGGCCGCCCCCGGGCGTACCGGCAAGCGACACCAGCGCTGCGGATACCTGCTGCGCCGGCGC
>Ga0182016_10005276_pt1 | contig 13976 bp, 17 predicted proteins | sample 712S2MmetaG_FD_120491 | JGI IMG/M metagenome (GOLD analysis project Ga0182016, IMG submission 120491) | Permafrost microbial communities from Stordalen Mire, Sweden - 712S2M metaG | ecosystem: Environmental > Terrestrial > Soil > Wetlands > Permafrost | place: Sweden: Stordalen | collected...
CCATGATCGGAGTTATCCTCTGACCATGGACGCAAAACAAACGAAAGCGTGGAGGATTCCGGCGGTCCATTCCGGTGCTCACCAAGCTGGGCTTCCAGCACACCGCATCACCCGTTCGATCCTCTCGGAAAAGCCTCTGTTTTTGGGATATCAACACTATGAAATTGCACCCCCTCAAACTGAAACTGGCCGTCGCCACCACGGCGCTCATGTCTCTCCAACCATTGCTCACCGCCGAGACCAACGCGGCTCCGGCGCGGATCGGCATCTACGACTCCCGCGTGCTGGCCTACGCCTACTTTACCTGCGACGAACATATGCGGCAGCTCAATGCCGCCATCATAGCCGCGAAGCAGGCCAAGATGGATGGGCAGAAGGAGCGGAGCGAGCAAATGGCGGCCGCTCTGAGGAAGCAGCAGGAAGAGGCTCATTTGCAGGTTTTCGGGTCCGCGCCAGCCGATGATGCCCTGCTCGCGCTCAAGGAAAAACTGCCCGCCCTCCAAGAGAAAGCCGGGGTTTCAAACCTCGTTTCCAAATGGGACGAGGCGGCTTTGAGCCACTACTCCAAAGCTGAACTGGTGGACGTGACGGATTTGTTGGCCGAGGAATTTAAACCGACCGACGCCCAGCGGAAAGTCATCGCGTCGATCAAGAAGAGCAAGCCCGTTTCGGCAGAGGAGATCAAGAAATCAGAGGACGGCCATTGAACGGCGGCTCGGACGTCCAGAACGCGATGCAGCACGCCACACGGCTAACGCATCTCATTCCCACATGAGTGATAGAAATCGGACTCTTTGCGTCTTTGGGCCATTGCGCCTTTGCGTTTAAAAAGGTTACAACAAGCAATAGACGAAAATGAATTCAGCAAGGTCTTTATGGACAGTGCCGGTGAAGCACATCGTCAACGGGGAATAGCGCCCGCAAGGATCAATGCCAAACGAGAGGAGGAAGGACTTGAAACGCAAAGGCGCAATGGCTCAAAGACGCAAAGACTGAGCAGCACAATCCAGGAAAAAAGAGAGCCTCTTAAGGGTTGCGCAATAAGCCGTTATCCCACCGCAACCTTGTCCGGGCGGCGGTGTTCCTTTACCTTGGAACTAAATGGCCGCGTCCCCGGATCCTGATGCCGAGCTGATGCTTCGCGTAAAAGGCGGAGAGGTGCGGGCTTTCGAGGAGTTGGTGGGCAAATACCAGCAGCCCATCGTCAATCTCATGTACCGCATGGTCCGGGATTTGGACGAAGCGGAGGATTTGGCCCAGAATGTCTTTATCCGCGTCTTCCAATCCGCCCATCGTTACGAAGTTTCCGCCAAGTTTTCCACCTGGATTTTTACCATCGCCCGCCGTTTGTGTCTGAATGAAATCCGCCGCCGCGGCCGGCACCAGGCGGAATCCATGGAAGCCAACCTGACGGAGAACGAGGAGCACGGCCCCCGGCAATTTCACGATAGGACCGCCATTTCCGCGCCGGAGGCTTTTCTGGAGGGCGAGCTGGAAGCCAAAATTCTGGAAGCGGTCGCGGAGCTGCCGGGCAAACAGCGTTTGGCCATTGTTCTGTGCCGGGAAGAAGAACTTTCCTATGAAGAAATCGCGCGCGTTCTGGATTGTTCGCTTTCCGCCACCAAGTCGCTGATTCATCGCGCGCGCGAGACCTTGAAACAAAAGCTTAAACCTTACCTGGACAGCGGCGCTTGGGACACGGAAGGCGGCGAAACTCTCGAGAGGAAACGGTGTTATGAACCTTAAGAAAATGCAGGACACGGAATTTCAGAACCTCAAAGAAATCAGTTGGCGGCGGGCGTTGAGTTCGCAAGAAGCCGCCCGGCTGCGGCAATGGCTGGCGACGCATCCCGAGTCCCGGGCTCAATGGGAACAGGAAGCCGCTTTGGACCGGCTTCTCCATCGCCTCCCCGCCGCCTCCGTGTCCTCCAATTTCACCGCGCGCGTCGTGCAAGCGGCCCAAAAAGCCGCGCCGGTTCGCGTTGGTTGGCGTGTATGGCGGCTGCCGGTCCCTTGGCTGCCGCGTTTTGCTTTGGGCGTGGCCACGGTTTGCGTGGGTTTTCTCTCCTTTCAAGGCTATCAAACGGCCCAACGCGCCCATGCCGCCAAAGAATTGGCCGCTGTCAGCCGCCTGGCCGCCCTGCCGCCGATGGGCTGGCTGAAGGATTTTGACACCATTGAACGACTGAACAAGGTCCAAGTCGCGGATGATGAGTTGCTGGCGGCCTTGCAATAAGGAATATGCACCAACCGATCATTACGTTCGCTGCCACCGTCTTCTTGAGCGCGGCCTGCTGCGGGCAAAATGAGTTGGAGACCATGACCAATTTTACCGGCCCGCCGGTGCCGCCGCAGGCGCAGTCGCACTGGTACCAAACGGTCGGCCACGGCATGAAGCTGGCGCATCTTTCGCCTGTGGAATATTTTCGCGGCTTATTGGGGATGACGCCGGAGGACCGGGAAATTGTGCTGGCCGACAAATCGCCGACGGAGGTTAAGGTAATCCTGGAAAAGGTGCGGGAATACGAAGGCTTGCCGCGAGCGGTGCGGGAAGCGCGACTCCACCAGACCGAATTACACTGGCACCTGTTGAATTTGATGCGCTTGGAGAAGCCGGATCGCGCCGCGGAAGTGAGACAAATCTCACCGTTGGACCAGCCGATGATTCTGGACACCTTGGCGCAATGGGACGATTTGCCCGCCGCCACGCGCAATGCCCTCCTGGAAAAGGAAGATTTTTTGCGGACGTACCTTGAGTGGGCCATTCGCTCGCCCGCCGGACGCAAGGACCTCCTGGAAAGACTGCCACTGGACCGCCGTGCGCGCTGGAAGACAGAATGGCTGCGATGGCAAAGGTTGCCGGAGGAACAGCGGGCGGCCCTGTGCGGGCAGTTCCGGCAATTCTTCACCTTGCCGGAGCGACAGCAACGGCAAGCCATCAACAGCTTTTCGGAGGCAGAGCGGCGCGATATGGAAAACGCCTTGCGGACTTTTGATCAACTGGCCCCGGCCGAGCGGCAGGCTTGTATCAGAGGTTTCGGCAAATTTGCCACTTTGACCGCCGAGGAAAGAAACCAGTTCTTGCGCAACGCCCAGCGCTGGGAGGCGATGAGCGTCCATGAACGGCAAGTTTGGCGCGAATTGGTGGAACAATTGCCGCCCATGCCGCCGCTGCCCCCGGATTATCCCGCGCTGCCTCCCGACTTTCCTGCGCCCATTGGGTCCACCGCCTTGGCCAAATCTCCCAGCCCCGGTCCCTAGCCACGTTCGCCTCGGAAAACGTTCTGCTTGGCAGGGACGGCAAGGATGCCTTAGGCTGGCCGGGTGACAGCAATGCTGCGATTTTTCGGGATTCTCAACGCGGCCGTCTGGTGCGGCTCCGCTGTTTTTCTGATCGTCGGTTTGCCCGCGATATTTTCACCGGACCTGAAGAGGTTGCTGACGGCGCCGGGTGTGGGTTTGGCCGCGCAGGCGGTGGTCGCGCGATTTTTTCTGCTGGAATATGGCTGCGGGGCGGTGGCGCTGGCGCATTTGCTGGCGGAATGGCTCTATACGGGAAAGACCCAGCCGCGCTGGCATGTTGGCCTGATCGTTTCGCTCCTGGGCCTGGCTTTGGCGGGCGGCTTGTGGGCCCAGCCCCAAATGCGCGTCTTGCATCATGACAAATATTTTGGGACCACAGTCGCCCGGCAAGTTCAGGCGGGGCGCGACTTCGCCCTTTGGCACGCGGCTTCGGAAACAGCGAATCTGCTGGCCCTGGGCGGATTGATTGTCTATCTTTGGCGTGTGAGTGGACCTCCGGAACCACCGCGATTCGTTGGTTTTAACAAAATCCGGGGTTGACAAAGGAACATTTGCAGGAAAACTTAAACAGGAAACTAACGGCGTCAAAAACGGGCGCAAGAGTGAGAAAGCCAACAGACAAGAGGTATTATGATTTCAAATGAACGTCCTTCCCCGCATGGGTATCGGTCATATAGCGCGGGGCCACCGAAACCACCGGTCAATGAGGACACGTTAAGAACGGAGAAAGTTCAGATTGAGCGGAAGACGTTTATCTTTACCCTCAAAGAGAACCCGCGTGGTCGCTTTTTGCGCATCACCGAGGACGTCAACGGGCGTCGCGACAACATCATTGTTCCTTCCACGGGGCTGGATGAATTCCTCAAGATCATGGAAGAAATGGTCAAGGCTTCCGCTGAAATTCCCGTTAAGACCCCGTAGCGCCGTTCTGCCCGGACGCTAGTTTGTTTCGAGTTTTTTCGCGCTTTTCTTGACGCTTGGGCGCACCCGCGTGGGCCGGAGGCGCGGCGCGTCGCCCCAAAGACTCTCCAAATCGTATCGTTCCCGCGCGTCCTGACGCATGATGTGGACGATGACGTCAAAGAAATCCAGCACTTGCCAGGTGGCCCGCCCGTCTCCATCGACGGCGCGAGGCCGCACTTGATGCTCATCGCGCAGGTTTTTCGTAATCTCATCGGCAATGGCCCGCAAATGGGGCTCGCTCGTGCCAGTGACGATCACAAAATAATCGGTCACGGAGGAGAGCTGGCGCACGTCGAGGATGACGGCTTGCTCGGCCTTTTTATTTTCGGCTAACTCTCGGCAGAGAAGCGCCAGTTTTTTGGAATCCATTATTGTTAGAAGTTTAGCGCGAAAGGGCTCAAAGATAAAGGCCATTATTCCTGATCGCCTCCGCCACCGCAACGGGCACGAGGTGCGCCCAAGGCAAACGGGCTAGAATTCGCCGGCGGATTTCCGACGACGAAATATCCAAGGGAAACCCGCGTAAGACCAGTCCGCGAAAGGGCGCGGCCAACGCCGTCACCGCCTCGCCGGGCCGGGGAATGATCAAGAATTGCGCCAACCGGGCCAATTCCCCCGCTTCGCGCCATTTTGGCAATTGGGCGGGTTGGTCGCCGCCAATGAGGCAAAACAACTCCGCGCCGGGAAACCTGGCGGCATACGCGCGCAAGGTGTCGATCGTGTAGGAAACTCCCCCGCGCCGGATTTCCTGGTCGTCGATTTCCACGTCCACATCGCCGGCCAGCGCCAGGCGCAGTAACTTGAGACGTTCCGCCGCCGGCGCGGGTTGCGTGGCGGGTTTGAAAGGTGATTGCGCGGCAGGAACAAAATAAACGCGGCTTAAACCGGCCTCCTCGCGGGCCGCTTGCGCGACGAGCAAATGTCCCAAATGCACCGGATCGAATGACCCGCCAAAAAGACCTATCTTCATATCTTCATGCGCAGGTTCATTCTTAACAGCACCGGTTGATTCCGTCAAAACGCCGCTGTGTCACCTCGACGTAAGCCTGCGCCCTCTGCTGCCGGAGATCGGAGTGCTCAACGATACCTTCGTGCGCGGCACAGCAGGCCTTCCGCTCGGCCGACCGGCACATGGCCGTTTCCCCGGACAGTTCTTTGGCCAGCAGCAGCAGCAGCGTGAACAGGCTCCAAATTCCGAATGGCTTTGATTCCGCCAAGGCGTAGGCCGGCAGCCAAACCGGCGCCGTTTCGCTCAAGCGGGAGAGTTTCCTGCGCGCCAGGAGCAAGACCCATTCGCGCGCGCTGAGGAAGACAATGAGAATGATCATGGCCAGGAGCGCTCCCGTGACGGCGGCGTCCAGGCGGGCATTGAAACAGAGGGTGGCCGTGGTTTGCCAGGCCTTCGCCGCCGCGGCCCAGGCGGGACTTTGCGCGGGGGCCGCGTCCAGCGTGCTTCGCAAGGGCGGCAGTTGCAACGCCAGAGCGCGCGCCGCGGACAAAAAGCCGATCTTCGGGTCCGGGTGAAAAATCTTCTCGACACTGGCGGTGGCCGTCACCGCCAGCAGCCACAGCAACGGACCCAGCGTGATCCAAGCCAGAATCGGACGCCCCTTTTTTCCGCCCACTGCCAATTGCATTTTGAGGATGACCGTGGTTCCCAGACAGAGGGCGATCGAGGCGAGTAGCTGATTGGCAATGCCAAAAATCGGCCAAAGAGAATTGATGCCGCCGAGCGGGTCGCGCACTCCTTGAATTAAGAAATAACCCCAGGCGGCGACCACGAGAAAGCTCGCCAGCCAGGCGGGGCGGGCCCGTTTGGTTTCTCCCAAGGGCCGCCAGCATTGTCCCAGCAAATCCTGCAACAAATAGCGCCCCACCCGGGTGCCGGCGTCCAGGGTCGTGAGAATAAACAACGCTTCGAACATAATGGCGAAGTGATACCACAAGGCCATTCCCGCTCCGTGAAAGGCCGAGGAAAAAACATGGGCCATCCCCACGGCTAGCGTCGGCGCGCCGCCCACGCGTCCAAATAAGGTCGTCTCCCCGATCTGCGCCGCCATTTGCTGCATTTGACCGAGGCTTGTGGGATAACCCAGGGCCGTGACTTTAGCTACTGTCGCCGCCGCGTCGCCTTTCATATTCATGCTCAAATACATGCCCGGATCGAGGGTGCAGGCCGCGATGAGCGCCATGATGGCAACCAGCGATTCCAAGCACATCGCGCCGTAGCCAACCGTCCGGGCGTAGCTCTCGCGGCCCAGAATCTTGGGGGTCGTCCCGCTGGAGATCAGCGAGTGAAAACCGGAAATGGCCCCGCACGCGATGGTAATGAAGCAGAAAGGAAATAGTTTGCCCGCAAAAACCGGGCCGTGGCCGTCAGCCCCGAAGCCGGTCAGCGCGGGCATGTGGAGCTTGGGCAGGACGACAAAGATGCCCGCCGCCAAGAGGGCGATCGTTCCCAATTTGACAAAAGTACTCAAATAATCGCGCGGGGCCAGCAAGAGCCAGATCGGGAGCACGCTGGCCGCAAAACCGTAGGCCAGAATGCTCCAGGCCAGCGGCTCGCCTCGGAACGTGCATTGAGCGGCCAAAGCGGGATGCGCATAAACGAATTGCCCGCCCCAGACCGCCAGCAATAACAAACCCACCCCCAAGACCGAAGCTTCGAGCACCTTTCCCGGCCGCCAAGCGCGCAGATAAAAGCCCATGAAGAGGGCGATGGGGATGGTCGCGCCCACCGTGAAAACACCCCAAGGGCTTTCCGCCAGGGCGTTGACCACCACCAGCGCCAGCACCGCCAGCAGAATAACCAGGATCGCCAGGATGGCCAGTTGCGCGACCCAGCCCGCCGCGCCGTTCAACTCCTCCCGCACCATTTGCCCGAGCGATTTTCCGTCCCGCCGCAGTGAGCAAAACAAAATGACAAAATCCTGCACCGCCCCGCCCAGAACGACGCCCAGCAAAATCCACAGAGTCCCTGGCAGATAGCCAAACTGGGCCGCCAGCACCGGCCCCACCAGCGGGCCAGGCCCGGAAATAGCGGCGAAATGGTGTCCAAAAACAATCCACTTATTAGTTTTGACAAAGTCCCGGCCATCATCATGCGCTTCGCAAGGGGTGGCCCGCCGGTCATCCAGAGCCAGCACCCGCGCCGCGATCCATTTGGAATAAAAGCGAAAGCCAATCGCATAGGTGCAAAGGGCCGCGACCAAAATGTGGATGGAATTGATCTCCTCGCCCCGTCGCCAGGCCAGCGTCCAATAGGCCCAGCCGCCCAGCCCCGCGAGGGCAAGCCAGACTGCGGCGGCCACGATTTTTCTTGCCCCACCCATCATCATTTTGGTGTCGATTTGACCTTCATTGTTCAAGCCGGAGTTACGCGAAAGGCCAACGGCCCGTATTTATGCGGGATGTTTATCCTCGGAACAAGCCAAAGGAACAATCGTCCGCCCGCCTTGACAAATGGCGCAAAGTCTGTTTTAGTATGCAAGTAGTTGTAATGAACAACGTAATTACAGTTAAGGTGAGTCTGCGCGCTTGCGGCTGCTGGCAGCATGCCTTGGCGATGCGCAGTGGCTCCCGGTTGTCCGGCAGCGTGGGATCAGTCTTCTGAACGAACTGACAAATGATTTTTGAAGCCCACGGTTGCCGCAGCAATCGTGGGTTTTTCGCTTTTTGCCCCCGCGCGTCGAGGCGCGCGAAATGGAAAAATTTATGAAGTACGGAAATAGAAAAGTAAACACATGGTTCGAGCCCGAAGAACGGTTCGAGATCACGCCCCTTCCCCCGGTGCCGTTTCGCGGCGCTTCCGAGGGCGAATTGGAACAGTTGAAAGGACGGTTGCTGCGCCAAATGCTGCAGCGTTCGCCGGACCCGGAATTGAACGTTCAGTTGCATCGCGCGGCCAATGAAGCCGCCAGCCTGGCATGGTTTACGCCCTTTCCATTGCTGGTCTTTCCCATGCTCCTGGAGGAAAAGGCCGCGGTAGAGCGGCGGCAACTCACCGTGCAACTGGAGATTCGCCAACGGAGCATTGATTTAGTCAGGGCAGCGGTCGCATGAGGCGCCGCCACAACGAGGGTGGGGACCAAGGAGCGCGGCGGCGCGGAGCCCGCCGCCGCGCGCGCGACCGTGGCTGCAGCCATTGAACATTGAATCCCAGCTACACCCCAAACCCCTGGCTGGTCCTGCCTTTTGTCCTGCTCCTGGCGTGCATGGCGGTGCTGCCCTTGGCGTGGCCGCAGTGGTGGGAACGACATTATGCCAAGGCAGCTCTTGCCTTGGCGGCGGTCACAGTGGGCTACTATGTATTTGGTCTGCCTTCGGCAGCCCTGGGCACCGTCGCCGCCATGGCGCGGGATTACGCGGATTTTATTATTCTAATCGCTTCGCTCTATGTCATCGCGGGCGGCATTCAACTCCAAGTTAAGCGGCCATCTTCCCCTCGGCTGAACACACTATTCCTGGCGCTGGGAGGCCTGGCGGCCAACGTTTTGGGAACGACCGGCGCGGCGATGTTGCTTATCCGCCCCTGGCTGCGCCTCAACCGCCCGCGAGTTGCGGCGCATCACCTCGTTTTTTTCATTTTCATCATTTGCAATGCGGGCGGTGGTCTCACGCCGCTGGGTGACCCGCCGTTGCTGGTGGGCTACCTGAAAGGAGTGCCCTTTTGGTGGGTGGTGCGCCATTGCTGGTCAATGTGGCTTTGCGCCATGGCTTTCTTGCTGACGGTTTTCTATTTCATCGATCGCCGCCATCACACGAAAACAACCTCGCTAACCGCGCAGCCCGGTGAACCATGACGGCTGGAAGGGTTGTGGAATCTGGTTTTTCTCGCGGTGATTATCGCAGCCATGTTCGTGCCGGAGCCGTTCCTTGGCCAAGGCTTGATGCTCGCGGCGGCGGCGGGGTCCTATTTGACTACAGGGCGTGAGCGGCGCGAGGCCAATGAGTTTAGCTGGCGTCCGATGATCGAGATTGCCGTCCTGTTCCTAGCCATTTTCGCCACGATGATGCCCGCGCTGGATTGGCTGGCTCGTCCGTCGTTGCGCGAGCATCTTTCTCCCGCGCTCGTTTATTGGAGTTCCGGAACGATGTCCGCATTTCTCGACAGCGCGCCGGCCTATCTGGCGTTTTTCAGCGTGGCCAAGAACAGCGCGCCGGGCGGATTCGACGCCGGGACCGTGGCGGCGTTGAGTGTGGCCACGGTTATGTTTGGCGCGGCCACGTACCTTGGCAACGCCCCCAACCTCATGGTCAAAGCCATGGCCGACGAGCAGAAAATCCCGGCCCCATCCTTTCTTGGCTACTTGTTTAAATGGGCTGTGCCCGTCATGCTGCCTCTGTTACTCATGTTGTGGTTGGTGTTTTTTCGGTAACGGATGCGATTGTTTTACAATATTTTATTCGCTCTTTTTTTCTGGTGCAGCGCGCCTTGGTATTTCCTGAAAATGTGGCGACGCGGGGACTGGCGGGCAGGATTTGGGCAGCGTTTTGGCCGCTATGAACCGGAAATAACGGCCGCCCTCGACGGTCGTCCAATTCTCTGGCTGCATGCGGTCAGTGTGGGCGAAGTCGGTATTTGCCTGCAATTGATCCGCGTTCTCGGCCCCCGTTTGCCGGGATTCCAAATGGTCGTTTCCACCACGACCTCGACGGGCATGGGCGAACTGCGGCGCAGGTTGCCGCCCTCGATCCCGCGTTTTTATTATCCGGTTGATTTTCCCCGCGCCGTGCGGCGGGCTTTCAACACATTCCGCCCGAAAGCGCTGATCCTGGTGGAAGCGGAAATCTGGCCCAACTTTCTTTGGCAGGCGCTGGAACGCAAGGCGGAGATCTTCTTGGTCAACGCGCGGCTTTCCGAGCGGTCTTTCCGCAATTATGGGCGTTTTGGCGCGCTTTTTCGCCCGCTCTTTTCCCAATTTCGCGCCGCCGGTTGCCAGGAAGCAAGCGATGCGGCGCGTTTGACCGCGCTCGGTTTCGCGCCGGAGAACGTGCGCATCGTGGGCAATCTGAAATTCGATGCCGCCCAACCCGAACCGCGCGGCGGCCTTGATACCCGGGCGCTCCTGCGCCAGATCGGCGTGAGTGATCATGCTAAAATTCTGGTCACGGGCAGCACCCATGCCGGAGAAGAGGCCGTCCTGGCCGAAATGCTCGCGCGTTTGCGCCAGCGGTGCCCGGAACTATTTCTCGTCCTGGTGCCGCGGCATTTTGAGCGAGCCAGGGAAGTGGGGCAGCAATTGGCGGCCCGGGGAGTTTCCTTTGTTTATCGCAGCGAAATCGGCCACGCGGCGGCGGGGACCACCGCCGCGCCGCAATGCCTGCTAGTCAATAGCACAGGCGAACTGAGGTTCTTTTATGAAGTGGCGGATGTGGTCTTTGTCGGCAAGAGTTTGACCGCTAAGGGCGGGCAAAACCCCATCGAACCGGCCGCGCTCGGCAAAGCCATCGTCCTGGGCCCGAACATGCAAAACTTCACCTCAATGACCAGGGCCTTCCTGGCGCAGCAAGCTGTTATCCAGGTTCCGGACGCAGTGGCGCTGGAGGCGGCCTTGGCTGAGTTGCTGGCCAGCGACGCGCGCCGGGCCGAGATAGGGGCGCGGGCTCTGGCCGTTGTGCGGAAAAATCTCGGAGCCACGGAGCGCACGGTGGAATTTCTCCTGGAGCGATTGGCGGGCTGAAAAATGCTTGGCATGTTGGGCCGCTTTGTTAGAGTGCCGCTCCGCCCCCAGATGCGAGGCGAACGAAGGAAATCTTATGAAATTGACGACGAAAATTTGCCTGATCTTAATCGCGGCTACCACCATCGCGTCCTTGCCGGTGAGCGCGCAGAGCACCAATACCACCACCACCACGACCAACGCCACTCCCGCCGTGCGCCGGGCTCCCCGCCCGGCTTATCGGGGAAAAGTATCCGCCGCCGATGCCGCGAGCTTGACCTTGACCGTGACTGGTCGGCAGGGTGACTTCAAGGTCAAGGTCACTTCCAAAACCAAGATCACCAAGGACGGCCAACCCGCCACGTTTACCGATGCTGCCCAGGGTTTGATCGCCAGCGGACAAGGGAAAAAGGACGCGGACGGCAACTGGGAAGCGACCACCCTGCGTTTGACGACGCCAAAAACAGCGGCGCCAGCGCAAACGCCAAAAGCGCCCGCCTCTGGAAGCGGCCAATAAGAGGCCAAGGGGCAATTGGGCTTGGGAGCCTTGCACTTCATTGGGCAAGCCCCGTCCATTGGTCATTGGTGCTGTCTTAGGCCTCCGGACACAGAAGCCTCCCGCTTTGCTTTTGGCGGCAGCGGGAATTACCATTTGCCCGTGAACGCGACTCAAGTCATCGCAGAAATCAAGCGCCTGTCCGACGAGCAAGTCGAGCGCGTCTATCAATATCTTGTTTCGTCGGATAACAAAGAGGATCGAGCTTTGGCGGCATTCGATGGCCTGTCACGCAAAGGCGGGCTGGCCGAAGAGGAGATTTTCGCCTTGTCTCCATGAGTAATGAAATTCCGGAAGCAAATCCTTCCCCTAACGCGGAAGAACAGTCGGCGAGCGCCAAATTGACCGAAGCTGATCTTCGAGTTATTGACGCCGCGATACTGGCAAATTGCTCCCATCGATGGCTCAAGGTAGCCCTCGTCGTAACCTCGACTGAAGATGCGCTGAAAGAACATTATCCAGCCCTGTCATATGTTTATTACTCCACAAGGGTTGTTTGCCTTGCCAGCAAAGGACGATTGGAGTTCCAAGGCGATCTTCAACATATACGTTTCTGCGAAGTCCGGATTGCCCCCTGAACTTTGGGGTTCATGGTTTCCCTTCCGGCGCGTCCGGGCCGTTGCTTTGGCAGATGTAGCGGTTGACGGCATTGAGGTAAGCGCGGGCGCTCGCTTCAATCACGTCGGTGCTGGAACCTTTGCCAATGACAATTTTGCCGCCGGTGAATTCGACTTTGACCGTGACCTCGCCCAATGCGTCCTTGCCCTGCGAAACGGCGCGCAACGCGTAATCGAGCAACTTGCCCTTGGTGTCTGTCAAACGGTCAATGGCCTTCAAGGCGGCGTCCACCGGGCCATCGCCGATGCTGGCGTCCTGAGCTGGAGCGGCTTTTTTGTCCGCCAACTTGAGCAGCCGCACGGTGGCCGTGGGCACCGCGCGGTTGCCGCTGGAGACATGGATGTAATCCAGCGCCCATGTTTCGGGCACTTCCGTGATGTGGCCCTCCACCAGGGCGGAAAGGTCGTCGTCATAGACAAATTTCTTCTTGTCTCCGATTTCCTTGAAACGGGCGAAAATGGCCATGACGTCCGCATCCTTCATTTTGAAGCCGAGTTGCTTGAGGCGGGCCGCCACCGCCGCGCGGCCGCTGTGCTTGGTCAAGGGCAATTCCGTCTGGCCCCAACCGACTGTCTGCGGGTCGATGATTTCGTAGGTCTCGCGTTTCTTCAAGATACCGTCCTGATGAATGCCGCTGGAATGGGCAAAGGCGTTCTCGCCCACAATCGCCTTGCTGCGTTGCACAACCAACCCGCTCATGCGCGAGACCAACCGCGATGACTTGACGATCTCCCGCGTGTTGACCCCGCATTTGAACCCGCCAAAAAAATCCCCCCGCGTGCTCAAGGCCATGACGATTTCCTCCAAGGCGGCGTTGCCGGCCCTTTCGCCAATGCCATTGACGGTGCATTCCACTTGGCGGGCGCCGGCGCGGACGGCGGCCAGAGAATTGGCCACCGCCAAGCCGAGGTCGTTGTGACAATGCACACTGATGACCGCCCGGCCGGATTGAAACTCCGGCGCGGACTCATAAAGGTGCTTGATCAACCCGCCGTATTGCTCCGGCACCGCCCAGCCCACCGTATCCGGGACGTTGATGGTGGTGGCCCCCGCCGCCAGGACCGCGCGACAGACCTCCACCAAAAAATCCGGCTCCGTGCGCGAGCCGTCCTCGGGCGAAAACTCCACGTTATCGACGAAAGACTTGGCCCGCTTGACGCCTTCCACCGCCAAACGGAGGATTTCGTCCCGGGCCTTGTTCAACTTGAACTCGCGGTGAATCTTGGACGTGGCCAAAAAGACATGGATGCGCCCGCGTTTGCCGGCGGGTTTGATCGCTTGCCCCGCCGCATCAATGTCCGCCGCCACGCAACGCGCCAGGCCACAGATGATGGGTCCTTTAATCTCGCGGGCAATGGCCTGGACGGCGGCAAAATCGCCGTCGCTGATGACGGGAAAGCCGGCCTCGATGACATCGACTTGCAGGCGGGCCAGTTGCCGGGCGACTTCCAATTTTTCGCGGAGGTTCATGGAAGCGCCCGGGCATTGCTCGCCGTCGCGGAGCGTCGTGTCAAAGATTTGGATGCGATTATTTTTCATATGATGGGATGGGTTACGGAAAAAAAACCCCACCGCCGTTACGGGCGATGGGGTTTTCAAAATTCCTGTCAACGAAATTAAACCACGCCCGCCGCGCCGCCGGCCGGCAGCGCAAGAAGCAACAGGCGCAGGTTCAGATTTCCGTTCACGCCGCCACTCATACACCGCAAGCCAGGAAGAGTCAAATCCTTTTTTACCGTGATTTTCCTCTACCAGCGCCCATTCATGAGAGGTTTTTGAGAGAGGGGCGTTTGCAGAGGACGAATCGCATGGCCGCCGCGCGCTGATTTTCAGCCATGACGGTTTGGAAGGTGGTGGTGGTGACTTGTTCTGGG
>Ga0182016_10005277_pt1 | contig 13975 bp, 8 predicted proteins | sample 712S2MmetaG_FD_120491 | JGI IMG/M metagenome (GOLD analysis project Ga0182016, IMG submission 120491) | Permafrost microbial communities from Stordalen Mire, Sweden - 712S2M metaG | ecosystem: Environmental > Terrestrial > Soil > Wetlands > Permafrost | place: Sweden: Stordalen | collected...
CGTTCTTGCGGACAGCGCTCTGCGCCGGGCCAGGGGCGCAACCCGAGCGCATTGAAGCGCCGTCTTCAGCCGTGAATTCCGCGGGAGGCATGTGGGCAAGTCGCCCATAAGCGCAAAGATACTGACGAACTACTTCCGGATTGACGGTTATCAACGCGGAACTCGCTGCCCCAACCTATAGCCGTCCAACGGAGGCTTCGCGCTTGCCGTCGGTCCTAGCTTCGCTTTTGACAGACGTATGCACTTCGAAATACGATCAGCGGGAACCGAAAGACTGGAGCGGTATGTGACCAAAAGAGACACTGGATTCTTGCTGATTGGCCTTGGAATCGGTCTCACGCTGGCCCTGTTGGTCATCAATGAAGTTTTCAAATCCCTGATCGGCGGTGCACGCCTTGATAGCTACAGCATTGACAGGGTGATGATCGTGATACCGTCTTTACTGTCACTGGCTGGAGTGACGCTCGTGGTTTGGAAGCCTAGGAGCAAGCGAAACTCAAACTCGCCGATGGTTGATAGCAGCAACGGACACGACATGCCGTGAGCCATCGATGGTAATCGCTATCTCCTTACAAAAAGCGCTTTGATGGTTTGCGCTATCTGAACGCCGTCTGAGCCAACGCCTGGTTGGTCGGCAATCCGGAAGTAACTCACGTCATCCGCCACGCGGAACCCAGGCCCCGTGCAAGATTTCCCAAGGCGTCTTTTCCGTAGCATAAATCAAAAAGCCGCCCTTGTGCGGGCGGCTTTTTTGATTCATGCTCCAGGTCGATAGCGTTTCACCATATCCACAGAACGGCACATTGCTAAAGCCGCGTCGGCTGTGGGGGACGCTATACGGTCACCGGCTCACTGACAGCAGCGTTAACCTTGACCGGGGTGAGCCAGCCAAAGCGGTCGGGTTTGAGGCCGTTGGCGATACCAAAGAACTCATCGGCAATCTTCTTAGTAATTTCGCCGGTTTTGCCGTCGCCGATGACGATCCGATCAATCGACTTGATGGGGGAAACCTCGGCGGCTGTGCCCGTGAAGAAGACCTCGTCGGCAATGTAGAGCAGCTCGCGGGGCAGTGCCTGCTCGGTGACGGAGAAGCCCAGGTGGCGCGCAATGGTGAGCACGCTGTCGCGGGTAATGCCGGACAGGGCGGAGTTGGCCAGGGGCGGAGTGTAAAGCACGCCGTTGCGGACCACGAAGATGTTCTCGCCGGAGCCCTCGCTGACTAGGCCGTTCACGTCCAGAGCGATGCCCTCCTGGTAGCCGTTGAGCGTAGCTTCCATCTGGATAAGCTGCGAATTCATATAGTTGGCGCCGGCCTTTGCCAGGGAGGGCAGGGTGTTGGGGGCCATGCGATTCCAACTTGAGATGCAGACGTCCGCGCCTCCGTGGCCGGCGATGTACTTGCCCCACGGAAAGTTGGCTATGTAGACCTCGACGGGCGAACCCGTGGGGCTGACGCCGATTTCGCCGTAGCCGCGGAGGGCTATGGGCCGGATATAGCACGGCGTAACGCCATTGGCCTCAATCAGATCCACCACCGCCGCGCAGAGTTCTTCCAGGGTAAAAGGCACATCCATGCGGTAAATCTTGGCCGAGTCGAGCAGGCGCTGCATGTGCTCGGGCAGCCTGAAAACGGCCGAGCCGTGCGGCTGCGCGTAGCAGCGGATGCCCTCGAAGACGCTGGAGCCGTAGTGGACGACATGGCTCATCACGTGGATGTTGGCCTGCTTCCAGGGAATCAGCGTGCCATTGTGCCAGATGTTGGAGGTGGTTTGGATGGGCATGAGGGTAGAGAAACTCCTTCAGGTGCGCCAATTGCGCATAGACAACAGGGTATCGCGAATCAAGGCTGCCTGTCACGGGATTGTTCGCTGAGGTGTTGCTAAGGGGTTACTGAAACGACAATTTACTGCCAATGGCGTGTTTAATTGACAGCCTTGAGGGCCGCCGATTCGATCCTGGTGCCTGGAACTCTCTGGAAAAACGCCGTTAGGAAGAAAAAGCCACGCTGAAAGTTGTAAGCTGTTCGTATCAATGGCCAAGCCTTCCTCTCTTCTCGATGCGCGGGTTATCTACTGCGGCGACAATCTGGAGCAGCTTAAAAAGCTGCCCAATGCCAGCATCGACCTCATTTATATCGACCCGTCTTTTAATTCCAACCGGACGTACGAGGTCTTCTGGGGCGAGACCAAGGAGAAACGATCTTTTGATGACCGTCATGAGTCTACAAGGGCTTATATCGAATTCATGCGGCCCCGTTGCGTCGAGTTGGCGCGCGTTCTCAAGAAGACTGGCAGCTTTTACTATCACAGCGATTGGCACGCCAGCCATTATGTCAAGGTAATGCTCGATCAGATTTTCGGCGAGAACAACTTCATCACCGAGATCGTCTGGCATCGGGCGCTGGCCAAAGGTCTGGCCTTCAAGAGCATTCCTAACAATCACGACACGCTCTTTCTCTATGGCGGCGGTGGAGAAACCGTCTTCAACCGTCCCTACAATCCGTACGATCCGGATAATCTCGATGCGAAAACCGCTGGCAAATACTCAAATCGCGACCCGGATGGGCGCCTTTATCAGCTGGACAATTTGACCAATCCCAATCCAGACCGGCCTAACCTGACTTACGAATTTCTGGGACACAAAAAAGTTTGGCGCTGGACAAAGCAGCGGATGCAGGAGGGGTACGAGACCGGAATTGTGGTTCAGCCGAGCCCCGGCGCAGTACCACGCATGAAGCGCTACCTCGACGAACAAGAGGGACGCCCCATCGACTCGGTCTGGACGGATATACCTCCGATCAACTCACAAGCCAAGGAGCGCCTAGGCTACCCAACGCAGAAACCCTTGAAGCTGCTGGAACGCATCCTCGAAATCTCGTCGAATCCAAACGATATCGTTCTCGACGCCTTCTGCGGCTGCGGAACCACGCTGGTTGCCGCTCAGACTCTTGGTAGGCAGTGGATCGGCATTGACATATCCCCGACCGCTTGCCGCGTGATGGCCAAACGCCTGCGGGACGTTTGCAAGCTTCGTGAAGACGAAAACTTTTGGCTTCACGGAAAGGGCTTCATCGTTCGCGACCTGCCGTGGACCGAAAAGCAGCTCCGCGCCATCCCGCCGTTCGAGTTCGAGAACTGGGCCGTTATTGCCCTGGGCGGCATACCCAGCAAGACGCAGGTGGGCGACATGGGCATCGACGGGCGCATCTACCCCGTTGGTTCCGAGCCTGCTGCCTCTGGGAAGGAAGCCGGGCAGCTTGACTTCATGGACGATTGGTACCCAATCCAGGTAAAGCAGAGGGACAAGGTAGGCCGCCCCGACATCGACAACTTTGAAGCCGCGATGATTCGGACGAAACGCAAGAAGGGCTTCGTTGTGGGTTTCGATTTCAGCAGTGATGCTCTCACGGAGATCGACCGATTCTTCCGGACCGAGCATGTCGTGATTGTGCCGCTAACCGTTCGGGAGATTCTGGACGAAACCATCGCGCATCGGCTCGCGTGAAGCTTTCCGTGCGAAGAGCTACAACTGAATCTTCACCGGCCAGGTCTTCCAGATGTCGGCGCAATAGTCGCGGATGGAGCGGTCGGAGGAAAACTTGCCGATGCGGGCTACGTTGAGGATGGACATGCGTGTCCACTCTTCCGGGTTCTTGTAGGCCTGGCTGACGCGGTCCTGGCAGTCGATGTAGGACTGGTAGTCGGCCAACAGCATGTAGTCGTCGCCGTTGAGCAGGGAGCCAACCAGCGGCGCGAAGAGAGATTTGTCGCCGTGTGAGAACTCGCCGTTTGAAATGGCGTCCAGAACCTCGCGCAGCTTGGCGTTCGAGTCGTAGAAGATGCGTGGATTGTAGCCCGCGCGCTTCTTGTCCTCGACCTCCGGCGTGGTAAGTCCAAAGAGGAAGAAGTTATCCACGCCCACCTCTTCGCGTATCTCGATGTTCGCCCCGTCGAGGGTGCCGATGGTGAGCGCGCCGTTCATGGCGAACTTCATGTTTCCCGTTCCCGAGGCTTCCTTGCCGGCAAGCGAAATCTGCTCGGATAAGTCGGCGGCGGGGTAGACCCTTTGCCCGAGTTTCACGCTGAAATCGGGCAGGAAGACAACTTTGAGCCTTCCCCGCACCAGCGGATCGGAGTTAATCTTTTCGCCCACGGAGTGGATGAGTTTGATAATGAGCTTTGCCATCCGGTAGCCTGGCGCGGCCTTGCCACCGAAGAGGAATGTGCGCGGAACCACCTCCGCCTCCGGGTCCTGCTGGATGCGCTTGTAGAGCGTGAGAATATGCAGCACCTGCAAGTGCTGGCGCTTGTACTCATGCAGACGCTTGCACAGCACATCGAACATCGAGGCGGGATCGACGGCGATGCTCAGCCGCTCCTGAATGTAGTTGGCCAGCCGGACCTTGTTCGCGAGTTTGATCGCTCTCCATTCCTCATGAAGCTCGGGGTCGGAGACGAACGGCTCCAGCCTGCGCAACTTCTCCAGATCGTGAATCCAGCCGGCGCCGAGCCGCGCCGTAAGCAGCTTGGTCAGGCCTGGATTGCTCAGAACCATCCAGCGGCGGGGTGTAACGCCATTCGTCTTGTTGGAAAATTTCTCCGGTGTTAGTTCGTAGAAGTCGCGCAGCACGCTGGTCTTCAGCAATTCCGTATGCAGCGCGGCCACGCCGTTGATGGCATGGCTGCCCAGGGCGGCAAGGTGCGCCATGCGCACATATTTCTCTCCGCTCTCATTGATCAGCGAGAGCCGTTGCGCACGCGCCCCGTCGCCGGGGAACTTCTTCCGCACATCCTCAAGATGGCGGCGGTTGATCTCGTCCACAATCTCAAGATGGCGGGGCAGCAGGGAACCGAAGAGCCCGCGCGGCCACTGCTCCAGCGCCTCAGGCAGCAGGGTGTGGTTGGTATAGGAAAGGGTGTGCTGGGTGACGCTCCACGCAGTGTCCCATTCCATCGAATGTTCGTCCATGAGCAGGCGCATCAGCTCGGCCACGGAGATGGCAGGATGCGTGTCGTTCATCTGGATGGCGAAGTTGCGGTGCAGTTCGGCTAGGGGACGGTTCTCGGTAACCTGGATTCTAAGGATGTGCTGGAGGCTACAGGAGACGAAGAAGAATTGCTGGGCGAGCCGGAGTTGCTTGCCCTGAAAGCCCTCGTCGTTGGGATAAAGAATCTTGGAGATATTCTCCGAGGCGACCTTGTCGGCCACTGCGCCGAAAAAGTCGCCGGTGTTGAATGTGCTGAAATCGAAGCTCTCCACAGCCTGCGCCGACCACAGACGCATGGTGTTTGCCGTATTGGTCTTATAGCCAAGAATAGGCGTGTCGTGGGGAATGCCGCGCACGACTCTTTGCGGAACCCAACGCACGCGCAGGTGGCCAGTGCCGTCGATGTGCTCTTCGGTGCGGCCGCCGATCTTCACCTCGAACGCATCTTCGGGGCGCTCAAGCGCCCAGGGATTGCCGAGGCGCAGCCATTTATCGGTCGTCTCCACCTGCCAGCCGTCGCGAATTTGCTGGTCGAAGATGCCGTATTCGTAGCGAATGCCATAGCCGATGGCCGGCACATCCAGCGTGGCCAGCGAGTCCATGAAGCAGGAGGCCAGGCGGCCCAGTCCGCCGTTGCCGAGGCCCGGCTCTTCTTCCTGCTCGATCAGGACGTTCAGATCCAGACCGAGTTGGCGCATGGCCTCCTCGGTTTCGTCGTAGATGCCCAGATTGATGAGGTTGTTGGCTAGGTGGGGCCCGGTCAGGAATTCTGCCGAGAGGTAGCACACTACGCGTACATCCTGGGTCCGGTAATTCTTTACGGTCGAGATCCACCGCTCCACAAGGCGGTCGCGCACGGTGTGGGCCAGGGCCATGTAGAGATCGTTGACGGTAGCCCGTCCCAGCGGCCTGCCTTGCACAAAGAACAGGTTGTCAAGGAAGGACCGCGCCAGCGCCTCCACGCTCATTTCGGTCTTCTGGTCCTTGACCAATCCCAATTTTGGTAGCAGGCTGACAGGAATTTCAGGCATGACGTTCCTCACTCCTTTGTTCAGGAAGGCGTTTCCCCTCGGCTGGGCAGTGTAACCAAGATAAGTCTACAGGGTGCCTGACGGGGATGAAAAATCCACCAAAAAGCGAAATGCGGAGTTGTGGTCTGTCCGTTCCGGGGCTTGTCAATCCGTTTTGGGCTGGCCGCTCAGGAGATCTGTCTTGGGAGTAGATCGTTTCCTCCGATGACCTCCCTCATTTCTGTGACGGCGATCTGTCCCCAGTTCGCCGGTGGATGATTGGTCGCGGTCGCGCGGAATAGTTGGGCAAGAGGCGGCGAAGTGCGGTGGCATTCTCAGGATATCGGCGGCAGCTTGCCTGTTCGTCCTGGATGTTGGGCAGCCTCAATTCTCTGCTGCCGCGGCTGTTGACAGAAAGAAGTTAGCGAAAGCTGAAAGAATTCGATGCGCCTCCGCATGCGCATCACCGCGCAAGTGAGAGGGCGGGCTATTGCATAACCTCTAAGGAATCAATGCTAAGGGGCTTGATTCGAGAACACGCGGTGGGAATGTCCCGCCTTTGTCGAGGGGACAATCTTGATTCCGCCAGACGCAAAGGAGCAAAACCCTCGTAAAATGGAGACAGGTTCGCAGTGCAAGGCGGCAAATCCTGGAGGAGCAGATGGCAAATACCTTGGAACAACCGGAGGTCGACCTCGGCGACGGCTTCGTGAGCGACGATGCGCGACGGGTGGCGGAACAGCGCCGTACGGTCCGGGAACGTCAGAAGCAGGCGCTCAATCTGAAACGGGAGAATATCCTTTCGCAGAGAACCTCGAATCCGTTGCGGCGCGAGGCCCTTGAGAACGCCCTGGCCCAGATTGAAGCTCAGATTCAGGCAATGAGCTAGGGAGCAGGCGGCCAAGCTGCATCGAGAGGAAGCTAGCCGGTAGCAGTTTGCTATCGAAAGCCAAACGGGCTGAGGAAGATTCCGGCCCGTATCAGGATATTCCTTTCGTTGCAGCGCGAACGATAACGAATTTGCGCCTCGGTGCCGGCCTCAAGAATACCTTTCGGAAGTTTAGATTCAGATCGCTGAGTTTCCCGCAGCCTGCAAAGCCCCAAATGCCATTTTCCCGCCTGGAATTTTCCCTGTAAAAATACATTGCACATCATAAAATGCGGCTTCCTCCGGTCGGGGATTCAATGCGGATTGCATCTTGGAGAGCACTCGCAACTGCCTGCTGCTGGCTGGTTGTGATTCGGTTGAAAAACGGAAGTGCGAGCGTGCGAGCGGCAATTTGCTCGGTCAGAGGCAGCCTGGCTGCCTTGGCGCTGGGATGCGTGCGCCACGCAGGTTGCAGATGGATGGGGGTAAAGTAGCGCCCCGTGGCAATGCCCATGTTGGCAAGTGCTGCCTGGACCGAGTCGCGGTGAACTTCGCGGGGCAATCGGACGACGTAAACGAACCAACTGATGGCTCGGCGAGGCAGGGCGAGCGGCGGAAGTTCGAGACCGGGAACCGGGACAGCCGCGAACAGCGCGTCATAGTGTTCGGCGGCGGCCTGGCGCAGGGCGAGCATCTCCGCGATGCGGCTCAATTGCACGCGGCCCATGGCGCAGGCCAGTTCGGAGAGGCGGCAGTTGTAGCCGATTTCGGCGCGATCGAGCCAATCGCCGCTGAGCTGGGAGTTGCGGCCCTGGTTGCGCAAGCTGCGCAGGCGCTCGCCGTGGGCCGGATCGCGGGCCAGGACAGCGCCGCCTTCGCCGGTGGTGATCTGCTTGTTGGGATAAAAGCCGAGGACGGCGAGATCGCCGAAGCTGCCTACTCGCCGGGCGTGAGGCGGTGCGCCGAACTCAGCGCCAATGGCCTCGCAGGCGTCTTCAATGAGAAACAGTCTGTGGCGGCTGGCAATCGCTGGTAGTGCATCCATGTTGGCCGGAACGCCGAAGGTGTGGACGACGACGATGGCGCGGGTGCGGGGCGATACGGCGTGTTCGACCGCGGCCGGATCCAGGTTCAAAGTCACTGGGTCGATCTCCGCAAAAACCGGCGTCGCGCGTATCTGGAGAACCGCGTTTGCCACGGCAATGAAGGCAAAGGAGGGAACAATCACTTCGTCGCCCTCCCCAATTCCGAGCGTGAGCAAAGCCAGATGAAGGCCGGCCGTGCCGGAACTCACGGCAACGGCATCGGGCACGGTGTGATAGCTGGCGAGTGCGGCTTCAAAGGCGGTCAGCTCAGGGCCCAGGCTGAGCTGCGGCGTACGCAGAACGGCTGTGACGGCATCGATCTCGGCCTGGGTAATGTCCGGCGAGGAAAGAGGGATGCGCACCGTCATGGCCGCTCCAGGAATTTGCTTCCCGGGTTTGCGTCTTTAGGCAGCGGCGTTGGCTGCTTGATGAGCAGGCCGTCGAGCCGGACAGTGGTGAGCACGCGGGCGATGGTTTCGGCGGCGGTTCCATTGCCATAAGGGTTTTCCATGCCGTGCAGCGATCCCCGGAATTCCGAATTGAGAGCCCTCTGAAGAGCCGAAAGTATTGCCGCGGCTTCTGCGGGCGCGTCGATCACATTATGTCCGCGCTCACGCCCCTGCTGGCGGATGCCCACGTTTACCGTGGGTAGCGCGAAGGAAGCCCCTTCCATGATGCCGCTGGATGAGTTGCCAATCATCGCGTCCACCTGGCCCAAAAGGCTCCAATACGTAATCGGGTCGAGATTGACGAAAATGTGCGTGTGCGGACGGGTCTGAACCAGCGCCCGTGTCCGTTCGATCAGCGCGTAGCTGCCGGCGTCGGCATTGGGGTAGACGAAAAGGAGCTGGCCGGGCGCCTGCGCCAGTGCGGCGAACAGCGCATCGGCTTCGACCGTGGTGTCTTTGAGAATGGTGACCGGGTGATAGGCGGCCAGAATGGCAGGCGGCCGCAGCGTGAGGCCGAGGCGGGCTTCGAGGTCAGGCCGGCTGAGGAGCTTCGAGCGGCGCAGGTGGTCGAGGGATGGCGCGCCGGCGTGGGTCACGCGCCAGGGCTCTTCGCCCAGGGCGATCACGCGTCGGCGCGCGTTTGGGGTGGATGTGAAGTGAATGGCCGCCATCTTGGTGAGAGCGTTGCGCACCTGGTCGTCGATGGCGCCCTGGCTGATTTCGCCGCCCTCGATGTGTGCGATGGGAATCCTCAGCGCTAGCGCCGCCGAAGCCGGCGCCAGCATCTCGTAGCGATCGGCGATGAGCAGCAGCAGATCCGGCCTCCATGCGGTGAGCGCGTCGGCCAGGCCGAGGATGGCGATGCCGATGGTCTTGGCCATGCCCGTGTCGCTGTCGGAACTGAGCAGGCATTCAATTCGCGCCTTGATGGGAAAGCCGTCGCGCTCAATTTCCTCGATCGTGTTGCCAAACTCCGGCGACATATGCGCGCCGAGCACAAAGACCCCAAGCTCGACCTCGCTGTGAGCGGCGAGCTCGCGCAGCGGCCAGTAGAGATGGCTGTAGTCCGCGCGCGAGGTGGTCACGACGCCAATCCGCCTCTTGGGTTTCGCCGGTTCGCTCATCGAGTGAACTGCGGGGAGTTCTGTCGCGCCAATTCCGGCACGGCCGCGCTCGGCGTTGTCAAAGGACGGGATCACAGAAGAAGTATAAATTGGCGGAGGATAGAGATGGGGAGTGCGGCATCGGCCGAACCTTGCGTCCATCTCTCGGTGAGTGCGGGTTGTCCGGCTGCTCGCATACACTGGATGATTGAGCAGCATTCCATTACAGCAGGTTCAAGCAGCGTTGGGGAAGAACACCATGAGGATGACCGGGGCATTGGCCCTTGCTTTTATTGCGGCAATCGCGACAGCCGGCGAGGCTCAGGCGCGCTTTGATGCCGAGGCTGTGCGCGCCAACAATCGCGGCGTGGCGCAGATGGGCCAGCAGTTTACCGAGCGCGCGGCGCAGAGCTTTGCAGAGGCCTTCAAGCGCGATCCCAAGATGGCGCAGGCTGCCATCAACGAGGGCATTGCGCTGATGGCCATGCAAAAGCTGGACGACGCCCGGAAATCGCTCCAGGCGGGCATCGCTCTGGACCCCAACAGCGCCCAGGCCTGGTACAACCTGGGCCTGGCGCAACATGCCGACAACCAACTGGAACCGGCGCTCGCCAGCTTCCAGCACGCGGTCAAGCTCGATCCTAGGGATGCGGATTCCTATTACTTCGAGGGCGTTTGCTACCAGGAGATGAAGGATTTAGATAAAGCCATTGCGATTCTTGAAAAGGCGCTGGAGATCGATCCGCTTCATGCCTCCTCGGAGTTTCAGTTGGCGCGCGCGTTGCAGCGGTCAGGCAAGGTCGATGAAGCGAAAATGCACTTCAAGCGCTTTCAACATTTGACCAGCACCAAGATCGGAGCGCCCATTGGGCTAGCCTATGGCGAGCAGGGGCATTACTCGACAGTGACCGCGGTGGAAGAACCGGAGACCGGTGGACGGCCGATGATTCCGGTGAAGCTGGTGGCTCAGGTTCTGGGATCGAAATCCCAGGTTCCAAAAGCTGGACAAGGGGCACCCAAAGAGACGTGGACCACAACGGGCGGCGCTTGCATGATGGACGTGACCGGCTCGGGAGCCATGGATCTCGTGCTGATGCAGAGCGGCCCACAGGCTATTCGTGTGCTCCACGCCAAGGGCGATGGCAGCTTTGAAGAGTGGGACGCGGTGGCAGCTGGGCTTAAGGCATCCGGCCATGCCGTAGCCTGCGCGGTGGGCGACTACGACGGCGACGGGCTGAACGACCTGGCCGTTGCGCTGGACGATGCGGTGCTGCTCTTCCGCAACCTGGGCAAAGGCAAGTTCCAGGACGTGACCGCCGAGGCTGGACTGAAGCCGATGAACCGCCCCACGGGCATCACCTTCATCGACTACGACCACGACGGCGATCTCGATCTGTTCTTGACTGGGGCGCCACTGGCGGCTGGCGGTTCATCGAATGCGCTCTGGCGCAACAATGGCAACAAGACCTTTACCGAGTGGACCGAACAAGTTGGGTTGGAAGGAAAAGACTATACAAATTCACAGTCCACGATTCTGACTGATTTCAACAATGATCGAGCCGTTGATATTGCTGTCGCTGGGGATATGGACGCGCCTGTTCTCTACATCAATCCGAGAGAGGGTAAGTACCCTTCTCAAGCACTTTATGAATTGAGCCAGCTAGCAAGCGATTGGACAACTCTGACAAGCCGAAAAAAGGCTGACAGAATTCCCGTTGCTACTTACGGCATTACCGTCCTCGACTTCAATAAAGATGGCTGGATGGACATCGCCGTCACACACGGGTGGAAGCCGGGCCTTACGCTATGGCGCAACGTCGAGGGTCCAAACCATGTGGGCCGCCGGTTTGAAAGAGTGGAGCTCCCGCTGAAGGACGCATTGGGCGGATGGGGCCTGACGCCGATCGACATCGACAACGATGGATGGATCGATCTGGCGGCCATTGTTGAAACCAAGGCTGGACCGCATGTGCGCGTCTTCCGCAACAAAGGCGATGGCAGCTTTGAAGACGTGAGCCATGCGCTGGGTCTCGACACTGTGAAGCTGACCGCGCCGCGTGGGCTGATTGCCGCCGATGTAGACGGCGACGGCGCAGCGGATTTGATTGTGACGCAGTTGAATGCGCCGCCCGTGCTGCTGCGCAATGTGGGCGCCAACAAAAATCACTTTGTGCGCCTTGACCTGACGGGCTTTGCCGACAACAAAACCGCCCTCGGCGTAAAGGTCGAGGTCTTTGCCAACGGCCATTGGCAAAAGTGGGAGCTGGCTGGAGCCTCGGGCTATCAAACGCAGGCGCCGCCGCAGATTCTGGTTGGACTGGGCGATGCCGAGGGCATCGATCTGCTGCGAATTTTGTGGCCGACAGGCGTGTTGCAGGATGAGATCGATCTGCCGCGCCAGCCTGTGATTGCGATGAAAGAAGTTGACCGGCGCGGCAGTTCCTGCCCGGTATTGTTCGCATGGGACGGTCATAAATACAAGCTGGTCACGGATGTGATTGGCGCTGGCGTCGTGGGTCATTGGTTCACGCCGTCGCGCCGCAATATTCCCAACCCCGGCGAATGGATTAAGGTGGATGGCGCGCGGATTGCGCCTGTCAACGGCAAGTTGAGCTTGCGCTTCATGGAGCCGATGGAGGAAGTCAATTACATCGACCAGTTGCGTCTGATTGCGGTTGATCATCCTGAAAATGTCGAGGTGAATCCAGACGAGCGCTTCCTCGACGATCCGCCATTTGCCTCGGGGCGTGTGGTGGCTTCGATGGGCGCGCGGCTGCCCGTGGGCGCTTGGGACGGCGAAGGACGCGACGTGCTCGATCAGTTGAGCCGCCGCGATCATCGGTTTGCCAGCGGATTCACGCCGCTTCCTTACGATGGCTTTGCAAATCTCCACACGTTGACTCTCGATTTGGGTGAGGTCCAGCCAAGCGCTCAGCTTCGGCTGCTGATGACTGGCTATGTGAACTACTTCAGCGCGACCTCGCTCTATGCGGCGTGGCAAGCGGGCGTGAAGCCCATCTCGCCTTACGTTGAAGCGCAGTTGCCCAATGGAACGTGGCAGCGCATTGCGGACGACGTGGGCTTCCCCGCCGGCCTTGAGCGCACCATCGTTGTGGACCTGAGCGGCAAGCTGCCGGCAGGCGCGCGGCGCATTCGTCTCATGACCAATCTTGAGATTTATTGGGATCAGGTGCTCATCGATCAAAGCACCGGCGCGGAGGCAAAAACAGCGGAGCTGCCCTTGGCTCTGGCCACGCTGCATTTCCGCGGGTACCCCAAGCAGATTGAAGGCGCAAGCCCTGGCGATCTCGACTACGATTATGACCGCGTGAGCTTGACCGGACCCTTCCAGCATCAACGCGGCAATTATACACGCATGGGCGACGTGACCGCGCTGGTCAAGGGCATCGACGATCGCTTTGCCATCTTCGGCAGCGGTGAAGAAATCGCTACGGAGTTCGATGCAACGAAGCTGCCCGCGCTGCCCGCGCACTGGAAGCGCGATTATTTCTTCTATGCCAACGGCTTTGTGAAGGATATGGATTGGTGGGATGCATCGCCGTTTACCGTGGCCCAGTTGCCGTTCCATGCCATGAGCACATATCCCTATCCGGCGAGCGAGAGTTATCCCGACGACGCGCAGTCCCTCGACTATCAGTTGAACTGGAACGATCGCTTCGATTCCGGCGAGCCGGTGCGGTCCTATCGGTTTGACTATCAAAACATGCCGTCAACGCCTAACGAGGATCAGGCGCCTGCGTTAACCCCGGTGGCGCATCCATGAAGAATGTGGTGCTTGAGCCAGCCACGCGGCAACTGGAGCTATTGCAGTCAGGCGAAATCTCCGTGGTCGAGCTGGCCGAAGCGCATATCCGTCAGATCGAGCGGCTGAATCCGCAGTTGAACGCATTCGCGGACTTCGATGCGGAGCGTGTTCGCGAGCGTGCGCGTAAGCACGACGCTTGGCGTGGGCAGCGCGCGCGCAGACCGTTGTTCGGATTGCCCGTCACCGTCAAGTCATCGATTGCGACGCGCGGCTTGAAGTGCGAGATCGGCAGCCTGCTGCACAAGGGCGACATTCCGCGCGAAGACGCGGTGGTGGTGGCACGGCTGCGCGCGGCGGGGGCATTGATTCTGGGCACAACGAACTGTCCCGAGTTCCTGATGGCGTATGAGACGGACAATCTGCTGCACGGGCAGACGCGAAATCCGTGGGATTTACAGCGGTCACCGGGCGGATCGAGCGGGGGCGAATCGGCGGCCATTGCGGCGGGGCTTTCAGCGGCGGGGCTGGGCAGCGATAGTGGCGGTTCGGTGCGTGTGCCCGCGCACTTTACGGGGATATGCTCGCTCAAGCCAACGCCGGGGCGCATTCCCGGCCGGGGGCATCTGCCGCCGTGCGTAGGGCCGTTCCAGATTCTCGGCGCAATTGGGCCGATGGCGCGCACCATCGCCGATGTTGCGCTCCTGTTC
>Ga0182016_10005278_pt1 | contig 13973 bp, 7 predicted proteins | sample 712S2MmetaG_FD_120491 | JGI IMG/M metagenome (GOLD analysis project Ga0182016, IMG submission 120491) | Permafrost microbial communities from Stordalen Mire, Sweden - 712S2M metaG | ecosystem: Environmental > Terrestrial > Soil > Wetlands > Permafrost | place: Sweden: Stordalen | collected...
GATGACGAAAAATGTAATCTTCGCGTCATGTTGGCGTCTGCCCTCAGTTTCTAAACTTTGTGTGCTGGTGCATAACGCTCCTGCGCCAAGCCCTCTTGGAAATCGAGGAACCAGATGAGAACCACCGTGCGGAATTCCTAGCTACTTTGCCACCGATCAACTGAAAACCTTACGCAGTGCAAACCTGAGCCAGTTCCTTTGTGGAGAAAACACTTTATGCAGATGAATTCGTTTCGCAACAGTTCTCGGATCCTGAGGGGCCTGATCGCTGGCCTGCTGGGGATGGGGCTGAGCGTTTCGGCGTTCGCTCAGTCCCAGTACTTCCCAACCTACACCCCCGGCCCGCTGGGAAACGGCTGGGTTGTGGCTAATGGTCAGATCATCACCCCCGCCGGAACCCAAGTCAACCTCGTTGCCACTGAAAGCAGCGGCACCGGGATTCGCGCTACAGCCATCGCACTCAACCCCAACCCACTCGCCAATGGCCATCGCACCGCCTCTGTCCTTACCCTGGGGGCCAAGACGGTGTCTGGTGCCGTCGAGGTCTTCGACGTAACTACCGGCGCGATTTTGCAGAAGTTTGTGCCGAACAGCAGTGCAAATGGCAGCCCCACCGGTATCGCCTATACGCAGGACGGCAACTACCTGCTGCTCAGCCAGGACAGCAGCTACGTTACCGTCGCCAGTGTCGGGGCTGACGGCACGCTGACCTACAAGACTCAAGTCCAGATCCCGGTGAACCTCTCCTTCATCACCTGTTTTCCGAACAGCCCTCCGGGAACCACGGGCAGCGCCCCCATCCCCTGCGGCCAGACCTACTCTTCGGGCACTGCTTATCCCCTCGGCCTCGCGATCTCGGCGGATGGCAGGACTGCCTACTCCGTGCTGGACGTGGACGATTCACTGACCAAGATCGACCTGACCACGACCCCCCCGACGCAGGTTGCGGAAATTCGCGTTGGTAACGTCCCGAACAGCGTCGTGATCTCGAGCGATGGCAGCACCGCCTACGTCTCCAATGAGGCTGGCCGGGTTGCTACCCAGAACGACTTCCAGGAATATTCCGATGGCACCAATGTCGTCGCGACGAATCCGACGGGCGCCATCGCCACCGGCACCATTTCGGTGGTGAATCTGGGCTCGTTTTCGGTCACCAACACCATCACGTTGACCGGTCTGCACCCGACTGGTATGGCTCTTTGGGGTCAGTACCTGTTGGTTGCCGATACCTATAGCGACGTCATCTCCGTGATCGACACGACCAGCAACACGGAGGTGCGGAAGATCAACCTTGGGCTGCCGATCGGAGTGCTCAGCGCGACGAACGTCGGCCCGAGCTTCGGGCAGCCCAGCGTTTCGGCCTATGGCGCGGCACCAAACTCGATCGCAGTCGACACCGTGAATAACGTCGCCTACGTCGCGCTTTACAACGCCAATGCAGTCGCCGTCGTCGACCTTAGCGCTGGCGCACCGAAGCCCATCAAAGGCACGATCCCGGTCGGCTATGCACCGAGTTCGGTTGTGCTGGACTCGGCGGACAGTATACTGCTCGTTGCCAACGACAAGGGCATCGGCACCACGAACACTGATCTGAGCCAAAATTGCGCAACCTACTATGGCGTGTGCGGCTTCAACAGCCATCAGGACCAAGGCACCGTCAGCATCGTTCCCATTCCGGGCAGCGCGCTGCTGGCGCAGATGACGACGCAGGTCTATCAGAACAATCACTGGGATCTGCAGACGAATATCGCGGGGGCCTCAGGCGGCAACCCGAATACCCCGCCGGTTGCAGTCCCGGTGAAGATCGGCGATCCGTCGCTGATCAAGCACGTGTTTGTAATCATTCGTGAAAACCGCACCTACGATCAGATCCTGGGCGACGTAGCCGCCGGCAATGGCGACCCCACCCTGGCGGTCTTCGGCGGCATCTACACGCCCAACGCCCACACGCTGGTCCAGCGCTTCCCGCTTCTGGACAACTTCTACGACCCGAGCCGCCAGTCGGCCGACGGCCACAACTGGATCATGCAGGCCATGGCGCCCTACTCCGACGACATCCAGTCGCCCGACTGGGTCCGCGACTATCCCTCCAACGGCGGCGATGCCATTGCTTACCAGAACGTGGGGCATCTGTGGGACCAGGCTGTACAGCTCGGCGTCTCTTTTAAGAACTACGGCGAGTACATCGAGTACAACCTGTTCAACCCTCCAGGTGGTGGGAACCAGGAGCCGACCTGGTGCCAGTTCTATGACGACACAGTGTCATACGAAAGTGGTCAGGAACAGGAACTGTATTACTACAACACCGTCTCCTCCTACTCCCCGCTCCCGAACCTGATTAACCACACGGTTCAGAACTATCCGCAGTTCGATCTGGGCATCCCCGACCAGTTCCGCTTCGATATCTGGGTTCAAGACTTCAATAACGACGTGGCTCACGGTACGGTGCCCCAGTTGGAATTCATGTGGATCAGTTCCGACCACACCGGCGGACCCCCGAACGCCATGGCCATGCAGGCCGATAACGACCTGGCGCTTGGCCGCTATGTCGACGCCATCACCCACAGCTCGGTGTGGCCTACGTCGGCGATCTTCGTCGAGGAAGACGACGCCCAGAACGGCGTTGACCACGTCGACGGCCACCGCAGCCCGGGCTATATCATCAGCCCCTACGTCCTACAGAACAGCCCCACCGACCACACCTTCTACACGCAAGTCAACCTGACGCGTACGATCGAGCAGATTCTCGGTATCACGCCCATGAACCAGTTCGACCTGTGGGCCTCGCCGATGAGGACCGTTTTCACCAACAATCCACCCCAGGACAACTTCCTGCCGTGGACGCACGTGCCGGCCGAATATCCGCTGACTTCAGGCACGTCTTGTACCTCTCTAGCATCCCTTGCAAAACCTGAAACAAAGGACAGCCCTAAGGTCGCGGCTCTGAGGGCTGCTTGGCTCCAGAAGAAGACGCAGATCTTCGCTGGCAAATTGACCAAGCCCGACGCCGAAGACCCGAGCACCGTCGACCATTACGACTGGTACGAGGCCACCGGGTTTACGCGGCCCTATCCCGGTGAGAAAACCGTTCGGCCCCCGAGCGACTTCAACAACTCGGCTCCTGTTATCGTCGATAAAGACTAAACACATTTCGACTACGATGCCCCTCTCCCCGATAACCGGGAGAGGGTTTTTTCATGCCTCAAACCAAGTGTTTACCTCATCACCGGATCGACTTCGAACACGACCTACGCCAGCTTGTCCGGAAACGGGTTTGTAGGAGATTACTCCCGAGAAGCGTGCAACTAACTGGCCTACGGCCAGACAGGATGCGAAGGAACACGAGTGCGCGCATCATTGTAGATGCCGGTCGAGTGACAGCTACAGCCCGCGCCGACATTGGTGCTTTATAGCCCGCCGATCTTTGCGGGCTGGGGACTGCTGCGGCGCGAACCGTGGGCGCGCGTACTGACCATCGTTCTCTCGTTCCTGGCATTGTTCCACATTCCACTCGGAACCGCGCTCGGCAATTGCTGTTCCTGATTTGGATGATACTCGTGGGCTACCGGCGGTTAACGTGCGCTTCCTAGAACGTGAATCGCACAGAAAACTGCAAGGTTCTTGGGAGACCGTCTGGATTAATTTCCTGCAGCGTGCCAAAATTGCCCACACCAGTGTTGGGTACCAGATAGCAGGTCTGGTTCAGCGAGGCTCCGTCACCGCAGTTGGTGCCGATAGGATTGTATTGCAGCTGGTTGATTCCATTGCCGTTCTGCACGTAGTAATTGGCGTGATTGAATAAGTTGAAGGCCTGCGCTTGCAGTTCGACTTCCTTGCCTTCCCGGATTTCGAAACTGCGGGATAGGCCAAGGTCAATCCGCTCCAGCCACGGACCATAAAAGGAATTCAATCCGATTCCCGGCGTGGGGCCGCCGCCATTGATGCCGGCTGCGGTAGCTGCTATGTCCTGGTTGAAGGCGCTGTCATTCAAGTTGTCATTGGCTCCATCACAATTGTTTAACGACAGCGTTGAACTGGTACAAGCGGGACTCAATAGCGCCGCATAAGGCCGGCCCGAAGAGAACTCCATTACCGTACTGAGCGTCCAATTGGACAACAGCGCCCGTCCGAAGTGCGAGCTGGTCAGCCCTTGTAGCTTCGGCTGGTACACCGCCGCAAGCGTAATGCGATGCCGCTGATCGAGCAGCGAAGCCGCAGTCGTATTACTGAAGTCGAATTGGTTGTTGAAGTCCGTGGCGTCGCGCACAATGTTGTGGGCCCAGGTGTAGGCAAACTGCAACGACAGACCATTCGTCATGCGGCGCTGCACTTGCACAAACAAGGAGTTGTAATCATTTTGCCCCGGACTGATCAGTTCGTCGATCTGGCCGAGGTTGGGGTTGATGCGGCCTTCGGTTAGCAGACCGTTGTCCATGTTCGGAAGGATGACGGTTGGTCCGGCGCAGGGAGCCGTGGTGGTACCGGGAGGACATACGATGTACGTCGTGGTGCCTTGCAGCGGGTTCAAGTTAAGGTCATAGGCGTTGCTTGAAAGAATATGGACCCCGTGAGTCCAGATCGTTCCCAAGCTTAGCGTTGTATTTCTGGCAATCTGCTGTTCGATCTGCAGGCTCGCTTCCAATACATAGGGCACCCGCAAACCAGGCGAGACTAGTGAAATGTCGGGAGAGGACTGGAACAGAGGCGAGTTCGCGGGGAGAATACTTGGGAACGTCGGCAACTGTTGATTCGGAATACCGCCGTTATAGCTGGTGCTCACCGAAGTTTGCTGTGATGGCAGACCATTCGAGATGACCGCGTTGCGGTAGTTCAGGCCGTTCATGTTGGTATAGAACTGGCCAAAGCCTCCGCGGATCACCGTGTCGGCTGTCGGGCCCCAGGAGAATCCAAAGCGCGGAGCAAACCGGGCCAACTGATTTGGATACTGCCCGGTGAGTGGAAACGCCGGATTCTCCGCCGGCTGCGGATACACCTGGAAGTCCTCGCGCAGTCCCATCTCAAGGGTCAGGTTGGGCCGGACGCGATAAGTATCCTGGACATAAAAGCCAAAATACGGAACTCCGAAAGAAAACGTCGGCCGTCCTGTCGATTGGCTGAAGAGGTTGTACTGCCCCAGAGCCAAGGCCTGCAGATTGGAGAACTCGTAGCTTCCCAGTGGCGAACCAAAGTCGACGGCTTCGTTCGGATCTGCGCCTCCGTCGTTCGTGTCCACGTCCCAGGCGTGACTGAAATCAAATCCAAACTGCAGGGTATGTTTACCGACTACATAGTCCACTTGATCGGAAAAGGAATACTGTCTTTCGAACACGTCGCCGATGGAGAAAGGCGCATTGCCAATGATGAAGGCCGCCGGGCTGTCGATGATAATCGTCGGAATGTTGGGAGCGAGTCCAGTGGGATTCGCGATCTGGTTGTCTTGCGACGTGCCGAAGTGCATTTGGTTTAACAGGCTTGATGAGAATGCATGCGTCCAGCCGATGCTGGCCAGAAATGTGCGCACTTGAGCATTGGCAAGAGTTTCAATACCGTAGTTGCCTACAGTCGGGTCGGTGATGACCCCGCCCGGAGAGTTGAAGTTATTGTAGTTGACGCTTAGAAAGAGGCTGTCGCGAGAGCTCGGTTGGTAGTCAAACCGCAATGTAATTACCGAGTCATTTCGCTTTCTGGGCGCTGACCCCAGATTCGAGTTGAGCGCGTTTATTACATTAGAGACTTGCTGCAGGTACACCGGGTTGGTGGGGTCCGGCGCGACGTTGGCACCCGGGACCGGCAAAGGTCCGTTCGGCGGCGGAAGCACTGTACCCGCGAAGAGCCCGAAATTATCCGTCAAGAATTGTGAGAGGTTCGACGAGTTTGTTTGCAGCGCCGGATTGATGACCTGAATGGGGTCGTTTCGCAACTGTTGCTCGTAGTCGGCAAAGAACCAGAAGCGATTCTTGACGATCGGGCCGCCGATCGCTCCACCAAATTGCTGCAGCTCGTCATAGGGTTTGGGGAAGCCGTTGGCTTTATCGATGGCGTCATTGGCCCCTGTAGCAGAGGGACGGTTGTAATAGAACGCGTTGCCGTGAAAGTTATTGGTGCCAGAGCGGGTAACTGCGTTGACGAAACCGGCTCCGCCACCATACACCGAGGAATACGGGGCAACGGAAACCTGAAACTCCTGGATCGAGTTCTCGCCATAAAGATACGGAATGCGGTAGCGACCTACGATGTCGTCAAAGTAGTTACTGGTGGAATTGTTTCCGTCGACAGTAAAGCTGTTGAAGCCGTTCCCGTTGGCGTAGCCGGAATCCTCGCCTCCCTGCTGGCCGGCTATGCTGACCAGTCCGGTGTCGCCGTCATAACTGGTGTTAGGCGTCAGGACAGCAAGATTGGTGTACTTCCGCCCGTTCATCGGCAAATCCTGTATCAGCGAACGATCGATGACGGTACTTTCGGACGACTCTCCGGGCCGCAGCAGGGATGTCGTCCCGATAACTTTAACTGTGTCCGCGCTGGCTCCCACTTGCAGTTTGATATCTTGCAAAGCGCTCCGTCCGATCTGCACCTCGGTCAGAATCTCCACGTTGCGAAAGCCCTTGAGGCGTGCCGTGACGGAATAGGCGCCCGGCATCACCGCCGCAAATTGATACACTCCGGCATGACTTGTGGTGGCAGATTGTTCCACGCCTGTCGCGAGGCTCCGCAGAAGCACCGAGGCTCCCGGCACTACTGCTCCGCTCGGGTCGGAGACCCGTCCGCTGAGCGAACCGGTCAGAACGACATTCTGGGCGTGCAAGGTGAGAGCTGTGCTGAAAATTGCAGTCAGGAGAAATCGTCTTGTCGGCTTTGAGATTTTATTACGGAAGAAAAAGGTAGCGCATGACCGCAGAACATCCCCGAACATGACTATCCTCCCAAGAGATTATGAAGAAAAACAGAGTCTCGTAAAGCAACTTGCTCTGTACTCACCGCGAGACTGGCTCGGATCGAAGGTTGAATTGCCTCCGCCTCTCACCAAGGAGGGGCGGAGCCGAAAACTTCGTTTTCTGAGCTCTGCGCCCTAATACCCCTTGCGGAAGAAGGGCTAGGCTAAAAGCCTGCCCCTCTCGATTTTCTGTGCTGGGTTAACCTCTGACTAGTCGTCGTCCTGGTCGGACGATGTCGTGGCATGAACCGGTTTCGGCATCTGTGAGTTCATTCCCTTCACGGACTTCCAGATCATCTCATTCAGCTCACCTGAAGGAGCGCTGTCGGGATGCTCGAAATCCATTTGGCCGGCCCGAACCATCATCTTGCGCATGGGATCGTTTAGAGGCAACGTGTTCATGTCGGGAGACTGGGCGCATATGATGTCCTGCGCCGGCAACACGGCGGTGTAAGGTGCATTGTTGGCGGGTTGGGTGTTCCAATCCATGATTGGAGCGGCAGTCGCGTCATACGAAGTGAGCGGAGGAACCGCCATAAGCATTTCCATCGTTTTCAGCACACTGGTGTTGTTGTAGAAGCGGTGATCGATGGAACTTTGGCTGATCCACGGGCTAATGACGTAGGTGGTGGTACGGTGACAATCCACATGATCGGGACCATCTTGCGCATCGTCCTCAATAATGAAGATTGCGGAACTGTTCCAGATCACGCTGTTGCTGATTGCCTGCACCAGTTGTCCAATAGCGTAGTCATTGTCGGCAACTTCGGCAATCGGAGCAAAATCACCAGAGGTCGGTCCCTGGGTATGGTCATGCGGAAGCCGAATGGTCTCAAACGCCGGCACGGAGTTGCCGGAGGGGTCTATGGCCAGCATTTGCTGGAACTCGCGGAGCCATTCGTGGACTCGGCTCGATGAGTTGTACTTGCCGTACGCAGTCTCTTGGTACGAGCAGTTCTGTGCGCCTCTCTGCGTGTAAATCGCCGAGGCGTCACTGTCAGGGTAATTACTATCGAAACGCCGATAGTCCCAGTCGCTCACTCCCTGCAAGTTATGGCCTGGCGGTTGGTTTCCCAACACGTCCGGGTAGTTGTCCGGCATGATCACGTTACCGTTGCTGTCGTTTATGCCGGTTGACAGGAAGAAGCCATAGTTGCGGTAGGTGATTCCCGCGGAGCGCACAGCGTCCCAGATGTGTCCTCCCGGACCTTGCGTCACGTCCGGAATCGAGGGCGCGCCGTTGGGGAAGTATATTGGAGAAATCTGCTGCCCGTCGGGATTGTAAGCCGGGAAACCTCCCACGTTGTATCCATTGTTCTGGCCTTCCACGTCGTAGTTCCGGCCGCGGCCACTGTATTCGTACGGGACGTCCTTGATAAGGTCTTCATTGGCTATGGCTTGAGTTAGCCATCCCCAACCATCGAAGCTGACTTCGCTGTTGGTGTAGGCGTTGTCGAGCAGAACAAAGCGCTGCGCCAGCGCGTGCAGGTTCGGAGTTATGCTTGCGCCGAACAAGGCGAGCGAAGAATCGCCATTACCTCCGGGCACGTCGCCGAGCACTTGGTCGTAGGTCCGGTTTTCTTTAGCTATGTAGAACACGTGTTTAATGTTGCCACTTTGCAGCCCGATTCGATCCAGCCGGTGATCGTTCACTTGGCCAGTCTCGCTATCCTTGAGGACTGAGGCCGTCCACTGCTGCAATTTCTCGCCGTTGTTTAGACCGGAAATAAACGCGACCTGGCCTTGGACCAAGTGCTGGTCGTACCAGGGGCTTTCGTTGAAATCCCACTGTATGTAGCCGGGGTTGGGATAGCGTGTGACGGTTCCTTTGCCGTAAGTGGCTAAGATGGTTTGGTTTGTCGGCGCAACCACGGAACTCGGGTACCATCCTCCGGGGATGTATGCACTTAGAGTCAAGTTAGTCCCGTTGACCGCCAGGACCGCGATGGCATTCAGATCGCCTAACGTGACGTACAGAGTATTTCCATTTGGAGACAAGGCCAGTGCGGTTGGCGTCGAGCTGCCAGCAACATTTTGTAACGCTGGTGGGCGCAGCAAAATCGAGCTCACGATGAGGTCGGTGGCCGTGTTAACCACAGACACGGTATCGCTGCCTGCATTGGCTACGTACAGCAGTGATTGCGCCTGGTTTAACAGCACGCTATCGGGATTGGCTCCTGTCGGAATGGCTGCGGTCAAAGTAGGGTTGGTGGGATCGGAAGTATTCAGGTCGTACACCGCGCCGTCTCGTTCGCTGGAAACGTAGGCTTTGGAACCGTTCGACATTACCGCGATGGCCAGCGGGTAGTTGGGCGTCCCATACCAGCTCCCGGTGAACGAGTAGCGCCCCACCTCAGTCTGCGTGCTCTGCGAGTAGATCGCCACGCTCCCAGGCACAAAAAACGTGCTCGGATCGTTGTTGACTACGTAAAGATAGCCTCGCGTGTCGGTCGCCAAGCCGGAAGGAAAATCCGTGGGCAGAGTCGCCGGGAAATTGCCTAGATCGGCGAGAATGCCGCGAGGGGAGAGGTTCAACACGTCGATGGTGTTATTGCCGCCCTGCGCGGCGTACAGCAGGCCGTTGTTTCCGAAGGCGAGGCCGTAATAAAGACCGTTTGTGGTCTGGTAAGGGCAATAGTTGCAGTTCGGGTAATCGATGTTGGAAACAAAACCACCAGTGCTGGCGTTAATCGCAGTAAGCGACTGGTCGAAGCCCATGTCGCTCACCAGTGCGTACTGGCCATTTGGCGAAAGAATTATGTTCATGGGCAGACTGCCCACGTTGAGCTGAGTTCCCAGCGGTGGCCACGATATGGTCTTGCCTGTAGGCAGTTGACGGGATGACGCACTCTGCGCTACGCCGGTCATCGGGTTGAGCAGCATTGCTGTCACTAGGAACAAAAGCCCGAATCTCGGGCCGGAAAAGCGAACTCTGGAGTGCATGGGAGATTCTCCTTTCGCTGGTGGTGGGGCGGCTTGCTGGTGCCGCGTGGAGCTAGGGTCGACGTTGCAGGCTGAGTACCCAGGCTTGACTACGACATAGAACAGTAGGACGGTTGTTTGACGACAGTGCTAACAAGCAATTAAATATTGGTGAATTGCGTCGACTTGGGCGCGAATCTCATCTCGAGTCAGGTTTCCCAAGTCCCCGCTTTGTGAGTAGAGACGATCTCTCCGTCCCTTTGCTGAAGACCGCAAGCGAAGTGTTTACCCACTCGATGTACCCGCGCGCATGGTATCGCTTGGCGCAAATGTCGCGTTTCAGGAGCAAAGAACTAGAGTTCCTCTGGCAGTTGAAACTACATGGCGGAGGGAAGTGACGGCGTCTGCTCGGACCAGACCGTTATTCTGTCTTCCTTCGAGTCGGCGTCGGTGTACCCAGATGCACTACGGAAGGTGAGCTACTGCCATGCTGAAACCAACAAGCGTCTGAAGTTTCTGACCAACAACTTCACGCTTCCGGCACTGACCATCGCCCAAATTTACAAGCAGCGCTGGCAGGTGGAACTGTTCTTCGAAAGCTCGACATGGTGCACTCCTTCGGATGCTATGGGATTTCAAGAGCCAACTGCGCTGAATCGACCGTTGGTGGGGATACTGGATGGTTCCGGTCGGCCATGCATCCCTCGACGTCTGCTCTGTGCAGAATCCAAGGTGCGCCCACGCAGGATTGCGTCGCCGGCAACTGTTTCAACCGAATCAGCCGCAAGACAGTGGTCGGCGTGACGCCCAGAACGACGGCCGTGTCACTGACGGACATTTCGCCCGGGTCTGCCTTTCGCCCTCACAGTAGACCGCAATCGCATGGTGGCTGCGCAGCGAGCAGATACGCTTCGCCGTCCAGATCTGTCCATGGGCTGTGCGGCGTTGATTCCGATTCAGGATTGCGGCGATCCGCGCATCTGATTCGATCCGCGCCAGCGTGCGAACGATCTCCATGAGATCACTGTCCGTAACATACCGATGCTGACCAGTGCGAAACTTTTGGAACTCAAGCTGGGTGTGATCTCCGCCTTGCCAATGCAACACCAGGCGTATGGAATCGCCCTCCGACGTAGCCATGATCTCTTTCAGCGCGATTCGAAGGAGCCGTTTCTTGTGTTCCGGTGAACCGTGCGGATCATCCCAGAGTCTGGGGAGATCCCGTGCAAGGGCCAGCAGTTCCTGTTTCTGCACGTCGCTGAGTGGATGCTCGCGACCTTGTTGCAGTGTCGCCAGCTCTTCTTCGAGGTGCGCCTCCATGGTCAGCGCTTGGTTCCAACGGCGTTCGAGTTCTGAACGAGCCGATTTGCTGGGTCCACAGCATCATATTAGCGCCGTGCGCGTGTCACTTCGTAGCGCGCGTGCTCTAACGCCAACGCCTTCTGCTGAACCCGCTCGTCGCTGGCGCCCTGCAGGGTCTCGATTGCCTCAATGGCCGCTTCGATGCCGAATGGCGTCAGGCATTGCAGCAGTTGTTCGGAAACCAAACGATCGGCACGGAGCCCGCCGAACATTACGCAACACGCATGATCGCGATTGAGGGCGTACCCAGAGCACTGATACCGAATCACGCGTGGACCGGGATATTGCGCCAGCAACTTGGCGCCACAATGACCACAGCGCAGTAGCCCAGCAAGCAGGGCCTCGCCATGTTTGACCGATCCACGCACCGCACCACCTCTAGCATTTTCATTGTGGGCAATCATCGTCTGATTACTCTGATAAACGTCCCAGTCAATGTAGCCCTCATGATGATCCATGGATCAACACTGCCCAGTCCTCGCGACGGCGCTGCACCTGCCGAACCCGCTTCTGCCCGGCCTCAATCCGCGTCGTCGTCTTGCTGCGCCCATACGTGTACGCTCCGGCGTAGATCGGGTTCTTCAATACGCTGTGCACCGCATGGTAACGAGCGGACTGCCAGACGACCTCGCGCACATCTTCTGCCCCGCGAGCGATTGGTAATTGGATCTGCTGCTGATCAAGCCAGAAATAAACCTGCCGTACGCTGCCCAACTATGCAAACTTGCGAAAGATCAGATCGATGGTGACCGGACCCTGGCATCGGGATCTTTCTCCATGCGGTCATCCGGTCCCTTGACGTACCCAATGGCGACCCGTCGAACCAAGGCACCTCGCTGCGCCTTCTGTAGCAGCGCCGCGTGCGCACGCTCGCGGAAACTCGCGACTTCCATCTCGCTGATCGTACCCTTCATGCCCAATAACAATCGATCGTTCGTGAGTCTGGGATCATACAAGGCCTCGGCGTCGATCAGTAGCGCCCCGACGACGCTGCAAAATTCCAGCAGCGTGTGCCAGTCCCGGCCATTGCGCGCCAGTCGCGACGCCTCAATGCTGAACACGGCGCCGACCTGCCCATCGCACAGCGCGCGCAACAGGCGTTCAAAGCCGGGGCGGCGTGTTCCGCCTCCCGAGATTCCAAGATCGTCATCGATTACCTCGATGTCTTGCCAGCCCAACGCGCGCGCACGATCGACCAGACCATATTGGCGGCGTTGACTTTCAAGGTTGTGCTGCACTTGACCAGGCGTGGACTGACGGATGTACACACAGGCCCGCCGAGCCAGATGATCAGCGGTGATCTTGTTCATCGCCGCCCTCCGCGTGGATCATCTTGACCAGCGCCTGCAGCCACTGCACCAGCGCCTGGCGTAGCTGTTCTTGCACCTCCAAGGGGAGTCGTGCGGCGGGAACGGGCGGGAGTTGCTTCGAACAGTTGTCGTTGGCGCCTTGCTCGCGGCTGTGGCATCGTGATCCTCCTCGGGCACATCGTGCACACCCGAGCAGAGGCAAGTCACGGTGACGCGGCGCAACTCGAGCAGCACGCCAACTGGCAGGCGCGCAGCGGAAACCATCTTCGCGTACGCCGCCTCGGAACACGTCATCCAGCGCGGCACCGCCAACGCCCTGCCGTCGGCGCGTCGCACGACATAGTAGGCTTCGTCGTGAAGTTCGTACAGCCTGACCACCGGCAAGCTGTGTGCACGCAATGGATGGAAGCGATAGTAGATCGTAACTTCAGCAGGACACTGTTGATGGGCAGTATGTCGTTCAGTTGTTCAAATGGATGAAACAGCACCTGCAGATCAAGGCTTTCTACGGCACCAGCGAGAACGCGGTGAAGACCCAAATCTGGATTGCAGTATCGGTGTACGTGCTGGTGGCGATCGTGCGCAGGCGCTTGGGCCTGGAGGCCAGCCTGTACCAGATTCTACAGATTCTCAGCCTCACGCTCTTCGAGAAAATGCCCATTTTATGCGCCCTTCAGAGCGTTGACCTGGATTCCAATTTCACCGAAAACCCCAACCAACTGATTCTCTTCGACTCTTAACCGGACAGCAGTGGGAGGTCTGAAACCCTCTACGCGCAGACACCTGCAGAAGCTAGCTGGAGAGCTGGAGCAGAGCCGGAAGACTCCACCATCGCTCGCGCCACAGCCTAAGGCTGGCACGAAGCTGCTCAGACAATTCCAGGGCGAGATGCACGAGGTCCGGGTCGTTTTTCCTGCGCCCGAAAAGCGGAGTACGTGTAGCACCGGGAGGATGTAGTCCGGTTGTAGCTCCTCCCCAGTTGGAAGCTCATCAAGCTTTCCATTTACCAAGTTCGGCTGTTGAGACTGAATGAACGGCTCACCGCGGCTCAACTCCTGCTTCGCTCTCCACCTCAACCCGAGCAGTGCGCAGCATGAACCTCTATCCGCATCCTCGGTATCTACTCGTGCCCCGGCACGCGAGGAGATCTCTGGTCTCCTCGCGCCCGGAGTGCTTTGTCACCTATTCTTTCAGCCTATGCCGAACGCCTCTGTGCGACGCTTCGCCGCTCCAACACGACCTCAAAGCGGCAGATCATACCCATCACAGCGGGCTGCTTAAACCTCCGCACCCGCTCCCCCCATTCAAAGTACATAGCCTTCCCCCGGGGCGGCTTCCTTCAAGTCGCTGTATCCGAAGCGCCCACGGCGGAACAGTTGCAGTCGCATGATCCTTGGCTGGGCGCTTCCGATACAGCACTAAGCCCTAAGCACTAAGACTTATCGGGA
>Ga0182016_10005279_pt1 | contig 13973 bp, 14 predicted proteins | sample 712S2MmetaG_FD_120491 | JGI IMG/M metagenome (GOLD analysis project Ga0182016, IMG submission 120491) | Permafrost microbial communities from Stordalen Mire, Sweden - 712S2M metaG | ecosystem: Environmental > Terrestrial > Soil > Wetlands > Permafrost | place: Sweden: Stordalen | collected...
AGATCCACAACCTCATGTCCAGCCTTGGCAAGGTAGGCGCGAACCTCCTCCTTAAGAGGAAACCCCGCATGATCCGAACTGATTACGAGCTTCACAATTCACTCCTTGAGATACAGGGATTAGAGATCAATGGCCAAACGTCACAATGCAAACGAATGCCGTGACTCTTCCTTGGCCAAAATTCCTTAATCCCTATTCCCTAGTCCCTATTCCCTAGTCCCTATTCCCTAGTCCCTATTCCCTGCTTCACTTCACCAGCTTCTTCGCCCGCGCCGCAATGTTCGCGGCTCCAAATCCCAGCTTCTCAAGCACGATCGGTCCCGGCGCCGAAGCCCCAAATCGATCCAGCCCAATCACGTCGCCGTCCAGGCCCACGTACTTCCACCAACCCAGTGTCGCACCAGCTTCCACCGCCAGTTTCGGCACGCCCGCAGGCAGCACGCTTGCCTTGTATTCCGCCGTCTGCTCCTCGAAGATCTTCCAGCTCGGAAAGCTCACCACCCGCACCGCAATCCCCTCGTCAGCCAGCAGCTTTGCCGCTGCAACAATAGCCGACACCTCTGAACCGGTAGCGATGAGCACCACCTTCGCGTCCGCGGCATCCTGCAGCACGTAGGCGCCCTTGCTCACTCCGCCCAACACGTCCACAGTCTTAGGATCGATCACCGGCAAATCCTGCCGGCTCAATGCAAAGAAGCTCGGCCCACTACGCTCCAGAGCCAGCCTCCAGCAAGCCGCCGTCTCGTTCGCATCCGCGGGACGAAAATCCGTCAGCCCCGGCACAGCCCGCAGCATCATTAAGTGTTCAACCGGCTGGTGCGTCGGCCCATCCTCGCCTAGCCCAATCGAGTCATGCGTAAACACAAACAGCGAGCGGATCTTCATCAGCGCCGCCAGCCGAATCGCGGGCTTGCAATAGTCGGAGAAAGTAAAGAACGTCGACCCAAACGGAATCAGCCCTCCATGCGCCGCAATCCCGTTCACTGCCGCGCACATCCCAAACTCGCGTACGCCAAAAAACACGTTCCGTCCCGTGGGAGTTACATGGAAACTGTCGCCCGGCTTGAAGATCGTCTTAGTCGAAGCAGTTAGATCCGCCGCCCCGCCAAACAACTCCGGCACAACCTCGGCAATAGCGTTCATAACTGCCCCGCCCGCATTGCGCGTAGCCACCGGCTTGCCCGCCGGATAACTAGGAATCGCTTTTTCCCAACCAGCCTTGCGCACATCCTTTTGCGTGCGCTCGAACTCCGCAGCTAACTCCGGATTAGCCTCGGCATAGCGAGCGAATTCCTTCTCCCACCTGGCTTCCAATTCCGCGCCGCGATCAACGGCCTTGCGCCAGTTCGTCAACGCGTCTTCGGGAACAAAAAAGCCTTGATCTTCAGGGAATCCGAAGAACTTCTTCGTCGCTGCCACGGCCTCGGCGCCCAGCGCTTCGCCATGGACCTTATTCGTTCCGGCCTTGGGGCTGCCGTAGCCAATCACCGTTCGCACCGCGATGATCGACGGCCTGCCTGTCTCCGCCTTCGCCGCTGCAATCGCTGCTTCAATGGCTCCAAGATCGTTGCCATCGGCAACACGCTGCGTATGCCAGTGGTACCCCTTGAAGCGCTCCACAACATCGTCGGTGTAACTCAGTTCCGTCGGGCCATCCAGGGAGATAAGGTTGTCGTCGTAAATCCAGATCAGCTTGCCAAGGCCCAGCATCCCCGCCAGCGCCGCAGCCTCGTGGCTCACGCCTTCCATCAAGTCGCCATCGCCGCAGAGCGCGAAGGTGTGGTGATTCACAATCTCAAACCCAGGCTTGTTATAAATCGCACCCAGATGTTTCTCCGCAATCGCCATACCTACAGACATCGCAATGCCCTGGCCGAGCGGGCCAGTCGTCACTTCCACGCCTTCCGTTTCACCATACTCAGGGTGGCCCGGCGTCAGCGATTCCCATTGCCTGAAGCTCTTTAGATCGTCCAGCGAAAGCTTGTATCCGCAAAGATAAAGCGTCCCATACAGCAGCGCCGAAGCATGCCCATTCGACAGCACAAATCGATCCCGGTCCGCCCACTTCCAGTTCTTGGGATTGTGCTTCATCAGCTTGTGATACAGCAGGTAGGTAATCGGCGAGCAGCCCAGCGGAGCCCCAGGGTGGCCGCTATTAGCCTTTTCAACGGTGTCCACGGCCAGCAGCCGCAATGTGTCGATTGAAAGTTCGTCGAGCGAAAGTCCCGCTATGCTTGAAGTCATAAAGTTGGTACGCTTCCTTTCCCGTTGCTGATTCCGTGCCCAAGTAAACCCATTTACCTGAATCGATTCCAGTTTTACCTTCCCGCTTCTCTACTTGCCGTCAACTTGTACCTCCACATTGTAACCAAGCCAGGCGTCCTGCTCCGTCCAACGCAAAGTCCATTGCAGCTTCTTGTCGTCGAGGCCCGCCGGAATCTCCGCGCTAAACCCCGCGCTGCCCAGGCCGTGGCTCATCGCGGCATGCGTCGTCTGCCAGCCGTCCGCGCTCCACACCAGGTCAAATCGCTTTTCATCCAGAATCCGCAGCGTATTCCCCGGCGCAATCTTCTGAATCGGCCGCATTCGGGAATAAATCTCCAGATCTCCGCGAACTCTCTTGCGTCCTTCCGGCTCGCAGTACCGCTCATACAGCGCATCGATCCGGTCAAAGACTTTCCCGTCCACCGCCGACCGCAGCAGCTTTAAGTACTCCGCGTGAGCCCAAACCAGCGGCACTGCAGACCCTGCCGGCCGCCCCAGCCGCGCGTTCGAGCCACTCTGGCTAGCGTCGTCCCACACCTGTTCCGGCATCATTTGACCACAGGTCGCGAACCGCTCGTACGTCTTGATCAGTTCGCTGATATCGCGTCCCGCCGCCAATTCATAATGCGCGCGCTCACCGGTCAGCAGCGGCCACACACGCCCCTGGCCCCATCCCTTGTAAGGCCCGCCATCCGGACGGTCCCCATAGCCGTCCCAGTTATAGCGCAGCCAGCCCGGCCCCTGCGGCAGCCCGCGCTTGAGCACTGCATCCACCACCTTCAACGAATCCACCATCAGCGGGTCGTCGGCCCGCCGCACACCATACCGCACCAACTCCAGAAAGCCCGCATCGATAATCTCGCGCGCCTCGAATTGCGTTCGCGTTCCCGGCTGTCGGTTTTGCAGCCGTATCGTCTCCCTCCCGCAGTCCTCGCATGCATATGCCTCTCCCGTTTCCGGAGGACGGATGCGCATGTAGTGCCGCGTAACCTCCGGCAGCAAAACCCCGTTGTTGGTCACAGTCCAGTCTTCAAGGTGCTTCTCGACCCAGTCGGCGTACTCCTCCAGAAACACGGCCAGCTCGTGGGAATCGTGGGCACGCGCAATCTCCGCCGCGCAAATTAGCGCCGCAATCACCGCCGCCAGCGTCGAAGGCGAGTAGCCGGCATTCTCTTCCCAACGCTCCTGGTGCGTGATCGGCGCATGCCGCACCAGAAACCCCACAGCCCGCTCGACAAAAGGAAAAATCTGCAGCTCGCCCAGCGCATCGGCCTTCCACAACCGCCAGGCCAGAATGATCGGAAACGCCACCTCATCCAGTTGCAGTCCGCTCCAGTAAGCCGTCCCGTCAATCCAGAAATTCTGTGCGAATCCTCCATCGGGCTTCTGCGTACACGCCAGGTAAACCAGCGCCCGCCGCGCCGTCTCTGCCCGTCCGCAAGCCAGTAGCGCCGAGGCCGTCTGCACCATGTCCCGCGTCCAGACGAGATGATACCCACCCAGGTCGTCGTCTCCCTTCGCCTGGCCCCACGGAATCGACAAAGACGCGACAAACGCTCCTGAGAAAGTTTTGTCCTCATGCGCCAGCAGCACGTTGTGGCTGGTCCCCAACAGCTTGCCGCCATCGCCCGCCTTGGATGCAAGAAACATGGGATTCGCCGCTCGCTGCCATTGCGTGATATACCGGCTGCGATGCTCCGCAAACGGCGTCGCCAGAGACTCTCCCGTTTTTTGCGCCGCTGCATGATGCCCGTCCCCAATGCCAAAGGCCAGCGTAAAATCGATCGCCCCGTCCTTCCACATTCCGTCCAGGTCCAGCTCCCCCATCACTGCGATATTGCCGTTGGTAGCCGAGCCAAATTCCCAGTCCATGCGGAAGTTATCCATCAGGTCGCGCCAGCCGTCACTGAAGCCGACAAACCCGCAGCTCACGCGGCTGAATCCACAACTGGCGGCCATCGCCAGCGAAAATTTGTCCTTCCACGCCAGCAGCACCTTGTGGCCTGCAATGTCCACCGCCCGCGCCGAGTTGCCCGCGCCACCCCCATCCAAGTGCGGCGCCAGCAGCGCATAAACCTTCAGCCGTGGCAGCAGTTCCGCATCTCCCTCAATGCGCACATGGTTCAATACCACGGCATGGTGAGGGTCGCAGATGATCTCTTTGGTCAGCGTGTACCGCCCCTCCGGATCGCGGTTTACATACCGCACGCCCAGCGCCTCTTCATGGATGTACTCGAAGGTAGACTTGAGGTCGCGCTTCTCCTCGTGGACAAAGGTCTCCCCATCCGTCACCAGGAACTCCATGTCCCGCACCTGCGCCCGGTCAATGGTCGGATGGTAAACCTCGTTCAAGATTCCGTAGGCGCACGTGAACCAGATCCGGCTCGACGCCGCATACGACGTCCCCACCGCATCTTTCACGCTTGAAGTCCACCGCGGCTCGGTGCCCGGCCCGCCAAACGCCTCACCCTGCTGTTCAAGCCAACGGTATAACGACTGATCGCTCATTGTTTGATGACTCGCTTCGAATTGGGGAAATTGAAAATCAACAGAAAGCTACGCAAGAGAAGTGCAGGGAACTCGTGCAATGCCGTCCATTCTATCGATGTTCCCCGACCCCTTGAGGTTTCATCCCGGTGAATATTCCCGGCAGCTCGTTGTAACGGTCGCCACCGGAGTTGAGTTCCCATCGCTCGGCCAGGGCACTCCATCCTTGATCATCTTCTCGAACACCCTCAATGAGAATTTCAGGTCTTTCATGCGCCTGACTGCGTAGTCGCGTGCCTCCCCCCAACTCTGCACATTTTCCACAGATTTTTTAGCTTTGTCTATGGACACTAGATTTAGACCGTATAAGATAAAATTGAGGTTAGACATGAGCGGTTCTCCGATAATACAAACAATGGATGAGATGTTCGGAAAACTCACCGCGGCCATTTTGACACGGGCGGAGGCTGAAAGGCAGATCGCGGAATACACGAATGCCTTGAAGGCGCTTGCAAAGGTGATCGAGGATAAGGACACCGGAGACGGCTACCTTGTCAGGCTCGACGAACTTACCGGAAAGCCCGGATTTACGGATGCGATCAGAACGGTTCTCCGGATCAGCAGGACCAGCAAGAAAGGGCTCACGCCTAGAGAGGTCAGGACCTGGATACAAATGGGAAAGAAGATGGATTTGTCGCTGTACTCGAATCCGATGGCGAGCATCCACACCACACTGCGCCGCATGGAGGAATCCGGCGAGATTGAGTCCTTCACAAATGAGAGAGGTGAGAAGGCTTACCGGCACGTAGCAAGAACAGGCCTTATAACCCCTCCGCCTAGGCCTGATGAAACGATCATCAGTCCGCCCGAGCCCGGCAGTTTGGCCGCTATTATTGCCGATGAGAGACTTCCACAACCCCAGGAAGCCCCACTCAATAAGCGGTCTAAAACGCCTTAGATTTGGATTCAAATACGAACCGCCCCGGCGTGTATCAGACGCAGGGGCGGAACGGGAAGGGAGAAAACCACAATGCGCATCACGGTTAAGATCACGCTCACTGCGGCCGGTCACACGGTAGAAATAACCGTCGAACCACCGGGATAGGTAACGCCCCTCAAACAGTGCCCCGCCTCCTGCTCTAACAGGTCGCGGGGCTAACCCAAAGCGCGGAGTAACCCACGCCCTAGACCCATAGATAGTGTGGCGCTTTTCCCCGCTCAACGCAAGAGGAGGGAAAAGCCCATGACCTGCCGAAACCTGGGTTTCGGACGATTCGGACTCGGGCTTGGGTCTATCATTGTTGCTTCGAGTAAAACGCATCCAGCTTGATCGATCGAGGTGCAACTTGCCAGCGTCCCGCAGTCTTTTCCGCATTCTTACATCCGCCGTTGCCTCCCTCTCAATTCTTATCGCATGTTCCGCCACTGCCGCAGGGCAAGCTGCAAGTGACGAGGTGAACAAAGGCGTTGAAGCCTACAAGAGCGGACGCTACGCCGACGCGATCGTCCACTTCCAAAAAGCGACGGAGCTCGATCCAAACCTGCCCATGGCAAAGGTGTATCTGGCGACCGCCCTTGCGCAAAATGTAGTTCCCGGCCTCGATACCCCGGAAAACCTGAAGACCGCGCAGCAATCCATCGAGATTTTTCAGCAGGTCCTGGCTAACGACCCCCACGACGTGAACTCCCTGAAGCAGATCGCAGGCATTTACTTCAGTATCAAGAGGCTGGACGACGCCAAAGCTTGGCAAAAAAAGGTCCTGGATGAAAACCCTGACGACCCCGAAGCCGCCTACACCATCGGCGTGATCGATTGGACACTGGCCCATATGAACGTGCTCAAGGCACTCTCGTCCGCCGGCCTTCAGGATGACGGCATGGGCAACACCAACGCGCTTGCCGGCGTCATGCAGGCCATCAAGGCGCAGAATTCCGCATTAGTCGAAGAGGCCTTGCAGTATCTCAACCAAGCCGTCGCAAGCCGGCCGAATTATGACGACGCCATGGCCTACCTGAACCTGGCTTATCGCCGCAAAGCCGATCTCGACTGGGGCAACGAGGACGCCCGCAAAGAAGACATAGCCAAAGCAGAAGGATGGAGAAACAAGGCAATGGAAACGCGCCGCGCCAACGAGCAGAAAATAACCCCAGACCCCAATTCGCCCCAACCCTGACCCGCCAGCCCCGGCTCCCTCAGTCCCTATTCCCTAGCCCCTAAAAACGAACCCTCCTTGTCCCATCCCGCATCCAACCTATCGACCGCGCAAAAGCGTGTGAAAACTGGGTTTAACCTCATCGCTTTCCCGGCAGGCAATCGCATGATGAAACCTGCTGAAAAATCAGTTTCCGATTTCTTCCCGGAGTTTGCAGTCCATTCCGTGAAAACATGCACAATGGAACTTATGGCCATCAGAACTCCCGAAATCTCTCCGGTTAACACTGTCAGGGGAGTGCCCGGTCCGTACCAACGGCGATGTACCCCACCCCTCCCCCCTTTTCCTTTCACGCATATGAAAACAATGGCGTTACGTCAATAAAACGCAAAATGACCTTCCCAAACAAACGACTTACGGCCCGGAGCCACAACCCCCGCAGTACAATCCAAAGCTAAGGAGATTTCCCCAATGGCCTACGAACTTCCACCACTGCCTTACGACTATGCCGCGCTCGAGCCTTTTATCGACGCTGAAACCATGAAGCTGCACCACGACAAGCATCACCAGGCCTACATCAACAACGTCAACGCCGCCCTCGGCAGCCACCCCGACCTCGCCGCCAAATCCGTCGACGACCTGATCCGCAACCTGGCCGACGTTCCTGAGGACATTCGCGGCGTAGTCCGCAACAATGGCGGAGGCCACTCCAACCACACCGCCTTCTGGACCCTGATGGGCCCGGTCGGCTCTGAAGGCGTCGGCGGCGCGCCCACCGGCCCCATTGCTGCGCAAATCACAGCGGACTTCGGCGACTTCGAAGCCTTCAAGAAGACCTTCAATGAGACCACGGCCAAGCAGTTTGGTTCCGGCTGGGGCTGGATCATCTTTGTCGGCGGCAAGCTCAAGATCGTCACCACCCCGAACCAGGACTCGCCCCTCTCGCAAGGCCACTACCCCATTCTCGGCAACGACGTCTGGGAGCACGCCTACTACCTCAAGTATCAGAACCGCCGCCCTGACTACCTTGCCGCCTGGTGGAACGTAGTCAACTGGCACGAAGTCAACAAGCGCTTCGCAACCGCAAAGCAGTAATCAGTTGTCAGTTCTAAGTAGTTAGTCCTGAAGCTGGGTGCCCCATCCTTTCCGCTTTTTTCTGCGGAAAGGGTGGGAAAGCACTCGCCCTCCACCGGCCAACTGACCACTGACCACTGACGACTGGTAACTGACAACTGCCCTTTCACAACTCTTTCCGTCATCGAGTGTCTAACTCAATAGGGACGTCCTATACAACCATGCGCAAACCTGTTTTCTTTGCAGCCCTTTTCGCCTTGATCACGGGCATCCTGTCCAGCGCCTCCGCTCAGTCCGGCAATTTCACCATCGCGCAGAACGGCAAGTCTGTTGGAACCGCCAACTTCAACTTCACTTCAACGCCCCGCGGCTACGCTTCCACGTCCGTCGTCCATCTGGACATGAAGGGCCTCACCTACTCGCTTTCCAAGACCGAAACGCTCTCCTCCGCCAACCACCTGCGCCGTGTCCAGGTCAGCGCCACCCTCAACAACGTCGCGGTCAACGTAACCGGAGCGCCAGACGCGGCCGCAGGCCAGTTTCTCCTCACTGTCTTGGCTGGAGGCACAAGTTCCACCGCTCGCCTCGCTCCCCATCCCGGCGCAGTCTTTCTCCCCGACTTCGACCCCGGCGCTCTTGAAACCCTGCTGGCCCTTGCCGTCGCCAACAACAATCGCAACCTCTGGGCCATCATCCCGAAACAGATCACCGGCCCCGACGGTACAGTCCAGGCCGGCTCCATCGCCTCCGTCGTGCTGGCCACATACGCCGACGAGCAAGGCACCCTCGACAGCCAGCCGATCACCGTCCATCACCTGGTAGCCAACATCGCCGGCGCAAAAACCCAGATCTTCTCCGGCCCTGACAACCAACTCCTCCAGGCCGAACTCCCCCAGTCAGGGTTCGCCCTGGTCCGCGACGGTTTTGTGCTGACTCCGCCCGCTAAGCCCGGCGCCCCACCCGACCAGCCACCCGCCGCGCCTGCTCCAGCCGCGGCTTCAATCCAGCAATAACCGCGATTGATTCCGAACTGTCCACTATTCCCTATTCCCTAGCCCCTGTTTTTCATACAGCATTCCCCGCCGCCACCCCCGAAGCCCACGCCCACTGGAAGTTGAACCCGCCCAGCCACCCAGTCACATCCACTACTTCCCCAATAAAGAAGAGCCCCGGCACCGCTCGCGCCTCCATCGTTCGCGCATGCAGTCCATCCGTATCCACGCCCCCAGCAGTCACTTCCGCCTTCTCAAACCCTTCAGTTCCTACCGGATGAAGCCGCCAACGATGCAGCCTTTGCTCCCAGGCCATCAACGCCGCGTTTCCCCAGCCACCCGGCGCATAAGTCTCGGTCAGAAACGCAGCCAGCCTCTGCGGCAGAATCTCTCTAATTTCCTGCTTAAGCGCGGCCGCATCCCTGCGAGAATGCGGCTCCATCAGCGCTGCCACTACGCCGCCCTGCCCAGACGAATCAGGTGTCGAATCCGGCGCAAAATCCAGCACCAGATCCTCTCCTGGCCGCCAATACGACGAAGCCTGCAACACCGCCGGTCCGCTCAATCCCCGATGCGTCACCAGCATCCTCTCCCGGAAGGGTACGGGCTTCAGCCCGTACATTGGCCCTTCCGAAGTGTCATGGGCTTTAGCCCCCGAGGGACGGTCTTTGGACGCCGGTTCCACACAAGCCATCACCTCCGCCGCCACCCCAGCCATCTCCGTCCATCGAGCCTCATCACCACCCAGCACCAGCGGAACCAGCGCCGGCCGCGGCGTCACTACCTTCAGCCCAAATTGCGCAGCCAGCTCATATCCCAGCCCGGTCGCGCCCATCTTCGGGATCGAAAGCCCCCCTGTGGCCACCACCACCGATTCAGCCCGCATCTCGCCCGCCGACGATACCACGCGAAAACCGCCGTCCGAATCGCGTTCAACTGTAATCCCCCGCGCATTCAGCACCAGCTCGACTCCGCCCAGCGCGCACTCCGCCAGCAGCATATCTAGAATCGCCCGCGCCGACCCATCGCAGAAAAGCTGCCCCAGCGTTTTCTCATGCCAGCGGATTCCATACCGCCCCACCAGCGACAGAAAGTCCTGCGGCCCGTATCCCGCTAGCGCCGACTTTGCGAAATGCCTGTTTTCCGAAATGAAGTTATCTGGCCCGCAGTGCACATTCGTAAAATTGCATCGTCCACCCCCGGAGATAAGAATCTTCCGTCCCGCTTGTCCGCCATGCTCGAGCAGCGCCACGCGTCGCCCGCGCTGCCCCGCCGTAGCCGCGCACATCAACCCCGCCGCGCCCGCGCCCAGAACCACGACATCGAATTGGCGAGCGACGGTTGGCATTGGTTCACCTAAGGATAGCCGTTTGGAAGAAGCCGCATTGGTGCTCGCTTGCCCATTCCTGAGCATCCGCAAAGATCGCGGAGATGTATTGCCAAAGTTTTTTACATAGTGTGTAACATGTTAATTGACAACTGTTAAAGACATAGGTATTCTCGATTCCATGGTGATGGAAACGTATAAGCGAGCCTTGGAACAGGCGAAAGCTGATTTGGCAAGCCGAGTCGCGGATTTGGGCGCGGCCCAGAAGCTCGCTGAGTTGGCGGAGAAGGAAATTATCGAGTTGCGTCAGGCTGTTTCAGTGCTGCAGCGTTTATGCGAGGAATCGGAATATGTTGAAGAGGATGCGTTGGGGTTGACTGATGCTATCCGGATGACATTCAAGACTGCAGCTGGCGGCGCGTCGTTGACGGCCCAAGATGTGAAGGAACTAATGGAGAGTTCCGGTTACGCGGGGCGATGGGGAAATCTTCTGGCATCAATCCACACTGTAATAAAACGGCTTCATGCGAAGGGCGAAATTGAGGCAGGTGGAAATATCAACGGCAGAGACACCTTTCGTTGGGCTGGACGCGCAACCCTGCCTCATCCTTCAATGCCTCCCAAGGGACTTGGCAAGATCACTCGTCCTCCTAGCCCCCCCGAGAGCCCAGAAACGGCTTCCAGTATCCGAGAGCGGTTCAAAGAGATGACGGATGCTCGTAAGAAGGATTGACCTTGGGGCAGACGCCCATTCTGGCGAGAACGCCGAGAGGCCTGACAGACCGCGAAAGTGGCAGAATTTGCTGATTGCTCAATACAAAAAGAGACGGCCACCCAAGGGCGGCCGTCGGATCCTGCGCTACGCACGCAGGAGCTGTTAGAACTACAGTTCGATGGTAAACCAATAGGGTAGTTTGTCAAGCGATTTGGGGTTCGGGAAGGCGGGGCAAGACCAAAATGGCACAACAAGAAAGTCCTGGAAGGTTCCGCGTTATCACATATATAGACGGCTTCAACCTCTACTTCGGTCTTCGCGAGCAAGGGTGGCGCAAGTACATGTGGCTTGATCTGCCAGCTCTTTCTCTCTCGTTGCTTCGAGCTGATCAGACCCTACTGCTGACCAAATACTTCACCTCCCGGGTAAGCGGAAACCCCGGTAAGGAGCAGAGACAGAGCGCCTGGCTTGACGCGATCGGCACGCTCCCCGAGCTCGATATCTACTGGGGAAGGTTCCAGACAGATCGCAAAGAATGCAAGAACTGCCATCATGCTGCATTTGTGCCCCAAGAAAAGAAAACAGACGTGAACATCGCAACAGAACTTCTTTGTGACGCGCACTCTGACGCGTTCGACACAGCAGTCATCGTCTCTGGAGATGCGGACCTGGTCCCGCCGATTGCGGCTATTCGCAGGTTGTTCCCGCACAAGAAGATTGTTGTCGCCTTTCCTCCGTGCCGCTACTCAGCAGAACTTGCTCTCAATGCCAATGCATCGATTCGAATCTACGAATCGTATTTTCGGAAAAGCCGCCTTCCGGAGAATGTAACTCTCCAATCCGGAACCGTTGTCACGCGCCCGCCAAAATGGGGCTAACCTCAATCCGCCGTATTCCGCCGACAGAAGTACTCAACCACGGACTCTTACATTACCCGTCCTTAGTTGGCGAATCCGGCGTAAGGTTCGAGAGGCACCAACGCGACAATCTCCAGCATTCCCGCCTCGAAGATAGGAAGACTCGCAATGGCTGCGCGCACCTCAGCCTCGCTTTCAGCCTCCCAGAGTATCGTCGCGCCTGCCATGTCGGAGCGTTTCCAGATTTGGCGAAGGATTCCAGCTGCATAAAGCACTTTGACGCGCTTGCCCTCATTAGCCACCAACTCTGGCGTGAAGGCTTCAGGTGGAAACCGGTCGGTGCGGCGACGGGAGATTGAAAGAAATTGCATGGAAAAGATTGTAGCGGTACAGTTCGGCTTTTGATGTGGGAGACAGGGATTTTGATGTCTTGAACCCTGGGATCGCCAAGACTCCATGTGCAATTGGGAACACCACAGCGACCGCAGGTACATCAAGTCTCTCGGGGGCTGCATCGGATTTTCTGTGAGTGTTTTGAAATTACTTCTTGTCGACGATGATGATGCCGTACGAATAACCCTGGGATCCGTGTTAAAACATCACGGGTTCTCCGTGACCGCGGTCAGCAACGTCCCTGCTGCGTTGGAACTTGTGAGCAGTCAGCGATTTGACGTGCTGCTCGCCGATTTCAACGTGGGCCAGCCGGGAGATGGCTTTACCGTGGTGAGCGCCATGCGCCGCGTGCAGCCCGACGCATGCACCTTCATTTTGACGGGGTATCCGGATTTTGAGTCCGCAATTCAGGCGATGAAGGCCCAGGTGGACGAGTACTTCTCGAAACCACTGGATGTAGAGGAGTTGGTAGCAGCCATTTCGTCCGCGCGGTCCGGCAGACGCTCCGCTCCGAAAGCATCGCCCACCCGCAAAATGTCGCAAATATTGCGCGATCTTTCACCGCAGATTTGTCAGCGCTGGCTAAGAGGTGTGTTATCCGATCCTGAAATTGCCGCGCTTCCGCTGACCGAAGCTCAAAGGAGCGACCATATTCCGGACTTGCTCGAAAACGTGATCCGTCGCCTCGAAGGTGGATCGGATGAGATGAGTCTGGAGGGCGCGGAGGCCGCGCGCAAACACGGAAGAATACGCTACCAGCAAGGCTACACGATTCCGCAAATGCTGTATGAGGCAAGAGTGTTGCAGCGGGTGATGAGCTCAACCATTCGCGAAAACCTTTTCAACATCGATTTGAGCTCACTGGTTCCCGATATTTTACAAATTGGTGAAAGTCTCGAGGCAGATGTGGAGCTGTCAATCCGCGTGTATCAATCGCAAATTCCGCGCTCCCTGCAATCCTCGTTTTCGATGTTGTATCAGTCGCCGTACCTGGGAGTCATGATCGCGGATGAATCCCGCCTCATCGACGCGAATGAAGCTCTGTTGAAGATGATTGGACATGGTCGCGATGAATTGGCGGCAGGGGCCATCGACTGGCGAGAAATGACGCCTGAGAAATTCCGCCTCCTGGATATGACTGCGATTGAGCAGCTTCGGGAATTCGGTACTTGTGTTCCATATGAAAAGGAATACGTGCTGCCGGACGGTTCTTCGGTGCCATTTCTGATTGGAGGCGTGCGGCTTGGTCTCGATCCATTTCAGTGGTCGGCCTATGTGGTGAATTTGACGGAGCAACGGAAGTTACACGCCGCCGACCAGAAACTGAAGGCTTGGGAAGCAAGATACAAGCTTATCAACCTGCTGGCACACGAATTGAACAACCCGCTCGCCGCGATGACGTTTACGCTACACATGCTGCGCACACAAAAAGAACTGTCGGATGACACTTTGAAACTGCTGGATGATTCAGTTGCGATGCTGGATCGGATTGGGACTACTGTGCGGAGGGTTCTGGTGGAATCGAGCGATGAGGCGACGTTCTGAATTGCAGATCGTCCGCAAGGTGGCCGGGGGCTGCGTTCTGGCTGAAATACACTTCAAGGATTACGACGGACACTCTGAAGTCAGCTTCCGGAAATCGAGCAGAATCTTCGCACGCCAGCGGACGATCATGCCAAAGGCCAGAATAAAGAACAGAGCCGCCGTTTG
>Ga0182016_10005283_pt1 | contig 13968 bp, 10 predicted proteins | sample 712S2MmetaG_FD_120491 | JGI IMG/M metagenome (GOLD analysis project Ga0182016, IMG submission 120491) | Permafrost microbial communities from Stordalen Mire, Sweden - 712S2M metaG | ecosystem: Environmental > Terrestrial > Soil > Wetlands > Permafrost | place: Sweden: Stordalen | collected...
ATCCTGATTTCGTTTGGCAACGGCTTGATCCAGCGCTGCCTGATACGGTGCGGGATCAATTTCCACCAGCGGGTCGCCCGCATGAACCAGCTGTCCCTCCTGATAATTCACTTTCACGAGCTGTCCGTCCACGCGGCTTTTCACCGATACCGTGTTGAGCGGCGTCACCACGCCCAGCGCGTTGACATAAATCCCGATGTCGCCGGTCTGCGCCTTCGCCGTGCTCACCATGAGGGTTGCCAGACCAGCACCACCGTGTCCGGATGTAGATTGTGTTCCGGCTGGCGATTGTTCCCGGTGTCGCCAAAAGAAAAAGCTTCCCGCCCCGAGCAGTATCACAACCGCAATCCATAACCCATGGCGGCGCTTTCTGCTGGATGCCGGCCGCGAAAGTGCAGTTGGGGATTTGTCAGAGTGCGCTGGATGTGGTGCCGGATCAGACATTTGTTGCTCCATTTGATTTTGTTCCGTAAGTCTTAAACCTTTGAAAGGCGTTGAGTAATGTTATGTGGTATTGAAACAATGAAATTGAGTATGGGGTTCGCATGTCGAGATTGCGCGACGTTCAAGGTTAAAATTGTAGTCCGTATTGTATCTGTTCATTTATTAAATGAAACCCTCATGACTCCTCCACAGCAACCGTCTCCGTTTGAAGGCTACGCCGGTTTCGGGTGAAGTCCAAACATTCCCAAAACTTCCATTCGTTAACGCTGGTGTTGGGCATGCGAAGGCGCGGGCAGTCAAATTGTTCCTAGCGGTTGCGTGTGCGTGGCGACTGACAGTTGCGGTGTCTGACACGAATCTTCGGGCAAATCAAGAAACCAACCCTTTGCCGAACCAAACAGTCGCGCAAGAATCCAGCATCGCGGCGCGGATTCCGTGGCCGCCAAAATTTCCAAAAGATATAGCGCCTTTGAAAAACTAGATCCCATATCTCCTGCTCGCCGCAATGTCAGGATGATTCCCGAAATTTTGAAGGGCACCAGCACCGCCGAACGCGTCTCATTCAGCTCAGATTTGATGGAACAGTCAACTTCCATTGCTTTATTTCTGGATTGGGTGAATCAACAGTGTCCTTGAAAAGACAACTAAACCTAAAAGCAGCAACCCCAATCCTTCAACCGACAAACATAGATAGAGCAACTTAAAGTGCGGTTGCAATTTGAATTCCACCGTGTGTGTGCCGGCATTCAGATAGACACCGCGCATGATGAAATTACAACGCAACAAAGGCTCGGGCCGGCCATCCACTGACACTTTCCAATTTGGATCGTAGTGATCATTCAGCAGCAACACGGTCGGAGAAGGGGCGTCGCTTTTGAGCACGATGGTTTTGGACGAATAACTGGCGAATTTCACCGTGCCGGCATTCGGATTGCGGCTGGCTGACGGCAAGGCGGCTGGCAATTCGCTTGCCACCAAGACACTTTGATTAGGATCGAAGTCCGGGTTCACAAGCTGTTCCAATAAATCTTGAGCATTGGTGTTGCTCTCCCAGTTGGAATAAAGTTTCACCCGCGGCAATGCTCCGGTGAATTCAAGCAGGACATAGGGGCCGTTGTTGTCGGGCACGGCGGTCATATCGTCTTCGGTCAGCGGGGCGACCCTTCCCGGTTTGGGCACAATGTTGAATTGAGCCATGATGCGGAACTGTTGGTTCGTCTGACGAATGGCTTGATTCAAGGGTTCAAGCACGCTGGGATACCCCAGCACAAAGCGCGCATTGGTTAGTTGCCAGTAGCGCAACAGCCCCGCCATCTCCGTGGGGTCAGGCATTGATTTCAGGGCTTTTTGATATTCAACCAAATCTGTCGGTTTGCGTGGCATATTCGAGATATCCAACGCTTGAATATTATAATAAGGAAACAGTTGCTGCGTCCAACCAACCTTATAAAGCCTGTTTAACCAAGAGAATTCGGGCGGTGTTTGGCCGGGACAAATGACCACCCGGTGCTGGTAAGGCTCGGTTCTTAAAAGATCAATGATCGGGTTGCTGGCATATTTTTCTGGATAATTCCAATAGACAATCCATGGCAGATTTGCCCGGCCCAGATCCGCCAACAATAACAAGCCGAGTGCAACACCGCCCCATCTGGCCCGGGCTCCGGAAAACACCCCTCCGAAAATTGCGGTGATCAAGCCAAATGAAAGGAGCAAATACAGGATGAACCACCCAACTTGCCGGATACTAAAGCTGGCAATGGTATCGGCGTCGGAAAAGTTGAAGAATACGGATTGCAGGTAGTCCACCAGGGTTTGACGTTCGGAATCATATTGCATCCAAGCGAGCAAGCTTAGCCCCAAGACTATCCCGAACCCGTACAGCCAAGATTTATCCATTTTCCAGACATTGAGCCAGCTGGCTTTCAACCCAGTCCAACGAGGTGCAATCATTGTCCCTGATGACTGCATATATTTCCGCCCTAGACCATCAATTCCATAGGCAAAAAGCGTGATGATAGCAAAGCTGACCAGATAGATGAATTTCACCGGATTGCGAATCGTGGAAAAGTAAGGCAGTGCATAGACAAATCGATAGAAAGGTGCGAAACGGCCAAAGCATAACAGGATTGAGACAATAATTACCGTCGACCAAAACCAAAGCCACCGGCGTTGAGCAAGGTTGAAAACCGGATTTCTCGAACGCAATGACTGGGCGACAGCCCAAAATGCCAATACAGCCACGAGGACTCCGGCGTAACTTCCGCCGCCGGAAAAGCGCATCAATCCTTGAGTTGGTGGCGAACCTTGTCGGCCGTTTTCAATATAATGTGACACAGCCGGATCTCGCCCAGTCTCACCCCAATAACAGCCGCCAGCCGGCGTATCCATGCGATAACCAAACAATCCTGGCACAATCAATCCGGTCGTCTCCCTGATTGGCAGGCTCCATTGCGTGGCCCAATCCCAGCGCGCTTTTTTGGTTTGAGTGTCTTGCTGGGTTCCAGCCACTCCCTTAATATTGGTATCTATCAACGACGAAATGGCTGGAGCTGCCATTAAAGCGGCACACAACGCAACTAATGCGACCCGGCTGAAGCCGAGTGCTGCTCGTTTAGCCAGCGAACCGGTGCTAATCCATGCTTGATAAAGGATGAAGGCAGCGACATACAGGCTGAAAATCGCCCCGACGTCAGCACCTTCCATCACGCCCATCCCCACCGCCAGTCCCGCTAAAACCACGCGCAGCCAGCGCTGACACGAAGTCGTGTCGGTTAAAGCGGCCAGCGCAAAGAAACACATGCCGGCCGTGATGGGATGAGCCGCCATGCCCCAGCATGCCGTTGAAAAGAAACATGAATTCAACGCGGCTGCCATGCCGCCTAAAATGCATGCAGCGGGAGTCAGCCGAGATTGCGCAAAAAAACACCAGGCTCCCAGACCTAGGATGACCAACGCGACGAGTGCGTAGAGTTTGGAAAACCAAATTGGTTTCAGTAGGAATTGCAGTCCCAAACTGATGCTCGGAGAAGCTGTCCCGCCATTGAAACCGATGTTGTTCAAGTCTTCCCAGCAACCGGTGAACCTGCCTGGCAACTGATGACCTTCTGTCATCAACCGCCCCAGCGGACCATCATTGGAAAAAAGCGTTTGATCCGGCCGATAAACGCCATGCAATAATATTGAGAGCAACGCCAGCAGCAACGCCAGCATTCCAACAAACTCAAAACTGATTTTTCTTTTTAAAATTAAGGGTTTCATATCATTTACTGTCCACCTTGGGCAGACCGAAGCGCAGGAAGCGCCGCAACTCCCGCCACCGGTTAATGTGTCCACGCAGGATGCGAGGCATCCCAAAGCTGCGGCGGCAGCTTAAATTTTGCTGCCACTGGTGCGCCGCTGGCGTGCGCCGATGCGTATCCATCACGACAGAGGTGCTGGGATATTTCGGGAAGCGCATGTAAAGTTCAAGAGTCAGTCAATTCTTTTTGGCATACTGGTGATGCCACCGGTTCCGTTTCGCGGGTCCAATGCGTTAAATCACGGTCTAACAGTTCGCTCAACCGCTCTACTTCCGGCGCGAATTCACGCTTGAGCCTGGCATCCAAGTCAGGATCAAGTCGCGAGCGTTTTGCTGGACTGACGTTCAAAGTCGCAAGCAATGATTCCAGGTTTTGCAGCGCGTTGAAAGCCGGGCGAGGCAGCCATGAACGCATGGCAATCGCGGTTCCGCGCACCAGTGGGTCACACATCACGGCCTGCAAAAACCGGCTTTTCACCGATTTATTCTCGTTGATTATATTGAAGGAATTCCCGATTTTAGTCGAATCCACTTCGAGAAAATCCAAAACCCGGGCGAAAGCAACCTCGGTTTCCGCCTTGAAATCATCATAAATGACCACATGGACTCGCTCACGTCCGAAAACCTCAAAGTAACGGCGGATTTGTTCCGTGTAACCAGCGACCTCATCGTAGATCAACCCCTGGCGGAAGTAAGTTCGGCGCGCAATGTGACGTCCGGCACGGCGATCATCCTGGTTTGCCAGGGCCGACTGAAACGTGGACAGGTTTTCGTTGCCATCGGAACGAAACTGATGATAAAGCGAATGGAGCACCTCCACCGGATCACGCAGCATGACGATGATCCGTGAATTGGGATTGAACGCCTTGATTTCGGCGGCGGCGGTTTTGGATAAAAGATACCAGACCGACGCCTCGCCGATCCGGCGCTGGCCGTTCCACCCGCCGAATTCCGCGAGATACTCCCGTTTGGCACGACGGTAGAAATTGGCGGCAAAATGCAAATCGCTACCGAAGAAATGCATCTCCTTGCGCGCCATGAAAATTTCCGGATGCCTTGCCAGATAGGCCGACATCGCAGTAGTTCCGCATTTCGGGGCGCCGACGATAAAAAAATCCGGGCGCGCTTGCGGGTTGATGGTCGGGCTTGCGTGGCGGTTGCAATCGGTTTCCATGATTGGTTCCTTGGCTGATCAATTCAATGGCGCTTGGCCGGGTGACTGCACTCACAAAGCGTCGTTGCCGCCTTGTAATGGAATTCTGTTTCCATGCCGACCAGACGCGCCAATTTTTGCTCGGCGGATTCCGCCAGCAGTTTTGCCATCGTTCGCAACAGCGTAGGGATGTCCATCGGTTTTTCGAGCAACGCCCCGGCTCCGGCACCGAGCGCCGTGAAAAGTTGATCCGGGCGCGCAGTGGCAATGATGACGGGAATGAGTGGATGCTCGGAAGTGAGTTGCTGAAATGTATCCCACCCGTTCTTGACCGGCATATTCAGGTCAAGGACTGCCAGATCAACCGGTAAGCGAGCAGCGAGATCAATCGCTTCCTGCCCATTCTCAGCGGGAATGACGCAGTAGCCTTCACCCAAGAGCACGTCTTTCAGGGAATCGCGCACGGTCGGATCGTCGTCCACGAGCAGGATGCGCTTGCCAGTGCGGGAACGCCCGGTTGAATGATGAATGACAGGTTTGCGAGACGAATCAGCGTGGCCGGAGCGATGCGCTGGGCGGGCGTGATGGGCGGAAATTGGAATGATGGATGATTTCATAGTGGAAATAAATACGCATGGGATTTTGGTTTGCATGTCAGTTTTGATCCCCCAAAGTTTCGGCATTAAGGATCATTACTGCGGAGCATTTGGGTGACAAACGCGCGGTTGGTGATGCGATTGTCATGGCGATGTTCATCTTCGTTGGTGAGCCGTTTTACGGCCTTCACCAGAACTGGGATGTTCAACGGTTTCTCCATGAAGGCATCCATGCCCACCCGCACGGCTTCCTGATATTGGTTGGGCCGGGCGGTAATCACGATAACCGGCAACAATGGCGTGACCCGGTCAAGCTCGCTAAAAACAGTCCAGCCGTCGGCGTGCGGCATATTTAGGTCGAGCAAGACCAAATCCGGCTTATGTTTAATGGCATGGTCAACGGCTTCGATGCCATTGGACGCTTCATACACCTCGTAACCTTCGGATTGCAGCACCGCAGCTAGGCTGCCGCGCACCACCGCGTCGTCGTCGGCAATCAACACATGGTTGTGGAGTGGAAGGTTTTTAGTTGCATGCGCCATGATATGTGGTGCGTGCGCGTCAACATAATGATGGCTACGCTTTGCATCGGTGTCTCTTTCTGACGCCCGTAAAGCAATTTTGACCATGGTCAGAAATTCCCAGTGGTTGAAAGGCTTCGGAATGATCGCTGCGATTTGAAGTTCCGCATAATCATGCACGGCCTCAACTGAAAGAGATCCTGAAACAATGATCACCGGTATAATCTTTCCCGCCTCGCGAATTTGCTTAATGAGTTCAAGTCCCGCAAGACACGGCATTTCGTTGTCGGTGACGAGCAGGTCGTAGTGTTCCTGCTGCAATTCGTCCCACGCATTTTCACCGTCGGATACCACGTTCACATCGAAGCCTGCGCGGGTTAGCATTGAGGATATTGCCTTGCGGAAACTTTCGTTGTCGTCTGCGACGAGAATCTTTTGCAGGCGAACCAAAGTTGGTGGACGCGTTGAGGCAATGGCGTCCGAAGTTGTGCGCTGGGCATCTGCGGAGAGAGATTGGTCTTTCATATTTTTGCTTATCTTTTTCTGGTGGACTGGTCTTCGATCGTCCTGGGGCTAGCTACGCACCTGCCATGCCATGGGTGTCAAAGATTGATTCGCTAGGATTTTGGGGGGAATTCTGCAATGGATGCCGAACAGTGGAGAAGTTGCTTACCACATTCGCGATAAGCCATTGACCGGTTTTGCCGGACAAACGGATTTAGCTTCGGCAACCGACTATATTTTCAAGGTGCTGCTATACCGCAATCCTGCTATTTTTCCCGGCACGGCACTTGCGTTGTCTGCCATCGAAGCGTTGGTCACGGACGGCGCGGCACACCAAAAAATTATGAAATCTCCATTTAGTTTTCGCATCTGGGCTTTGATCGCCGCCCTTGTCCTGGTAGCTGGCGGCACCATTTACGCGCTCTCCTTCGCGTGGCATCGGGTGCAGCAGCTTGAAACCCGGCTCACCAGTTCCCAACTGGAAAGTTTCCAGCTCGCCAGAGAAGCCAGCCGAAGTCTCCAAAGCCTGAACAATTCCATGCTCAACTACGTTTTGGTGCGGGATCCGCAGCAGTGGGTGCAGTTTGACAAAGCCAGCGACGATCTCAATCATTGGATTGATGACCACGATGTCAGCCTGAATCCTCATACGATTCTCACCACGGAACTTGAGCGCCAGATATTCAAGGAGATCAATGTTGCCTACGACGATTATTTAAGCGTCGCCAGCGCCGTGCATACCAACACCCAGCCGGCCTTGGTGAGTTCGGCACAACTCGCGCAACTCGACGCCTTCAACACCCAGGCCCAGCGGATGCGCGATCTGGTGCGAAAATTGTCCGACGCTCACCGTGCAGCGGAGAAGGACTTCATTGCCAGCTCAACCGCTTCGCTCAATAGTCTTCGCAATATTCTCACGGGGAGTGTCGTGCTGCTGTTGATTTTGATCGCGGCTATGGGGCAGATCATTTACCGGGACATGATCGCGCCGCTACGAACCAAGCTGGTGCATAGCCAAAACCAGCTCGAAAAACAGGAAAAGCTGGCTACGCTCGGCACTTTGGCCGCTGGGATCGCCCACGAAATTCGCAACCCGCTCACTTCGCTCAAAGCGCGCCTCTACACTTTGGAAAAACATCTGGTGGTCGTGCCCGCCGCGCGCAAGGACACGGACATCATTAGCGCCGAGATTTCCCGGCTCGAACGCATTGTGCAGGACGTGTTGAGCTTTGCGCGGCCAGCTGATCCCAATCTGGAAACCATCGCCACCGACACACTGCTCCGCGAAGTTCAGGGATTGATGTCTCCGAATCTGGAGAGCCGCGCAGTGCAACTGGTGGTGGAAGTCAGCCCGGAGTTGTTCGTCCGCGCCGACAGCGGCCATTTGAAGCAGGTGCTGATCAACCTTGCCCGCAATGCCGCCGAAGCCATTGACGGTGCCGGCACGATCACGCTCCGCGCCCGCGCCACGCGCGCGCAACTTGAGGGACGGGAAACGGAAACGGTAGTTCTTGAAATAATCGACACCGGCAAGGGCATTTCGCCCGAAGTGGAGAGACGTTTGTTCGATCCGTTCTTCAGCACCAAGGAAACTGGCACCGGTCTTGGCCTGCCAATCTCCGCGCGGCTTATCCAAAAGCAAGGTGGCACGATCCAGTATCAGACGCAGCCCGGTCACGGCACGACCTTCGGCGTTGTTTTGCCGCGCGTAATCAACGACACTGTCGGAAATGCGAAAAGCAGCGCGAGCAACTCGTCCGATGGCATTGAAGTCAGCCGCTGATTTCATCCCGACTCGCCGGACGAAAAGCAGAGCATTGCCTGATTTTATTTCACTATCGTAACCCCCTTCATGCCCAAAGCCGCTCACATACTGCTCATTGAAGACGACACCAGTCTGGCCGCGAACTTGTGCGACGTGCTCAAGGATGATGGCTTTAAAGTCACCGTCTGCCATCGCGGTGACGAGGGATTACGCCGCGCCGGCAAAGAGGAATGCGACGTGGTTTTGACCGATCTGCGCCTGCCCGGACTCGGCGGTTTGGAACTCGTGAAGCAACTTCACGAAACCCAACCGCGTCTGCCGGTCCTGCTGATGACCGCGCACGGCACGATTGAGACGGCCATCGATGCTACCAAGCTCGGCGCTTACGATTACCTGCAAAAACCATTCGAGATGCCGGAGCTTCTACGCGTGCTGCAACGCGCCGTGGATGCCAGCCGTCTCATGCGCGAACCGGTGGCTTTGGTTGATGCCCCGGCAGAAAGCCGCACCGCTCTCGTCGGTGCCAGCCGGGCGATGCAGGACGTGTGCAAGGAAATCGGCCGCGTCGCCGCCAAGCCCGTCACCGTGCTCATCCGGGGCGAAACAGGAACGGGAAAGGAACTGATCGCCCGCGCGATCTACCAGCACAGTCCCCGCGCCAAAGCATCGTTTATTGCGATCAACTGCGCCGCAATCCCGGAAAATTTATTGGAAAGTGAACTGTTTGGCCATGAACGCGGTGCATTCACCGGTGCTGACCAGCGGCGCATCGGTCGCTTCGAGCAAGCAAATAAGGGCACACTTTTCCTCGATGAAATCGGCGACCTGCCGCCCAGCACGCAGGTGAAACTGCTGCGCGTGCTCCAACAACAAACCTTTCAACGCGTCGGTGGAACGGAAGCGATTTCCGTGGATGTCCGTGTCCTTGCCGCCACACATCGCAATCTGGAAGCGATGCTCCGTGATGGGAAATTCCGCGAAGACCTTTTCCATCGCCTCAACGTGGTTTGCCTCCAACTCCCGCCGTTGCGCGAACGGCGCGAGGACATTCCGGTATTGGTGCAACATTTTCTCCACAAATACGCCGGCGACTTTGGAGTGGAAAGCCCGACGATCTCATCCGACGCATTGGCTGTGTTACAAGCCGACTCATGGCCGGGTAACGTCCGCGAACTGGAGAACATGACCTGTCGCCTGTTTCTTGGCGCGCGCGGACTTTCCATCAACGCCGATGCCGTTCGGCAGACTCTTGCCGCCCGCAACGCCGAATCAGCCCAGATTGGTCACTCCTTCACGGCCTACGCGGGTGATTTGCTAGTGCGTGCGCAAAAAGGTGAACTGCCGGATGCTCATGCACGGATGCTCACCGAAGCCGAACGCGAAATCCTGACGCAAGCCATCACGCTGGCCGAAGGCAACCAGGCGAAAGCCGCACGCTGGTTAGGTTTGTCCCGATTTACCCTGCGCGAAAAACTCAAGCAGCTTGGTTTGCACCCAGACTCAACCCGAACTCCGAAGTAGCGCGATAAATTCCGGGTATCGCCGCCCTTGAGATCAGATCAAACCGCCACCGATGGGCAGGCGGTCTTCGGGTGGGATCAACTTCGGCGAAGCGCTATTGAGCCAGTTCAAGGTGGCGTCCACCAGCGGCTTGTGTTTGCGTAAGCTGCTGCTCTGCCGGTTTCATTTGCTGGCTTTTTGAAGAACCTTGACCGATTTCCGCAAGTCCTGGACTTTAGGCGGTTTGGAAAATGCGCCGCGTTTCAAAGCCGCATCGGGATCGAAGGCAAATTTCAATGGCTCGTTCGCCCAGTCGGGCAACTTGGTTTTTACTTTGGACATATTGATTATGGCTAATTATCTCACCACGGGCGTTTTGTTTGCGTTCTTTGTGCCTTTGGCTTGCGAATAAACGCCGCCGATAACCGCTTCGTCCACTTCCACGATGCCCGAAAGTTTCTCGGCAAACTCGGTATCGCGCAACGCATGGCGGATGCGATGCGCCATGAATAACGCCGTGCCATAACATCCGATTTCCAGAATGCGCTTTAATTGGAGCGAGCTAATTCCCTTTTTGGAACTGCAAAGCAGATACCAAGCAATCAGCCATTTCCGCAGGGGAATTTTACTGTCCTCAAAAATGGTGCCGACCGTGACGGTAAACTGGCTTTTGCAGTTGGAACAATAGCGCAATCCGGCGCGGATTTTCTTGGCTGGATTCGCGGCGATGGTGGAGAACTTCGCCTTGTCATTGCACTTGCAATGCGGGCAGACAATGCCGCCAGCCCAGAGGACGGCTTCAAGGTGTTTCCGCGCCGTGGCGTCGTCAGGGAAGCGGTCAATGATTTGAATGAGCGTTAAATCCTTGAGTGGTGATTTGGCTTTCATGCGTCAAATATCACGCAAGGACAATTGTTTGTAAAGTAGATAATCCAAAAAGGTTTCAATATAGCTTGCATAAGGCACGCGATTTGCTTAAAGCAAATGGTTTGCAACCCATGAATCGGTATTCCCAGCGTTCCGGCCGGGCAGTCATTGCCTCGTTGCTGGCGTGTGTTGTCCTGCTTCTGGAAGCGATGGCGGCATGTCCTGATCTGCACGAACTCATCCATCATGACGCGGATGAATCAGGCCATGTATGCGCCGTTACAATGTTCGCGCACGGTCAGGTGGATTCACCGGTCTTGGAAGTGGCGGCCATAATCCCGGTTGCTCCCGTTGAATTTCTCCCGCTGACTTCAGATTCAGTTTTCAACGCGCTGGTGGAAAAGCTTCCGCCAAGCTGCGGTCCGCCGGCCTCGCTTCTCAATTCCTGACAGTTCGCCGGTCTTCACAGGCCGGATTTCGTTGGTTTATTTAACCTGAATTATTTCGGTGCAATGCCTTGGGGCATGGGATTTTTGGAACATTGAGAAGTCGTGTAGACATGAAAAATTTAAGAATTGGACTGGTGGAATTCTCCACCAAAAACATATGAGCGGGTTCAGCAAATATCGGCAGCGTCAGATGATCGCTAATTTTCAAGCATCGCGTGTTTTGCTTTTCTTTGCGTGCTTGACCTGCTTGCTGATGGCCGGCTGTGCGGTGGGGCCAAACTTTAAGCGTCCGGCGGTTCCTGCCGTAAACGATTATATCGACCATCCAATCTCGAACACCATCACCACGACGAATGTCACTGGCGGGGAAGCCCAGCACTTTGCCAAAGGGAGCGACATTGCCGGAGATTGGTGGACGTTGTTTCATTCCCAGCCGCTCAACGAGTTGATCGAACTCGCCCTCACCAACAATCCCGACCTCAAGGCGGCGCATGCAGCCTTGTCGGTTGCACGGGAAAATGTCCTTGCTCAACGCGGTGTTTACTTTCCCAGCGTCACGGGAAGTTTTTCGGCCGCCCGCCAAAAACAACCCGAGACGCTCGCACCGGTGCCAAGTTCAAACGCTTTTCAATACAATCTTTTTACACCGCAGGTGAGCGTTTCGTATTCGCCCGACGTGTTCGGCTTGAACCGTCGCACTGTGGAGTCGGTGAAGGCGCAGGAACAAAACATCCGGTTTCAGATGATCGCGGCCTACACCACGCTGACGGCGAACGTGGTGGTCACGGCGATCCAGTCGGCGGCGGTGCAGGCGCAGATTGACGCGACGCGCCAGCTCGTGGACCTCAATTCCAACATGGTGGAAATCCTGCGCTATCAATACACGAAAGGCTACGCCGGCCGGCTGGACGTCGTCGCGCAGGAATCCCAACTAGCACAAGTTGTCGCCACGCTGCCGCCGCTTATCAAACAAGCCGCCCAACTACGCGACTTGCTGGCGGTGTTGGCGGGGCGTTTTCCGAATCAGTCGCAGGCGGAAAACTTTGAGCTGTCGAGTTTGCAACTGCCGGTGGAAATTCCGGTGAGCCTGCCTTCGCAATTGGTGGCGCAACGGCCGGACGTTTTGCAGGCCGAGGCGAACCTCCACGCCGCGAGCGCGCAGATCGGCATCGCCATCGCGAACCGGCTGCCGAACATCACGCTCACCGCCGACGCCGGCAGCACGGCGCTGTCGCTGGACAAAGTATTCTCGTCCGGCACCGGCTTTTGGGGATTAGGTGCCGCCGCGACCGCACCACTTTTTCAAGGTGGTCAACTGCTGCACCAAGAGCGTGCGGCGAAGGCGGCTTACACGCAGGCGGCGGAACAATATCGCAGCACGGTGCTGACCGCGTTTCAAAACGTCGCCGACACCTTGGCCGCGCTGGAACAGGACGCCGATGGCCTGAAGGCCGCCGCGACAGCTGCGGATGATGCCAAGGAAACTTTGGATTTGTCGCAGCGACAGTGGAAGGACGGCTACATCAGCTATCTGGCGTTGTTGAGCGCGGAGCAGGCGTATCAGCAGGCGCGCATCAACCTCGTGCAGGCGCAGGCGAATCGTTTCGCCGACACGGCGGCTCTGTTTCAGGCGCTTGGCGGTGGCTGGTGGCATCGTGCGGATTTAACCAAGGATAAAAATGAAAAGTAAATTATTTTACACATTGGCACTGGCAGCGATCGCGACATTCACCGGCTGTTCATCCAAGGTTGACAGCAGTGCGCAGACTCCTTCCGTAACGGTCAGCAACGTGACGCTGACGGCGGAGCAGCGGCAGAAGATCCAGTTTTACACCGTCGCGCCGAGCAAGTTTCACAAGACCATGGAGACGACTGGCACGGTGGATTTCGACAACGATCAGGCCACGAGTGTGCTCGCGCCATTCGGGGGGCCGGTGTCGAAGCTGCTCGTCAATCCTGGCGACAAAGTGAAGGCCGGAGATCCGCTGGCGGAAGTGGATTCGCCGGACTTCGCGGCGGCCATCAGCGCGTATCGCAAGGCGCTCGCCACGGCCCAGACGCTCCGGCGCGTGGCCGACATGGACAAGGATCTGATCCAGCACAACGGCGTGGCACAACGCGAAGAAGAGCAGGCCCAAACCGACGCTGCCAACGCCGAGGCGGATCGTGATGCGGCACTGCAAACGCTCGTCTCGCTGAATCTCGATCAGCAAGTCATCAAAGACCTGCAAGCCGGCCGGCCGGTGTCGCGTCCCGGCGGCCGGATCAACTCGCCCATCGCGGGCACCGTGGTGGAAAAACTCATCACGCCCGGCGAACTGCTGACGGCCGGCACCACACCGTGTTTCACCGTGGCCGACCTTTCGCGCGTCTGGGTCATGACTCAAATTTTCGGCACCGACCTCGCGTCGGTCAGCGTCGGCGACGCGGCGGAAATTGAAACCGGCATCGCGACGAATAGTTTTTCCGGAATAGTGGATAACATTTCGGCGTTGGTAGATCCCAACACGCGTTCGGTGATGGTGCGCGTGGTCGTTGAAAATCCCGGCGACTTTCTGAAGAAGCAAATGTATGTCCGCGTGAGAATCCAAGCGCATCAGGAAAGCACCGGGCTGCTGGTGCCGGTCTCGGCGATTTTGCACGACGATGTGAACCTGCCGTTCGTCTATGTGGTTCAGCCGGATGGCAGTTTCGCGCGGCGGCACGTGACGCTGGGTTATCGCACCGGCGACCAATACGACATTCCCGACGGCCTGCAAGTCGGCGATCAGATTGTCGTGGACGGCGCGATCTTTGTTCAATTCCTGCAAAACCAATGAGCGAGCCATTGCCACCCATTGAATCCGCGCCGCGAACGGCTTCGATGATGAA
>Ga0182016_10005284_pt1 | contig 13967 bp, 12 predicted proteins | sample 712S2MmetaG_FD_120491 | JGI IMG/M metagenome (GOLD analysis project Ga0182016, IMG submission 120491) | Permafrost microbial communities from Stordalen Mire, Sweden - 712S2M metaG | ecosystem: Environmental > Terrestrial > Soil > Wetlands > Permafrost | place: Sweden: Stordalen | collected...
CGTACGGGCGCGCGCCCAGTAGTGGCTTCCGTACCGTTTTTTCTTTTGACATTGCACCGCTAGACCTCGCTATTTATGCGGTCCAACACCGCTTAGCGGTGGGGGTGGGGGTTGTCGTTGTGCTGGTGAGCCTGGATGAGGGCCACTTCACTGTGTCGACAGCGTTCTTGCGTTCGTTGCTCGGAAGACACTCCGCTGCGCGAGAGTCTCATTGGACGCTAAGGAACTTCGGCAGGTTTTCTGCCGCACGGCCCATATCGCGAGCAAGGCTTAGTTTCGCGACGTTGTGGGCGAAGGCGCTGTTGATATAGTCGAACTCCGCGCCCGCCAGCGCTTCCTGCGATTGAACCAGTTCAACGCTGTCGGCCACTCCCGCCTCCACACGCTGCCGCGAGAGATCAAGGGTCTCCTTGGCGACCCGGACATTCTTCTGCGCTACTTCCACTTCGCTGGTTGCCGCCTGTAGGTCGAAATAAGCCTTCCGAATTTCCCCCTCTACTTGCAGTTTGAGATCTTCGAGTTCGGCACGTCTTTGCGTTAATGTGGCGTCGGCTTGCTCAATATCGCCCGCAGTCCGGCCGCCTTCCCAGATGGGAAATCGCAGTGTTCCCGCGGCCGAGAACGTACCGTGAGATTGGGACGGATTGGTCCCGATCACTCCATAATCGGCGTTAACGGAAAGGGAGGGCAGTCGTTCAGAGCGCGCGGAAGATAGCGCGAGGCTGGCGGCTCGGACCTGAGCCGCCGCTGCCTTCAAATCCGAGCGTTGCTCGAATGCCTGTCTCAGAACCTCTTCCACGGTAATAGGTGGCGCAGGTGAGAAAGGGACGTTATCGGAAAGATCATACTGATCGTTTGGCGGCAAACCGGTGATCCGCGCCAGATTGATCTTCTGCTTCGCAAGATCGTTCTGAAGTGAAGTCACCCGCTGCTGTTGGGTAAGGGCTTGCACCTGGCTGCGATCGACATCCACTTGTGCCACCACGCCAACGGCTCGTTGCTGGAACGCTTGTTGGTAGAGAGCGTTGGCTGTGTCCAGCTGGGCAAGTGCTGATTGCACTCTCGCTTTGTCGGCAAGGACCAAAAGATAGGCGCCGCCAACGGCTAACACCACGAGATCGCGAGAATCTTGAAACCACAGTTGGTCTGCATGCAAGGTTTCAGCCACAGATTTATAGTTTTTCCATGCGGTAAGATCCACCACGGTTTGCAGAAGCCGGGCCCGCAAGTCGATGTAGTTGTACGGTCCCAAAATCGTTGGCAAATTGAATCCTTGAATCTTAAACTTGAGGCCCTCAGCTGCCAGGCTGGTCTGCTGGACAGTTTCGGCCAGATCGCCCGTGAGGTTGGGGAGTAGCGCGCTGCGAGCGACCCGTGTCTGCCCATGAGCCTGCCGTACCACCTGGGCGAGTCCTATCGCTCCGAGATTGTACTCAAGCCCGCGTTGGATCGCGTCTCGCAAAGACAGCTTGCCGGAAAACGGCATGTTGGAAATACTAGATGTACTTCCTAAGTAAGCTCCTTGAACTTGAACCGTGGGATTGAGTGTGTTGACCGTGCTCGCTACGCCCGGAGTGGATGACTGCGTTGCTGTCACCGAGCCGCTCTGAGTGGTTCGGCCCGACAGCGGCAACTGAGTTGCTTGCGTGCCCTGGTATTGGGAGGACGGCGTCTGGGCAAACGCGTTGCCGCTTGCAATGCTCATGCTGAGCAGGATCAATGTTGCACTCGTCTTCAGGCGATTCGGCAGGGTTTTCAGTTTCGTCTTCCTCACAATTGACCGTCGCTTTCTTTCCTAACTAAGTTGCTTGCGAAATCGCCAGACGCTGAGCGAAACCAGAACGATAGTAAAAATCAACAAGGCCAGGAAATTGGGCCAAAGAGCGACGAAACCGCTGCCTTTGAGCATGCCGCCGCGGGCGATGGTCGCGAAATGGTGAATGGGATTGAAGATCGTCAAGGATTGCATCCATCGCGGCATCGCTTCGACTGGGTTCAGAGCTCCCGATAGAGAAGACAACGGGGGGTTGATGAAAAAGGCAGTTAGCTGTGCCTGCTGCGCCGACTTACTGAAAGTTGCAATCACCGTGCCAATACTGATACCGGACAAAATACACAACACGCCGCCAAATAAAACGTAGGGCAAGCTGCCATGAAATGGGATGTGGAATACGATCTTGAGTACCGCAACGCACATCAGCATCATTGTGCAGAGCAAGGCAAACAGCGGCACGATCTTGGCGATAATGATCTCTGATGTGCTCGCGGGAGACATGAGCAGTTGCTCCATCGTCCCGGTTTCGCGCTCTCTCACCATCGCTGCGGATGCAACCAATGAACTGTTCATAATCAGCAAGAGACCGAAAACACCGGTCGCAATGAACCAGGAATCGATCAGGCCGGGGTTATAGATGAAGGCTGGCATGATTTGCACTTGTCCTCGGCGGCTTATCTCGGACGCGGCAACCTGCTTACGGCTGGCATGAATGCCCGTACTCTGTAGCCCTGCGGTGTAGGTTTGAATTATGGCTTCCGCATAGGCTTGGCTGATGGTGGCGGTATTCGCGTTGGTGGCGTTCAACAGGAACTGGACCGTGGTGGAACGTCCGCGGTGCAAATCCCGGGCATAGTCGTAAGGGATGACAACTCCGGCGTCTACCCTGGCCTGACTGATTGAATCCCCGAGTTCATCTACCGAGAAGTAGTAACCTCCGAGGCGGAAGCTTTCGCTCTCGGTCAGGATCGCGACTAACTCCCGGCTCTCCGGAGTCTTGCTCTCATCGACCACACCGAGGCGAAGGTTTGCCACCGACGCGCTCAGCGCGAACCCAAAGAGCGTCAGTTGCAAGATAGGAGGAACAATCAAAGAGAGCATCAAACGACGGTCGCGCCGGATCTCGTTGAACTCTTTGAGGACGAGCGCGCGGAACCGATGATTGAAGACGTTTTGCAAGAGGGTCGTCATTTGACTACGCCTTTAGCTGCATTCGGCGCATGCTATACCATCCAGTCCCGTAGAAAACCGACCCGATGATGCCGATGATCGTGACCTTCCACCAGTCAGCAGGCCAGCCGCCACCTTGGAGTAGCGCATCCCGCACCACCTCGATGTAGTACCGGCCCCACATGAAATTCGAGATCCAACGCAATCCCGCAGGGATGTTTTCGATTGGAAAAATCAGACCGGAGAGCAGAAACACCAGGAGAAAGCCGCCGAGGGCCACCACTTGCATCGCGGCGACCTGGCTCGGGATCGTCGCTCCCACCATGGTTCCAAAGGCCGCCACGCAGAATGTGTAGAGAAGCGTGGCGACGATGAAGGGGGTTGGGTCGCCCGCCAGCCCCAAACCAAAATATGTAAACAGGAGGACAAGCATAAGTACACACTCGGCGAGCGCGACTACCATGAAGGCAAGAATTTTCCCCAGCAGGAACTCGTGCGCGGAGATGCTCGAGACATAAACCTGGAGAATTGTTTTCAGCTCCGATTCTTTTGCCATGGCGAGAGCGGCCAGTAAGGGAGGGAACATCGAGAGTCCCAGCACGAAGATCCCTGGACCGTAAAATTTCTTGGCAGAGAGTCCTGGGTTGTACCAGAGGCGAATCGCCGTTTGGACTAGCGCGAGTCCTTGGTTGCCAGCGATACGTTGATTGTAGGCACGTGTAATCTCGTTCGCGTAACCCACCGTAAGCTTCGCGGTATTGGCGTCAGAGGCATCTACCAGCAATTGAACGGGAGAACTTGATCCTAGCGCCATGTCCCTTCCAAAATGCACCGGTATGATCAGGACCGCCCTGGCCGTGTTCGAGCTGAGAGCCTCCTCGGGTTGTCGATCTATCGGCCAAGACACGACATGGAGAGTAATGGAAGCGCGAATCGCGTCCACAAAATCGCGCGAAGCGGGTGAATCATCAAAGTCCTGCACGATGACCGGAAGATTGTTTACGGTCAACGAAAGAGACACGCTCATCAGGAGCAACAAAACCAGCGGAAGCACCAGGGCGAGAACCAGCGTCCGCCAGTCACGGCAGATCTGAATCAGCTCTTTGCGGGCTTGCGCTACTACACGTCGCATCGCATGCGCTCCTTACGGTTCACTCTTCCGCTGCGACCTTTCCCTGCTGGCGCGCTTTTTCGATCACGTTGATGAATACGTCTTCGAGGGAAAAGGGTTCTTCGCGCGCGCTGATCACCCTGATTCCATTGCTTTCAAGCTTCTCTGTCGTGGTCCGCTTGCCTGCCTCAACATCTTCATCGGTGACGACATGAAGACGGTCGCCGAATAGGGAAACTCGCCAACGCTCGGTGTCGCTCTTCAGGACGTCGGCAGCGTGCTGCGGCTGGTCGACGATGAATTCAAGTAGATGGCCGGTTTGCGCGCTCTTGATGCCGCTTGGTGTTCCTTGTGCCACCAGTTCTCCGCCAGCCATGAATCCCAGGCGGTTACATTGTTCCGACTCTTCGAGGTAATGCGTAGTCACAAGAATCGCCGTGCCTGCATCTGCCAGGCGGTTGATCATCACCCAGAAAGCCCGCCGGGCAAGAGGATCGACCCCAGAGGTCGGCTCATCGAGGAAGAGCACGCTCGGTTCGTGCATGATGGCGGCGCCGAAGGCGACACGCTGCTTCCAGCCTCCAGGCAGACTGCCAGTGATCTGGTCTTCCTTCCCTTCGAGTCCCGAGAACGACACCACCCAGCGAATTTTCTCGTTGCGCTCACTCTCGGGCACGCCGTAGACGCCAGCGAAAAAGCTGAGATTCTCTCGGATGGTCATGTCGTTATAGAGCGAGAACTTCTGCGACATGTAACCGATCTGCTGACGAATGCTTTCCGAGCGGAGGTTGCCCTGCTCGCCGGCCAGCCGCATGTTTCCGCTTGTAGCCTCGAGCAGTCCGCACAACATCCTGATCGTGGTTGTCTTGCCAGCGCCGTTTGCACCCAGGAGACCGTAGACTTCTCCATACGGAATCTCAAGAGTCACATTCTTTACCGCGGTGAACGCTCCGAACTGTTTCGTCAGATTGTCCGCTCCGATCGCAATTTGACCGTGCAAGTCCGAGTGGTCGTGGTGACCTGGGAACGGTGGATTTTTCGACTCTTCGCCTAGAGCTCGCAGGCCGGCAACGAACACGTTCTCGAGAGTCGGTCCATCGACGCGAACGTCGCTAATGTGCAGGCCGGCTTTGCTACAGAGTTCTTCAACGATTTGGCCCGCTTTGTCTGGGTCGTGCGCCAGGACATCAAGACGATCACCAAAACGCTCCACATCCATGATGTCCTTCAGCGGACCGGACACCTCTGACAGCACGCGTTCCGCTTCGCTCAAGTTGTCGACGCGAACTTCCAGTCGCTTGGCGCCCAGACCTTCTCGTAATTCGGCCGGAGTGCCGATTTTCCGGATCTCGCCTTTGTGAATGAGCGCGATCCGATTGCACCTCTCGGCCTCATCCAGGTACGGCGTCGAAATCAGGATGGATAAGCCTTCGGCGGCCAGGTGCGCCAGGGCGTCCCAAAACTCGCGCCGTGATACTGGGTCCACGCCGGTTGTCGGCTCATCGAGCACGAGCACGCGAGGTTGCGGCACCAAAGCGCAAGCCAGCGAAAGTTTCTGCTTCATTCCGCCGCTTAACTGCCCAGCCAGCCGGCCTGAGAAGCGATCCATGTCGAACATCTGCAGATACCGGCGGCCCCGCTTCACGATGTCGTCGGATGCGACGCGGCGCAAATCGCCAACATAGCGGATGTTTTCGATGACTGTAAGATCGGGGTACAAGCTGAATGCTTGAGTCAGATAACCTGTCTGGGAGCGCGCCTCTCGCGCTGGTTGGCCAAAAACCTCAGCCGATCCCGCGCTTGCTTCCATGACTCCGGCGAGGATCTGGAACGTCGAAGTTTTCCCCGCACCATCTGGGCCGATCAAGCCAAAGATCTCGCCTTTGCCGACCTCAAAACTGATTCCGCGAACGGCTTCGAGTTTGCCGTAGCGCTTCCAGAGCTCGGTGATTCGAATTGCGATCGTCTCCGGACCATTGGAACCACTTCTGGAAGTCAACGGAGTGGAAGTCGCAGTTGTCATTTGCGCTTTTCTTCCGGCCAACGATCGCCTGCCACCAGGATTTCTCCGTCCGACGGCATACCCGGTTTGGCATATCCCAGTGCTCCTTTCAGCTGCAACTTCACGCCAACGACTTGTTTCACGCGGTCATCGCGGAAATAGGTGTTCTCTGGAGTGAACGTCGCTTGCGGGTCGATGCGCGAAACGTATGCGTCGACCGGCTGCGTGGGATTCGAATCCAGATACACGTGCGCAGCCTGGCCGAGCTTGACCTTGCCGATCTGTCCCTCGGGAATAAAACCTCGCAGGTACACCTTGCTGAGGTCCAGTAGAGTGATGACCGGGGTCCCGGAGGTAATCACCTCTCCCGGCTCTGCCACGCGCGTTACGACCGTACCGTCAAAGGGCGCTTTCACGGTTAGATCCTGGCGATTTTCCCGCGCTTCAGTGAGCTGTGCCTGGGCCTGACCAACGCTCGCCATCGCGTCGGCAATGGCTGCTTGCTGCTGCGCCAGTTGCATGTTCACTCCGGCTACGCGGCGCTTGGCGCCGACCACAGCGGCCGCCTGCTGGTCCGCTGTTGACACAGCTTGTTTCCCTTGACGCTCGGATACGGCTCCCGATTTCGCCAGTCGCGTGTATGCCTCTTTGTCGAAGCTGGCAATGTCGTGGGCGGCTTCTTGCTGAGCAACGTTCGCCTCTTCCTGCCGCAACTGTTCCTCGAGGACCGCAATCTGGTCTCGTGCCGACCTGGCCTTTGCTTCCGCTTGCTGAAGCTCGGCTTGCGCTTGCTCCACACGTGCCCTCAATTGCTCGTCGTCGAGCACCGCGATGATGTCTCCTCGGGAAACGCGGTCCCCCTCGCGCACTCGGATTTCGAGAATACGGCCGCTCGTCTTGGGGGACACAGCCGAGTCGTCACCTTCGATTCGACCACTGAGTGGCACGATGTTTGCTGATATCGGCGGGGCGGAGAAGAACACTTTCCAGACGCCGAATCCGACGGCAGCGAGAATCAAAATGACAACCGACGGAACAATGAGGCGACGGGCCATCGAGTGGGGCGGCTTCGCATCGGCAGGCGCAGATTTTGGTTTTGCTTGACCAGGCTGCGCTACCGCAGGAACAGATTGCGGGTTTGGTTGGGGCGGCTGACCTGCCACTGGCGCCGGTTGCGGTTTTATTTGGGCGGGCTGCGCTGCGGCAGGAACAGATTGTGGGTTTGGTTGGAGTGGCTGCGGATTGGAACCATGACTCCCCAAGGCCGTAATCGCCGCATCAAAAGTTTGGACTTCCTTCTGTGCTCGTTCCCGCTCTTGCTTCAATTGCAGGACTATTTCAGACACGTTTCCCACCACCGCCGCAGGCGGCGGTTTTGGTTCGAGGTCCGCTCCTACAATTGCAGGTTGCGGGTTAGGTAGCGGTTCTGGTTGCGGTTGATCCTGCTTTAGAAGCTCTTGAGGCTTCTCGACCGCCTGTTGTTCGGTCATTTGTTACCTCAGCTTGTCTTGCACGGTAGCTTGCCGACCACCAGAATTAGCTTGTCGAAGATACGCCAGCGAAAAGTCCCAAATATGCTCAGCGATCCGGTCCACCTGCACCGGTGTCATTTCTAACTCCGGCCAAAGTTGCTTCAGTAGAGGGCCCGCCAGAACATAAACAAGGATTTGTCCCATGACGCTGTGTGCGCACAGCCGGGTCTTCTCATCCTTGGGAGGCAGATCGGTGATGCTCCCGATCAGTTCGAGCAGTCGCTTGTAAATCGGCCGGGACACTTCGTTGACGACTCGCGACAGCGCGGGGGTGGGCTGCACAAGTTCGTGCACCATGATTCGAAAGTGCCAGTCCGCCAAATTTGGCTCGGCCACGCTTTGCAGGCGAGCTTTGATGACCGCCCGCAAGATGTCTTCTGGAGGTGTATTCTGATCAAGTGCCCTGTTGATTGCATCCACCCGAGCCGCCCGCACCGATCGCTGCAATACTTCGGTATACAGACCTAATTTGTCGCCGAAGTGATAGTTGACCGCTGCGATATTGGCGCCCGAGCGTTTGACGATCTCCCGCACCGTGGTCGCTTGATAGCCGTGCTCGGCGAAGACGTGACCGGCGGCCTCAATCAGCTTCTCACGTGTTGAAGCAGCAGCCTTGGGCGCGGACACCCGATGCGTTTGCCTTCGAATTTGTTTCGCCAGGAACATTAAACAACAGTCTTAAACGACAGTCTGAAACATAAGTTTGAATCTCACCGAGGCTATCTTGTCAGATTCGTGATCACGAAAGATGTGCACTGTTGCTCATACTTGCAGGAAAGCGCTGGTGGACCGATGAGGATACGCGGCATTCCTGAGCGCAACAAGGCGAATCCAGAAATTACGATGAAGTGCTCAGGATGACGATCTGATATTCACAAACGAGTCGGTGATTCTGGAGTACTCTAGAGATAGTCAGTATCGGATGGACGGTTAGAATCGTGTGAAAGCGGGATCACAACAATTTTCCGGGGTTCGACTCCTCAAGTATCTCTTCGAACAGTTGGCCAATACGTCCATGTATTCTAGGACAACTTTAACTCAAATATTCGCCGTCACAAGAAATTAGGCGCTGTTATGAACCACGCGATCAAGAAATCCGTTGTCGACGATTGTATCCGAATTAAAGACCTTGGCTACAGCTCTTCCCACCACATTCGCATGTATGGCGAGCAACTTGAGATTGTGTCCGATCCGGTTCCTGACGGGAATGGGGTTTCAGTCCAAGTGACAAGTGCCGCCGAGCCGACGAAACGGACGCTGCGGCTGCCGACCTCACTCCTCGTAGGTTTCAAAGACTTGTTTCCCAAAGTTAGCAAAGCTGCCAGCCGATGACAAGGCAGCTTGAATCGGACGCGCACGGAGAGTCTCGGAAATGCCGAGTTCGTCGCGGGCATGCGCGCCTAGCGCGTCATGGGCCATCAACTGCTCGGCAACCTGCTTCGCCAGCGATGGATCGAGTCCGCGAGCGACGTGGATCGCGTCAGTTCCTTGTGTTCGCCCGTGTTGTCCGCCGTGAGTTCCGCCCGCTCAATCGCAAGATCGGCCTGTTCGGTGTCTGCCTGTGAGTGGACAGAGACGTACTCGCCGGCAGCCATCGACATAGACCCAGCCACCAAGCCGGCTACGCATGCGACCAATACGTTGCGGTGAGATGCATACGCAGCGGCCACTCCGACTACCCGACTCGATGTTGAAAGGACGCCATCGTTCGCGCCCAGTACAGCTGCCCGAAGCCAGCCGATGCGTCCTGTGCGATGCCGTTCCTTGTTGTTTGCTGGCATTCTCTTGAGGCCTCATTGATCTGGTAATCGTGAGCAAACTCCGAAGCATGAGTGTTCGCACAGCGGCTCCCGGCTTTCCAGAGGGCGAACTTAATCCAACCGAAGGCTTGTTCAGGCCGCCACGTCTGATTCCAATCCACGAAAGCCGGGCGAACCGGTGTCGCCGGGGAATACCCGCTAGATCCATTGCTTTCGCAGCAGCCATACTTTGATGACCTGGGTAAGGGCCACGTAGCTAAGCAGAGTGAGCATCAGGATTGGCCAGTACAGCTGCGGCAAGTGCGTGAAACCCAGTGCAGAGGCTATGGGAGAATACGGCAGCCACATCCCAAAGGCCATGACACACAAGGTCGTAACCGTCAGCGACCAACTCGCTCGGCTCTGCAGGAAGGGGATTTTATTGGTGCGAATGACATGGATGATGAGTGTCTGCGTCATCAACGATTCCACAAACCAGCCGGTCTGAAATAGCGACGCTCGGGATGGATCCCAGCACTTGAAGATCCAGAGCATGACGAAGAAAGTCGTGTAATCGAAAATCGAGCTGATCGGACCGATATAGAGAATGAACCGCGTGATTTCCCCGATGTTCCAAGGCCGCGGTCGAGTTACTTGCTCTTCGTCCACGGAGTCCGCTGGGATCGGCACCTGCGAAAAGTCATACAGGAGGTTGTTCGTCAACACTTGAATCGGGGCCATCGGCAGGAACGGCAGGAAGGCACTTGCCCCTACTACGCTAAACATGTTCCCGAAGTTAGAACTCGCTCCCATCCGGATGTACTTAACGATGTTTGCAAAAACCTTACGGCCTTCGAGAACGCCTCCTCCCAGCACCATGAGGTCCTTCTCCAACAGGATCAGGTCTGCCGACTCTTTGGCAATGTCGGTGGCGGTGTCGACCGAGATGCCAACATCCGCTGCTCGCAAGGCGGGAGCGTCGTTGATTCCGTCGCCCATGAATCCCACGACATGCCCCTTGCCCCGAAGGACACGGATGACCCGTTCTTTGTGCGCGGGAGAGAGGCGGGCGAATAACGCCGTCTTTTCTGCAGCCTCGGCGAGTTCGGCGTCGGACATTTTTTCCACCTCGCCTCCCAGCAGCATGGGGTCGGCGACGAGGCCAACATCTTTACACACCTTGCGGCTGATCAGGTGGTTATCCCCGGTAAGGATTTTTACCGACACCCCGTGCTTGTGCAGGGCCGCAAGGCCGCGGGCGGCGGTTTCTTTGGGCGGGTCCAGGAAAGCGACGTACCCTCGGAGTACGAGGTCGTGCTCGTCATCCTTCATGCAAATCTGTTTCGCGGGCAAGGCTTTGTTTGCCACTGCCAACACGCGGAAGCCGTCGTTGCTGAGGTTGTCATACTCTTGCTTCAGTTCGACCATGAGATCCGGATGCATTTCGGTCAGCTTGCCGTCAAGCTCGAAATGCGAACAGCGCAGGAAAACCTCTTCCGGGGCCCCCTTGGTGAGGAGAATCACCCTCCCTTCGGCGTCCTCCAGCAGCACCGACATCATGCGTCGAGTGAAGTCGAATGGTATCTCATCCAGCTTCTTATATTTCTCCACAGTCGCCTTCGCGTGGAAGTCGGGAGTATCCAGAATCGCCCGGTCGAGCAGGTTCCTGAGGCCCGTCTGGAAATAGCTGATCAGGTAGCCGTCCAGGAGCACGTCATCAGTTTCACGTCCGGCTACGTTGCAATGCCGCATGAGGACGACGCGGTCCTCCGTGAGCGTACCCGTCTTGTCGGTGCACAGCACGTCCATGGCGCCGAAGTTCTGAATCGAGTTGAGCCGCTTGACGATCACCTTTTTGCGGCTCATGGCGAGTGCGCCCTTCGACAGGCAAACCGAGACGATCATAGGCAACATCTCCGGAGTGAGGCCAACAGCCACGGCCAACGCAAAGAAGAAGGCTGCCTTCCAATCGTGCTTGGTGAACCCGTTGATGAAAAAAACCAGCGGCACCATCACTGCCATAAACTTCATCATCAGCCATGTGAAGCGATTGAGGCCTTGGTCGAAGCTCGTCAGCGGACGTTCTGCGGTGATCGAGTGGGCCATACTCCCCAGGTAAGTGCGCACCCCCGTCGTCACCACAACTGCCGTCGCCGTGCCGCTCTCGACGCTCGTCCCCATGAAGCATGTGTTCTTGAGTTCAGTGGGCGAGCTTTCCTCTTTAGTTTCGGGGTCGTGCGACTTCTCGACCGGGAGCGATTCACCAGTGAAGCTGCCTTGGCTTACGAACAGATCTTTCGAAGACAGCAGACGCACGTCGCCCGGGATCATATCGCCGGCCGCCAGTTTGATGATGTCGCCGGGGACCAACTCCCGTAGTGGGACCTCCCTCGCCGCGCCGTCCCGAACCACTGTAGCGGTTACGTGGATCATGGCCTTGAGCTTCTCTGCGGCGGAGTCCGCCCGGGCTTCCTGCCAGAAGCGCAATCCCACGCTCAACACCACCATAGCCGCCATCACCGAGCCAGCCCGCGCGTCGCCTGTGAGGAAGGAAACCGCCGACAAGATTGTCAGCAGGATCACGAGGGGGTTGCGAATGATTTTCAGAATGCGAATGGGCCAGCCTTGCTTCCGCTCTTGCGCCACCTCATTCGGGCCGGTTGTACGCGCCCGTTCTTCGGCTTCCGCTTGCGTCAGACCACTCAGAGACGTTCGCAAATCCCGGAGCAGTTCTTCGCCGTCCTTCCGGGCGGCGTCGATGACAGCAGGCGAAACTCGAATATTCAGGGTCTTCGTCTTGGTTGGAATAGGCAGCTCGTTCGCGCGAGCCGGTGGCGCCAGGAGCTTAGCGCCAGCCGTTCCAGCGTTGTCGACCAAAGCCTCTGCCGTGCTATCCGCTTCGGGTGTTGTCATTGTCTCTTTGATAACTTTATGGGTGACGCTTACACTCTGCGCTAACGGTTCGAGACTCTCCATCCCGTAGGCGCGCGAAGGCGCCCCAGTCGGTTCTGGATGATCGCAAGACTAGGAACAAGTGGCCGATTGCAGTCGCTTTCTTCATCGACTTTTCTTCCGTCGATACGATCATCGCTGCCACAGGATTCGTGTGTCTTCCAGCGGGATCGCAACGCCATCGCAGTGCGGTACGACTCGCGCCGTATAGTCCGCTGGCAGGCGAGCTATCCTGCTGGCGCAGCACGGGCAGCGATGTCTGCCGCTTGAGGCGGGTTAAACAGTTCAGCTAGTCGGAGCCTACGCAAAGTGGAGCGGCCCTTCTGGTGATGACCTTCCATCCGGCGGAGAATGTCGTCGAGAGCGCACACTGCCTTGACAATGTACGGTCCCTTGTTCAGCATCACGCACTCCGCACGTTCCCCTGCCGCTGCATCCGTGATCTCAGACCGGGAGGCAACACCTTCCTTAGCCAGAGACTCGAGAACCTGAGTTGCCCAGATGACGGGAACGTGTGCGGCCTCACACATCCACAGGATTTCTTCCTGAACCTCGGCGAGCCTTTGATAACCACATTCCACCGCTAAGTCACCGCGCGCGATCATGACGCCAATCTTCGGACTGCGCATGGCGGCCAACAGGAGCGACGGCAATTGCTCGAAGGCTTCTCGTGTTTCGATCTTCAGGATAATTCCTGGGTGCTTACCACCCAGCTTTTGAAGGCGAGCCTGCAAATCGTGGATGTCAGATTCCGTGCGCACGAACGAATAACCAACCAGGTCGGCCTGTCTGGCCACAAACTCCAGTGCTTGGATGTCATCTCCGGTCAGAGGTGAGACCCGCAACTCACTCTCAGGCAGGTTGATCCCTTTTTCCGCACCCAGCGCGCTTCGGCAGGCTTGCTCGCTACTAAACCGAGATTCGAGTTCCGCAAGAGTCCGGGGATAGTCTTCCACCACTTCTTCCATGGGTCGCCACACTACCTATTGTGGTCACCTGAGTCAAGTGGATGCCCATCTTGATCTTAATTTAACTTTCGCGTGATCTGTTCTTAACCTAGGCTGTATAGCCTTACACACTCGGTACTCCCACCTCCGGCGGAGAATTCTGCGTCGTACCTCGCCGGGGGCATCTGCATCCTCGGTACCAACAATTCTGATTTTGAATGTCTCGAGCTCGAGTCTCGAGGATGAAGGATAGTAACGAGTTCTGCGCCGGAAGTTCCCGCGAAAGCCTGCCGTTGGTAGCGCTGATTTCGGTCCCTCCGAGACTGAAGTAGTGCATGGCAAGGAGCCTCGGACAATGAAAGTCAGGTTCAGAATGCCGTATTCGGCCGTCTAGGACGGCGTCGCGCGATTCATGAAAGCGGTGACGCTCTCGGGCCGCAACGTGTTCTGACTGCAGTGCGTTTTGCTGCAACCGCAACTCGGCGCTGGCCTCCACCCCAGCGAACCTGAGTTTATGTCTAAGCGCGAACTTCGGACCAGGAAATTTCGCGGTGCTGCAGGAAATCAGCCCCAGCCGCCTGCCCCGTGTGTTGCGGTTCTAGGCAAGGTTCAGCTTCTGAATGGGTCACAGCGGACGGTAACCGAACTTATGAGAATTCTGGTCATCGAAGACGAAACGAAGACCGCCAAGTTCCTGAAGAAAGGACTTAGCGAAGCGGGCTTTGTCGTGGACGTAGCGC
>Ga0182016_10005287_pt1 | contig 13962 bp, 9 predicted proteins | sample 712S2MmetaG_FD_120491 | JGI IMG/M metagenome (GOLD analysis project Ga0182016, IMG submission 120491) | Permafrost microbial communities from Stordalen Mire, Sweden - 712S2M metaG | ecosystem: Environmental > Terrestrial > Soil > Wetlands > Permafrost | place: Sweden: Stordalen | collected...
ATGACCTGACCCAGCGGTGGGACAGACGATCGTTTTTTGTCGTCTGTCAGGCTGTTAGGGCCTGGCGAGGGGCCGACAGACCACGAAAAACGATGGTCTGTCCCACCCGCTCGCCGCCGAAACGGGCTCAACGCAAATTCCACAACATCAGAGTTCGGAGAGTCGTCTCGGCTTTTCTTGCCTAAGTGAACAGTATTGGGTTTAGGCGGCCCTCGGCAGGCTCAACTCCGGCGCGTCGCGGTGGGGCTGGATTTGGGAGGGCGGTACCCGACCGGCGCGCGGAATTTCGCGCGCTCGAAATTGCGCAGGTACGCGGCGGCCATGCGGTCGGTTACGGCGATGTGATCGGGCAGCCAGCGGCCGAGAAAAAGAGCCAGATCGATGAGCACCTGGCGATCGCCGGATTTAAACCGGCGAACCGCGGACCGGATGCGCCTGCGGCCTACGTCGTGCTGCCGTATGTGCCACTCCAGGGAAGGGTAACGGGCCAACCGCAAAGCGCGTTCCTCATGGGCCAAGTGATCGTGCAGGTGCTCCACCAAGTTCTGCAGTATTTCGGAGAGGCGATCGCCGCCGGCGCCAGTCGCCAAGGCGTGGAGTAGTTCGGTCAGGTGGCGATACAGATCCCGGTGCTCGGCGTCGAACTCGGGAACGTCGATCTCCGCTGGAAGCGGATAACGTTGGGCGCCCATGAACCTCTCAGTATAGTCGATTTCAGCTATTAAGGTCCGTTATTCGTGGGCGGGCAGCGCAGCCGCGACCAGCCGGCACTCGCCCGGCAGGGAGACTCGCCATGCCCCGACAAAGCCGCCTAAAGAGCCGGCTGCGGGCAGAATTGCCCGCCCCACAACTTGTCTTATGCAGGCTCGCGCTATCATGAAGGGCAATTCCTATGTCCAATTCCGTTTCTTGTCTGAGGGGCAAATTGATTTTTCTTCTGGCGGCGATGGCGCTGCCGGTGGTTGGAACTGCCGCAGGGTACGACGCCGCTCTGTGGTCGGGGCTGCGGTACCGCATGGCCGGTCCGGTTCGCGGCGGGCGAGTGACGGCGGTCGCGGGGGTCGCTTCCGAACCGCGCACGTTCTATATGGGCTCGACCGGCGGCGGAGTCTGGAAGACCACCGATGCCGGTTACACGTGGGTGAACGTCTCCGATCCATACATCCCGCTGGGGTCGATAGGCGCGATGGAAGTGGCGCCGTCGGACCCGCGGGTGGTGTATGTGGGGACCGGATCGTCCAAGATCCGCAGCAACGTTTCGATCGGGAGGGGCATTTACAAATCCACCGACGCGGGCAAGACGTGGGCGTTCGCCGGGCTGCGCGACACGGGACAGATCGCGACGGTGCGGGTCGATCCCGCTAACCCGGATCTGGTGTACGTGGCCGCGCTGGGCAATCCTTTCGCGCCCAACAAAGAGCGCGGCGTCTACCGTTCGAGCGACGGCGGCAAGACGTGGAAGAACGTGCTGTTTGTCTCGGATTCGGTGGGCGCGGCGGACTTGGAGATCCAGCCGGGCAATTCCAAAGTGCTGTTCGCCTGCATGTGGCACGGCGAGCGCAAGCCGTGGACCATCATCAGCGGGGGGATGGAAGGCGGCATCTACAAGAGCACGGATGGGGGCGGCACGTGGAACAAGCTGGGCGGAGGGTTGCCGCACGAACTGTTCGGGCGCGCCAACGTCGCCATTTCGGCCGCCATGCCGAATCGCATTTACGCCCTGATTGAGGCCAAGCCCGGTTCGGGACTGTACCGCTCCGAAGACGCGGGCCAGAGCTGGAACCTGGTCAACGGCTCGGGAGCCATCATCACCCGGCCCTTCTACTATTGCACCCTGGGGGTGGACCCGAATCATGCGGACGTCGTGTTTATCGGCGACGAAGGCTGGTTCAAGAGCACCGATGGCGGCAGGAGTTTCCGCCGCGCCAACGCGCCGCATGGCGATCATCACGATTTGTGGATCAATCCGCGCGACTCCGATTACATGATTCAATCCAACGACGGCGGCGCCAACGTGTCGCTCGATGGCGGCGAGACCTGGAGCACGCAGATGAATCAGCCCACGGCGGAGATTTACCAGGTCGCGGTGGACAACCAATATCCGTACCGCATCTACGGGGCGCAGCAGGATAACACCACCGTGATCGTACCCAGCCGGCCGCTGAGCGATGGGCAGGAATTTCGGCCGGGTCCGGGCTGCGAAACCGGGCCAATCATGCCGGACTGGGCCCATCCGCGGATTGTCTATGGCGGCTGCAAGGGACAATTCAGCCGGCAGAACCTGGACACGAACAACGAGGAGCGCTACTGGATTGGCGCCGAATCGCTCTACGGGAACGGCGGGGATACGCTGATCTACCGCTTTCAGCGGGTTTCGCCGATGGAGGTCTCCCCGCACGATGCGAAGGTGGTCTACTACGGGTCGCAGTACCTGCACCGCACCCGCGACGGCGGCGTGACGTGGGAGAAGATCAGCCCGGACCTGACGGCGCACCCGCCGGGGACGCAGGGCCCTAGCGGCGAGCCGATTACCCGCGATGCCACCGGCGAAGAAGTGTACAGCACGCTGTATGCGATTCGCGAGTCGCCTGTCGAGAAGGGCCTGATCTGGACAGGGTCCAACGACGGGCCGGTTTATGTGACGCGGGACGACGGCAAGACCTGGACGAACGTAACCCCGAAGGACCTGCCTCCAGGCGGACGGGTGCAGAATATCGAGCCCAGCCCGCACCGCGCCGGCACGGCGTACGTGGCCATCTACCGGTACCTGTTGGGCGACTTTGCGCCGTACATTTACCGCACCGACGATTACGGCAAGAGCTGGGTACGGCTGACCGACGGCAGCAACGGCATCGCGGCGGATGAGCCCACGCGGGTGGTGCGCGAGGATCCGGACCGCCCGGGTCTGCTATTCGCCGGCACCGAGTTCGGCATGTACGTTTCGTTCGACAACGGTGCCGGGTGGCAGCCGTTTCAGTTGAACCTGCCGCACACGCCGGTGACGGACATCAGGATCGCCCACAAAGACTTGATTCTCTCGACGCAGGGGCGGTCGTTCTGGATTCTGGACAACCTCACGCCGGTCGAGCAATTGAGCCAGAAGGTGACGGCGGCGCCAGCCTGGCTGTACGCTCCACGGGAAGCGGTGCGGTCCACCGGGCGGGTAGACGTAGGCCCGAGCGGGCGCGGCAGCGGGGTGCAATATCCGCCGGCGGGGGCGGCCATCGACTACTACCTGCCCACGGCCCAGAGCGGCGAGATCAGCCTGGAAGTGCTGGACGCCAGCGGCACGCCGGTGCGCAAGTTTTCGAGCACCGGCGGGGGCGCGGCGAAGGAACCTGCCGGCGGCGGCGAGGGCGATGACGAAGAGGGCGGCGGCTTCCGCGCACGCAGCGGCTCTTCGCGCCTGGATAAAGCCGCGGGATTGCACCGTTTCACCTGGGACCTGCGCTACCCCGGCCCATGGATGAGCGCGGCGCGGCCGGAAGGGCCGAACGGGCCAACCGCCGTGCCCGGAAAATATTCGGTGCGGCTGACGGTCGGTTCCTGGAGTGCCACCCAGCCGTTGAGCGTAACCGAAGATCCGCGGGTGACGGCGGATGGCGCCACCCTGGCCGACCTGCGGGAGCAGTTCGAGCACAACCTGAAGGTGCGCGACCTGGTGAGCGATTCCAATCGGACCGTGGCGCGGCTGCGGGCGGCAATACCGGGCGCGAGCGGAGAGAAAGCCGATGCGCTGAAGACCCTGGCGGCGAAACTGATCACTCCCTCCATCCGTTACAGCCAGCCGGAACTGCAGACCCACATCGCCTACCTCTATACGGTGACAAACTCGACAGATCAGAAGATCGGCAGGGACGTGGTCGAGCGATACGGTGTGCTGCGGAAAGAACTGGATTTGCGGGCTAAGGAGCTGGACGCGATTCTGGGCGGGGGCAAATAAGGCGGGGGCCGAGCCGGTCAGCTTGTGGCATGCGGCGTCTGGCCGCCAAGACCGAGGAAGAGCGTGAGCCCTTCATCGATAGCGAAGATTTCTTCGCGCCGAAGCTCGCCGAACACGTGCCGAATTCTCCGCTTATCGAGCGATCGCAAATGGTCGATCAGGGCGAAGGACGTTTTGACCAGGCCGCTGCTGCCTGGCGCAAGGGGCGGATAAAGGATCCCCGCGCCCGGTGTCCCTGTGATTGGCACCACGCACAAGAGCGGAAAGCGCTGGTCGCTGATGACGTCCGGATCGCTTACCACCACGCAAGGCCTCACACCATGCTGCTCGTGCCCGAGGGCACGGTCGAGTTCCACCAGGACGACGGCGCCGCGGGACAGTTTCATTCGGACCCTTCCACCCAGCCAGCCCCGGGAACCCATCGAACCGCGCTGCCGGCGCCGCGGTCGACCAGTGAGTCCGTATCTTCTTCAGGCAAGTCGCGCATCCATTCCTCGATCCCCTGCTCGGCTAGCTGGGCGCTTTCGGGGTGGGGGTTTTGAAGCGAGAGGCGAAGCTCCTCACGGCGACGCCGGTTCAGCTCGCGGCGGATGGCGTCGGCGACGAACTTGCTCCGGTTCTTCTCCCGCCGGTCAATGTCCCTGACTACGTCTGCCGGGAGGGTTACGGTCACGCGTTCGACACCAGGCATATCATACTCTAGATATGATCATACCCCAAATCGCAGTTCGGACGACGCGGACGACGGGAGAGCAAAAGGGCAGAATAACGCCCGGTGCGGTGCTAGGCTGAATGGCATGGATCTTCTTCGCAGCGTGTTCGTGCCAGCCTTGCTGGTTTGTTCGCCCGTAGCCGCCCTGGCGGACGAGGGTATGTGGACCTTCGACAATCCGCCGGTCAAGCAACTTCAGGAGAAGTACGGCTTTACCCCAACCAGGGAGTGGCTGGACCACGTGCGGCTGTCGTCGGTGCGGCTGAACGACGGAGGGTCGGGGTCGTTCGTCAGCCCTCACGGGCTGGTGCTGACCAACCATCACGTAGCGCGCGGGCAACTGCAAAAGAACTCGTCGGCGGAGCACGATTACATTCGGGACGGATTCTACGCGGCGACGCCGGACCAGGAGATGAAGTCGCCGGACCTGGAAGTCAACGTCCTGGTTTCGATGGAGGACGTGACCGGGCGCGTCGAGGCCGCGGTGCGGAAAGCCGGCAAGGCGGCCGACGAGTTTGCCGCGCGCAAAGGGGAGATCGCGGCCATCGAAGTCGAGAGTCTAAAGGCGACCGGGCTGCGCTCCGACGTGGTGACGTTGTACCAGGGCGGGGAATACTGGCTCTATCGCTACAAGAAATACACCGACGTGCGGATCGTATTCGCGCCGGAACAACAGACCGCGTTTTTCGGCGGCGATCCGGACAACTTCACCTACCCGCGCTACGACCTGGATATGGCGCTGTTCCGCGTTTATGAGAACGGCAAACCGATCGAAAGCCAGAATTATCTGCACTGGAACAAGGAAGGCGCAAGGGAAAACGAGCTCGTGTTTACCAGCGGCCATCCGGGATCGACTTCACGCCTCGATACCATGGCGCAGCTCGAAGGGCAGCGCGATCTGTTGTTCCCCGCCATCCTGAAGCTGATCGGGAGCCGGATCGATGCCTTGCGGAAGTACTCGGCTGAGGGAAGCGAGCAGGCGCGCCAGGCAGCCTCGCAGATCTTCAACCTGGAAAACAGCCTGAAGGCCGAGCGCGGCGTGCTCCAGGGGCTACAGGACAGGAACGTGATGGCGGCCAAGCAGAAAGACGAAACCGCGTTTCACGCCAAGGTGATGGCCGATCCGCAATCGGCCGCGGCTTACGGCGGTGCATGGAACGCCATGGCGGAGGCGGAGCGGAAGTTCGCCACTCGCGTGAAACAGCGTTACTTCCACCTGATCGATTCGCAGACCGGCACGCTGGCCATGCAAATCGTGCAGTTGGTGGCGGAGGAGAAGAAGCCGGACGGCGAACGTCTGCCGGGCTACCACGAAGCGCAACTCGACTCGCTCAGGTTCGGTTTGTTTTCGCCGGCGCCGATTTACCCGGGAATGGAAATCGCCCGCATGACCGCGGCGCTGGAGCTGGATCTGTCGGAAATGGGACCGAACGATGCATTCCTGAAGACGATCCTGCGCGGGCGAACTCCCCGGCAGGCGGCCGAAGCGCTGATCGGGGGAACCAAGCTGGCGGATCCGGCCGTGCGAAAAAAGCTGGTGGAAGGCGGCGAGAAAGCCGTGGCGGCGTCCGACGACCCCATGATCGTGCTGGCGCGCGAGCTCGATCCTGCGCGGCGCGAACTGATTAAATGGCTCGAGGACAACGTCGAGAGCGTGGAGCAGCGCGCCGGCGAGCAGATGGGCAAGGCCCGCTTCGCGGCGTATGGCAAGTCGACTTATCCGGATGCCACTTTCACCCTACGGCTTTCCTACGGTACGGCTTCCGGCTACCCCATGAACGGTACCAAGGCCCCGTACAAGACCACCTTTTTCGGACTCTACGACCGCGCCAACAGCTTTAGTTTCGAAGGACCCTTTTATTTGCCGACGCGCTGGGCGGAGGGCCGCGACAAGCTGAACCTGGCCACGCCGCTCGATTTTGTGACCACCAACGACGTGGTGGGCGGCAACTCCGGCTCGCCGGTGATCAACCGCAACGCCGAACTGGTCGGGCTGGTATTCGACGGCAACATCGAATCCCTGGTGGGCGATTTCGTTTACGACGGCACCACCAACCGCACCGTCGCCGTACATACCGCCGGTATGACCGAAGCGCTCGCGAAGCTGTACCACGCCGATGCGGTGTTGAAGGAGCTGCTGGGGCAGTAGAAGGGCGTTATCGTCACCGCCAATGAAAGCGATTTTGCCGGCCTGGAGGTCTTTAATCCCTTGCGGGCGAATGCCTGACTACGGCTTCCCCGGCACGCTCCCAATCGTCACCGATTCGATGGACGATTAGGCCGTAGTTGGTTTGGGGCGCGCGTTGAGGGCGTACGTATCGGGGAATCGCCCTAATTTGCCCATCGATGGGCCTGTCTTCCCGTAAGCGTACACCAGGGCACGACGCAGACCTGGTGTAGTGTCCAATAAATAACTGGTTAGACCATGTGTTACAGCCCGACGGCTCCTTTCCCCGCCGCAACCACGTTTTTTTGAAGCGGACTCTCAGTCTGCCACGCCGGGACCTATCCTCGCGCTTTTGGCCGCGGTTACGCTGCACTGTGGGGCAGCCAATCATGGCTGCAGCCGCCTTTCAGGCGGCCCTTCCCGTCGCGCGCCTGCCCACCCATTTCGTGGCACTGCACTAGCGCGCAACCCCAACCGAAAGGTAGCGAAAAGCGCGCCTGCGTCCGATAAGACAAACGGAAGGGCTGCAAAGACCCAACCGCGGCAATTTTCGGTGCGATAAGCCCGCGACTAATCCCCGTCGCCGTCTCAGCCGATATAGAGCTAAGCAGTGAGTGCGGGCAAGTGTAACCAAGCAACCGGATCGAGGTGACCAGGCGGTGCAGATCATTGATGAAGAAGATGGCGGTGTCCTCAGGATTCAGGGCACGCTGGAGATCGGCGTGGCGGCGGAGCTCCGCGAGACGCTGTGCAATCGGCTGGCGGAAACCTCCAGCCTGGTACTGGATTTGTCCGGCCTCGACGGCTGCGACACGGCTGCGATCCAACTGCTCTATTCGGCGCGTAAAGCGGCGGATTCCGCTAAACGCCTCCGATTTGTGGGACTCGATGGCGCGGTTGCCGGCACCGCGGCCGCGCTGGGGCTCCGGATCGGCGAACTGACGGCGGAAGACACGAGCGATCCGACGGTGGCAAACGAGGCGGGGGCCAGTGGGATATAACCCGGTTGAGACATTTTTCCAGGAAGCCGAGGAGCTCCTGGCCGCCATTGAGCAGTCGGCTCTGTCGCTTGGCGCCGAAGACGGGACCGAGGAGATCGTCAACCAGCTCTTCCGCGCGTTCCACACCATCAAGGGGTCCGGAGCGATGTGCGGTCTGGAACTTGTCGCCGGCTTCACCCACCACGTGGAAAGCCTGCTCGACGGCGTGCGCGAGGGCGCCATTCCAGTATCGCCGAAACTGGTGGAACTGGTTCTAAAGGCCAGAGACCACATCCGGATCCTGCTGGAGGCCGAACAGGGCGGCCAGCCAGCGCCGGCCGACGCCAGCGGCACGCTAGTCGCCGCCATCGAAGAATTTGCGAAAATCGGCGAGTTTGCGAAAACTGGTGAGGCCGTGAATGCCGCGCCGCCGTCCACCCTGCACGCGCCGGTGGCAGATGCGCCGCCGCCTGGCGGCATCGAAAACGCGGCGCGGACCTGGCGAATCGCCCTTCGTCCCAATCCCTCGCTGTTGGCCCACGGCGCCAACCCGATCGCTCTGCTGAACCAACTTCGCAAGCTCGGACCATGCCAGGTGACCGCGCACACCGAGGCAGTGCCTGCGTTGGACGCCATTCAGCCAGACGTCTGTTACCTCTGGTGGACCATCGCGCTCTCGACCGTGGCCGATCGGAACGCCATCCGCGACGTGTTCATTTTCGTGGAGGATGACAGCCAAATCGAAATCGAGCCGCTCGAAAGCGCGTCGCCCGAAGGCGAGCCTGCCGGCAAAACCGCCGCGGACACGCCGGTGGCGGTCGTCGGCGGTCTCACTGGCGACGCCGCGCCTTCCACCACCACGCGCCGCAAGGCGTTGACGAAAGAGGCGACGGTGAGGGTGCCGTCGGAGAGACTCGACCGTCTGGTCAACCTGGTAGGGGAACTGGTGATGAACCAGTCCCGCCTGGCCCAGGCGGCGTCTCAAAACGGCGCGCCGGAGATCGCCAATCCGGTTCAGGAACTCGAGCGGCTGGTGGCCGAATTGCGCGACAACGTGCTGGGAATCCGGATGCTGCCGATCGGCACTCTCTTCGGCCGCTTCCGGCGTCTGGTGCACGACCTTGCGGCCGAACTCGGAAAAGAGGCCGACCTGGTCACCGAAGGCGCCGAAACCGAGCTGGACAAAAGCATTCTGGACCAACTCGGCGAGCCGCTGGTGCACTGCCTGCGCAATTGTCTCGACCACGGCATCGAGCCGCCCGCCGAACGCCTCGAGAAAGCGAAGCCGCGCCGCGCCACCATCCGCCTGTCGGCGGTGCATACGGGCTCGGATGTGGTCGTCGGCATCCGGGACGACGGGCGTGGCATCGATCGGGCCGCGGTCCGGGCCAAGGCGGTGGAGAGACAGCTCATTCAGCCGGACGCGAAGCTCAGCGACAGAGACGTTTTCAATCTGATCCTCCTGCCTGGATTTTCGACGGCGCGGCAGCTCACCAGCGTGTCGGGCCGGGGCGTCGGCATGGACGCGGTCAAGCGCCAGATCGACATGTTGCGGGGCTCCCTCTCCTTGGCCAGCGAGGACGGCATGGGCACTCGGGTTTCGATCACCCTGCCGCTGACACTGGCCATTATCGACGGCCTGCTGGTTGAGATCGGTAAGGATCAGTTCATCGTTCCCATGGCGGCCGTTACCGAAAACGTGGAATTGACCGGCGCCGAGAGAGCCCGTCACAACCGGCGCAACGTGATCGCGGTGCGCGGGGAACTGGTCCCCTACGTGGACTTAAGGCAAGCGTTCGGCACGCACGGAGAACCTCCAGCCATCGAGAAGGTCGTCATCGTGCAACAGGAAGACGACCGGGTTGGGCTGGTGGTGGACCGGGTCGTCGGCACGCATCAGACCGTCATCCAGTCGTTAGGGAGATTCTTCCGGAATATCGAAGTCGTTTCGGGCGCCACCATCATGGGCGACGGACGCGTGGCCCTGGTGATGGACATTGCCGCCGTGGTGCGGCACGCGAACCGTCAATGCCGGGCCGAACTCGAGGCCGAGTGGAAGAGCGGGGATTACAAGGTAGCTTGCTGAGCTGTGCCGCTTTGTCACTGGAGCGGAAACACGGAGAACTCAAATGAAGAATTGGAAAATCGGAACACGAATCGGCGCGGGCTTTGCGGCAGTGATTGCGATCGCCATGACGCTGGGCATGTTCGCTTACAGCCGGCTGAGCGGCATCGACAAGAATGCGACCGAAATCACGCGGAACGCCCTGCCGACCGTCTACGCGGTCGGACAGATCGTGGACAATGTGTCCACCGAGTATAACCTGGTAATCCAGCACGTCCTGGCGGGCGATAAAGCCGAAAAGGAGCGCCTTGGCGGTGAAATCCAGGAGATTCGGTCCCAAAACGCGAAACAGCGCGCCGGCTATGAAAAGCTGATCGACACCGAAAAAGGGCGGGAGCTGTTCGAAACCACCGGCGCGGCCCGTACCGCCCTGGCCGCCGCCCTGGACGACGCGCTGAAGCAGAGCGACGCGCTCCGGAAGGAGGAGGCTCTGGCGGTGCTCGATCGGGAGGTGAAACCCCTACACCGGAAGTACGCCGAAGCGGCGGCCACCATGGTGGCGTACAACAAGGCGGAAGCCGACGACTCCGGCAAGCAGGTCGCGGACAGCGTTTCCGTCGCCAAAACCGGCGTTCTGGCCGGACTGGCCGCCGCCCTCGCGGTGGCTTCGTGTATCTCCTTGTTCGTGGCTGGCAGCATCACGCGGCCCCTCGCGACGGCCGTCGATCTGATCGGTAAAGTGGCCACCGGCGACCTCACCTACAAAGGCGATGTGCGCTCGCGCGACGAACTGGGGCAGATGGTCGCAGCCATCAACCGCATGGTGGACAACCTCAAAGGTGCGGCCCAGGTGGCTGTCAAAATCTCCGAAGGCGAACTGACCGTGGAGGCCAAGGCGCTGTCGGAAAAAGACGTCCTCGGCCAGGCGCAAACGAAGATGCTCGAGAACCTGCGCAAGACGGTGTCGGAGGTGACGGCCGCGGCCGCCAACGTGGCCACAGGCAGCGAGGAAATGAGCTCGACGGCGCAGCAACTCTCGCAGGGTGCGACCGAACAGGCAGCCTCGGCCGAAGAGACTACCTCCGCCATGGAAGAGATGGCTGCCAGCGTCCACCAAAACTCCGACAACGCGCGCCAAACGGACAAAATCGCCTCCAAAGCCGCCGCCGACGCGCGCTCCAGCGGCGAGGCCGTGGTGCGAACCGCCGTCGCGATGAGACAGGTCGCCGAGAAAATCGCCATCATCGAGGAAATCGCCCGCAAGACGGACCTGCTGGCACTGAACGCCGCGGTCGAAGCCGCCCGCGCGGGCGAACATGGCAAGGGATTTGCGGTAGTCGCCTCGGAAGTGCGCAAGCTGGCCGAGCGCAGCCAGGCCGCCGCGGCTGAAATCAGCCGCCTCACCGTCGACGGCGTGCAGACGGCGGAAGGCGCCGGTGAACTGCTGGCCAAGCTGGTGCCCGATATTCAGAAGACGGCGGAACTGGTGCGGGAGATTGCCGCCTCCAGCGCCGAACAAAGCACCGGTGCCAACCAGGTCAACAAGGCGATCCAGCAACTGGACCAGGTGATCCAGCAAAACTCGGCGGCTTCCGAAGAAATGGCCTCGACTGCTGAGGAACTGTCCGGCCAGGCCGAAGTGCTGCAGTCCACTATCGCTTTTTTTAGGATTGGCCGCGCGCACCAGACAGGTCAGCCGTTGGCTAGGAGGCCGCCAGGTGTTCGCGCTCACCCGAAGACGATCGCACCGAAAGCCGTCGATCGAAGCGCGGCGGCCGCCTCGCTGGCGAAAATGCAACATGCCGTCAATTCGGCTGGAACCGGCATCGATCTGGCTATCGACGGCGGCGGCACCGATCCAGCCGACAGGGATTTCGCGCCCTATCAGGAGTGAGCTGGGAGAATGCCCATGATTACCGAGACACGACAATATATGACGTTCAAGCTGGGGGACGAGCTGTTTGCCATCGATGTGGCCCAGGTCCGCGAGGTGTTGGAAGTATCGCAGATCACCAAGGTGCCCACGGCGCCCGCATATATGCGCGGCGTGGTGAACGTGCGCGGCCAGTCCACGCCCGTCGTGGATCTGCGGCTGCGGTTCGGGTTGCCGAAAGGAGCCGACACGGTGCACACGCGGATCATCGTGATGGAGCTGGAGTTGGACGGCGAGGCCACGGTTTTGGGAGGGATCGCCGACAGCGTGCACGAAGTAATCGAGCTCGAACCGGGCTCGATCGATCCGGCGCCGCGGATCGCCAGGCGATGGCGAACGGACTTCATTCGGGGAATGGGGAAACGGGGCGACCAGTTCATCATCATCCTGGACGTCAGCGCGGTCTTCTCGTCCGAGGATCTCGCCGCGTTGGGAAAACTTGTTGTCGATACCAGGGAGCCGGTATTGTCCCGCTAACGAGAGATGTGGCATTCCAATGCTAACGCCGGTAAGGTAATGAAGCTATGTCAACGATACGTTCCTTCAAGGTGAAGTTACAGACGTTTCTTGCAGTCTTATTCGGGCTGATTCTCGCCGCCGGGGTACTTTTCTATAGCGCGCCGCATTCGGCTTCGGCTGCGGCTGGTTCTGCCGCCGAAACAGTTGCCCAGGCGCTGGTACTCGCCGCTCTGGCAACGGCCGCGGGCTTGGTGGTATTTGCGAACCGATCCGTCGAAGCGGTCCTCCAAGCGCTGGATCTGATCGCCGGTTGCGCCCGCCGCATCGGCGAAGGCGAAGTCCCGGAGAAGATCGACGGCGCCTTCCCCGGCGAGCTGGACACCCTCAAGAAGAGCCTGAATTCCTGCGTCGGCGGGCTGGGTGGATTGCTCGAAACGAAACAGGTTTTGCAGCGCATGGCGGTGAACGACCACAGTACGAAGATCGAGGGCGCCTACCCAGGGATCTACGGGGAAGTGGCTACGGCGACCAATTTCGCCCTCGACCGGGTGAGGGCTGCGAGCCTGGCTTGTAACAACGTGGCCAAGGGCGAATACAGGGCCAACCTGGAGCTGTTCAAGAAGCTCGGGAAGCGGTCGGAAAACGACACTTTCGTACCGGCCTTCATTGACATGATGGAATCCATCGACGCGCTGGTCGACGATGCCAAGGCGCTGTCCGCGGCCGCGGTGAAGGGGGACCTCTCGAAGCGCGCCGACGCAGGCAAGCACCGCGGTGAATACCGCAAGGTCATTGACGGCATCAACGACACGCTGGAGGCCGTGGTGGTTCCCTTGACCGCGGCGGCCCGCTTCGTGGAGCAGATTTCGAAGGGCGAAATCCCGGCCAAGATCGCCACCGAGGCTCACGGCGACTTCAAAACGCTGAATAACAGCATGAATTCCTGTGTCGACGGTCTGGGTGGGCTGGTCGAAGCGAGACAGGTCTTGCAGCGCATGGCGGTGAACGACCACAGCACCAAGATCGAAGGCGCGTACCGGGGCGTCTTCGGGGAGGTTGCCGCGGCGACGAACCTCGCCCTCGATCGGGTGAGGGCCGCGAGCCTCGCCTGTAACAATGTGGCCAAAGGCGACTACAAGGCCAATCTAGCCGCATTCAAGAAACTCGGGAAGCGGTCGGAAAACGACACTTTCGTACCGGCTTTCATTGAGATGATGGAGGCCATCGACGCGCTGGTCCACGACGTTCAGGAACTGTCGACGGCGGCTGTGAAAGGAGATCTTTCAAAACGTGTCGATGCCGGAAAGCACCAGGGAGAATACCGGAAGGTCGTTCAGGGGGTGAACGATACGCTGGATGCCATCACCGGCCCCCTCAACGCCACTGCTGGAAAACTGGCTCGCATCGCCAAAGGCGAGATTCCGGACAAGATCGCGGACAACTACCAAGGCGAGTTCAACGCCCTCAAGGTGAACGTCAACCAGTGCATCGATACCTTGAACGGCACGGCTCATATCGCGACACAGATTTCCCAGGGAGACCTGACCGTTACCGCCAGAATCCTTTCCGAAGAAGACGTCCTCGGGCACGCCCTGGTACGCATGCTGGATAACCTGCGCCGGACGGTTTCCGGGGTGACCGCCGCGGCAGCCAACGTGGCCACCGGCAGTGAGGAGATGAGCTCGACGGCGCAACAAGTATCG
>Ga0182016_10005289_pt1 | contig 13958 bp, 7 predicted proteins | sample 712S2MmetaG_FD_120491 | JGI IMG/M metagenome (GOLD analysis project Ga0182016, IMG submission 120491) | Permafrost microbial communities from Stordalen Mire, Sweden - 712S2M metaG | ecosystem: Environmental > Terrestrial > Soil > Wetlands > Permafrost | place: Sweden: Stordalen | collected...
AAAGCTGATGAAGAAATCTTATCCGGCCCATGGCCTCAGTATATGGCAAAATGCAGCGTCCGCGGCGCCTGCGGCTTCGTTCTTGTCGCCCATGCTGACATTTCGAGTGAGCCGGATTATGCTGAGCCAGCCAGCGGCCCAAATTTCACCATCGCCGGATAGACCCGTGATCCAAGAATTACCTCTCGCTCCAGAACGGTTCGAGTTCATTGTCGGTAAGATAATGCTTCCCCAGAGAACGCCCCTTCCAATAGAACTCGACCTCATAGGCGGCCGGGCTGTGGTCGTATGCAAATCGGACAATACCATTCCTGCTGGGAACGTTGAAAGGCATCCTAACCTCGGTTTTCAATACAACAATGTCTTCCGTCTCAAATCTTTCAGCCATAAATGTTCATCGCTCAGTGCTTGTCTTCTGAGCCCCTAAAACGATGTATGTCGAATTCCCGGTTGAAGTGGTTTCCATCCCAAGCCCAGACATATCTGCCGCTCCACCAGTCTCCCAATATCTTGCCTCGTTTATTGGTCTGGTTGAAGTTCCGATGCACCCGCGATCCAGAACCTAAACCACGAGCAGCCGATTTCGCACGCTTGAATGTACGGAAATCCCAACATGGCTCACCGGCTCGATGATTGTGGGGATAGACGGTATAGTCGATGCGAATTCGTCGGATGGCCATTATTGCGCGCTCGCCATCTATTTTTACCGGTTTCCGTGTCGACTCAAGGTGGACAAAAGCATTGCTCCTGGTTCGTCGACAACTCGGAAAGTTATGGTTTGGTAAACATGACACGTCAAAGCCAACTCGTCACAGCGCCGCGGCCAATTCCGCCAGCTTCGCCACCGTGTTCATGTTTCGCCCGGTTCCGCTCTTGGCGACAGGGATCTTGAGCTTCGATTCCCCAACGCCGTCAGCGTAGTAGACATAAATCTCCCGCTCCCCCAGGCCGAGCAGCTCATTCACCTTTCCAGAAACCACATCCAGACAATCCGCAGGCGGAGAGCTGTCGAGAAAGATGGCCAGGACCCCGTTGCGGGGCAATTCCGGGAACGGATTTTTGGCCAGAACAGCTGCCATCTCCGCCGCCGTGCGCACCATCACTCCCACCGGTTTTCCAACATACGCGGTGGCAGCAGCCTCAAGGATTGCCTTCACCTTGGCCTCAGACTTGCTGGATTTGAATACCACGTTGCCGCTGGCGATGTAGGTCCTCACCGACTTGAATCCGGCAGTCTCGCACATCGCTTTGAGCTCGCTCATCGGGAGCTTTCCTGTTCCCACCACGTTAACCGCGCGCAGCAATGCTATGTATTGCGTCATAGTCCCTTTTTACAACGGAATCCAGTCGCCTTGGAAATGAATATGCAGTCCAATGAGGTGCCTTTAAATTGAGAACCATGATGCGGTTCCCCTTTTCAAACACAATGGGCGCATGTGAGTCATCGGCGCATTCTGGGTAGACTCTTCGGTGCTTTCGCAGAGCGCGGCGTATTTCGGCGCGCCTCGAATGCGATGAATCTCGGGAGCATCAACGATGTAACAAGAAGCTGAGCAGCAAAGTCAGGGAATCTTAATGCCGCCAGTCGATCTGCGGCCCCAAACTCGCAAGCACTTAAAGACTATCCTTTGGGAAATCGGAAACCACTTTCAATATGCTTACCCAATCCCGGAGAGAAGCTCCTCTTCAATCGCTATCGCCTTCGGTTTAAATACAACTAAAGTGTTGATTCTCCACCATTAAGGGCCATTGACCCTTGAAGTCAAGGAGCTGTAGCTTCAACATATTATTGCGAAAGCTCCGGTATTCTCCCGCACATCCTCTGCCCGGTATTTTGCGCAGAGAAGGCGAGCCAAGCCGGTCATTTAGCGAGGGTTTTCGTTCGCCTGCTTGTCCTTTCCACCGAGGCGGCTCTCGCACCGCTTCCACGACTTCCGAGAGCTCGGTCAGTGCTCGCCGAGTGAGGTTTGAATGAGATTGACTTTCTCCTTGGTTCCCAGCAGATTTTCGCCCTCTTGTCCCCATGTTTTTCGGTTGCTTGTTCCCCTGGTTTTGGTCGCGCTACTGTCGGCACATGGGCAAACAACTATGCCCCGCAGGGTGACGCATCCAATCGACGAGAATCAGCTCACCACGCTCGCCGGCCACGTTCACCCCGCTGCTAGCGAAGCCAACGATCGCGGATCGGTGGACGACAACGTTCAGGTTGGGCAGATCATGCTGCTGCTGTCGCGGACTCCTGAGCAGCAACACCAGTTGGACTCCCTCGTAGACGAGTTGCACAACGTGCGCTCAAAGAGCTATCACCGGTGGTTGACGCCTGCTGAATTCGGGCAGCGCTTTTCACCTGCCAATGAGGATGTGGCCGCTGTTGCGGAATGGCTCCGGAGCAAGGGCCTCACCGTGGTCGAGATCCCTCCCTCCAGGACGCACATTACATTTACAGGAACTGTGGGCCAGTTGCGCGATGCATTCCACGTGCAGATCCACCATCTGAGCGTGAATGGTGAAGCCCACATGGCCACGATGAATGAGCCGCAAGTGCCCACAGCGCTGGCGCCGGTGATTGCTGGCCTGCACAAGCTCGATGACTTCGCGCCCAAATCCTTGCACACCAAGGCCGCGACGTTCCTCAGAGATCCGCAGACCGGAAATGCAACGCGCGTCGAGTCAACGGAAACAAAAAAGCCCGCTCCCGACTACTACAACGCCGCCAACAGTTATTACATGGTCGGGCCTCAGGATTTCTACACCATCTATAACGAGAGCCCGTTGTTGACAGCCGGGATCAACGGCGCGGGCCAGACGATTGCTGTGATTGAAGATGTCGAGGTCAATCAGGCGGACGTGACCAGCTTTCGCGCGCAGTTCGGCTTGCAGGCCTACCCGGCGACTCCGAACTCAACCAAGGGCGGCGTCAACTACATTTATGGCGCAAGCGGCGGCGTGGGCGGCGATACCGCTTGTATTGCTCCCCTGACCACAACCACGGGAGGCCCCAACGGCTCCGGCGACGAAGAGGAAGCCGATATCGATCTGCAATGGGCCGGCGCGGTTGCCCCCGACGCCATCATCGACTTTGTGGCATGCGGGCCTGCAATTGGCAATTATGGAAGCCTGGGCATCGACCATGCCGCTCAGCATATCGTTAACTACCTTTCCAGCACGGTGGTAGCGGCTAGCCTTAGCTACGGCTGGTGCGAAGCGGATATGGGCGCCACCTCCGTCAGCTATTACAACAATCAGTGGGAGCAGTTTGCCGCGGAAGGCATCACTGCCATCGTCTCGTCGGGAGACTCCGGAACCACTGCCTGCAGCAACAACCAAAGCTATGTGTCAGAAAACCCCTCCGTGAATGGGATGGGAAGCTCGGCTTACAACGTCTCAGCCGGCGGCACGGATTTCAGTGACTTCTACCAGACCGCTGGTTATACGACCGGCTCGGCCAATACATGGTGGGGAAGCACGACCACGGACAACGGTTTGGCGCTGAGCTACATCCCTGAGATCGCCTGGGGTGGAATTTGCTCCAACTCGCTTTACTCTTCCTATTTGAATTCGATCGGCCAAACGCAAAATGGAACGACCCCGGAGGAACTCTGCAATAGCGGTAATGTATTTGTCGCGGCGACCGGCAGCAGCGGCGGTGTGAGCACCGTGACTGCGGCTCCCGGTTGGCAGAATGTTTATGGAGTCGGACTCTACTCGGGCTCAACAGCTTATCGGACTGTTCCCGATATCTCCCTCTTTGCCGCCGCTAGCCCATGGAACCACAACCTGCCCTTCTGCGAATCGGACTCGGCAGCATGTACGACAAACCCGGTCAGCGGCAGCGGCGCCGGAGGCACGTCGTATGTCGCTCCACAGCTTGCCGGCCTCATGGCCTTGATCGCTCAGAATTCAAAGAGCAGCCAGGGGCAAGCCGATTACACGCTCTATAACATCGCGGCGCAGGAGTATGGAACACCGAACTCCCCCAATACAACCAATCTGACCAATTGCTCCGGTTCGGCGAAAGGCGCAGCCGTCGGCTCATCCTGCATCTTCCGCGATATCGCTGCGGACACTCCCAGCCTGCAGGGTGGGCCAATCGCAAGCAATAATGTTCAGCCTTGCCTGGTCGGCAATCTGTCGGATTGCTACGTTGCTAACTCCGGCGACCAGATCGGGCTCACTTCGATCCCGGGCGCTGCTTCGTCCACTCTGGCCTACTACGCCGGCGCCGGCTATGACCTGACAACCGGCCTGGGCAGCGTAAATATCTACAACCTCGTTGAGAACTGGGCCAATCTTGGCGGCGGCTACGCCACTACCACAGTGGTGAGTTCAAGCGCGCCAAGCATATTGGCAACCGGCAGCGCGACTCTGACCGCAACCGTCACCGACAGCGGACGCGGCAACTCTAAATCCCCGACGGGAAGCGTCAAGTTCTACTTGAATTCAACCTCCGGAACCCTGCTTGGCACAGCAACGCTCTCCGGTAGCTGCACAGGCACAAAGGCTGCCACCACCTGCAGCGCGACTGCAACGCACGTTGTGGCTGGCTCGAATCTCAGCTCAGGCCCCAACACAATTGTTGCGTACTATGAGGGCGCTAACAACGATGCCCCATCCACCTCCGCGCCTTTTACCGAAGAGGTCGCTCTGCCGGCCTCGCATTTTGCTCTTACCACCTCCACAACAGTTGGAGAGGGAGCTTCGTTCTCCGTGACCGTGACTGCTCTCGACCCCAACGGATCTACTGCCGTCGGCTACAACGGCACCGTCAGTTTCACAAGCTCCGATCCGAAGTTTGTCAATCCGGGCACATTGAAATTGTCGAGCGGAGTGGGCCAGGCGACCGTAACTCTAAAGACGTTGGGAACCCAGACGATCACGGCCACAGATACAACAACGTCCAACTTGACCAGCTCTAGCAGTTTCGCGGTTGGACCGGGTCCTGCGGCCAGCTTTACGGCTTCCGCGCCATCGACAGCATTCGCCGGAGTCACATTTAACTTCACAGTAACTGCCTTCGACGCATACGGCGTGTTGGCCACAGACTACACCGGCACTGTCGGGTTCAGCACCTCCGACCTATATTCCACGATCCCCCCGCAATCGACATTGACGAATGGGACGGGCACATTCTCGATCGCATTCACGACCCTTGGACCGCAGACGATCACCGCAACGGACATATCGAACACCAGCCTCACGGGCACCTCCAACAGCATCACCGTGACCGCGCCTAACCTGGTGGTGACCACAGCGGGCGACGACAGCCCTGGAGCCTATCACAACTGCACGCCACAAGCCGCGCCAGGACAAGGAGCGGATTCAAGGTGCAGCCTGCGCGATGCTCTGTCTTATGCTTCCTCTCCCCCGGCTTCACCAGCGAATATCAGCTTCAGTTCATCGGTCTTCAACAGCAGCAAGACGGCTGCGCAAAACACGATCACGCTGACCAATGGCCCACTGCCTTTGTCCAATAATGTTTCCATAACCGGCGCGACCACTGGCTCGGGCGCAACACTCACAAACCTGGTGACTGTCAGCGGAGGCAATGCATCAGGGGTCTTTACCGTTGCCGCCGGAGTCAACGGAGTCAGCCTGAATTCACTCAACATCACGGGCGGGAAGACTTCCGGGCAAGGCGGCGGAATCAGCAACGCCGGCACCCTGGCAATTACCAACAGCACCATCTCCGGAAATTCAGCCTCATCCACAACCAGCGGCGTTGCAACCGCCGGCGGAGGTATCTACAACACGGGAACATTGACCGTCACCAACAGCACCATCTCCGGAAATACCGTTAGTGCTGTCGACGCCACTGCTACCGGCGGAGGCATTTATAGCAACTACGATCTGTCGCTCTCCAACACCACCGTCGCAAACAATTCAATCACCTCCGGAGGCAATGGATTAGGCGGAGGCATTTACAGTTCAGGATTGAGCGGCAACTTTCTTACCGTCACCAACACCACCATCACGGGCAACTCCGCGGACGGCCAGGGCGGCGGCATATATTCCAGCCGTTCGGTCACGCTTGCCAATTCCATCGTCGCTGGCAATTCGCCAAGCCTAAGCGACGTTGTCAACAATGGCGGGACAGAGACGAACTCCGGCGGAAACCTCATTGGCGTGACTGGCCTCAATCTGGCCCCGCTGGCCAATTACGGTGGACCAACGCAAGCCTATCTGCCTCTTCCTGGGAGCGCCGCCATTTGCGCTGGGACGTCGGGGAACGCAAACGGCTTGACCACCGACGGACGCGGCTTCTCGCGTACCACCACCTATGGCAGCACAACCTGTGTTGACTCCGGCGCAGTGCAGACCAACTACGCGGTGGCCTTTTCCACAGAGCCGCCTACAACTGTCGCCACTGGCACGGCAATATCCCCTGCGCCCGTGGTCCAACTCACCGAGAATGGAACAACAGCGGCTGCTGCAACCAATTCGGTTTCCATGGCCGACGCTGCATCGCTGCTGAGTGGGACCACTTCGGCAACTCTCTCATCGGGTTCGGCAACTTTCAGCAATCTGCTCATCTCCACCGCGTCCGCCACCGACACGCTCACAGCCACCATCGCGCTCAATTCGTCAATCAAAGTAACAGCACAGTCGACCATTTTCCAGGTCTCGACTCCGATGCCTGCGGTACTGACCTCTCCATCTCCCGCGACCACGCTGACCGCAAGCAGCGTATCTTTCGCCTGGACGGCCGGAATCGGCGTTTCCAAGTACGAACTCTGGATAGGTTCCACCGGTGTCGGCTCGAGCAACATCTACTATCCCGGTTTAACGACGAATACTTCGGAAACTGTGAGCGGCCTGCCGACGAACGGAGAAACGCTGTACGTCCGCCTCTATTCGAAAATATCCGGAGTCTGGCACAGCAGCGACTACACCTACACTGCATCCAGCACCGGCGCCTCGGCCGTTCTCACCTCGCCTACGACGGGTAGCGCGTTGACAGGCTCCAGCGTCACATTCACGTGGACTGCGGGAAGCGGCGTCACGCAATACGAGCTCTGGATGGGCTCCGCCGGTGTCGGCTCCGGCAACATTTATTATCCCGGTCTAACGACAGGAACTACAGAAACAGTCACCGGCCTCCCAACCAACGGAGAAACGCTGTACGTCCGCCTATGGTCGAAAATCGCCGGAGTCTGGAACTATAACGACTACACCTACACCGCCGAACCGCTGGCTGTGCTCACCACACCCGCGCCTGCCAGTACGCTGACCAATACAAGCGTGGAGTTCATCTGGAAGGCTGGCGTCGGAGCTTCGGAATATGAACTCTGGGTAGGCACCCAAGGTGTCGGTTCAAATAACCTGAATTACCCCGGTCTGACAACCGCCACCAATGAAACAGTGAGCGATTTACCTGCCAGCGGAGGAGGGAAAATCTACGTCCGGCTCTGGTCAAAAATCGCAGGAGTCTGGCGCTATAACGACTACACCTACACTGCGGAGTAGCGAATACCCAGATCGCTTCACAGAAGCGCTGCGAGATTATGGGGAAGGTGTTGCTGTAATAGTAGACGTTGCCCACTGACCGCAAAGCAGACCAGAACTCCTTCTACTTCTGCACGCTCTTGCCGTCCGCATCTTCGTCGCTGTCCTTCGGCGACGCCGCATGTTCCTTCAGGCGCAGCCGCTGTTCCTCGTGGATTCCCTGCACAAAGGAATGCATCACATCGTCGAGCGTGCGCCCCGGAGCCAATGTACAGTCCTTGAATACATCGGTCTCCTTGTCCTTTTCCAACTCCGGCGCCACGCACGTCAGCAACAAGCCCTTCTCGTCCATTACAGGAAAGAGGTGGCGTGCTGAAGCGGCCCCGATCACCGCTAGAGCACGGGGTGTAGACTCGGCAATCTCAGTCGAACGAGCGGAAGATCCTTGGTCTGTGAAGCGGAGCGAAACGGATGTGGAGGCGGCCAGGTGCTGCCCGGTCAAGGCAAAAGATATGGCGAGAGACACGCATGCAAAATGAAGTTTCACGGTTACCTTCTTTTCTTGCGAGCAATGTAGGAGTGGCTTCAGTATGTGCTATTCAGAGGAGATGTCAACTCGAAAATGTCGGCTCTTGACGAACCAGTACCGGAAATGATTCTCGATTCTTAAGTGAGGTTTCCAGCCGGAGCTTGTGCTCAACGCGCCCTCACGATTGTCTTAAAGCCTGACGCATTCCCGTATCACCAGGTAGGTCTCCCTGCAGTAAGCAAGCGTGGGAGGACTCACCGGCTCGTTGGGGGCAGGCTCGGCCCACAAGCGGCCTGGTTGGGTCGTTTGCATTTGGGCCATCCTGCCCTCGTGCTGGATCTCCGTTCCGTTAAGCATTACGTGAATGGCGATTCTTAGCGTTGGCTGAGTTTGTTTGCTCATGCCGTATATAGAGCACGACACATGCCAAACCCGCCGGCGAGAAGCAAAATATTAAGCACCATTGAAAACAAAGGACCTGCCCCAAATACGAAGTGAGCCGTCGATGAGACGACACTCTCAGTGACGAAATGCAGGTGACGAAATCCCGTCATGAGGACTGCATTTAGCCGCTGTATCGGCAGAACGAATCCCGCCTCATCTTTCGCGAATCGCCGTCTTCCCCTGCAACATCGCAAGTCGCCCCTGCAGCATCGCCGCCAGGCGCGTATTCCCCTGCTGATTCGCCAGATCGAACGCCCTTTGCTGCGTATCCACGGCTTTGTCGAAATCCCCAGCCTCCGCGTAAGCCGCCGCCAGCGTACCCAGCAGCATCGGCTCCCGCCTTTGCGTCAATTCCACCGCATGACCTGCCAATCGCACCGCTTCGTTCCCATTCCGCAACGCCGCGTCTCCCGAGGTCGAAAGCAGCCAGGCAAGATCGTTCAACACCTTCACGTTGTCCGGCTCCGCCTTCAGCGCCAGCCGCCATTGCCCCAGCGCCTCCGCCTTCTGCCCCTTCATCAACAGCGCTGTCCCTAAATACGAGTGCGCATCCGCGTAGCCCGGCGCAATCTCGAGCGCCCTCTCAAAATGAGGAACCGCATCATCCACCTGCCCTTTTTCCGCCAGTCCCAAGCCCAGGTTGGTCTGCACCTCAGCCGTTTCCGGCCCCAGTTCCAGCGCCTTCTTCAAGTGTCCCAGCGCCCCGTCGAGGTCGTTCTTCTCAAGCAAAGCCTTCCCCAGGTTCCCCTCGGCCGCCGAGTACGCAGGGTCCAACTCGACGGCCTTCGCAAAGTCTCCAATGGCGTCGTCCATCTTGCCCTGCATAGCCAGCGCCAACCCCAGATTGTTATACGCATGGACATATTTCGGATCGCTCGCAATCGCCTGGTTGTACTGCTCAACCGCCTCGTCCAGCTTCCCCGCCGATGCCAGCGCGAACCCCAGGTTGTTGTGCGCCTCCGAGTAGTTCGGATTAATTCTCAGGGCATCCTCATATTGTTCAATCGCCTCCGGAATCCGGCCTTGCTCCGCCAGCACGCGCCCCAAATTGCTGTGCGCCTCCGCATATCCCGGATTCGCCTCAATCGCCAGCTTGTAATGCTCCACAGCCTCGGCTGGATGGCCTACACTCGCCAGCGCAATCGCCAGGTTATTCTGGGCCTCCGGATACAGCGGCTTGGCCGCGACCGCCTTTCTAAACTCCGCAATCGCCGCCTCGGTCTTCCCCGCGTGTGCCAGAGTTTGACCAAAGTTGTTCAGCGCCCGCGCATCGCCGGGGCTCATTGACAGCGCCTTTGTCCACTCCGGAATCGCCTGTGCGTACTCCCCTCTTTTCGCCAGCTCCGCCGCCACATCGTATTGCTTGTAGAACTCGATTGCCGGCGTGTCGATGTGCTCAATCCCGCTCGGCTGCATGTTCACAAATTCCGGGATATTCACCGCCCGGTTCGCTGCCGTCGCGTTCTCAATCAGAATCGCAGGGGTGTCGTTCCCGTTCTCATCTATATGTGTCAAAAACATCTTGGTATAGGGCCCGCGGCTCTTGGATGAAAACACCAGCCAGCGCCCATTCGGCGAAAAGCTGTGCCACGAATTCATCAGCGGCGTATTGCAGTTCATCAGCCGCGCCGTCCCGCCTGCTGCCGGCACAATGTAGAGCTTCGAATCCGGCCGCATCAGCTGCCCGTTCTTCGCCTGCACAAATACAATCCACTTCCCATCCGGCGAAATCTTCGGGAAGCTGTTGCTCATTCCGTTCTGGCTCGCGCCTTCAATCCGTTCCGGTGTCCCGCCTTTCCCGTCGTTAAACGGAATGCGGTAAAGATCGTATTGAATCTTCACCTCCGCCGGATCGTTCGCGTAAGCCGCCATCTTGCCGTCGATCGGTAGTGGGTCCTTGGCCTCAGCCCGTTCGAACACCAGGTACTTCCCGTCCGGACTCCACACCGCATTCGCCTGCAGATACTTCGGATCGTCCGCCCCCGGCAACGGACGCAACTTCTTCTCCTCGCGGTCATACCACTGCAGAATCCCCCGCGTCGGATAGAACACTTGCAGGAACCGGTAGTCCTTGAAATTGCTGACGTAATAGAATTGGCTGCTCTTCGTCCCCGGCTGCCTCGTGGTCGTCACCACGTACCGCCCATCCGGCGACACCTGCGACATGAAACCCACCCTGACCGGACTACCGTTCTCCGACGGAAAAGATGCCCACGATACCATATCCTCGTTGCGGATCGTCATCTTCTCCGCTACCGGAACCATCGCGTACAGCCCCTTGTCGTTCTGCGGGCCATCCATGTCGATTCCCAGCGTCTTCCCGTTCGCCGCGAATGAATGGCAATTCGCGCACGTATGCAGGTCGTGCATCACAACGTGGCTCTTCTCGTCCGCCACATTGCGCATGCTCCAGTTGATCAACGGAATCGCTGACGTCGCCAGCGGCTTGATAAATCCCTTCTCCGCGTCCGAAGGCATCAGCGGCACATCGCGATAAAAAATCGGCGCCGCTACCGGGTCGGCAGACATCCGGATTTCCATGCGTCCCTGCGAAACAAACGCAGCCCCGCTACCACTCTCCATCCCGTGAATAGCAACCGTTACAGCTCCTGCGCCGGCCTGCTTTTTGATCGCCGACCACGTTGTCGCATCCGGCTTCCACGTATGCGCCTCAGCCTCCTCCTTCGTCAACTCCGGCAACTTGTTGGTGTCCGAGATGCACCGCGGATCGATCTCCCCGACCTTCATCCCTTCGCCCTGCGAAGTGACGTGCATCGCGGTCGCGCCATTTGCAAAAGTCACATCAATCGTCCAGGAAGATGCACTCCGCGCTGGATCGCGCCATAGAAATGTAGGCGCAGTAATGTCCGGCGGAAACACCGTCCCATTCAGCGGATAATCAATCGCAATTTGCGCCGGACCATTTCCCGCCCAAACCGCCCGCATCCCCAATCCGCCGAACACCAGCGCCAGCGTCGCACACAATATCCCCGTCGCTCCAACCCACCTCCGCCACCGCAAGCTACCAGACGCCGAAGCAGACCTTGGCCACAAAACTGGGTGCCCCATCCTTGGCGCAGCCTCATCGCGCAAAGGGTGGGATACGTCGAACCCCATCCCGCGATTTCGCATTTCCATCTTGACCTCCGGCCTCAATTGGCTTGCCAACCTGAGCCGCACCTAGCTCTTCGCTCCCTGCATTCCAATCTTCATACGCACAGGGTCAGACGAGCCGCTTCCGCTGCATCTCTCGCTCAGCCCCCAATCCTACCAAAACCTGCATATTCTCGGCTTCCCGACTCGCCTCAATGCCTGGGTGCCCTCTGATCTCGCGTTGGAGGCCAGGGAGGCGTATACCCCAACCGTTCCCATCGTTCATAAGCAGAAAAGCTCCGTGCCCCGTTCTTTCCGTTTCTTTCTACGGAAAGGGCGGGAACCTCGACCCCGCCACCCGCATTGCACCGCTCCACCCCCACTCGCTATCTTTGAGGAGCACCTTCAGCAATCCCCGGAAAGACATTCATGGACGTTTTAAAGCGGCTATTCGAGCAGCACTTTCATTTACCGGCCGAACGCGTGCAGCCGCTTCAAGGCCAACTCGGTGGTTCGGGCCGCGCTATCGTGCGACTCACCGCCGGAAAATCCACAGCCATTGGCATCCTCGGCCCCGTCCGCGAAGAAAACATTGCTTTCCTCGAGTTCTCCCGCCACTTTCGCCGTCACGGCTTGCCTGTAACAGAAATCTATGGCGCGGACCTGAGCCAGGGCGCCTACCTTGAAGAAGACCTGGGCGACACCACCCTCTACCAATTCCTCGGCGCGAACCGTGAAGGCGCCGTCATCGCCGAACCAGCCGTTGAAGCCTATCGCAAAGTCGTGGCCGAGCTGCCGCGTTTTCAAGTAGAAGCAGGCCGCGATCTCGACTATTCCGTCTGCTACCCCCGCTCCAGCTTTGACCGCCAATCCATCAACTGGGATCTCAACTATTTCAAATACTATTTCTTACGTCTCGCCGCGATCCCCTTCAACGAACAGGCGTTGGAACGCGATTTCAGCCGCCTGACCAAATTCCTGCTCAGCGCCGGACAGGACTACTTCCTCTATCGGGACTTCCAATCGCGCAATATCATGCTCCGCGACGGGCAGCCCTTTTTCCTCGATTACCAGGGCGGCCGCAAAGGCGCGTTGCAATACGACATCGCGTCTCTTCTCTATGACGGCAAGGCCGACCTGCCTCCTGAACTACGCCAGGAGTTGCTCGATTACTACCTCGACTGCCTCGGCAATTTCACCAGCATCAAGCGCGAAGCCTTCATGGAACACTACTACGCCTTTGTTTACGTCCGCATCATGCAGGCGCTCGGCGCCTACGGCTTCCGCGGATTCTACGAACGCAAGCCCCACTTCCTGCAAAGCGTGCCGTACGCCCTCAAGAACCTCCGCTGGCTCGCTCACAACGTCAAGCTGCCCATCCCTTTGCCTGAGCTGCTCGAAGCCTTCCACGGCATGCTCAAGTCGGAAACGCTCCTCGGCCTGGCCTCCTCCGCAACCGCACTCACTGTCCGCATCTTCAGCTTCTCCTTCCACCGCGACAAGCCCGCCGATGAGTCCGGCAACGGTGGCGGCTTTGTCTTCGATGGCCGCAGCCTTCCCAATCCCGGCCGTGAAGAGCAGTTCCGGTCCCTCACCGGCAAAGACGAGCCGGTCATCGACTACCTCAATCGCCAGGAGAGCGTACACCAGTTCCTGGCCAGCGTCCTGTCGCTCGTCGACGCCAGCGTTGCCAGCTACCAGCGCCGCGGCTTCAAGAATCTGATGGTTTCCTTCGGCTGCACCGGCGGCCAGCACCGCTCCGTCTATCTTGCTGAACAATTGGCAAAGCACCTCCGCGCAGCTAGTGGTGTAGACGTGGTAATCCGCCACATGGAATTGGAGAAGATGGGCCGATGAAGGCGATGATCCTTGCCGCTGGCATGGGCACCCGGCTCAGGCCCCTAACCAATGACCGCCCCAAGGCCCTGGTCACCCTCGCCGGCCGGACCCTGTTGCAGATCACCCTCGAGCGACTGCGCGCTTTCGGCGTGAGCGAAGTATTCTTGAACACCCACCACTTCGCTGATCAGATCTGCGAATATCTCGCAGCCAATCAGAACTTCGGCATGAGAATCGAAGTCTCACGTGAGGAAGTTCTGCTGGACACCGGCGGTGGCCTTAAAAAGGCCGCGTGGTTCTTCCAGGATTCCGAACCTAAATCAGAGGACCCCTTCATCCTCCACAACGTCGATGTCATCAGTACCATCGATCTAGGAAACATGGTCCGCTTTCACAACCAAAACTCCGCTCTCGCCACACTCGCAGTTCAAGACCGGGAGTCCTCCCGCTACCTCCACTTCGACAGTGAAGGCCAACTCCTGGGCCGCAGCGCAACCCGCATCGTCGCGGAGGGGGAGGCGCTAGCCTTTTCCGGCATCCATATAATCTCTCCCCGAATCTTCGCGAACCTGACCGAAGTCGACCCCTTCTCCATAATTGACGCTTATTT
>Ga0182016_10005290_pt1 | contig 13956 bp, 10 predicted proteins | sample 712S2MmetaG_FD_120491 | JGI IMG/M metagenome (GOLD analysis project Ga0182016, IMG submission 120491) | Permafrost microbial communities from Stordalen Mire, Sweden - 712S2M metaG | ecosystem: Environmental > Terrestrial > Soil > Wetlands > Permafrost | place: Sweden: Stordalen | collected...
GCGTCTTAGCCCGTCTTTATCGAATTCCCAAACGCGATCGAGCGCGGGTAGAAATATCGGGTAAGCCGCTGAGGCCGCTACGGCAAAGGCCACCGGGTGACTAACGTCCACCGTTCTGCCGAGTCGCCAGCTCCCCACCGCCTTGGCGGAAAACCGAAATGCGGTTCCGGTTCGAAGATCACACGCTCCGATGATCACTTCCAGCTTGGACTTGGTGGGCGCTTCGAGGGCCAATTTTCCAAAAAGTCGCCTCTGGAGCACCTGGGCAAACAGCTCCGTTCGCGAGAAAGATCGGACCGGCAGTTCCTTTTGGCCCCTACCCCATCTTGCAAGGCGGTGAAGCCCCCTTCGGGTCACACCGAAGCCGCCGCGCGCAAGATTCTGCGGCATCAAGGCGCTCACGACCAATTGACCCTGCAGGCCCTCCAGCAAAAGGGTCTGCATCTGTCGATCAAACTCATCGAATCTAATATCCGGCGAATAGGCGTAGTAGGCGCCAAAGACCGAGCCGCCGGAAATGGTTGACAGGACGGCGACCTTCTCCAAGAGGCCCAAGTCCTCCAGAGCCCGAAAGCAGCCCAGATGAAAGGCCATCGCACGCGAACCGCCGCCGGATAGTGCAAGTCCGATCATACGAACGTGTCCGTCAGGTCGGCGTAGCCGATCGTGCTTTGCACCTCTTCCACCGGACCGGTGCGAAGGGATTCATACAAATGCACGCCCACACGGGGTTTACCATGATGGTGACCGAAGATAAGCATCGCAGCCCGGCGCCGGTTCTGGCCCAAGTTTGCGACCAGGGTGCTCATCCCCACCATGTCCTCGCCGCTCTGGCGTGGGGCAGTACCGGGGTGCGTGTGCCACAGACCGACGAATCCGCAAAGCTCATGACTGCCCTTGAGGCGCGCGGCGCTTTCCTCGGCGGTTCCTTCAACGCCGCAGAGAAAATGATCTTGCCGATGTTCGCTGTCCGGCGGCGGTCCCGATGCGTCCAGAACCGAGACCAACCGAGACGCATCGTGCCAGTGACCCCAGAGTAGCCCGCCGGTCTCGATGTCGTTCGACCGTACTCTCGCGTTTTCGCGGATGTACCCACGCACCTGTCGCAGGGCCTTCGGCGAGATCAACACCCGGTAGTCGCCCACTCCCACGCTCAAGGGGATTTGCCATCGGATGACCCTGACGCGCTTGGAATGTTCAGCGCCATTACTGCAGGCGAGCGCCAAGGCGGCTCCCTTTTCGGGCCAATGGGAGATCGCCGCATTAAGCGCGCCGGTGGCAAGCTCAAGAACATCCGCGGCGGAGCCTGAAAAGGTGGGATCCGAACAACCCGGCTCGGGTTGAAACAGACTATTTCGATAGGCCTCCGAATAAAACGCGCTCGCCAATGAGGAGCGGTAGTCCTCGGCGCACAACTCGTATTTCAGCCGGATGTAACTCGACCAAGGGCCTTCGCGGGACCCATCGCCTACCACGACCCCTATGTACTGGCTTGCTTTGGCATCGATCATCGCGGAGAAGTAACGCTGAATCGAAGGCCCGAGCATCGACCAATCGCGCTCGATCTTCATGCAAAGAATATTGGACGCTGTCGCATCGATCACTGCGTCATATTGGCGGAGCTCCTTAAGCTGTTCCGTGAGGAAGCGATGTGCATCGCAGGAAAAGCCTTGGGCCTCAATCCCATAGGCAATTCTTCGCAGCCGCTCAGCCAAGGCCTCGGCTTTGTTGCGCCCGATATCGGCCAAGACAAAGTTCTGCCGCACCAGAAGACCTGGCTTAACCAGGCCGTTATCGACCAGATGCATGAGCGACGCGCCGGCGCGCGCCATCGCTTCGGCCATCCAGGAACCTAAGGCACCACAACCCAGCACGAGAATCTTTCGGCCCTTGCACCATGCGAGCTGACTACTCACATCGCGGCGCGTTGTGATTTCGCTGCGGTCGTCCAAAATCCTGCACCATTGAATCACCCCATGTTCGAAAACGGCGTAAACCGCCTCGTACAACTCCCGCCTAAGCTCCGCGAGTTTTATCGAATCCCCAAATTCGGGATGGGCCAGCCTTAAACTGCTGGCGAAATTCGACTCCGTTGACCACGCAGCGATGTGCACCTGCGGTGTACCATCGGCTGCCCTTCGCATTGGAAGTCCAACGATGAGGTAAGAGGGTTGCTCATCGGGGGTGGCCTGCGCCGTGGCAGTCAACAACTGCATCAAGAAATCCTTATTGATGTCGCACTTAAGCAGTTCTTTGAAAAGATCCCTGCCCCTCGATGGGAATTCCATGGGCAATGGGTCTTGAAGGAATATTGCCAGCGCGCATTCGCCCATGGCCGGTCGGTTTGCAAGTGCAGCCCACCCAACGATCTCTATGTAAGAGTCATGCTTCGCTAGTTGCGCCCAGCCAATCCATGGCCTACCAGATGGGACTGGCGCATCGGCGCGTACCACCAGCGAGACCGCTGAGTCCGAAAGATGATGGTGCGGCGGCTCGAGCGGCCCCTCCATCGGATCCATTTCGCCCGCCGCCGCCTGCTCCAGCCACAGTTTCAATCGATCAAAGAATCCAAACATGCCATCGGAAGGATTCCATTCAAGATTGCTGCTCTGATAGAGGCAGAGCACAACGGTCCAACATACATGCGGAAAGTTGGCAAACCGAGCATGGCGCACTTCAATGGCCGGCACCCGGAAGGGATAGTCCGCCGGTATGTAAATGTCGAACCGCTCGCGTTCATTCAGCGGCAAGCCGCCCGGTTTGATCTCGATCGCGCCGATGCGAACGCTCACCGTGAGCTCGACGCGGCCGTAGCGCTCCCGTGGCGTCCCCACGATTTCCAAGTCAGTCGGGGCTGCCTGGTGAAGCCTATCAATTTCGTCGAGCGCGCGGCGCTGCTCGGGCGTCACTCGTTGCGACCAAATCCAACTTGAAGACCAGGCGGCTGCGCGCTGCCGCGCGCATCCTTGACGGCAGCCCCGAAGGCCGGAGTGCTTGATCGCTTGCTACGCTGATCGTCGAGCTTCAGGCCCTTCTCATCGAGCACGAAGATCAGGGGCTTGGGTTCCGCCTTGCTTGGGTATTCATGTGTGCAGATGAAGTTGCCGGCCGCTACGATTTCCTCGTAGCGTTTGCGCGCCTTTAAGTGCGGCGGATTGGCGCCTGACTCGTCGGTAAATTTCGAGTGCGCGCTCGCCACGATCACGGCGCCGGGTTTTGCATACTTTCCAAAGAAGTCGAGGATGTCCTGCTTTAAGACTTCCTCCTCATCGCCCTCATCCTGCCAGTACATCACCCCTTTGGAGCAGTGGTGGGAGCACAGCATGACGTCCCACTGAAGATACGGCGTGTTCTTATACGTCTCGGTGTCCTCGAAGATGCGCTTGGTGGTGGGGTACTCGCGGTCACCGAAAAAGAAGAACTGGGCCGATTGGTCCCCTTCGTGCAGCACCACATTCATTGAAAGACTGGTGTTGTTCTTATTTGCGGCCTGGTCATCCTTGAAAGGCGCATGCAGAAACGCCTCGAATTCCCCCGCCATATCCTCGCCGTCGATCAAGGTCACGATCTCGCCGGGGCGCGATTTGGCGGTTTCGGGCAGGTCCACATAGTCATCCTCCTCGAGGATGTCGTCGTGGCCAATCACCCGCAGGCGATGCCCGGAGGGCACATCGTCTGGATGCTCTTGAATATACTCACGCCGACGATGCGCCTCTTTGCGGAACGCTCTAGCATCCTCACACATCATTTCATCGTCATCGCCCTGGTCACGGAAGATTTTGGGCGTGTGCCACAGCTCGCCGATGTGCACCTTCTTCAGCAACTCGGAGAAACCTTGAATGTGGTCTTTGTCGGGATGGGTCAATGCGAATACGGCCAGGTAAGGTTTGCCGCTTTTCTTGGGCAATACCTTGACCAGATGATCGATGAGGGGCCACTCGGGCTCCTCAGGATCGTCGGCTTTCTCCAAATGGCGCAGGTCGATCTGCATGAGCAGTTCGTCCGGTCGAATGATCAACGTGGTGGAATCGCCGGTGCCGACCGGCCAGAAAACAACACCTTTTTTCGAAGGCAATGAGAATTTCTCGGCCATAGGTGGTCCCTTTGTTGGTGGCGGCTGTCCTTGCCCTGAATCAAATCCCCTGCCGCAGTGGGGTATTCAACGATGCATATGGGGCATTGTAAAAATTTCAAGCTGCAAACCGATTGCTGCGGTGCGGTATCGCCTCGATCTAAGCCGCGATCTTGAGCCGCAAACGCGAAATACGGACCCGTATGGCACCGGGCGTCGAGCCGCGGCGCAGTGCGATCTCGCGGTCGGTATATCCGAGGCCAGTATCGACTAGTAGACCAGCGTCATTTCCACCAACGAGACGGACGATCCTCATCAGCTCAATGCGTGCCTCAGCTGCAGCGGCATCGGCGGCGGCAGGCTCATCAACGGGTCTGTTGTACGACTGGGCCGCGGCGCGGCTGCGGTGAAGGCGCGCCGCGGAAGCAATGGTTCGGTTGAGCGTGGCTTCCAACTCTTTGGGATCGGCCGGCACCGTGTCGGTCGCGATGGCGTTGAGGAGGTAAGCCATACCCGCTTCGATGCCCCACGAATAAGGAGTGAGGCGAGCGGATTTGCGGCTTCGGTCTTGAAGGTCGGCGTAATACGGCCAAGGGTAATCATCGCGAAATGACATGCTTTGTTCTCCATTTTCTGTCCGGGCGCTATTGCCGCGGGGATAGCTGGACGGAGACTTCGCATCGGTATTCCGGGGGATCTTCGATTGGCGCGCTATGGCCGATCGCAGCTTTCCCGGACCCTCGGCGGGCCGCACGTACAACTTGGCTGAGAATAACCCAACCACTTTGGTAGGGCCAGAGGACGCCCGAAACTTGGGGGCGTCACTATATTAGGAGTCGGGAAACGGTTCGTGTTACGGGCGAGGCGGCGCGATCTGCCGCGCCGCCCGCCAACCGTCAATTCGTAAGCTGGACGCGGTACACCTCAGACCAACTCCGGCGGAACGCATCGAAGGTTTTAGCCGCATCCGGGTTATCCCTTGATAGCACGCTCTGCGAACGCGCCATCGAGAGAAGCAGCAACTCGAGCGCCAGGACCGGCCCCTTACTGCTTGGGACAGTCTGCTCCGAGGGGCTTTCGCCTTCGACCGCTTCCTTCACTTCGAGGTCAAGCAAAGGTTTGTAGAGGTGTGTGAAAAATGGATGCGCCCGGTTGATCGTGAGGATGACGCGTCCAAACTTATGTTCGATGTGGTAGAACGGCCAATAAGGATCATCCCGGTACGAGATCAGGAACTTCGACGTGAGGACATGCTGATAAGCGTCCTCGTCACTTTCCCCTTCACGCTTGAGCATGACCGCCAGACCCCGAAGATTGGCTTCCATCTGCTGCTGCTCTTCCATCGTGAGCTTCACGTTAAGTTGCTCTGTCTGAAAGATGTCAGCTTCTGTCGCCCTCTGTTCACTAGCTGAAGGGCGAGCATTCGCGCGATCCGTTGCTCGCTTCGCCTGGACTCGCCGAATCTCCTCCCTAACGGTGGTTACGTCGGGCCCAATCGCTCTTTCGATCTCCTCGGTGACGTAGGATTTGGGTCGCACACCCTGCTTATTCGATGCCACGCCGAAGGCTTCGTCGAGTTCCCCGGAGAAATCAATCTCGATCCGCAGCCAATTGTTCTCGCTGTGACGCTCAATGACGCCGGGAAGATATCCCGCATGGACTTCTCGGTCGTTTCTCAGGATCGAAACCACCTGGCCGTCGAACAGATGCAGGCTGCTGTTTTGCGCCTTCCGAGTGAGGCTAGACCAGTCCTCGATCGGGAGCGCATAGAGCTTGATGTTGACGGGTGCGCCTTCAGTCCCTAACTCGCCCGTTGGGATCTTGACGGTCTTCGCTACAATCAGCCGACTGGTCTTAACCGTGATGCCTTCTGCGCTAGTGTGCCGCGCGCTCGGCATAGAGTAGGTCGGATCGACCGCCTCCGTGACCCGGTTATTGACGTAAATGCGGAGTCCCTGGGCGATTTGGCGCCGATAGACTCGCGCCATCTCCTTCACGCAATGCTCAACCAGCTTGCGATCCGTAGCGTAGGTCAGCCGATCGCAATCCGGCATAAACACGATAGTACCGTGAGGCCCAATCTGCTCGTAAAGGTCCGTGCCTTGGGGGGCAAGAAGGCGCTGCTCAGTCTGGTCCTTTGGGAAGTTCATGCCTCTAGTGAACATCTCCAGAATCGACTCCGGTAACACCGAGTTGAACGTTGGGTCTGGCAATTCGACCAAATTGCTACGATCACGTCCGACAGCGGTGGTATCGAGCGTCATGTTGTAAAACGCTGACTTCTCCTGCCACGAATAAAGCTCCATTACTGGACTGACGCTCAGCGCCGCGGTCTTCATGCCCATCCCGAAACGACCAATCCCTTTCCGATTGCCGTAGCTCATCGAGCCGCCGAAGGAAGTTGCAACCTTAAGGACGTTGGGCGGCATACCCCGACCGTTGTCATAAACCAAAATGTCGGTGTCTTGCGCGCCGCGACGACCATTTTGGCGAAAGTAGATGCGGATTTCGCGCGCGTCGGCTTCGATCGCGTTATCAACGTGCTCGCAGAGGGCAGAAGTTGTGTTGTTGTACCCTACATCGCGCAACGACTGTACGAGCGTTTGAGCGAAGAACAAAGGTACCGTCGCGGATTCTTTCAGGATGCGCGTTAGAACGGCCCGACCCCCACGAGGGGCATCGGAAGACCAGTTGGGGTTGAATTTTTCGCCCCCCTCATTCACTCCGTCGTTAGGCCAATCGCCAGGGTTGAGGTTTTCAGCGTCGTTGGTTTCGGTTTCCATTTTCAGTCTCCAAGGTTTGTGACGCCGCTGTGGCGTCGGGGAAGGCACGTCGCCTTCAACATATAGGAGCCGAAAAAGGCAGGCTGTTACATCGGCCGGCGGCCCTTAATGTGAACCTGACGACAAGGGTTGCCATTGAGCCATTTCCGCCGCTTCCGATCCCTCAGGCATCATGATCAAGAAAGCGAGGCAGCCCGCCATCACTGCGCCGGTCGAACGGACGCTTTGTCGTACAAGTAACGCTGGAAGCCGGCGAACATTTTGCCGATTTCGTCAGTCTTCCCGAGGTCGGCAACCGCGTCCGCAATGGAGTCGTGATATTTAAGGCGTAGCAACGGGTTCAGCTTCTCCTTGCTCAATTCCTCCACGCCTACGGTGACGTAGTGCGAGAGCACAAAGTCGATGAATGCTTGCTGCCGGTAGTTGATCTGGGGGCTGTAGCCGCGCTTCGCCTGCGCGGCGCGTTCCTGTCGGGTAAGCATCGGTAATGCATAGGCAACATACGCCAGGACATCGAAGAGATCGCTGTTCTCGGCATCGATAATCTTTTGCATCTCGGTGAGCTGTGCGCTGCCAAATCCCTTCTCCGCCAGCCCAATCAGCAGCTTGGCGCGGGTCTCCGGATCGCTCCACAAGGCGCGGAGCTCGTCCTCGTTCTTGAAAAACTCGGGCAGCTTCCCGAACAGCATTTCCATGAATTGCTGCGCCGACATCGGCGTGCCGTCCGCGTGCCAAAACGTGGTGCTCACCAAATGCTGTATTGCGCGTTCTTTGCCGTCAGCGAGCTTCACCTTTGCCCGTACTGGCTTTGGCCCTCGCGGCTCACGCGGATCTTCAGGTGGGAACGGATCAGTTGGATCCACCGGCCTCCGAGGCGGCTCCGGTATCCCTGGTTCGGGATCGATCGGCTCGCCGTCCCAAGTGGGGTCGTTGAAATGCTGATGCGCCTTCACGAAATCGTAGATCGTAAAGTAGTCCTTCCCCTCATAGAGTCGCGTGCCGCGGCCGATGATCTGCTTGAACTCGATCATGGAGTTGATTGGCCGCATGAGGACGATGTTGCGGATATTGCGCGCGTCCACGCCGGTCGACAGCTTTTGCGAGGTCGTGAGAATCGTCGGGATCGTCTTTTCGTTGTCCTGAAAGTCGCGCAGGTGTTGATCGCCCAGGCTGCCGTCCTCGGCGGTTACTCGCTGACAATAGTTCGGATCGCTGCTAGTTTTTATCTGGTTGATGAGATCGCGAACTACCCGGGCATGGTCTTGCGTCGCGCAGAACACCAACGTCTTTTCCTTCTGGCGAATCAATTCCATGAAGACCTTGACCCGATAGGCTTCGCGCTCGCTGATCTCGATAGTCCTGTTGAAATCCGCTTCCTCGTACCGCTTGCCGGCCTCGAGTTCCCCCTCCACGAGCATGTCGTCGGGTGTGTAGACGTACTCGTCCAGGGTCGTCGCAATCTGTTTGACCTTGAACGGCGTCAGGAAACCGTCATTGATCCCGTCTTTGAGCGAGTAAATGTATACGGGCTCACCGAAATACAGGTAGGTATCGACGTTCTCGTTGCGTTTAGGCGTCGCGGTCAGCCCGAGCTGCACAGCCGGCGAGAAATACTCAAGAATGCCGCGCCAGTTGCCTTCGTTGTTGGCGCCACCACGATGGCATTCATCGATGATAATTAGGTCGAAAAAATCCTTTGGATAGTCGCCAAAGTACGGAGAAGGCTGCCCGTCTTTGGGCGGCCCACTCATGAAGGTCTGGAAGATCGTAAAGAAGATACTGCCGTTGGTCGGAACGCGGCCTTTCTTCCTAATTGACTCCGGAGCGATGCGAACCAGGGCATCGTCCGGAAAAGCCGCGAACGACGTGAAATCGTTGTAGGCCTGGGTGGCAAGGGTGTTGCGATCCGCCAGGAACAGGATACGCGGTTGCCGCTCCGGCTCCTTCTCACCTTTCCAATCCTTGACGTTCCAGCGGGCCTTGAAGAGCTTCCAGGCAATTTGGAATGCAATCGAGGTCTTTCCGGTTCCGGTTGCGAGCGTCAGTAGGACGCGATCTCGTCCAGCTTCGATGGATTCCAGGACCCGAGTGACGGCGAGCTCCTGATAGAAGCGAAGGTCCCAGGTCCCGCTCTTATCCGGGAATGTTACGACCGAAAAACGGTCACGCCAGGCGTTCTGCTGCGTGAAGACGGCATTCCAGAGCTCAGCTGGCGTTGGGAACTGAGATACAGGACCTTCGGTCCCGGTTTGCATATCGATGGCGTATACGCCCTGCCCATTCGTCGAATAGGTATGACGGATCTCAAGCTTGCCTGCATAGTTCTTGGCCTGGGCGACCCCTTCGGTCAATGCCTCGTCCCATGCCTTGGCTTCGACGACCGCCAGTTTGGTGTTGCGATACTCCAGTACGTAGTCTGCGATCAATGGTTTGGCGCGTCTCCCGTGCCCCTCGAGCCTTCCCAATGTGATGGAATACTCCCTTCGGATGCGGCTCCCCTCGACGACGCCCCACCCCACCGCTTTGAGAGCGGGGTCGATGTGTTCGGCGCGGGTCTCGGCTTCGTTCATGCCACCGCTTCTATCAGCTCCGAAGTCCCACTTGCCGTTAACTCCCCCGCAAAAGCGCGAAAGAGCAGTGCACTCTTCAGAGCATCCAACGCCGCGAGCTTGCGCCCGTAGATGCTCGCGAGGCGTTGGGTTTCTCCGCGAAGGGTATCAACCATCTTGTTGATGACGCGTTGCTCCCGCATCGGCGGTACGTGGAGCATCACGGCCTTGGCCGCGGTAATGTTGAAATGCTTCTGGGCAGCCCCAACGATCTTCCCTAGAACTAGTTGCTTTCCAAATGCAGAGTTGAAAAACGCCGCGAGGAAGTGAGGGTCCACTTCCTCGCTCGGGCGGACAATGACTAGGTCGCTGCAATTGGAGTCAGGTAAACCTGGGGGAATGACCGCAGCCGTTCCGGGGTAACCGGTCCTGACAATAGCCAGGTCACCCGGACGCAGCTGGGACTTTTTGAGCCTCCCATGGAACCGATCATCAATGAACATCACGTTTTCCATGGACACTTCGAAAGGACGTATATTCTGGGATCGAAGAAATGGTACTCCGCTGGCCTTGTATTCCATCTTCATCGACCCGACGTGGCCCACCGTTATTTCATTGCAGAGTGACGCAAGTTGACGATCCACCCACCCAGCGCCTCGCTGACTAAATACGGACTGAAGCTGGCTTTCGAAGATAGCTCGGGCGTTCGCGAGGTTCTTTTCGGTGTTAGCCTTAGCGGCTGCGATGCCCTCAAAGGCTTCGTCGAGGATGGCGACGATGCGCTGCTGTTCTCGGAGCGGGGGAACGGGAATCGGGTAACTTTCTATGAATTCTTTCGCAACACGTTTGTGACCAACTGCTCCAGCCATTCTGGCCGCGCCCTCCTCACGGAATGATTCGCGCGATAAAAAGTAGTAGAGCCATTCCTTGCTTAAGATGGCAGAGGGGCGAAAAACAAAATACTCGCTAGACCCAAAGCCGATTCCGTTGGCAAGGCCATCGGCTATGCCAAGCTTTCCGTTCTCGAAGCAAGGCGTAATTTTTGCGAGAAGGACATCCCCGTCAGCGAAATAAGTATAGCTTCCGGCAACCGCCGACAATGGTTTTGCCCGGGACCCGCAAACGAACTTTCGATCAATGCCTAATTCTTCCATTGGTAGAAATGAAACCAACGCATCCGGGGTGAGTCGGGTCCGAGCCTCGCTTTTTGATGGCTTGATTGTGCATACCTGACCGAGAGCTCTTGTTTCCCAATCAGTTCTCATATCAAAGCCTTGATACTTTCAAGCACATCGGCGCTCTCGGCATCCAGCGCAATGATCTCCTCGATGATTGCTTGCGGACTGCGCTGGGTAATCTCCTCTCCGCCGTTAGGATTCTTAACGGACAGATCGAAGGTGGCAAGGTCAAACGTCCTGGCGTTGACGGTCCAGCTTTTCGGGGAATCCGCAAATGACTTTTGCAGCTTCACGAATTCGGCCAGATCTTCGTCATTAAGCGGATTGGTCTTGCCCAAATTGCGGCCCGGCACGAGCTGGTAGTACCAGACCTTCCGTGTCTTGCTGCCCTTCTCGAAGAACAGCACCACGGTTCTCACACCGGCGCCCTGGAACGTGCCGCCCGGACAGTCGAGGATAGTGTGTAGGTTGCAGTTCTCGAGCAGCAATTTGCGTAGGCTGGTCGAGGCGTTATCCGTATTCGACAAAAACGTATTCTTGATGACGATGCCGCCACGACCGCCTGCTTTCAAAATTCGGATGAAGTGCTGGAGGAATAGGAACGCCGTCTCACCGGTGCGGATAGGGAAATTCTCCTGAACTTCCTTGCGCTCCTGTCCGCCGAAGGGTGGATTGGCGAGAACCACGTCATAGCGATCTTTCTCTTGGATGTCGGCCAGATTCTCACTCAGTGTATTGGTATGAATGATGTTCGGTGCTTCGATCCCGTGCAGGATCATATTCATGATCGCGATCACGTAGGCAAGGGATTTCTTTTCCTTCCCGTAGAATGTGCGAGTCTGAAGCGTTGTGACGTCCTTGGTGGAGAGCTTTCCCTTGGCTTTGAGGAAATCGAATGACTCGCACAGGAATCCAGCAGAGCCCACTGCGCCGTCGTAGATGCGTTCGCCAATCTTGGGTTGAATCACTTGCACGATCGCCCTGATGAGGGGGCGAGGGGTGTAATATTCGCCGCCGTTTCGGCCGGCATTGCCCATGTTTTTGATCTTGGCTTCGTAGAGGTGTGAGAGCTCGTGCTTTTCGGCTTGCGAGCGAAAACGTAGCTCGTCGATATGGTCGATGACTTCGCGCAGGTTATAGCCGCTCTGAATCTTGTTCTTGAGCTCGACAAAGATCTGCCCGATCTTGTACTCGATCGTGTTTGGCCCGGTGGCTCGTTGCGTGAAACCCTGCAGGTAAGGGAATAGCTTCTTGTTTACAAAGTCCCGCAGATCATCCCCTGTCAGGGATTTGTTGTGGTCGAGCTTCCCGTCTCTCCCTTTGGGTGCCGCCCACGCGAGCCACCGATAGGGCTTATCAAGGATGTAGGTATATTTCCTGCCGTCGATTTCGGCTTCGGCGACCTTGTCCTCCTCGAGCCCATCGAGGTATTTCAGAAACAGCAGCCAGGAAGTCTGTTCGGTGTAGTCCAGCTCTGTCGTGCAACCGGCTTCTTTGCGGAGTACATCGTCGATGTTGCGGAACGCTTGTTCAAACATGGGGGGACTCGCCTCATTGAGGTAGGACTGATTTCACGAAAAGGAAGCGATGGATCGACTGATAGAAATCTGTCTAAACCCGGTGAGGTTTCTGCCGCAGGCAATTGCTGTCCAGAGCGTCAAGGAGTTTGCGACCTATGGCGCTCGGTTTGAGATCCGGTTGGTATATCGTCATTCCGATCAGAGACGTTCGCGTTCGAGCGCGCTTCGACTTGGTGGCTACGCTCTTTGAGTGCTTTTTACGCCGCGTCGCAACCAGCCTAGGCAATTTCGTCGTCTCCGCTGCTTTGTGTTCGAGCCAAGTCCGCTCGCTGCCGATTTTCGCGCACCTTTCGCGCGGTCTGTAGCTTCAGTCGCTGGTCCTGGTAGGCGACGACGGCCGCGTCGGAAGCCAATGTCAGTCGGTCCAGAGCGCGTTCATCTAATGGGGTCTTAAACTCAGTCACAATTCCTCCCATTGTCGGTAATAACGCAAGAGTCGCGGAGGCCGGACACCCAGCGGCCAAGGCGGTTCGACTTCCTCCAGTAATGATACGCCTTTAGCCAGGTTGCCGACGCTTCCGCGCCAGCGCCTTTCGTTCTCGCTCGAGAGCGCGTTCGAGAAAAAGCGCGATGGCTTCTTCGGTCGTGATTTCGCCCCGCTCGGCCCGTTGATGAATGGCTTCATCCTCGGGATTCGGAACATAGCCCTCGTGCTTGAGGCTGCCGATGATGCCAGCGGTATCGCGGGCTTTTTCGGCTGGGGTACGGGTGTCTTTCGGTACTTGACTCATGAGTCGTATTCCTTAGGCCAGAACGAACAGTTGATCGTTCGTTCGCACGCCAATCATTTTAACCTACCCACTCATTCGGTAATCGAGTCCCTCCCCGTCTTCTCCGCCGCCCGCGCCATGCCTGATCTTCCCACATTGATCTTCTCCGCATATTGCAGTGGCATGCGCGGCGATTTCCACCCGCCGGCCTGGGTGATCGCCGCAAGATCAATGTCGAGGGCCGCGAGATCCTGAGTCGCACCGACGCGAGTCGAATGTCCGCTTACGGCGGCGACGTATCGCGCCGGCATCCCGATCCACTGCGCCACCCGTTTGAAGATGAGAGAGACGCTACCGGAATTTAAGGGCCCGCCAACTTGAGCGCGGCCGATCAATCGTCGAAATACCGCGCCCTCCTCCACTCCCGCATGCTCCAGCCATACTTTGAGCCATCGCACCGTCGTGCGCGACAAATAGGCCACTCTGCCCTGCCCTATCGCATCCGTCTTGCCGCGCCGGATCAGCGCCTGGCCGGTGCCGTTCGGATGAAAATCAATGTCTCGAAGCTCAAGCGCCACGAGTTCGCCTCGCCGGGCCAGGGTTTCGTACGCGACGCAGAGCATGGCCCGCTCGCGATCGGCTCGCAGCCCATCGCCGGCGCTGTCGATAAATTCCTTGATGTCCTTCCAATTCAACGGATGCGCCTGATCCTGGCGAGCGGAAGTTTCTCGTCCCATCTTCTTCAATCCCAAGCGCACGGCTTCGCTCGAACAGGGATTGTGCAGATGGGCGGCCGTATGGACGCGCGAGATCGTCGCGATGTAGCGCTGTATGGTCGCGGGCTTCTTGCCGGCCTTCACTTGGGCACCGATAAATGCACGCACCGTGTGCGGATTCGCCGGGAGGAACGCCTCGCCCACCGATTCGCAATAAGCCTGGAAGATGGCGCCGTCGGCTTTCTGCGCGCGCAGCGTGTTGGCGGAGTAAGCGCCCTGCGCCATCGCCTGCCATTCGAGCAAGTCCGCCAACGGGCCGTGAAGCACCGGTTGCGGGGCGATCGGCATGGGCCTGAATTCAGAGCGCC
>Ga0182016_10005291_pt1 | contig 13955 bp, 12 predicted proteins | sample 712S2MmetaG_FD_120491 | JGI IMG/M metagenome (GOLD analysis project Ga0182016, IMG submission 120491) | Permafrost microbial communities from Stordalen Mire, Sweden - 712S2M metaG | ecosystem: Environmental > Terrestrial > Soil > Wetlands > Permafrost | place: Sweden: Stordalen | collected...
CGGCACCGGTGCGGCGGGCGAGGAGGGGCCCACAGGAGACCTTTCTTCGGCGGCGGAAATCCGAGTCGCGCTCAATTTTGAGCAATTACCATTTTCGCCTCCGCCAAGGAGCTTCCATGCCGACGAACACCGCCGTGTACCGCACCGACCAAGTCGGCAGCCTGCTCCGTCCGGCCGCACTTCTCGACGCTCGCGACGCCTTTCGCGCCGGAACGATCACGCGCGAAGCGCTGGCAGCGGCCGAAAATACCGCGGTGCTCGAGGCGCTGGCCCTCCAGAAATCCGCCGGGGTGGACATCTACACCGACGGTGAGATGCGCCGCGATGCCTGGATGACGATTTTCAGCGAGGCGGTCGACGGCTTTGTCGATGAGTACCCGCAAGTCGAAACACAACGCCCCGACGGAACGGTGGTGTACGTCCAACGTCACGACAAAACGGTGAAGGGCAAGCTGCAGGCGCGCCGCCGGCTCGCCGGCGTCGATGCGGCGTTCCTCAAAGCGCATTCACCCGGCCCGTTCAAAATCACGATGCCGAGCCCGTCGACGGTGCTGCGTTTCGGCTACAAGCCCGGCGTGAGCGACGCCGTGTATCCGACGCGCGAAGCGTTACACGCGGATACTACCGCGATCGTGCGCGATGAAATGCTCGCGCTCGTCAACGACGGCTGCGCGTACGTGCAGCTCGACGAAGGTTTCAACAGCTACGTCAACCCCGATTGGCGCGGAGAGCTCGAACGCGACGGCCGCGATCCGATGGACGTACTCACCAAAGACATCGCCGCCGACAACGCGTGCTACGACGCAATCGAAGGCAAGATGACGCGCGCGATGCACCTTTGCCGCGGCAGCCGCGTCAGTTGGGCCCATGGGGCAGGCACCTACGACTGGCTCGCCGAGCGGTTGTTCGATCAACTGCACGTCGACCGTTTCTTGCTCGAATACGATACCGAAGTCGTGGGCGGCTTCGAGCCGCTGCGCTTCGTGCCCAAAGGGAAAGTCGTGGTTCTCGGACTCGTGTCGGCAAAAGAGGCCGAACTCGAGACGGTCGATTATCTTCTCGGGCGCATCAACGATGCGGCGAAGTATTGCCCGGTCGAACAGCTTGCGCTGAGCACGCAGTGCGGCTTCCAAGGCGCCGCCATGCGCGACGGAGCGCACATGACGATCGACCAGGAAAAGCGCAAACTCGAACTCATCGTCGAGGTCGCCCACAAAGTCTGGGGTTAAGGCTCCTTGCCGGTGCAAGCACCACGGCTTGCGTCGATTCCCCGGACGGTTTATAATAATGACTATATAAGTCATTGATATATACAGGGACAGAGATTTGTCAGATAACGAGGAGGCTGCGAGGGAACCATGGCTTTCCGCTTGGCACGCCGTTCGGCCCGACATCGACCCGCTGGGGATCGCGATCCTTGGACGCTTAATCCGGCTCGCGCCGACATTCGAGGCGTTCCGGGCGGACACACTGGCAGAGCTTGGGCTAACTCCGGAAGTCTCGGACCTCATCATCTCGCTGCTGCGCAACGGCCCGCCGTATGAATTGAACTTGGGCGCGCTTGTCCCCGAGTCGACGTTTCCGGTGGCGTCTTCGGGGGCGATGACCTATCGCGTCGACAACGCGGAGCGCCTCGGTCTGGTCGAGCGCAAGCGAGATGCAAAGGACCGCCGTGGCGTAATGGTTGCGCTTACGCCAAAGGGCCTCGAATCGGCGCATCGCGTCGTCGACGTGCACATGGTGCTCGTCGAGACGTTCCTTGCCGGCTTCTCGCCGGACGATCGGGCTTCACTTGGGCAACTTTTGCAGCGGCTCATTGTGGGACTAACTCCGGCATGAGGCTGCGACATGGCGACGGCGACGCCACGCAGCCGGTACGATCGTTCGGCGACCTTCTTCGGTCGCATCGCCTGCGTGCGGGATTGTCGCAGGAGGGGCTCGCCGAGCGGGCTGGCATCAGCGCCAAGGCCATCGGTGCGATCGAGCAAGGCGCGCGGCGCGCACCATATCGCCACACGACCGAACTCCTGGCTACGGCACTCGGCCTCTCGCCGTTCGAACGAAAGACGCTGGATCTAGCCTCCGAACGCGCCCGCGGAAGGGTGCCCCGCCGGCCGCCTTCCGCGGTTAATCCCGGCGCAAACAACCTGCCGCGCCCGCTGACGCCCCTCATCGATCGCGAAGAAATCGACGAGGTCGCCGCCCTGCTCGAGCGCCACCGGTTGGTGACGATTACCGGGTCCGGCGGGGTCGGAAAGACGCGCACTGCAATCGAGGCGTCGTTTCGCAGAGCGGCAACCGGCGTGCCGGTTACGTTCGTCGATCTCTCTTCAATTCGAGACGGCGATCTCGTCGTCAGCGAAATCGCCTCCAACCTCGAGGCGAGAATCTCGCAGGGCGACGATGCACTTCCGTCTCTTGTCGCCGCCCTTGCAGCGCGCGATCTGTCGCTGGTTCTGGACAACTGTGAACACGTGTTAGCAGATGTCACTCGGGCCGTGACCGCTCTACTGCGAGGCTGTCCGTCGGTTGCCGTGTTGGCGACGAGCCGCGAACTCCTAGGCCTGTCGAATGAAGTGGTTTATCGCTTGCCGTCGCTGCAAGTTCCGACGGCTAGCATTTCCACTCTCGAAGAAGCCGTATCCTATTCCGCCGTGGCCCTCTTCGTCGGGCGAGCGGAGCATGCCGATGCCCAATTGTCTTTGGGCATCGACGATATGTCCGCCGTGATCGGCATTTGTCGCATGCTCGACGGCATTCCACTGGCCATCGAGCTGGCAGCGGCGCGAGTGAGGAACGCCGGACTCGAGAACGTTCTCGCTCGTTTCAAAGACACACTCGCCGTCCCCGGAGGTCGCGATCTGCCGCCGCGTCAGAAAACCATGGCAGCAGCGATTACCTGGAGTTATGATCTGCTGAACGACGCTGAACGCCGGGTGTTTGAACGGATCAGTGTCTTCGCGGGCAGCTTCACGCTCGAAGCCGCCGAAGCCGTCTCTTCCGGCGCCGGCGTTCCCCCGGAAGACGCGGGCGGGTTGTTGATGCGCCTCGTCGATAAATCGCTCGTAAAAATAACTCGTGTGGCCGACCAAACCCGCTACACGCAGTTGGAATCTATTCGCTCATTTGGCATCGACCGGTTGCAGAAGAGCGCCGACTTGACCGCGAGCGCACGTCGCCGCGCGGAATGGTTCGCCGATCTAGCGGACATGTTGGAAGGCCGTTCCGTTCGCGCTATCTCGACCTACTTTCCCGACCTGGATAACGCAAGAGCTACGATCGAATGGTGCCTTGGAACCGGTGAGAAGGACGAGGTTTCTCTGGCTGCCCGCATCGCGGGCGGTATGCGCCGAGTGTGGACCGCGCAGGGTCGATTGTTTGAGCTAGATCATTACGTAGCAGCGATTTTAGAAAAGCTCGAAGACGTCGAAGAGAACCATACGCTCATCGCGCGGCTTTGGAGAGCCCGCGTCAGCTCGCAAGCTACGCTTAGTTTCAGTGTCCTCGAACAGGCGACGCCATACTTCGAACGTGTCGGCGACTTCGAAGCGATCGCGATGATAAATGCGCAGGTGGCCTCGGCTGAAGCAAGAGTCGGATCTTTCATTCGGGCGAACGATCTCTTGTCTCGCGCGGCCAGCTACTTCGAGGCGCGGGACGACCGCAGGAAAGGCCGGACGTACTTCCTCTTTGCCACGATTGCCATTTGGGTTTTCTGCGCCCAGGGAAAGATTGCCCGAGCCCGCACCGAGTTCGCCTCGTTACGGCGCAGCGTGAGGCCGAACGGCACTGCGCCGGATATGGAAGCCGACATGTTAACCATCGGTTCGGAGATCGAGTTTGCTTCCGGCAACAGCGCGCTGGCGTTCGACCTGGGCACCAGGGCCCTCGAAATGTATCGAACCGCTTCTTTGGGTTCCACGTCGGAACTGGGCGCACGAATCAATCTCATCAACTACGCGCTCCACTGTGGCAACTTGGACGAAGCCGAACGGTCTGGGAAACTGGCGTTGACGCAAATCCGAAGTCAGCGCAACGCACACCCGAGGGCAGATGAGCTCATCGACGCGCTTACGATTCAACATCTCGCGGCAGTCGCCGCCCAACGCCGGCAGTCGCACCTCGCGGCGACGTTACTAGGCTTCGTCGACGCGACCTATCGAAGGGCCGGTATCACGAGTGTCCCCGAGATCGACCGGCGGAGTTATAACACCCTCGTCAGCTCTTTGAGCGAGGACCTTTCCGACGGCGAGCTTGCGACGCTGCGAGCGGAGGGCGAAACACTGGATTTCGAAACGGCCGCCGAGCTGTTGCTCACGTCGTAATACGACCGTCACTGAACGGCAGCGAGCGCACGCGCCTTCCCGTGAGCCGGAAAACGGCGTTTCCCACGGCCGGAGCGATCGGCGGCGTGCAAATCTCTCCGACGCCGGTCGGCGGCGCGTCGCTCGGCACGATGTGAACCTCGATTGCCGGGGCATCGGCCATGCGCAGCACCGTATAATCGTCGAAGTTGCTTTGTTCGACGCGCCCGTCGGCAATCGTGATCTTTCCCGTAAGCGCTGCGGAAAGCCCGAAGTTTGTAGCGCCTTGCGCCTGCTGGACGACGATGTCGGGATTCACGACCGTGCCGCAGTCAACCGCCGCGACGACGCGATGGACTTTGGGCATCCCATCCTGAATCGATACATCAGCAACCATCGCCGCATAGCTTCCGACCCAGAACGTCAAGGCGATGCCTTGAGCGATTCCGGGACGTTTGCGGCCCCAGCCGGCCTTTTGCGCTGCCAAGCGTAACACAGCTGCAGCGCGCGGGTTCGCCCGCAAAAGCGACAAGCGAAACGCTAGCGGGTCCCGCCCGGCTGCGTGAGCGAGTTCGTCGATGAAGCTTTCGGTCACGAAGCCGTTCCAATTTGCGTCCGGGGCGCGCCAGGAACCAACCGGAATGCCGTGCTCGTGATCGACGTACGTCACGCGAAAGTTCGGAACGAAGTACGGTGCGTCGAGTACCTCGGTAACGTCGAGGAAGTCCACCCCGTCCTTAAAGTAGGGCGGATGCGGGGACCATCGCCGCAGCCACGACGGTGAGACGACTTGATGCGAGAGCGCCTGGAGTTCGCCACCCGAAACGACGCCACGAACGACATTTAGACTCATCGGCCGATAGAAATCGCCTTGGATGTCGTCTTCGCGCGTCCACGTCACTTTGACCGGCGCTTTAATCGCTTTCGAGACCTCGACGGCTTCCTGCACGTAATCCGCCTCGAGGCGCCGGCCGAAACCGCCGCCGAGAAACGTCGTGTGGACCGTGCATTGCTCGGACGGCAGTCCGCTGCCGGCGGCGGCGGCGGCCTCGGCGCGTCGTTGCACCTGCGTCGGCGACCACACTTCGCAACGACCATTGCGCACGTCAGCCGTCGTGTTCATCGGCTCCATCGTGGCATGGGCGAGAAATGGCCCGCGATACGTTGCTTCGAGAATCGTTCCGCCGGACGCGTCGGGCTTGCCGCGTGTAACGACCACGTGCTCGTCTTTGTGACGATGCGCCAGCGACTCGGCTTCGGCAAAAAGCGAGTTCGTGCTGACCTTGGCGTTCGGACCCGACTCCCAGGCGATGATCAACGCATTTTTGCCTTGGAACGCCGCCCAAGTGTTGTTCGCGACGACGGCGACCCCGTTCGAGATCTGCACGACATCGGTGACGCCACGAACAGCCCGTGCCTTGCGAGCGTCGAAGCTCTTAACGCGACTGCCGAATACCAGCGGGCGAGCGATCGCAGCATATACCATTCCCGGAACGCGAACGTCGATGCCGAATTGCGCAGAGCCGTTCACTTTTAGCGGAACGTCGGTTCGCGCTCGCCCTTTTCCGATCAGTGTGAAACGGTCCGGAGACTTGAGCGCCACGTCGGTCGGCACGGGCAAAGCGCTCGCGGCGACTGCCACGCTCCCGTACGTTGCGCTGCGATTCGAACTCGTATGGTAAACGGAGCCTTCGCGTGCGGTACATTCCGAAGGATCGACCGCCCATTGCTTCGCCGCGGCAGCGACGAGCATCGCGCGTGCAGCGGCTCCGGCCTTCCTCAAAGGCAGCCAACTGCTGTGCACCGACGTGCTCCCGCCCGTTGCCTGTTCTCCCAGATCGGGATCGATGTAGCGTGGATCGGGCAGCGCGAATTCCGTGCCGACCAGGTCGATGTTCGCGTCGAGCTCGTCCGCAAGGATCGTCGGCAGGCCCATGATCACGCCCTGCCCCATCTCCGATTTACTGAGCATCACCGTTACGGTTTCGTCAGGAGCCACACGAACCCAAACGTTCGGAGCGAAGACGCCGGCATCGCCGGTTTGGCTCTGAGCTTTCGACGGCATAGCGAACGCGAGACCGAGACCCGCACCCAGCAAGCCGCTGATCCTGATAAAGTCGGCACGCCTCACCGAGCCTGTTACCATCTCAGCCTTCCTTTGCGGCACGATGAATCGCGCTGCGAATGCGATCGTAGGTCCCGCAGCGGCAGATGTTGCTCATCGTCTCATTGATCTGCTCGTCGTTCGGGTGGGGATGTTTGCGCAGTAACGCCGAGGCGGCCATGATTTGACCGGATTGGCAGTAGCCGCATTGCGGGACTTGCTCCGCGATCCACGCTCGCTGAACGGGATGCGAATTGTCGCGGGAGAGACTCTCGATCGTTCGGATTTGCTTCCCCGTCGCAGCAGAAACCGGGAAAACGCACGAACGGGTCGCCTCGCCGTCGATGTGCACGGTACACGCACCGCATTGAGCCACGCCGCAGCCGAATTTCGTCCCGGTCAACCCGAGTTCGTCTCGAATGACCCAGAGCAGCGGCATATCGGGCGGAACGTCGACGCCGTGGCGAGTCCCGTTGACGTCGATCGAAATCATACGTCGTGCTCAGCGAGAAACAGGCGTACTTGGGCAACGAAATCACCGTGGTACTCGTAATGCGAGCCATGACCCGAGTCCGGATAGAGAACCAGTTTGGCGTCCGGAATGTTCTGTTGCAGGATAAACGAGTTGATCGTCTCGATCACGATGTCGTGGCTGCCATTCACTACGAGCGTCGGACACACGATGCGTTTGAGCTGGTCGTAGTGGCCGTTATCCCAACGGCCCCATATCCCGGCCGCTCCACGGTGAGCAGCGGCGGCTTCCGGCGAGACCGGGACGTCGCGGTCGCGCCGCGCGCGAATGCGCTGCAGAAACGCGCGGCCGGCGGTGACGCCCTTCGACGACGGTGAGAACATGATCGGGACCCACATCTCGTCCGGTGGGTCGAACGGCTTGGTGAAGAACACCGCAGTCGACTCTTTCATCTGCTGCATACCCTGGCCGCCGCGCGGCCCGGTCCCGACGAAGATCGCGGCACTCACAAGTTCGGGCCGCTGCATCGCGAGTTCTTGGGCCACCTCTCCGCCCATCGAGTGCCCAAGCAAGATGACCTTCGGTAGGCCGAGCGCGTCGATGAAGATTCCCATGTCGCGGGCCATGTCGTCGACGGTCTCGCGAGCCGTTCCCGATGTACTTGCGACTCCGCGATTGTCGAAGAGAATGACCTCGCGATCCGCCGAGAGCGGATCGGTGATCGCGCTGTCGTGATTGTCCATGTTGCCGCGGAAGTGCTGGACGAAGACAAACGGTGTCTTTCCCGGCGTTCCGAATCGTCGATAGGCCCAGCGGACGCCGTTAGACTCGACGAATTCCGTGGGCACCGTGTCGTGAGTGAATGTCGTAGTCTGCATGACCCTAAGGTTAGCTGAGCCATCATCGCCGAACCAGGATCAACTCCCACACTCACCTCCCACACTTTCTCGCTTGCTCTACGCACGCGCAGGTACGTTCTGGACGGATCGAGTTCATCGCGTTATGGTGGGCGCGTGAACCGACGTGCGCTGGCCGCAGCCGCAACCCTCATCGTCCTGACGTCGAACTCGACGGCCACGAGCGCACTCTTCGTCGCGTACCGGCAGCAGTGGGGACTCACGCCCGGCGACATCGGTCTCGCGTTTTCAGTCTACGTCGGAACACTCGTTCCGGTGTTGTTGCTTTTCGGCGGCGTCGCGGAACGCTACGGCCGCCGTTCGGTCGTGCTCGCGGGGACGCTCTGCATGCTCGCCGGGACGTTCGTGCTCTTGTGGGCGCACGGGTTCGGAGAGCTCATCGTAGCGCGTCTGCTGCAAGGCATCGGTGCGGCGCTCGCCGTCGGCGTGATCTCCGCATCCTTCACCGAAGCCTACCGCGGCAAGATCGTCGCGGGCCAAGCACTCGCCGTCGTTACCGCGATCGCGCTTTCGGGAGGACCGGTGATCACGGCGATCGCGTACGATCTCGGCGGTGGTCCCAACTATTCGTATCTGCCCGTATTCGTGCTCGGCATCGCAGCGCTCGGACTGCTCCCATTCTTCGAGACACGCGACGCGCTAGGCCGCAGCAGCGTCCCGACGGAGCCGACCTTTCCGCCGAACGTCGTTTGGTGCGGTCTCCGCTTCGCGATGCCGATGGTATTCGTAGGCTGGGCCGGCACCTCGCTCTATCTCTCGCTGGTCCCAGCCTATCTCGCTGCCGCGCTTCACGCTTCGGACCCGCTCATCGGCGCGGGCGCGTTCGTAGCAACCCAGCTTGCGACGGTCGTAGCGAGTATCCGCTTCGGCAACGTTGCTCCCGAGCGCAGCGGCCCTGTCGCGCCACTCTTCGTCGTCGCGGGCCTGACGTTGTTGGTCGTGGGCACGCAGGTGCATCTGTGGTGGCTCATCGCGCTTGCGACGGTGTGCGTAGGCGCGGGTGGCGGCGTTGCGTCGGGCGCTGCGTTCGCGGTCGCGGCCCGTGTCGGTCGCGGGCAGCGGGCGCGCGTCTTCTCGCGCCTGCTCGTCGCCGCTTATCTCGGCTACAGCGTGCCCCCACTACTCGCCGGAATCATCGCTGCACACACGTCGTTCACCATCGGCTTCGCGGCCGCGATCGTTGCCCTCGCCCTCATCGCTACCGGGCTCCCGATCCTGCGGGCACGGTCCAGCGCGGCGTTGCATTCCGCGTCGCACGCCACTGCTCCAGCCTGATACGAGCGTCGAGCGCGTTCGAGTGCCTGAACGTTTTCGTCGAGCCAGTGGACGAGCGCGGTTACACGCTCGGCGCAGGCCTCTCCGAGCCCCGTGAGCGCATAGACGACATGCGGGGGAAGAACCGGGTAGCTCGTTCGAAGAACGAGCCCGTCCCGTTCGAGCTCGCGGAGCGTTTGCGCGAGCATCTTCTCCGAAACGCCGCCGATCCGAGATCGAAGGTGCGAATACCGTTGCTCGCCGCTTTGTAGTTGAAGCAAGATCGCCGGACTCCAGCGGCTGGCCACGTGGGTGAGCACGGTTCGCGACACGGCGCTCTCCGAATCGGTCGTATTCTGTAATTGGTGCATGTGGACATCATGGTAGTCCGCGCGTCGGGCGCCCACCAACGCTTCCCACAGTTAGGTCCTACACTTACCCGCGGGAACGAACGGCGAAGTACGTTCTGGACGAAGCGCAGACCGTGCGCTATCCTCGCGACATGAATCCGAACGTCGTTCTCGTTATCGGTGGCCTCACCGGGATCGGTCGCGCGACCGCGATGGTCCTCGCAGAACAAGGTGCGCGCGTCGTCGTCTCGGGGCGCAACGGCCGCACCGGGGAGGAACTCGCAGAGGCGCTGTGCGCCCGCGGCGCGCAAGCCGAATTCATCGGCGCCGACGTGCGCTACGAGCTCGAGGTCAGCGAACTCGTGCGCAAGACGGTGGAGCGCTTCGGCCGGCTCGATGCTGCCGTGAACGCTGCCGGAACCGAGGGCAGTGCCGGCCCATTGATCGATCGAACCACCGAGGACTATGCGAGCACGTTCGATACGAACGTACTTGGGACGTTCTTATGCTTGAAGTACGAGCTGCGTGCGATGTTTCCACAAGGCAACGGCAGTATCGTGAATCTTTCGTCGACGCTCGGTCAGCGTACCGTCGCCGGAGCCTCCCTGTATGCGGCCAGCAAACATGCCGTCGAGGGGTTCACGAAAACCGCTGCCTTGGAGGCCGCGCCGTTCAACGTCCGGGTCAACGCGATCGCCCCGGGGCCAGTCGACACGGACATGCTCGCGCGTTTTACCGGAACGGACGCCAAAAGGGCCGCACTCATCAGCGGCGTTCCGCTGAAGCGTGCGGCTTCACCTGAAGAGATCGCGCGCGTCATCGCCTTCGTTTGTTCGGATCAAGCATCGTTCGTGACCGGTCAAATCATCGGCGTCGATGGCGGAAAGATGGCGTAATCAGGCCGGAAACACGTCACCCCACATCGGGTTGCCGCTTTGCGACTCGGCGCGCGTCGCTTCGTCCTGAATCACGTCCCAGTGCTCGGCGAGCAACCCGTTCTCGATGCGAACGATATCGGCTGCAATCCAGTTCGCCGGTTGGCCGATGTTCGAGAAGCGCCCGTGCACGATCACAAGATCGCCTTCAGCGACGATCGGTCCCGGCTCGTATTTCATATTCGCCGGTGCGGCGCGCACGAGATCGAAAAGCCCTTTGCGTCCCGGTTCGATGTGAGAGCTATGCTGGATGTAGTCTGGGGACCAATACGTCTCTGCCGTCGCGTAGTCGCGTTTGTTAAAGAGCGTGTCGAATGCTTTGAGCACCAGCGCTTTGTTCTGCTGCGCCGTTGTATCTGCGGTCATGACGTCCTCCGGTGTGTGTGTGATGCCTCATTGTAACGAGCGCCCGAATCGGCGTGAAGTACGCACTCGCGGGTTAGGGATCGTAATGGCTGTCGTGAGGAACCGGCCGCAACTGTGGTGGGGAAGTGTGGGCATCGTGGGTGTCGATGATCCGATCAGCACGTTAGTCTGGGGCCATGAATGATCTTACAGGTAAAGTCGCCCTCGTCACCGGCGCCTCGAAAGGCATCGGCGCCGCCATCGCACGTGCCCTCGCCGCGGCCGGAGCCACGGTGGGCATCAACTACGTCGCCGACGCGGCCGCCGCGAATGCAAACGTCGGTGCGATCGTGTCCGCCGGCGGACGGGCGACGGCGATTCAAGGCGACGTTTCGAAATCGGCCGACGTCAAGCGCATCTTTGCGTCGCTGTACGAGTCGTTCGACCGCCTCGATATCGTTGTGAACAACGCCGGCGTCTACACGTTCGAGCCGATCGAGCGTGTCACCGAAGCCGAATTCCACCGCGAATTCGACACGAACGTACTCGCTGCGATGTTGACGACACAGGAAGCGCTGCACTACTTCTCGTCGGCCGGCGGCAGCATCATCAACGTCAGCTCGATCGTAAGTAAGAACCCCGCTCCGGCGTCAGCGATCTACGCGTCGACCAAAGGCGCGGTCGACACGCTCACGGGCGTGTTGGCAAAGGAGCTCGGGGACCGGAAGATTCGCGTCAACGCGATCGCGCCGGGCGTCACGATGACCGAAGGTCTCCAGGAATCCGGCGTTCCCGGCAGCCCGCTCGAAGCGCAAATGGTCGGCATGACGCCGCTCGGACGCATCGGCACGCCCACCGACATCGCACCGCTCGTCGTCTTCCTCGCGTCCGATGCGGCGGCGTGGATCACGGGCGAGCGCATCACCATATCGGGCGGACTTCGGTAGGACGCGATATGTCAAACCAAATGCCGAATCAACGAGTCGCCGTCATCACCGGAGCGAGTTCCGGTTTCGGGCGCCTCACCGCTGAGGCGCTCGCCGCGGCGGGCTGGCGGGTCTACGCCGGCGTGCGCAACGTCGCCGACCGAAACGCCGACGCAGCGAAACGGCTGCGCGAAGCAGGCGTCATGGTCGTCGAACTCGACGTGACCGACGACGCATCGGTCGACGCGGCGGCAGCGCGCGTTCTCGAGGAAGCCGGCGCCGTCGACGTGTTGATGAACAACGCCGGTAGCGGCTATTTCGGGATCATCGAAGCCTTCACGCCGGCCGCCATCGAGCGCCAATTCGCGGTGAACGTCTTCGGCCCGCTCCGTGTCAACCGTGCCTTCTTGCCGTCGATGCGCTATCGGCGCCGTGGACTTATCGTCTATGTCTCATCGACCCTGGGACGCTACGTGCTCCCCTTCAGTGGTCCATATGCCGCCTCGAAGTGGGCGATCGAAGCCTTCGCCGAGGTGTCATCGTACGAACTGGCACCGTTCGGCGTCGACGTCACGATTCTCGAACCGGGAGCCTTTCGGACTGAGATTTTCGCGAAGTTCACCGGTGCCGATGACGCGGCGCGTATTGTATCGTACGGTGACGTCCCCAAGTACGCCGAGGTGTTGACATCCGCATTCGATCAGGAAATGGAGGGCCGCGATCCGGCCGAGGTCGCGCGCGCGGTACTTAACCTTGCGGAGATGCCCGAAGGCACGCGTCCGCTTCGCTTGCCGGTTCCCGCCAATCCGGCGATGGAGGCGAACAACGCCGCCGGAGAAGCATACCAGCGGCAGTTTCTCCAGGACTACGGATTGCACGAAATGCGCGTCGACGCCGTCACGGACGCACCGTAGCAAATTGAATAACTTCTACGGCGTCGTATACGTCTCGTTCGGGTTCTTGACCATCGGGATCGTCCCGATGACCACGTTCACGAGGTGGTCGCCGCGGCGTTCGACGCGGCGAAGGTAGATATTTGAGACCATATCGCGCGTTTGCGCGTCGATCGTAATCGGGCCGCGCGGGCTCTGAAAACTCATTCCGCGCACCAATTGCATCGTCTTGTCCGGATCGAGATGCCCGCCTTGGAGCTTAGCGATCGTGTAGATGGCGTTGAGGACGTCGTAAGCGCCGTAAGCCGCGTAGTTGGCGCGGACTTTGCCGCCGGTCGCCACGGCGAAATCGCGCTGAAACATCTTGTTGGCCGGGTTCTGCAGCACGCTCGAATAGTTGTAGGCGCTCACGAGTCCGATGGCCGGATCGCCCTCCGCATCGAGAACGTCGTCTTCGACCATGCTGCCGACCGCGATGATCTTGATGCCGCGCTTGTCGAGACCGAGATCATGGTATTCGCGTAAGAAAAGCGCGTTGTTTTCGCTCGCGCCCAAAAAGATGAACATCGCATCGGCGTCCGAATCGCGCACGTGCAGCAGATACGGCGCAAAGTCTTTGGAGAGCAGCGGCGGCTTCGCCTCGCCGACCACTTTGCTGATGCCGTCGGACTCGTAGAACTTCGTGAACGTCTTGGCCGCGTCGGCACCGGTCACGTAGTCCGAATAGAAGTTGAAAATTTTACGGTAGCCCTGCGAGTGCGCCCAGCGCGCGAGCGCGTAGCTCGCCTGACCGTTGGTGTACGCGAAGCGGGCCATGTACGGTGCGTTTGCCATCACGTTGTCGGTAGCCGAGTTCACGATGAACACCGGCTTCTTCGCGCGCGTCGAGATCGGGCCCAGCGTGATCGCGTCGGGCGAAAACGACAGTCCCATGATCATGTCGACGTTATCGTTGACGATCAGCTCCTGCGCGAGGCGCTGCACCACTTCTTCGTTGGGTCCCGTCGTGTCGCGGCGGATCAGGACGATCTTATGGCCGTCGACGGTATCGCCGTGTTCTTTCTGGTAGGTTGCGATCGCGGCGTCGAGCTCGGGTCCGCCGTTCGAGCTCGAACCGGAGGTGGTGAACGCGAAGAGCACGCCGATCTTCAAGGGCGCCGTATCGGCAGCGCCGGCCGAGGCACGGCCGATCACGAGCAGGGCCAGAACGGCGACGAGCAAGCGCAGGTTCATGAGCACGCAGCTTTCCAGAGAAATACGAAGCGCTCCCTCGCCAATGCCACCCAGCTGGCACTCGGGGGCCGCATACTGCGGCCTATGTCCGCCCAGCCGATCAGGAACAGCCGCTTTGCCTTCATCGACGTCGAGACGACCGGGATCGATCCGGCCAAGTGCCAGGTGGTCGAGGTCGCCTGCCAGGTTGTCGAAGCGGGCGAGGTCGTGGCCACCTTCGAG
>Ga0182016_10005292_pt1 | contig 13951 bp, 14 predicted proteins | sample 712S2MmetaG_FD_120491 | JGI IMG/M metagenome (GOLD analysis project Ga0182016, IMG submission 120491) | Permafrost microbial communities from Stordalen Mire, Sweden - 712S2M metaG | ecosystem: Environmental > Terrestrial > Soil > Wetlands > Permafrost | place: Sweden: Stordalen | collected...
GCGGGGTTTATTCACGGCGCCGACTCCGCAGTCAGTTGGCTGGGCCGCACGTATGCCAAGTCGATTCATGTCGCATTGCAAATGCGCTATGTGCTGCTGCTGCTCTTTTTCGCTGGCTTGGGCGCTACTGTATGGATGTACCAGCGTGTGCCCACCGGCTTCATTCCGCAAGAAGACCAGGAATTCCTGATGGTGATTGTCCAGGCACCGCCGGGCTCCTCACTTTCCTACACAACTTCTCTGGCTGAGCGCGCGCAGGCCATCATCGCGACGAACCACGACATCGCCGGAGCCTTCTCTATCATGGGTTTCTCGTTTGCCGGCGGATCGTCTAATGCTGGCATGATGTTTGTCAGCACTCTACCCGCCGATCAACGGCGAGCCAAGGGACATTCCGCGGCGGACATCGTCGCCGACCTCGCTCCCAAGCTGCAAATGCTGATGTTCGCTCCCAACGGCGGGCTGGTGATGATGGTTCAGCCGCCAGCAGTTCAAGGCGTGGGAAGCTTCGGCGGTTTCGCATTCATGCTTCAGGACACCGGCTCCAATACCTTGTCCGATCTGGACCGTGTGGCGCACAAGATGATGGCTGACGGAAATGCGGGCAAGGAACTCTCCGGCCTCTACACAAGCTTCTCGGCCAACGATCCGCAGGTTCTGGTGACTATCGATCGGGAGAAGGCCAAGGCCATGAATATTCCGCTTTCCCAGATCACCAACACTCTCGGAGTGTTCATGGGATCGGAGTACGTCAACGACTTCGACTACAACAACCGCACCTACCGTGTTTTTGTCCAGGCCGATCAGCCCTTTCGCATGTCGGCGCGCGATCTGCACAGCTATTATGTCCGTTCCGACTCTGGGCAGATGGTGCCGCTGGATAACCTTGTGACTGTCGCACAGACGGCGGGGCCGCCAGTCATCAGCCATTACAATCTCTTCCGCTCCGTAGAAATCGATGGCAATCCCGCCCCCGGCCTTAGTTCCAGCCAGGGCCTGGCCGCTATGGAAGACCTCTTCAACAAGACCAAGATGCCGGGAATGCGATTTGAATGGACGGGTCTAACCCTCGATGAAATTGAGTCCAGCGGCAAGGCGCTTACCATCTTCGGCCTGGGCATTCTGGTTATCTATCTAACACTCTCCGCGCAGTACGAGAGCTTTGCGTTGCCTTTCATTATTCTGTTGGCCGTACCTATGGCGGTGCTCGGCGCGCTCGGCCTTATCTCTTTGCGCGGTATGGCCAACGACGTTTACTGCCAGATAGGCCTGGTGATGCTCATCGGCCTTTCGGCCAAGAATTCCATCCTCATCGTCGAGTTTGCCGAGCAGTTGCGCAAGAAGGGCCGCTCCATTGGCGAGGCTGCGATCGAGGCTGCGGAGCTTCGCCTTCGACCCATTCTAATGACCTCGTTTGCCTTCATCCTCGGCGTTCTCCCGCTGGTTTTTGCTACCGGCGCAGGCGCCCTGGGACGGCGTTCCGTGGGAACCACCATTGTGGGCGGCATGCTGCTCTCGACCGTGCTCAACCTGTTCTTTATCCCGGTGCTTTATGTGATTGTGAGCCGGCTGCTGAAGCGGGGCGACAAACGGGTCGAGGAACCGGTTGCTGTATAAGATCACAGTTATATTTGCCTTTGGGACGCTGATTGGGGCATGAAGGCCGCGGATTTTGGCCCATTTTAAGGGGGGTTGAAACCTCCCGCTCCCTGCGCAAGGACTATCTGAATCTGTAGTACGTGAGACGAGTGCCTCACTGCCGGTCATGGTGCGCGATTACGAAATCCTTGATGCGGTCGTACACTTCGCTGTTCACCACGCCCTTTTCCATCAGGTCCTGCTTGGTGCGGTAGGGCCTGAATCGCACAATGCGCCCTGCCCAGGTATGTTGAAGGCCAGGAATCCTCTCCAACTCTGCAATGGTTGCGTGGTTGAGGTCCACGCGCGCCTCTGAAGGAGGGGCGTTCGCGGAGGTTTTTGCGATTCCCGATTGATCGCGGTCCTGATACCGGCCCAACGCCGGTCTACTCAGGGAAATGAAGAGAATCGCGACAGTCAGATCCATCCATGGATTTTTTGTTCGCACGCCCTATTGTGCCGTCAGTCAAGGGCTAGTTCGCCGTATCTCCCATCACATTGAGTCGTCTTAGCCGAGTGCTAAGATCAGCTTTTTTCGAAGTCGTTTGCTGTGCCGGCAGCACGACCGAGCGAGAAAGGTGACTTCATGTCGAATACTCGTCGGGATTTCTTACAATCCACAGCGGCGCTCGCAATGGGCGTGATGGGAGGTGCGGCAACCACCTTTGCGGCGGAGCCGGTGGCAGCATCCAGGTCGCAAGATACTCCACCCGCAACTCAGGAAATTCAGGTTCCGAAGATGAAATTCGGCAACGTCGAGATTGGCCGCCTGATTCTGGGCGTCAACCCTCTCTATGGTTTCGCCCACTATAACAACAATTTCAGCGGCGGCATGAGAGAGTGGTACACGCAGGATCGAGTTTGCGAGGTAATGCACAGGGCGAACGCTTTCGGAATCAATGCATTCAACTGGGTGAACGTGGAGCGCTCACCCGAGGATCTTACGCGCTTTCAGGCTGAAGGCGGCAAAATGCACTTGATCATTCAGGTCACGGCGCACGATAATCCTGCCGCATTGGTCAAGAATCTGAGGCCGCTTGCACTGCAACGACGGGGCGAAGAGATTGATACTGCCTTCCGCAATCGCACCATGGAAAATGAGAGGGAGTGGTGCAAGCGGGCACGGGACCTGGGAGTGCTGGTGGGCGTCGGCACCCACAAGCCTGAAGTGATTGAACTGGTCGAAGAGCAGGGGTGGGATATCGATTTCTATGCTGGGTGCGTTTATAACCGCACGCGAACCGCCGTTGAATGGAAGCAGCTCTTGAACGGTCAGTTGCCCGAGATGCCTGGCGAGATCTATATCCAGAGCGATCCGGAGCGGATGTACAGGGTGATGCGACAAACTGCAAAGACTTGCTTTGCATTCAAGATTCTGGCAGCGGGCCGCATTGGCGACGACGGCATTGCGCAGTCGTTTCGCACAGCGTATTCCAGCATCAAGCCGCACGATGGCGTCTATGTCGGCGTTTATCCCAGGAGCAAGGATGAAGTGCGAGAGAATGCCGAAACCGTCCACGGCATTCTCACTGGCGCTTCGGCTGCGCAGTAAACATTTGACACCGCACCCGGTCTTCCCGTAACGTTTCAATCAGATGCAGAGCCGCCACAGTCACGGTCGTCACCACCATCATGGGATACCCATGCCGGCGGACTGCCATGGCCTGATCTAAACGGCCAGAGAGATCGAAAGACACACAAGCCCGCCGGCGATCAACGCTGGCGGGCTTTTTGCTGTGCTGAAAAATCCAATCGGAATCAGGATGAAAATGAGCAACGAAACACCTTTGATTGACTTTGAAAAGATGGACGGCCTGGTGCCTGGAATCGTGCAGGATGCAGCCTCAGGCGAGGTGCTGATGGTGGGCTTTCTCAACGCTGTCAGCTATGCGAAAACGCTGGAATCCGGCTTCGTCACCTTCTGGAGCCGCACGCGCCAGAGGTTGTGGATGAAGGGCGAAACCAGCGGGAATCGCCTACGCATTGTTTCCGCGTCGACCGACTGCGACAACGATACGCTTTTGTTTCGCGTCCAGGTTGAAGGGGACGGCCTTGTCTGTCACGAGGGCACCGTCAGTTGCTTTACGCGCCCAATCGCACTTGCTCTCAACTCGGAAATCAATCCTCAGAAAGAGGACTCCCGTGGCTAACAAGCTCAGACTCGGCATTCCCAAGGGCAGCCTGCAGGATGCCACCATCGCTCTTTTCAAACGCGCCGGCTGGAACATTTACGCCGATGGCCGGTCCTACTTTCCATCCATCGACGACCCGGAAATCGAGTGCATGCTGATCCGTGCGCAGGAGATGGCGCGCTATGTAGATCATGGTGTTCTGGATGCCGGCCTGACGGGCATTGACTGGGTGGTCGAGAGCGGGCTCGATGTTGCCAGCATCACGACCCTTACGTACGCCAAGCAGAGCCGCCGCAAAGTTCGATGGGTGCTTGCCGTGCCTGAGGGCAGCGGTTTTGAAAAGGCTGAAGACCTCGAAGGCAAGATTGTTGCCACTGAACTGGTCGAAGTCAGCAAGCGCTACTTCGCTGCAAAGGGTGTCAGCGTTAAAGTCGAATTCAGTTGGGGTGCGACAGAGGTGAAGCCGCCGATGCTTGCCGATGCGATTGTCGAAGTGACGGAGACAGGCAGTTCCCTGAAGGCGAATCACCTTAAAATTATCGATACGGTGATGGAGAGCGAGACGCATTTGATCGCCGGCAAGGGTACGCTCGCGGACGGCTGGAAACGCGAAAAGCTGGACCAGATCGCCCTCATGCTGCGCGGAGCTATCGATGCACAATCGCAGGTCGGACTGATGCTCAATGTGAAGCGCGAAGATCTTTCCACTGTTCTTTCCGTATTGCCGGCGTTGAATTCGCCGACCGTCTCCCAACTCAGCGATCCGGAGTGGGTTGCGGTGAACACGATCGTCGAAGAGCGCGTGGCTCGCGATGTCATACCGCGTTTGAAAGCTGCCAAGGCAACAGGTATCGTCGAATACCCGCTCAACAAAGTTGTGTTGTAGTTCGGAGCTAATTATGAAGATTATCCGGACCAAAGGACGCGGCGCGCGGCAGGCAGAAGAGCTTCTGTCGTTACTCGAACGACGTGGAGGCGCTGCACTTGACGCCGTGCTCCCAGCAGTTCGACGCATTGTTGGCGATGTGCGCAAAAACGGCGACCGCGCTCTTTTCAGGTATGCGACCGAATTCGATGGTCTCAATGACCCCGCGAATCTGCTCATCACTCAAGAAGAAATGGCGGCAGCGTGGGAAGCAATCAGTCCTGCGTTGCGTGACGCCTTATCAACGGCGGCCGATCAGATTCGAGCATTTGCGGTGAATCAACTTCCAGCTTCGTGGAGCGATTCGCCGATCACGGGACTGACCACTGGCCAGCTGGTGCGCCCGCTCAGTTCAGTTGGTTGCTACGTTCCGAGTGGCCGCCATCCGCTGCCTTCCACACTGCTCATGACAGCCATTCCAGCGCAGGTAGCGGGTGTTGAACGCATTGTTATCGTCTCGCCTAAACCGGCGCCAGAAACGCTTGCCGCAGCCCACCTGCTCGGCGTTCAAGAGTTTTATCGCCTTGGCGGAGCACACGCCATTGCCGCACTGGCCTATGGAACAGCGACTATCCGACGCGTCGACAAAGTCGTTGGCCCTGGGAATCTCTACGTGACCGCAGCCAAACGCCTGGTCGCTTTCGATTGCGCCATCGACATGCTCGCCGGTCCCACTGAAATCGTCGTCAACAGCGAACGCGGCCACGCAGCCGACGTTGCGTCCGATCTTGTTGCGCAAGCGGAACACGATCCAGAAGCTCTCGCCATCTTCATCACCACGCGCGCCGATCTCGCCAAAGAGGTTCTGACAGAAACAAAGCATCGCAGCCGCAAAAACCCTATCGCACGCGAGTCTCTAACACGCAACGGCGTGATCGTTATCGCTGCGAACCTCGACGAATCACAGAGGATCACCAATCGCCTCGCCCCCGAGCACCTCACTGTGGATGGCCCCAGTGATCTTGATTGGGTACGGAATGCAGGCTCGGTTTTCATTGGCCGGTGGTCTGCGCAACCGATGGGCGACTACATCTCGGGCCCCAATCACACATTGCCTACTGGCGGCATGGCACGCGTTCGCGGCGGCCTGAGCGTCAACGACTTCGTCAAGCTCATCACCGTGCAGCAATACTCCGCGCAAGCGATGCGCACGCTAGGCCCCAAAGCCGCATTGCTGGCGGAGGCTGAAGGACTCACCGCCCACGCAGAGGCCATTCGCACGCGGCTGAAGGAAGGAAGGCCCTCATGACAAAGGCCATCCCCGAAGAAGTGACTTCCAGTAACCCGACGCCGCGCGCGAGGGTTCAGGCGATGAAGGAGTATCACCCTCCATTGGGAAACCGCGATCTGCTGCGCTTGGACTTCAATGAGAATACCTTCGCTTGTTCTCCTAAGGTTCGCGACGTCCTGGGTAGCATCTCTGCCGGCGCACTCACACGTTATCCTGAACGCGAGCCGGTCGAAGCGATCGTTGCTGCGCATCTTAACCTTGCTCCTCAACAGGTGGCACTCACAAACGGTGTGGATGAAGCAATACACGTCCTCTTCGAGGCCTTCCTCGAAGCCGGAGATGAGTTACTGCTTCCCGTACCTACCTACACCATGTATGAGGTCTATGCATCCGCAACCGATGCGAACATTGTTACTGTCCAGGCTGAAGACGACTTGCAATTTCCCTTCGAGCGCCTGCTCGCTGCAATCACGCCGAAGACGAAGATCATCTCCATCGCCAATCCCAACAGCCCTTCTGGTTCAGCTGCCACGCGTGCGCAGCTTCTTGAAATTGCGCATCGCGCGCCCCATGCCGTAGTGCTGATCGACGAAGCATACTTTCATTTTCACGGTGAAACGCTAATCGACCTGGTTGGTGAGATTCCCAATCTGATCGTCGCGCGCACATTCTCGAAAGCCTACGGGCTCGCCGGTCTCCGCCTTGGCCTGCTCGCTGGTCCTGCTGATTTGATGCGTTGGATTCGCCGGGTACTCTCGCCGTACAGTGTCAACTCGCTCGCCCTCGCCTGTCTTCCACCCGCGCTCGAAGACGCAGCTTATCTTTGCTGGTATGTGAGCGAGGTTCTTGCCGCTCGCACCGAGTTCGAGGGCGCTCTCGACGCAGCCGGACTCCGCCGCTGGCCGACCAGCGCCAATTTCATTCTGGTCCAAATTGGCCCTCGCCATGCGGAGTTTGTGGACCTGATGCGCGCTGCCGGAGTGCTTGTCCGTGATCGATCCAACGATCCAGGCTGCGATGGCCGTGTCCGCATCACGATCGGAACTCGCGAACAAATGCAACAGGCGATTGTGGCACTGAACAATACCGTCGCGACATTGAAACTTGGAGAAGAACCCAAATGACGACCACGAAAAAAGCCAATTCGAAAGCGCGCACGTCTATCGTTGAGCGGAACACCGCGGAAACGCGCATTGCGATCCATCTCATCTTAGAAGGCCGCGGCCAATACAAAGTTGCGACAGGTATCCGCTTCTTCGATCACATGCTGGAGCTGTTTACACGCCACGGAGCATTTGATCTGGAACTCAAGTGCGACGGCGACCTCGACGTGGATCAGCATCACACGGTCGAAGACGTGGGCATTGCCTTGGGCGAGGCATTCGACCGCGCTCTTGGCGATAAGCGCGGCATTCTTCGCGCCGGATACTTTCTCATGCCAATGGATGAAACACTTGCTATCGCTGCAATTGACTTGAGCGGCCGCGCTGCATTTGCGGTGGAAACCAAGGTTCGCACCCGGCTGGTGGGCGATTTGCAAACAGAGTTGGTGACTGATTTTTTTGAGGGTTTTGCACGCGGGGCGCGCGCGAATGTCCATGTAAAGACCATGTACGGCCGCTCCAATCATCACAAGATCGAAGCAATTTTCAAAGCCTTTGCACGAGCCTTGCGGGTAGCCTGTTCCAAAGATAAGCAACTCGCCGGAATGCTCCCATCCACTAAAGGATTGCTCTGATGCGCGTAACCATTATCGACTACAAGGCGGGCAATCTCACCTCGGTGCTTAAGGCGCTTAGGCATCTAGGCGCGGAGCCTGAGGTGACCGATGGCGATGCCGCGCTGGTCGACAGTGCGGAACGAATTGTGCTGCCCGGCGTAGGCCACTTCCAAGCTACCGAACGACTCGATGCAACAGGTCTCACGCCGGCTATCCGCGCAGCCGTCGCGCGCGGAGTGCCTTTTCTCGGTATCTGTGTTGGCATGCAGTGGCTTTACGCGGGCTCAAGTGAAGCTCCCAATCAGCCTGGTCTGGCCCATTTTCCTGAACAGTGCACGCGCTTTCCTCAGAACAATGAAAAGGTTCCCCACGTCGGCTGGAATTCTCTCGAGGTTCACGCCAAATCCCGGCTCCTCGCTGGCGTTGAGCCCGGCGAGTTCGTCTATTTCACGCACTCCTACAAAGCACCTGTCACAGCCGACACCGCCGCAATCACGCATTACATTGAACCTTTTGCCGCGGCGGTCGAGCGCACCAACGTGATGGGCGTACAATTTCATCCGGAGAAGTCGGGGGAGACGGGGCTGAAGATATTGAGAAACTTTCTGGTGTTGCCACAATGAGGCTCGAATACTCGATCACATTGGAAGATTATCAGGCCGCGCAATCTCTTCATTGGCGTCAGACATTCGCGCGGCGTGTTCTCAATTTCCTGATCTACGATGGCATTCCCTGTCTTGCAGCCGCGTCGTGTTGTGCCCTGATGAAGAGAGCGGGGCTCCTGGGAAGTGGGTCTTCATATTGGTTCGAATTCCTTTTTGGCCTTGCAATCGCAAGCATCTACCTATTGATAACGGCGAAGGGCAGAAATACCAGAAGATTCAAGAAGCGCTTTGGGCGCGACTTTCCCCCAGACACACGCCGGGCCTGGATTGAATTCAACGATAAAGGGATTACGTCTGCAATCATTGGCACTGCACCTGCTAATTTCGCGTGGAGCTCACTCCTCGACTTCGCGCGGGATGACAAGGTAACACTGTTCCATATCCGCAAAGGTGCATTTCTCTTCTTTCCAACGTCCGTCTTGTCTCCCGACCAGCTCGCCGAACTCAACGCCCTAGTTGCCCGCTGCCTGGTGAAGAAATCATGATCACGAAACGCATCATAGCCTGCCTCGACGTGCATGCCGGTCGCGTCGTCAAGGGCGTACAGTTCGTCGACATCGTCGATGCTGGCGACCCAGCTGCCTTAGCCGCGCGCCACGCTCGCGAAGGCGCGGACGAAATTGTGCTCCTCGACATCACCGCAACGCACGAAGGCCGGCAGACGCTCCTTGATACAGTACGCCGCACTGCCCGCGAACTCTTTGTCCCCTTCGCTGTAGGCGGCGGCATTCGCTCAGCCGACGACGCTGCCCAAGTCTTCGAAGCTGGCGCAGATAAAGTGAGCGTGAACTCCGCCGCGCTTGCGGACCCTGCGTTGATTGACGCCATCGGACGAAGCTTTGGCGCGCAGGCTGTCGTTGTCGCCATTGACGCGCGGCGTGATCCTGAAGCCGTCGATCCAGTCTGTGACGCGCAAGTCTTTGTGCAAGGAGGCCGCAAGCCCGCAGGCCGCCGCGTTGTTGAGTGGGCACGCGAGGCTGAAGCACGCGGCGCAGGCGAGATCCTGCTTACTTCCATGGACTCCGACGGAATGCGAACGGGATTTGATTGCGAACTCACAGCGGCCGTCAGCGAAGCCGTGAGCATTCCAGTGATCGCCTCGGGAGGCGCGGGAACAGTCCATCATTTTGTCGATGTTTTCGGACGCGGCAAAGCTGATGCGGCGCTCGCGGCAAGCATCTTTCACTTCGGCGTGTCGAGCGCGCGTTCGCTCAAGCAGGAGCTTGCAAAAGCCGGCGTCTCCGTGAGGTTGCCATGCTGATTCCTTCCATTGATCTGCTTGGTGGCCGTATTGTTCAGCTTGTGCAGGGCGAAAAGCTGCGCCTGGCTTTCGACGACCTTGAATACTGGATCGAAAAGTTCGCACGCTTTCCTCTCGTGCAGCTGATCGACTTGGATGCCGCGATGCGCCAGGGCGATAACTCCGCGCTGGTGGCGCAGATCGCCAAGCGGCTCCCGTGCCAGACAGGCGGTGGGATCCACTCCATCGATCGTGCGCGGCAGGTGCTCGAAGCCGGAGCTAAACGCGTTATTATCGGTTCCGCGCTTTTCTCAGAAAGCGGAACAGTCAATACAGGATTTGCGGCAGAATTGGCCGCCAGCATTGGCGCTGAGCGGATTGTCGCAGGGATCGACACCAAGAACGGCTGCATCGCCGTCAAAGGATGGAAGACTCAAGTAGCTTTAACGCCAGATGAGGCAATCCCTCAACTGGAATCTCACGTGAATGCATTTCTTTACACACACGTCGATGGGGAGGGCCTGATGCACGGGTTTCCGAGTGAGACGGCAGCGCGCTTGCGCAAGCTCACAGGGCGCCAACTCATCGTCGCGGGAGGGATTCGGAGCCAGGAGGAAGTGGATGCGCTCGACGCTTTGGGCGCCGATGCGGTGGTCGGAATGGCCGTCTATACCCATCTGCTCGCAATTTGATCAAAGCGCCGATTTCCTGAAGAGCCAGCACGACCTTCGAGGTTTCAAAAATGAAAATCGGATATGCTTGAAACAGACGCATCCCTTTATCTTGTTTCGAAAGGACACGCAATCATGTCTGCAAAGCAGAGGGGCATCAGGCTGGCAAAGAGGCTTGACGAGGTTGGATTTTCCGACATTGTTCAAATACGGAACAAGGTGATGGGCTTGCGCGCAGAAGGCGTTCAAGTGCATGCGCTGCATGGGGGCGAGCCGTATTTTGAGACGCCACCGGGCATAAAGTATGCAGCCATTCAGGCGCTGGTCGAGAATGAAACACACTATGCGCCGTCTTCCGGCGTGTTGCCGCTGCGCAAAGCATTGGTCGAAAAACTCGCGACCAAAAACAGGATCAATTGCTCTACTGAGGAAGTGATTGCAACCGTGGGCGGTTCGCAAGGGTTGTATGCGGCATTTCAAAGCGTGCTCGATCCGGGCGACGATGCGCTGGTGTTTTCACCGTACTGGACGCCAATTGCGGATCTGATAACAGGCGCACAGGCGCGGCCTTTGCTCGTGCCTAGCATCACCGCGCGCCGCAACGGGATTCGCAATGTGCTTGAGCAATTTTCAACTCCGCAAACGCGCGCCGTTTACTACAACACCCCGCAGAATCCAAGCGGGCTGGTGTTTACGCGCGCGGAGGCCGAGGAAGTTGCGGCCTTCGCCATCGAGCGCGACCTGGTAGTCATTGCCGATGAGGCATACGAGGATCTTGTTTATCACGGTGACCATGTGTCAATCGCCTCATTGCCGGGAATGGCGGAGAGAACGATTACCTGCTTCACTTTTTCGAAGACGTACGCCATGACGGGCTGGCGCGCCGGCTACGCGGTGGCGCAGGAACCTTTCATGACAGCGCTGCGCAAGATCGTTCTTTACTCCACAAACGGTGTTGCCACCCCTGTGCAATATGCAATGATTCACGCGCTCAAGACGCCGGAGTCGGAGATAGCCGGGATCCGCGAGGAGTATCGCAAGCGCCGCGATCTTCTGGTCGCCGGCCTGAACGATGTTGGTCTGGATTGTGAATCTCCGGCTGGAGCGTTCTACGCTTTTCCAAATATTGAGAGAATAAGAAAGAATAGTCGCATAGCAGCGCAGATCCTGCTAGAAAAAGCCCACATTGCGACAATTCCAGGATCGGTTTTCGGGGCGCAGGGCGAGGGACATTTGCGCTTCGGTTACGCCATCACCATCAAGGAAATTGAGGACTGCGTGGAAGCACTGCGCAAATTCTTCGCATAGCAAAGGCACTTATTTCTGCGACTCACCGACAGCGCGGCTGGTTTCAACCCGTGAGGCACGCAGCAACCGGGCGACTTGTTTGAGATGTAACTGCACGGCATACGCGCGCAGAATCTCCGCCTGCGAGAACTCGATGCCAGTGTGCCGGACCTGGTCCATGCGTGCTTCCAGTTGCTCGATGTCTCCTTCGAGACTCATGTTGGGTGGCGCCACGTCGAAGCGCCATGCGTGGATGCGCCCAGCAACATGCTGAAAGCCACTGTGAATATCCGCGGCCAGCTTGCCGAGCGCCGGCTCCAGTTGCCGTGCAAATGCGCCGTGGTGGTTGTCCTTAACTGAGTACTCGAGCGCCACCAGGGCATCGAAGAGCGAACGCCCAAACTGCGATAGCATGTTCAATCCTTCGCGCCAACCTGGACCGCCGGAGGGCTCGTTGCGCGCCTCCTCCAGTAGTTGATTATTGCCGCGCAGCATAGCTAACGCATCCTCACGCAGTGCGGGAAGGTTCTCGGCTGGTGCTCCCATAAATTCCTGCAATATAGCCTCGAAGAACGCTCCGAGGACCAAAAACTCCTGCGCCAATCCATCGCGCAATCGCAGTCTGGCGCGGTCGGGGAACACCAGGGTGGTCACCAAAAGCGCCACTACAATGCCGAGCACTACCTCCAGCACGCGGTCCAGCGCCAGGCTCCAGCGGGGCCCTGTCTTCTGCACCAGCATGACAATCGTGATGGTGACTCCGGCAAGGCGCGAACTGCTGCGCAACCCCAGGAGGCCGCACACAATCACCGCTGTTAGCACGGCGAGAATGTAGTTCCATGGAAGCGTTCCAAAGAGTGAAAACGAGAAGCCAAATACGGCGCCAATGATGGTACCTAGAATTCGATCGCGGGATGCATTCACCGTCGAGCCTACATTCGACTGAAGCACAATGATGGCGCTGATCGATCCCCAGTAACCGTCATGCAGCCCGAACCGCAACGCCAGCCACCAGCAAAGAGCCGCTGCCAGCGCAGTTTTTGCAGCGTGGATCAGGAGTCGTTGCCGCTCCCAGGAAAGCAATCCCGATTGTGCCGGATGTTCCACACGCAGCTTGATCGCAAGCTGCTGTTGGGACCACGTTCTGTTGTACTTCAGCTGCATGGTTACATTCCGAGGCGGATCATTGGAAGTGGCATCGAATACTCTGGAACGTCAGTTCAAGCGGCGGCCATGGGTGCGCAGTAGGGTGTGGACCATTCATCAAGGCTATCAGTTTTCGCACGCCGAAGGACTCGCCGAAATCGCCGCTCGCGGTTAGCATCGTATTATGGCTCCAGAATGGGTTGAACCCGTCAATGGATTATTGCGTGTTGGATACCCGGCGACGCTGGGAACTGAACTACTCAGCGATTTCCCACGGGAGGTCGAGCTGATTTCTTTGTCCGATGCAGACGGACCGGAGATCGACATCGATGTGTGGATTCCAGACCCCTATCCCACGCGGGCGATGCGCACCTGGCCCAAGCTGCGCGGCGTCCGCCTGGTGCTGTCGCTAATGGCTGGCACGGAATGGATACCGCGTACGGTCGGCCCCCATGTCACTATCTGCAATGCACGTGGCGCGCACAATATTTCGACTGCCGAATGGACCATCGCGTCCATACTTGCCATGCTTAAATACTTTCCGTTCTTCCTTGAGGTTCAACGGTCCGGGGAATGGAAGCACCGATTTGGGGCCAGTGCGCATTATGCGTCCATCAGCGGCGATACGCGGCCAATCTATCCGCCCGTGATGCTCGAAGAACTCACGGGCAAGAGAGTGATGCTGGTCGGGTACGGTTCTATTGGCAAGGAAATCGAGCGCATGCTGACGCCGTTTCAAGTCGACTTGATTCGTGTTGCTCGCAACTCCCGCACTAATCCGCAAGTACACGCGGTCAGCGAACTGGATAGCCTGTTGCCGAAGGCGCAGGTGGTTATTCTGATTCTGCCCGCTACGGCTGAGTCGAACAAACTCATCGGCGCCCGGCAGCTTGGTCTCATGGCGCAGGGTACGCTACTGGTGAATGCAGCGCGCGGGCCGATTGTGGATACCGATGCGCTGGTTGAGGCGCTCAATGCGGGCCGCATTCGAGCAGCGATCGACGTGACCGATCCCGAGCCCCTTCCTGACGGACATCCGCTGTGGAGTTGTCCCAACCTGTTGATCACGCCGCACGTGGGCGGGTCGAGCCCGCAATTTGCGCCGCGTGCTCTGCGCATTGCTGCCGAAGAACTACGCCGCTTCATGGCCGGTAAGCCGTTGCAGAATGTAGTTCAGGCCGCTGTCTGAAGTGTGGCCGTAGCACGACGCCAATTGCGAAGTCCGAGCACTGCCAGCACAACAAAGGCCAAATAGAGAACAGCGGTCGTCCACATGTCCTTGTAAAGGTACTCGCC
>Ga0182016_10005293_pt1 | contig 13951 bp, 6 predicted proteins | sample 712S2MmetaG_FD_120491 | JGI IMG/M metagenome (GOLD analysis project Ga0182016, IMG submission 120491) | Permafrost microbial communities from Stordalen Mire, Sweden - 712S2M metaG | ecosystem: Environmental > Terrestrial > Soil > Wetlands > Permafrost | place: Sweden: Stordalen | collected...
ACCGTGCCGATGTCGCCTACGCGGATCGGATTGCCGTTGGGCGTGGTGCGGACGACGATGTTCTCGAGATCCGACATGTCCTTCGCCTGCCCGCTGACCAGCGTGAGAGAAAGCTCGTGATTGTTTTCGATCAGGCCCGGCGAATCGACCATGTTGAACTTGGAGATCGCATCCAGAATGCCGGGGACGGTGACTTGCGCCTGCAGGAGCTTGGCGGGATCGGGCTCGATTTGAAATTCGGGAACTTTGCCGCCTTGCAGCACCACCATCGAAACGCCATTGACGCGATTCAGGCGCGGTTTGATGGTGTAATTGGCCAGCTCATACAAATCCGTCTGCGACATGGTGTCCGACGTGAGGCTGTAACCGAGGATCGGGAAAGCCGCGAACGTCAGACGGTTCGCGGTCATCTTAGCCGTGGCCGGCAGGCTGGGTTGCACGCGCGCGATCGCCGCGTTGACCGATTGCAAGGTCTGGAACATATCCACGTTCCAGTTGAAGAAGAGATTGACTTCGCCCGATCCTCGGCTGGTGGTGGAGAGAACTTTTTCCAAGCCGGGGACGCTGTTCATCGCTTCTTCGATGGGGCGCGTCACGGTGACTTCCATTTGATTGATGGGCGCGACGCCGTTATCGATGCCGACGACGATGCGCGGGAAATCGGTAGCGGGAAAAACGGCGACGGGAATGGAAAGCGCGAGGTACGCGCCGACGATCACCAGCGTGACAATCGTAAAAATAATGGGCCGCGAAAAGCGCGCGGTCCAATGCTCGGGTGCATCCCCTTCGGGGGTGTGCGGATTCTCGTAATCGTTCATTACTTAGCTTTCCTAAATAAGTTCGGCTGAAATAAGTTCAGCTGAAATGAGTTCGCTGGCCCAGATGTCTTGCTCATTTGGCGTCGTCGTCATCATCCTCGTCTTCGTCCTTGGGAGCTTGGACTTCGACCTTGGCTTTGTCGTCCAGGCCCAAACCGCCGGAGGTAATAACGATATCGCCTTCCTGTAAGCCGCTGGTGATTTGAACGCGCGCGCCTTGCCGCACGCCCGGTACCACCTTGCGTTCCATGGCGACTGCATTTTTATCCTTGCCGACCACGAGCATGACCTTCTGGCCGCCCTCGTCGAAATTCAACAACGCGGAAACAGGGATGACGATTGTATCCGTGATCGTTTCGGCGATGATCGAAACGCGCACGGTGCCGCCCGGTTTGAGCTTCTCGCCCGGATTGTCGACTTTAACCCACACCTCCACGGTGGTGGTGCTGGGATCGACGGCGGGGCTGACGACGGTTACGATTCCCGCAAGATCGCCATCGGGTCCGGCGATGCGGGCGGGGCGGCCGGGCTTGATCGCGACGGCATCCTTCACCGGAACGTTGGCGCGCGCGATGAGGCTCGAGATATCGACGATCGAGATCAGAGGCATGCCGGGCTGCGCCATTTCGCCGGGATAAACGGAGCGATCGGCGACGACTCCGGCGATGGGGCTCTTGACGATGCCGTAGGAAAGCTGAACGTTCAGGCTATCGTAGTGCGCCTTGGCCGTCTTGACCGCGGCATCCGCGCCTTGCAGGGCTTCGCGCTGGCCCACCTGGCTCAGCGATTCCATGTGCCGTTGCGCGGCCTCCAGTTGCGTTTGCGCCAGCACCATCGCGAGCTTCGAATCGTCCACCAGCTTTTGCGGCAGCGCGCCTTCCTTCTGTAGAGCCACGCGGGCGTCGTACACTTTCTTGGCGGCGTCAAACGTCTGCTGGGCGGTCTGGACGTCGGCCTGCGCTTTGCTCTGGTCGTCGCGCGAGGTTGCGCCGGCAAGCAGTTGATACGCCGATTGCGCCTGATCCACCTGGTGCTTGCTTTCTTCCAGGGCCGCAGCCAGATCCGCAGATTCGAGCTCGGCCAACACCTGGCCGACTTTCACGTGATCTCCGCGATTCACCAGAATGCGCTTCACGGGCGCGGAAATTTTGGGCGTGACGTTCGATTGGTTCACCGGATAGAGGACCGCATCGGCCACCACCACATGATCGATGGCGCCGCGCAAAACGGGCTCGGCCGTAACCGGCGTGGGTGCTTCGCCTTCGTCGTCGCCCCCTTCCTTGGGCGCGGCTTTCTTGCCGCATCCCGCCAGGAACAAACTGGCGACGAGCAGCGCGACGGCGAGCCGACCAATCGTCCTGGCTCGGTAAGGTGCCTGATGTTTCAAGTGTTGCTTTCGTAAATCCAACATGGCGTTATTAATTTCCCGGTGCGATCAGAACTAGAACGCACCCGTTAAGGTTTGAAGATTTGTGAGTGCGAGGCGATAGCGAACCAGACCGTCGACGTAGGCCGTGCGAGCCTGCAGCAACGTAGTTTGCGCGTCCACCAGTTCCAGGATGGAAGCTTCTCCCGCTTCATAGCGCAGTACATTGAGCCGCAGACTTTCGGCGGAGAGATCGACCAACGCGCGCAGCGAGTCGGACTGCTCGCGCGCGGTCTGCGCCTCCAAGTAGTACCCCTGCAGGTTGCGCATCAACGTTTTCTGGGTGACCGTCAGATCCACGTTGGCTTGTTCCTTCTTCAGCCCCGCCTGGCGGACCTTGCTGGCGCGAATGCCCCAGTCCCACACGGGGACGTTCAACGAGACCGTCAGAAAATACCCGAGATTGTTCTGCGGTCCCTTCAATGGATCGGCGGCGACGGTGCTGCGTAGCGCGAAGGCGTTCGCTTCAATACCGTAGGCGAGATCGGCGGTCAAAGTCGGCAAGTAGCCCTGACGGGCGATGTCCACGTCGAGCTTGGCGGCGCGCAGACTGCTATTGGCCGCGCGCAGATCGGGATTCTCGCGCTCCGCCATGGTGGTGATTTCCTGCATCGCGGGCAGCGGCTGCGGCGTGTCGAGATCGTCGACGAGGGTGAAGTTCTGATTGAAATCGCGGAACAGCAAAACCGACAGATCGAGCCGCGCCGTGTCCATGGCGAGCTTGGCTTCGCGAAACGCCTGCTCCTGGGAGTTCAACTGGATTTGCGATTTGACAACGTCGCTGCGGGCGACTTCTCCTCCGCGCTCCAGCTTTTGACTGATATCCAAATACTGTTTGGATTGATCGATTCCCTGCTGCGCGGCGGCGTATTTGCGCTGCGACGTGAGCAGCGTGTAATAAGCCTTGGCGACCACGGCATTTAATCCGCGCTTCGCGATTTCCGTTTTCGCTCTTGCCAAGGCCTCGGCTTCGGCGGCGCGATGGAGGCCGGTTTTCAGAACGGCGGCGTTGAAATCCTCGTGGACAATCGCCCAGTCGCGATAGACGTGCACACCGTCGTTGGTGACGAAGCGGCCGCTGGCAAATACGCCGTTGCCTTCCGTGCCGAGATATTCCGAACGCGCGCTGAGCGACGGACGCCGGGCGGCCTTGGCCTGCGTTAGATCTTCATGGGCGGCGTTCGCGTCGGCGATCGCCGAGAGAATTTGCGGGGCGTTCGCTTGGGCCCGCTCCAACGCGTCTTTGAGCGTCAGCGTCAAAGGAGCCGTCGTCGTCGCTTGCGATGCCACCTGCGTTGCCTGGGATGCCTGTGTTGCAGCGGCAGGAACCGCAGCCGATGCCGCGGCCTGCGCGGCCAGGCCCGGAAGAGCGGCGATATTCGGAGGCCGCAAAGGCGTGGCAACTTGAGCCGTCGCAAAGTTGGCGATTGCGACGCTTGAAAAGAGACAGGCGCAAAGACGCGGATTCAATCTGTAATGCATGGGTGTTCCCTACTAGTCAATCATTCGTTCCTGAAGAATCACTGAGCTCCAAGTTGGATAGTTTCGCATATTTTTCCTGGCACAATTAAGTTATTTTTTAGAAAACTTTGTTACGATCAGAACCATGCAGGTCCTGGTTATCGAGGATGAGCAGCGCATGGCGGATCTTCTCCAGAAGGCGCTCACCGAAGAGGGCCATCAGGTCGTTGTGGCGCGCGATGGACGGGTGGGCTATGAGATCGCCCGCACATCGCCCTTCGACGTGATCGTACTGGACGTCATGCTGCCCGGGATGGATGGCATCGCGGTGGCCCGCAAGTTGCGCGACGAGCGGAATCAAACGCCCGTGCTGCTGCTGACGGCGCGCGATACGTCCGCCGATATCGTCAATGGATTGGACGCCGGCGCGGACGACTATCTGACCAAGCCGTTCTCCATCGACGTCCTGCTCGCCCGTCTCCGGGCGGTGAGCCGTCGCGGAGCGGTTCCGCAGCGCGTCTATTTGGAAATATCGGATTTGCGGCTGGAGCCCGCGAGCCGCACCGTCACACGGGCGGGACAGATCGTGAATCTGACCCCGCGTGAATATAAGCTGTTGGAGTTGCTGATGCGCAATCGCGGACGTGCGGTGAGCCGCGACGCGATCCTGCAATCGGTGTGGGGCTTCGATCACGACGTGAGCGAAAATAACCTGGAGGTCTTCATGCGGCAACTGCGCATCAAAGTGGACACCAGCGAGCCCAAGCTGATTCAAACCGTGCGAGGTTTCGGCTACATCTTGCGGGAGCCCGCGGCGTGATGCATCGGCAATCCATTCGTTTCCGCTTGACGGTGTGGTACGCGGCGGTCCTGACGGCGGGCCTCGGCCTGTTCGGCGGATTGCTGTGGTTTTCCTTGCGGCACCAGCTGCTGGCCGATACCGACAACGACCTAATGGGGCGTGCGAGCCGCCTGGAAGCGTTTTACCGCAGTGAGGCCGCGGAAAAGGGCGGCCACATGACGCCGGAGCATCTTGCCATTGAGCTGCGGGAATTTTGCCAGGCGCTGCCGGAAACCAGTTACGTGAGCTTGCGGGGGTCCGGTGGATTTTCCTTCCAATTTCCGGCGAACGCCACGGCGGAGCCCGCCGGATCGCGGACGCTGGAACGTCAGTTCTTGCTGAACGGCGAAACTTTCTTTTTAGAATTGGGTACGCCCACCGAGGACATTGTGTATGTCCTTCGATTACTGCGCATCCTGCTCTGGAGTTTGGTGCCCGTCGTGGCGGCCATCGCCGGGATCGGCGGTTACTGGTTGAGTGGCCGGGCGTTGCGGCCCGTGCAGGATGTCACGGCCGCCGCACTGATGATCAGCATCGAGAATCTCTCGGGACGGCTTCCCGTCCCAGAGACAGGAGATGAGATAGCCCGCCTGGTCCGCGTGTTGAACTCCATGCTGGAACGCCTGGAATCGGCGGTGAAGACGCTATCCCAATTCGCGGCCGATGCGTCGCACGAATTGCGAACGCCGCTGGCGGTCATCCGGATGACGGCGGAACTGGCGCTGCGGCGCGGACGAACGCCCGAATCGTATCGCGAATCGCTGCAGTCGGTGGTGGCCGAGGCGGAACGGATGACGCAACTGGTGGAAGATCTGCTGACGCTGGCCCGCAGCGATACCGCGGTTGCCGGAATGCCGCGCATACCGGTGGATCTGCGCGAAATCCTCGGCGATGTTCACGCCGAGATGGCTGGGTTAGCCGCGCAGCGCCACATCGAAGTGAAATTGAAACTGGGCGAGCAGGCGGCAGTGGTGGCGGGCAATCGTCCGGCGCTGCATCGCTTGTTTGTGCTGCTGCTCGATAACGCTCTGAAGTATTCCTTCGCGGACGGGACGGTGCTGATGACCCTCGAAGACGTGCATCCGGAATCCTTGGCCGTGACGATTCGCGATTGCGGGACAGGCATCGGCGAAGCGGATCTCCCGCACATCTTCGAGCGGTTCTACCGCGCCGACAAGGCGCGTGCCGGCGGAGGTCACGGGCTGGGTTTGCCTCTGGCGGCAACCATCGCGAGGGCGCACAATGCGGCGATCGAGGTCAAGAGCGCGGAAGGGCAGGGCTCGACGTTCCGTGTGGTCTTCAACCTGCGCGCGTCCCTCGATACGGGAGCGAGTGATACGGGAGCGAATGATACGGGAGCGAATTCTCGAACCGCTACGGAACGGATGAGCGGCTTGCCGGATATCGAGGCAACGGCCGAAGCAGCAGATGTGACGCCCATCTCCGAAACTCGCCTTCAGTAGATCCTCAGCGAAAATGCATATAGTATGGGATAGCTGGACAGACGCCTGCGCGGCTTACCGTGAAGGATGTGCTTGCTCCGCCCCGAAAGGAGTTTTTCCCCTTGAAACGAATCTCATTATTTCTTCTGACGGCCGCCGCTGTGTTTGCCGCGGCCCCCACCTACAAGGTTGTGAACAAGATTAAAGTCGGCGGTGCCACACGTTGGGACTACGTGTACGTCGACTCGGCGAATCATCGCCTGTACGCCTCCCACCAGAACCAGGTGGAAGTGATCGACACGGCGACGGATAAAGTCGTCGGCACCATTATGGGCACCACCGGCGTGCATGGAATCGCGATCGCCAACGATCTCGGCAAAGGATTCATCAGCGATGGCGGCGACAATGACGTCACCGTTTTTGATCTGAAAACCCTCATGGTGCTCGGCAAAGTGAAGACCGGCCAGAACCCGGACGCGATTATTTACGAGCCGACGACGCATCGCGTGTTCACGTTTAATGGCAAGAGCAAGGACGCTACCGCGATTGATGCGAAGACCAACAGCGTGATTGCCGCGTCCATCCCCATGGGTGGGAAGCCGGAATTCGCGCAAGTGGACGGCAAAGGCCACGTTTACATCAATAACGAGGACACGGCCGAGATCGTGGAATTGAGCGCCAAGGACAATCTGGTGGCAAAGCATTACTCGATCGCTCCCTGCGATAGCCCCAGCGGCCTCGTGATCAATACCAAGAAGGATCGGCTTTATTCGGTTTGCGAAAACAAGCTGATGGTGATGAGTGATCCTGCTACGGGCAAAGTGCTCGGCACGGCTCCGATTGGCGCGGGTGCCGACGGTGTCACCTATGACGACGGATATGCATTCGCCTCCAACGGCGGCGACGGTACGATCACCATGGTCGGCGAAAACGGTGGCAAGCTGGAAGTGGTTGCCACGATTCCTTCGCAAAAGAGCGCCCGTACGATTGGCGCGGACGACAAGGCCCACAAACTGTATCTGCCGACGGCGGAAATCGGCGCCGGCGAAGCGAAGGACGGCAAGAAGGGCCGCCCCGCGTTGGTGCCGGATAGCTTCTTCATCGAAGTGGTCGGCCGGTAATCCCGAAACACAGATCGACGATCACGCGAGTCTTCCAAATACAGAAGCCGGGCCATGAGCGCCCGGCTTTTGCATTTTCAGAGGTCCTCATTTCTCGAGCGGCACTTCCAAAACGCGACGTTTCTGAGGGATGCCTGAGTAAGCCCTGAGCGGCCGCTGAAGATTCGCGGAATCCTTCATTTTTCTTTGATTATCTTGAGAAAACCGGCCCGTTTTGATTGACAGCGGCCCCCGACTTGTTTTATTTTTTATTGGGGCGTCCTCCTCGTTGGAATGTCAGGACAACCCAGGGGCAGTGATTTTTGGTAGGGGTTAGCGTTCGACCCACCTTTTAACCGTTGAAAGCTTAAGTTCCCCATGGAGGGGGAGTGTGTCTTATGATGCGCAGTTTCTCAAAGCCCGCAGTGTTTGCGGCACTTTTTTTGATGTGTGTTTCGCTCTTTGGGCAAGGCAGCGCCGGTAGCATTCAGGGCACGATCACCGATCAAACCGGTGGCGCGCTGGGCGGTGCCATGGTCACGGTAACGGACGTAGATCGCGGCATCAATCGCACCCTGACTACGGATGCTTCCGGAGCCTTCTCGGCACCCAACCTCACGCCCGGCAACTATAAAGTTCGCGCCGAATTCAAGGGTTTCAAGACCGTCGAACGGCAGAACATTCAAATCGAAGTCAACCAGGAACTGCGCGTCGATCTCAGCCTGCAGCCCGGCGATCAGACGCAGGTCGTCAACGTCACCGAGGCGATTCCGCTCATCGAAACAACCAACGCGGAGCTCGGCGGAACACTGCAGAATCAAGTGATCAACGATCTGCCGCTGAACGGCCGCAACTTTGAGAACCTTCTCGATCTGCGCCCGGGCGTTACGAAATACGTCGGCAACTCGGGTTGGTCGCAAGCCACCAACGGTCTGCGTCCGCACGACAACTTCTTCATGGTCGACGGCATCAACAGCAACGATCCCTGGATGGCGCAAAGCATGATGAACGCGGTCATGGCCGCCGGCGACGCCGGAACCATGCTGCCGATCGACGCCATCGACGAATTCAAGACGCAACAGAATCCGCGCGCCGAATACGGCTGGAAGCCGGGCGCCGTCGTGAACGTCGGTATCAAATCCGGCGGCAACGATTACCACGGAACCGCCTACGCCTATGGCCGCACCGATTCGTGGGATGCCAACAACTTCTTCAGCAACGAGGTCGGTCAAGCTCTTCCGCCTTTGAACCTGGAACAGTACGGCGCGAGCGTCGGCGGCAAAATCATCAAAGACAAACTGTTCTTTTTCGGTAACTTTGAATCGCAGCAGTACAGCGTAGGTAGTCCCTATGTCCACTCCGTCCCGTCCACTTCGGATTTGCTGACCTCCTGCACCGCAGCTCTCGGGGCTGGGAAACTGACGGCGCTCAGCGCTCAACTTGCGGGGTTCAATACCAACTGCGGCAAGCTCTCGAACTTCCCTGGAATTTTCCCCGTCAGCGCGACGGGAGTCTATCCCACGGCGCTGTCCAGCACGAACTCCATTTTCTCGGGCGTCGGCAAGCTCGACTATCACATGAACGACAAGAACTCGTTCAACGGACTGTTCTTCCAGAGCCCCGGCAACGGAACGTTCGTCGACAACCCGACCGCCGAGTTGAGCCAGCAATGGTTGACCACGCAATATGCGAAGTCGCAAGTCTACTCCGGAAACTGGGTGTATGTCGCCAGCCCGACCATCGTGAATTCGCTGCGCGTCGGCGATTCGCGCTACTACCAGGTCTTTGGCGCGGCCGACAGTTCGCAGAACCCGGCCGACTACAATTACAACGGTTCGACATACAACGTCTACACCGGCCAAACCAATCCGTATTACTTCGGTCTCCCGCGCATCCAGATCAAGAGCTACGTCGGCTTCAACCTGGGCAACCCGGGTAGCTGGCCGAAAACGGTGGGACCCGATAGCGTGTATCAGTTCACGGACACAGTTTCCTGGCAGAAGGGCAAGCACTCCATCAAATTCGGCGGCGAAATGCTGCTGAATCGTAGCGACGATAACGTCACGGCCAATTCCAAGGGCCCGATGCAGTTCAAAAATCTAACCAACTTCTTCGAAGGCATTTTGTCAAACGCCAAGATTACGGACGGCAACACGGCTCGCAGTTTAAGCAACAACGGCTTTGCCGCTTTCATCCAGGATGACTGGCGCGTGGTGCCGCGTTTGACCATCAACGCTGGGATCCGCTACGAAATCTTCAGCGTGGTGAAGGCCGACAATAACCTGCTCGGGAACTTCCTGCCTGGTCAAGGGATGGTGCAGGTGGGCAGCAACCAGCTCAGCACCGTCATGAATGGCGATCACAACAATTTTGCTCCGCGCTTTGGGTTCGCCTACGATCTCAAAGGGGATAGCAAGACCGTAATTCGCGGCGGCGCCGGAATTTATTATTCCCAGGCCAGCTACGACTCGTTTATGTCGGTCAACAACCTGTATGGTTTGCGCACGATTCCGACCGGTGTGAATCTGTACTCGAATGGCAACTCCACGCCCACCACGGCGGGCGGCACGATCAACGTCGCGGCCATCACGCTGACCGGCGGCGGATTGGGATCGCCGACCACGCCCGGCAGCATCGAATACGCGTGGGCGCACAACAGCGTGAACAATGCTCTCTACGCGGCAAGCCCCGCTTGCGGCGATGGAACGGTTACGCTGGCGAGCGGCTTTACTCCGCAACCCTGCTCCATCATGGGTGTCGATCGCAACCTGCGCACGCCTTACGTCGAAACCTGGAACCTGGGTATTCAGCGCGCTCTCACGAACAACCTCTCGCTCGAAGTCACCTACGTTGGCAACCACGGCGTGAAGTTGATCGGCATCCAGGATCTGAACCAGCCGACGACGGTGGGCGGATATAGCGCTGGTTGGGGCAACCCCTCGAATGCGAACAGCGCAGCGGGCCAGTGCCTGGCCAGCGCATCGAGCGGCTATAGCAACTGCGCTCCGAACGAGTCGGCGATCGTCGCGGCGCAGCCCTACAACAAGCTGGCCCCGTACCTGGGCTACATCAACTACCTCTCCAATAGCAACACGTCCAGCTACCAAGGTCTGCAGACGTCTGTCACGCAGCGCTTGCAGCACGGCTTGTCGTTCGTGCTGGGCTATACGTATGCGCACTCCTTGTCGGAAAGCCCGGACAACTGGAGCTATCGCTTCCCGATTAACAGCAACGACCAAAAGCAGCTTTACGGATCGAGCGATTTCGACATCCGGCATCACTTCACGGCTTCCGTGACGTACCTGATTCCCGGTAAGAAGACCAAGAGCCAGTTGCTGGATGGTTGGTCGCTCAATTCCATTCTCAACCTGCAGAGCGCCACGCCGTGGGGCGTTTTCGATGCGACCACGGATTTCAGCGGCACCAATGAAATCGCGCAGGCGGCCATCTCCGGCGGTTACGGTGGTGAGACTTGGAATTTCTATGGTAATCCGGCCGATTTCCAGACCAGCAAGAAGTGGCTCAACACCAACGGCGGACAGGGTGGCATCCCGTACTTCGCAGGCACCAGCAACCCGACTTGTCTGGCGAAGGCACAATCCATGGGACAGCTGGCGGTTGCTTCGCTCACGAACCTCGGTTGCTACGCCGCCGGGAAATCGATCCTGATTCCTCCGGCCTACGGCAGCTACGGCACGGCCGGTCCGAACATTTTCCGCGGCCAGCCCTTCTACAACCTGGATATGTCCATCACTAAGCAGTTCCGTTTCGGGGAACGCGTGAAAGCTCAGTTCCGCGCTGAAGTCTTCAACGTGTTCAACCGGGTGGATCTGGCGAATCCGGTGGGCGGACCTGGCGGTGGTAACGGTTACACCGATCCCAGCGCCGCGGCTGGTGCGAGCTTCGGCTTGCAACCTTCTACTCCGGACGTGGTCAGCTCGAACGCAGTGCTCGGTTCGGGTGGTCCGCGCGCGATTCAGCTGGGGCTCAAGATTATTTTCTAACACGAGTCACTCAGCAAGCAGTTTCATGGGGAGCCTGAAATTCGGGCTCCCTTTCTTTTTTCCTTCCCGCCTCCCGGCTGTCTGAGCCCCCCCGATTTGGTGATCCAAACCTCCTTAGCTGAAGATTCCCTGAGACTTTTGCCTTCTGCCGCAAGAATTCCTGCCTCATTTGCAAAAAAAGCAATTTTTAATTGACAGCCCGGTAACTTTCGTATAACTTGCTCTGGGGTAGTCTGATATCCCGGTGATTCATGGCGGCCCCGGGGCAAGTGGTTTTCGTGCGGCGCTAGGGAGGGGAACCTCCTTATCGATTCCAGAAGTGTGATCCCCTTTCTTGGGTGGGAGGTAACGCTCTATGTTGCGCGGTTTCCTTAAGTCCGCTGTGCTTGCGGCAATGTTCCTGACGAGTGTTTCGTTATTCGGACAAGGGAGTGCAGGCCGAATTTCCGGGACTGTCACCGACCAGAGCGGGGGAGCGATTCCGGCAGGAAAAGTCACTCTCACCGACGTCGGCAGAGGCGTTACTCGCACCCTGACGACGGATGCCGCGGGTGCTTACGCCGCGCCGAACTTGACGCCCGGTACGTACACGGTGCATGTGGAGTTCATGGGCTTCCGCAGCGTGGATCGCAAGGACGTGCTGCTTGAAGTCGGCCAGGATATTCGCGTCGACGTCACGATGCAGCCCGGCGACCAAACGCAAACGGTTACCGTCACCGGCGAAGCGGCGACAATCAACACCACAAGCGCGGAACTCGGTGGGGCGCTGCAGAATGAAACGATCAACGATCTTCCGTTAAACGGCCGCAATTTTGAAAACCTGTTGAACCTACGGCCCGGCGTTGCGGTCTACGCGGGCGGCGGCGGCTGGACGCAAAGCACCAACGGCCTGCGTCCGCACGACAACTTCTACATGGTGGACGGCATCGATAGCAACGATCCATGGATGGCGCAGAGCGTGATGAACGCGGGCATGGCGGCGGGCGACGCCGGAACCATGTTGCCCATCGACGCGATCGACGAGTTCAAAACGAACCAGAATCCGCGCGCGGAATATGGATGGAAGCCGGGCGCGGTGGTCAACGTCGGCATTAAATCGGGAGCGAATTCGTTTCATGGAACAGCGTACGCCTACGGCCGCACCGATTCCTGGGATGCTAATAATTTCTTTTCCAACGCAGCGGGCCAAACCATCGCTCCCTTGCAGCTGGAGCAGTACGGCGGCAGCATCGGCGGCCGAATTATCAAAGACAAACTGTTCTTCTTCGGCAATTTCGAATCGCAGCAGTACACGGTGGGCGCCGCCACGTCGCATAAACTGCCGATCACGGCAGCCGGCGTAGGACTGGCTTCGCAAAATCTGATCGGCGCCTGCCAGACGGATCTCGCAAGTGGCACGCTGAAAGCGCTGAGCGCACAACTCGCCGGTTTGAGCATGGCCTGCTCGCCGCTGAGCAATTACCCCGGCATTTTCCCCGTGAATAGCGGTGCGAACGGGCTGATCGTGGGCACAGCACTGGCCAGCCAGAACTCAATTTTCGCGGGCGTGGGCAAGCTGGACTATCACTTGAACGAAAAGCATTCTTTCAACGCGCTGTTCTTCCAAAGCCCCGGTAACGGTACGTTCGTAGATGCCCCTACCACCCAGGTGAACCAGCAGTGGCTCACCAATCAGTACGCCCAATCGCAAGTACTCTCCGGCAACTGGTTATGGATCGTGAACTCCAACACCGTGAACTCTTTCCGCGTGGGCTATTCTCGTTATCACCAGATTTTCAATAGCGCCGACGGCACGGACAATCCGGAAAGCTACAAGTTCAACGGCTCGACCTACGCCATCAACACGGGGCAGACCAATCCGTTGTACTTCGGTCTCCCGGCCCTGACGTTCCAAGGCTACGGTATGATCCTGGGCGCGAGCTGGCCCAAGACGGTGGGACCAAATCAAGTCGATCAGTTTACGGAGAATATTTCGATTCAGAAAGGCAATCACTCGCTGAAATTCGGCGGGGAGTTCCTCATTAACAAGAGCGACAACGACGTCACCGCCAACACCAAGGGACCGCTGCGTTTCGCAAACCTGGGTACTTTCTTCAGCGGCACTCCGAACCAGGCGCGCATCACGGCCGGCAATTTGGCGCGCAGCCTGGAGGACCAGGGCATAGCCTTCTTCGCGCAGGACGATTGGCGCGTGACGCCGCGGCTCACCATCAACGCCGGCATTCGCTACGAACTGACCACGGTATTTACCGAATCCAATAATTTGATTGGAAACTTCATTCCGGGGATGGGATTGGAACAGGCTGGCAGCAAGAGCCTTGGCTCGGTCTTCAACGGCGATCACAATAACTTTGCCCCGCGTCTCGGATTCGCGTGGGACATCGCGGGGAACGGCAAGACGGTCATCCGCGGTGGCGGCGGAATTTACTACGAGCAAGGCAGCTTCGATTCGTTCATGGCGGTCGGTAATCTTCTCGGTTTGCGTACAGTTCCAACCGGTGTGAACCTCTATTCCAACGGCAACTCGACACCCACCACCGCGGGCGGCACGATCAACGTCGGCCAGATCACCTTCACGGGCGGCGCGCTTGGGTCGGCGACAACGCCCGGAACCGTGGATTACGGATGGGCGAATAACGGGCCGAACGTACCGATTTATTCACTCAGTCCGTCCTGCGGCGATGGCACGGTCACTTTGTCCAGCGGTTACAAACCGCAACAGTGCACGCTGCTATCGGTCGCGCAGAACCTGCGCACGCCGTACGTCGCGACGTATAACATGGGCATTCAACGGGCTCTGACCAATAGTCTGGCGCTCGAAGTCACCTACGTCGGCAACCACGCGACGAAGCTGCTGGG